>Ga0187783_10000506_pt1 | contig 28843 bp, 24 predicted proteins | sample 1015_SJ02_MP02_2_FD_132471 | JGI IMG/M metagenome (GOLD analysis project Ga0187783, IMG submission 132471) | Tropical peat soil microbial communities from peatlands in Department of Meta, Colombia - 1015_SJ02_MP02_20_MG | ecosystem: Environmental > Terrestrial > Soil > Wetlands > Peat | place... | reverse complement strand
GTCTCTTCGGACCGGCCCGTCCCCACACCCAGATAGATCAGCATGGGCGAGGCGATGAACACCGAGGTGTAGGTTCCAACCAGCACCACACCGAACATCATGGTTGCAGTGAAGCTGTGAATGGCCTGGCCGCCGAATAACAGCAGGGCGAGCAGTGCCAGGGTGACCGTCACGTGGGTGATGATCGATCGCGACAGGGTCGAATTGACCGATGCGTTGAGCAAATCGGGCATTGGCAGTTTCTTGTAGCGTCGCAGCATTTCGCGAATGCGATCGTAGATGACCACAGTGTCGTTGAGAGAATAGCCGAGGATAGTCAGCAGCGCGGCAATGCTGGTTAGATCGAAATCAATCTGTGTCAACGACATGAAGCCAATGGTCAGCACCAGATCATGGACATTGGCGATCATCGCGCCGAGCGCAAATTGCCATTCGAACCGAAACCACAGATAGATCAGAATAGCGCCAATCGCCAGGATGATGCCGACCGTCCCATAGGACAGCAACTCCCCTGATACGCGTGGGCCAACGACCTCGACGCGCCGATAGTCAATCTTGTCGCCGAACGCCGCCTTGACTTTTTCCAGCGCCGCCTGCTGAGCAGCCTCACCTCCCGGCTGTTCTGAAATACGGATAAGCACGTCGGTATCAGCGCCGAATTGCTGCAATTGAAAGTCGCCGAGATTGAGGCCACGCAACGTAGCTCTCATTTCTGCAAGATCCGCCGGTCCGGTTTTCGATTGCGCCTCAATCAGGGTGCCGCCGCGAAAGTCAATTCCGAGGTTCAGTCCCGGGTGGAAGTAGAGCACGATGGCGATGATCGACAGCATGGCCGAGATTGGAAAACTCACGCGCCGGAAGCGCATGAAATCGAATTTGGTGTCGTCTGGTACGATACGAAGCAGGCGCACGTTTAAATCTTTCTCCAGTTCCTTCGCCCGGGGTCGGTCAGCGCAAAGGGTCAGATCGGGACGTATTGGGGTCGCTGCCAGCGCACCCACCAGGCCACAATAAGCCGCGTCAGCGTAAAGGCGGTGAACACCGTGGTGATAATGCCTATCCCCAACGTCACCGCAAAACCGCGCACGGCGCCGGTACCAATGAAAAACAGCACAACCGCGGCAATGAAAGTGGTGATGTTGGAATCAAGGATGGTTGCCAGCGCGCGGGTGAACCCGGCATCGATGGCCATGATCGGCGTCCGACCGTGGCGGACTTCCTCGCGGATGCGTTCGTAGATGAGGACGTTGCTGTCGACCGCGATTCCGACTGTCAGAACGATGCCGGCGATGCCCGGCAAGGTCAGGGTTGCGTCGAGCAGCGACAGGACGCCGAAGATCATCGCGACGTTGATCAGCACGGCAACGTTGGCGAACAGACCGAATAGTCCATACGTCAACAGCATGAACACGACCACCAGCAACGAGCCCACATAGGATGCAATCTTGCCCTTCTCAATGGAGTCCTGACCGAGACCCGGTCCGACGGTGCGCTCCTCGATGATGGTCAACGGGGCCGGCAGCGCGCCGGCACGCAGCAAGATGGCGAGGTCATTGGCCTGCTCGACGGTAAATCCTCCCGAGATCTGGCCGGAGCCGCCGATGATCGGCTCGCGAATGACCGGTGCAGATATGACTTGGTTGTCGAGCACGATGGCAAACGGGCGGCCGACATTCTCCTGGGTTACCTGCGCGAAACGGCGAGCCCCATTGGAATTGAAACGAAAGCTCACAATCGGCTCGCTGGTGCGCTGATCAAAGCCGGGTTGGGCGTCGACCAGGTCCTCGCCCGATACCAGGATCTGCTTTTGAATGAGATACGGGACTTTATCTTTGGCCCCGTAGAGAAGTTCGGATTCCGGCGGAACGGATCCCTGCACGGCCTGCTCAGGGTTCATCGATAGATCGACCAGGCGGAAGGTCAGCTTGGCGGTCTTGCCGATCAGTTCCTTGAGGCGGGTTGGATCCTGCAGACCGGGCACCTGAACCAGGATGCGATCGGTGCCCTGACGCTGGATCGACGGCTCCACCGTGCCGAGTTCGTTGACACGTCGCTCGACGATCTGGATCGACTGGTCGACGGCTTGGCGGATCCGTTCAGTCATAGCGGCCTGGCTCAGCGTGAGCCGAATGAGACCGCCACCTGCATCGGTAACATCGACGGTGCGCTGACCGGTGGCATTGAAAAGCCCGCCGAGAGGCTGAGAGAGCTCCCGAAGTTTTGAAAGCGCCGCCTGCTGATCAGATCCCTCCCGGATACGGACCTCGATGCTGTCACCGCGGATCACGAGACCGGTATAACCGATACGGGCCTCCCGCAGCAGGCGGCGAGTATCGTCGAGCAGCGACTGCAATTTCTCGCGGCGTACTGCATTGGCATCGACCTCGAGGAGAATATGCGAACCACCCTGCAGATCGAGCCCAAGCACGATGTGACGTTGCGCCCATTTTGGGAGGCTTTGGAACACGTTGGCAGGAAAGAAATTGGGAACCGCAAACAAACAGACGACCAGAGCCGTCAGCAGGATTGCGGTTGCTTTCCACCGCGAAAAAAACAGCATGGCCTTGTACTGCGCCTTTTACGATCGCGGCGAGCGCGATCATTTGCTTACGGTTTCGTCCTTCACCGGTTCGCCCTTGGCGCGCACATTGGAAACCATCGATCGCATCTGGCGCACCCGGACCCCATCGGCAATCTCTACCTCGATTTGATCATCATCGACCACCTTCGTCACCTTCCCGACCAGGCCGCCATTGCTGATAACCGTATCGCCCCGCCGCAGATTCTTGACCATTTCGCGATGTTGCTTGGCCTGCTGCTGCTGCGGACGCAGGATCAGGAAATACATGATGACAAAAATAAGAATGAAGGGCAGGAATTGGATGAACATGTCGGTGCCGCCGGCGGCGCCGCCCTGAGCAAAAGCAGGCGAAATCAGCATCGACACTCCCCATAACAGATCTAAGACAGATCCGCGGCATGATCCACGGCGGTGCGATCACGCCCTTCCGCCGACGCGGCGGTTACTTGGAAAAGCGCGCGGACTATAGCGGCCATGGGCCCAATTGCAACGTCAGCCAGGCTCTCTAGGGGCCGGCGGCTTCCGGAATCTTCCCTGGCTTGCCGATCGAGCTTTCCCCGGCTAAGCCTCGCCCGGTCCGCTGGACACGTTCGCCAGGGCCAACTCCATGTCCTCACCAAAGTCCCGATCCAAGTCCCAATCCAGATCCGAATCGAATTCCGAAGCGGATCCCCGATTCCAGTCCGATGGCGAGGAACCCTCCCTCGCCATGTTGCTCAGGAAAATCGCCAGCGCCCTCGAACGGCTGGCGCCGCGGGCGCCTATCCCGGTCGATTTTGGTGTGGCTGATGCTTTTGTCTGGCATCCCGACGGGGGACGCCTCCTGCCGGTGCCCCGGGTCAACCGCGTCGACATGTCGCTTCTCAAGGGGATCGATCGAGTTCGCGACCTGCTGATCGAGAACACAGAGCGCTTTGCCAGAGGGCTGCCCGCCAATAACGCCCTGCTGTGGGGAGCCCGCGGCATGGGGAAGAGCTCGCTCGTCAAGGCGACCCACGCGATGGTGAGTGCGGCGATCGCTGCCGGCCCGGATCGAGATGCATGGGGCCTCAAACTGATCGAGATCCACCGCGAAGACATCGAGAGCCTGCCGGAACTCATGGCGCGTCTGCGGATCGCCGATCAGCGGTTCATCGTGTTCTGTGACGATCTGTCGTTCGATTCCGATGACACCTCCTACAAATCGCTCAAGGCGGTACTTGAAGGCGGCATCGAGGGGCGGCCCGACAATGTGATCTTTTATGCGACGTCGAACCGCCGACATCTGATGCCGCGCGACATGGCCGAAAACGAACGCGCTACCGCCATCAACCCGGGCGAGGCGGTCGAGGAAAAGGTCTCGCTGTCGGACCGGTTCGGACTCTGGCTCGGCTTTCACCGCTGTAGCCAAGACGAATACCTGGCGATGGTCGAAGGTTACATCGCCTACTATCGCGTCCCGATCGAGGGCGAGCGACTGAGGGCCGAGGCATTGGAGTGGGCAACAACCCGCGGCTCGCGGTCCGGCCGCGTCGCCTGGCAATATGTTCAGGATGTTGCCGGACGGCTCGGTGCGCCGCTAGTAGATCCTCCAGCGCGGCCGGTGGTTGTGCAAATGCCTTGAGGATCAGGCGGTCGCACTCGGCGTCGGAACACCTGCAGGCAATCTGGGTCAGGTTCCAGAGAGATACTGCATCGGGTCGACGGGGGTCGAACCCTTACGGATCTCGAAGTGCAATTGGGGAGACGACACAGTTCCGGTTTGCCCGGATCGCGCGATGATCTGGCCACGTTTGACCTGATCGCCACGTTTGACCATCAGCTCGCTGGCGTGCGCGTAGGCCGTCACGAAACCATTGTTGTGCCGGACCAGAACCAGATTGCCGTAGCCCTTGAGTTCATTGCCCGCATAGGCAACCACCCCATCTTCTGCCGCCTTGATTGAGGTCCCCTCCGGGACGGCGAGATTGATGCCATCGTTGGGCGGTCCACCGGTCTTGGGCCCAAAGCCCGAGATGACTCGGCCCCGAACCGGCCAACGGAAGCTGGAGGCTGGCTCGACGGTTTCCTTGGGAGCCTCGGCTGTCTCATTTGGTGGATCCGCCGTCGGGGCCGCGACCCGAGCGTTTACGGCCGGATCGGCGCTCACCAATTTGGGCGCCGGAGGCGTCGGCCGCGCCGTCGGCTGGATCAGATGGGGTCGCGGGGCCGGAACGTTCTCAGCCGTTCGAGACACCGGCGTCGGCGTTGGCGGTTTGAGGACGCGCGCCCTGGCTGCGGCTCGGGCAGGTACCGGCCGGGCGCCAGGGATGACCAGCCGCTGGCCAACCTTGATCCGAACATCAGGTGGAAGATTGTTGGCACGGGCAATTTCCGCAGGCGATTTGCCGTAGAGCCGTCCCAACGCAATCAAAGTTTCGCCTGGCGCCACGACGTGAATGCCGCCCGTCATAGCCGCCGCCGGCGTACGCGAGGCACCTCCAGCACCCGATGCGATCGGCACCATCGGCGCGTTCGAGGCCACCCGGGTAAGCGCCGGTGGGTGGGCCGCCGTCACTCCGTAGGGTGCGCCCGCGACATTGCTGTATCGCGGAATGATCAGTCGTTGCCCCGGCTGGATCGATGCCTCGCCGGAAATGGCGTTTGCCTGCATGATGGCGGACGCCGACACGCCAAACTGGCGTGAAATTGAATCGATCGTGTCGCCGGGCCGGACGACCACGGTCGTTCCGTCGCTATTCAAATAAGATGGGCGACGGTTAGTTGACGCTCCAGCTGACTGAAAGCTTCCCGTAACGTCCGCTGTAGCTGGCGCTGACGGGTACGAATTGGCCGCCGGACTGCCGACGCCCGCTGGCGGGGACAGTGACCGCGAGTCAACCCCAGATGGACGCGGCGTATAGCTCGACGGGCTATAACTGGGAGATCCATAGCCGCCGCCGTATCCCGGAGTTTGTCCGTAACTCGGGCTCTGTCCATAGGCCGAGATTTGCCCGTAACTCGGACTCTGACCGTAACTTGAGGTTTGTCCGTAGTTCGGGCTCTGTCCGTAGGCCGAGCTTTGCCCGTAACTCGGGCTCTGACCGTAACTCGAGGTTGGCCCGTAGCTCGGGCTCTGTCCATAGGCCGAGCTTTGCCCGTAACCCGGGCTCTGACCGTAACTTGAGGTTTGTCCGTAGCTCGGGCTCTGTCCGTAGGCCGAGCTTTGCCCGTAACTCGGGCTCTGACCGTAACTTGAGGTTTGTCCGTAGCTCGGGCTCTGTCCGTAGGCCGAGCTTTGCGCGTAACCCGGGCTCTGACCGTAACTCGCGGTTTGCCCATAGCTCGGGCTCTGACTGTAGCTTTGTCCAGTGGAACTTGGGTTTTGTCCGCTGTAACCCGAGCTCTGCGCGCCATAGCCGTACGGCGCATTTTGGTGCGGATCGTAGCTCGCATTTCCATAAACTGCGGCCCCGTAGCTTGGCGATCCATTGCCAGTCGACCCGCCCGATGCGCCGTAATAGGCCTGCCCCCCTTGGGGCGAGGCCGGGTAGGGCGCCGCACTGTAAGTTTGGGTGGCGGGAGCAGAAGGGACGTTTTCCGAGGGGACGTAATTGACAGGACGCCGCGATGCCACCGAACCCGTTGACGTGCTGTCGCCAAACCGCTCTGCGCTACAGCCGGCCACCGCAACCATCAGCGCCAGCATAGCCGCGAGCCGGCAGGGCCCCGACAGGCGGCACAATTGAGCGAGGGCATGCATCATCTCGATCACTCGCACGCAACGGACGGGCGAGTTAAACACCCTCGAGGTAAATAGAAGTTTAAGCCGTCATTCTGCTCTCAACCTTAACGCGAGGTGATGAATCCTGTTATAGTTCACGGGCTTGGCCGGGCAAAAGCGGGACAAATCGCACCCAAATCAGTTCCTCGAGACGGTTGCCTTCTGCAGTCTTGGTTAATTTGACAATACGTTGAGGCCCGCCGTGAGGCCCGAGCGGGAGCATCATCATGCCGTTTTCGCGAAGCTCTTTGAGCAGCGGTTCAGGCACAGTCTCGGCGGCCGCCGTGACAACAATGCGATCATAGGGCGCATGTGCGCGCACGCCGGCGAGCCCATCGCCAGTCACGACCGTGACATTTGAAAAGCCAAGTGTACGCAGACGGACTCGGGCCGCATCGGCAAGTGTGCGATAGCGTTCAACGGTAATCACTTCAGCAGCGAGCCGCGAGAGTACCGCGGCTTGATAGCCGGATCCGGTGCCGACTTCGAGCACGCGGTGGTTTGCGGCGACATCGAGCTGTTCGCTCATATAGGCAACCACGAACGGTTGCGAGATGGTTTGCCCGCAGGCGATCGGCAGAGCCTGATCGGCATAGGCGAGAGCCGCGAATTCCATCTCAACGAAATGTTCACGGGGCACCTCGTCCATGGCGCGCAGTACGGCCTTGCTGCCGATCCCGCGTCGCCGCAGACTCAGCAGAAACTCCATGCGAGCCACACTCTGTTCGCCTGAAGTTTCGTCCGGCACTCCCCTCCTCCTCGCCGGTCCGCTCCGTTAAAATTGCAAACCGGGCGCCTCTATGGGCCTGCACGCCTGCTTGGTCGGCCGCCGGGCGTGGCCGCCCTACCAATCCTGTCTGAAGCCAATGGGTACAGTCGCCCGTCGAAATCGTCGCGTCAAAAGCAACGAAAGCTAACACCCCTGACGGGCCTAACCGAAGCGTCGCGCCAACCTGGTCATGAACGGCTCGTCCGTGAGATCAAGCCGCAAGGGGGTGATCGCAATCCGTTTGTCGGCAATCGCCGAGAGATCTGTGCCGCCGCTCGGTCGCGGGGTCGCGCCGCGGGCAAAGGCCAGCCAATAATACGGGTTGCCGCGGCCATCGTGGCGCGCCTCGATTCGCAGCATCTCCTGGTTGCGCTTACCCTGCGCCGTAACCGCGACGCCTTTGACCTCATCAGGCGCACAGTCCGGGAAATTGACGTTGACCAACACATCGCGCGGCAGGCCCTCGGCAAGGACTTCGCGGATCAGGTCGGGACCGTGACGGGTGGCGGTTTCCCAATGAGGCCGTTCACGGGTGGCAGGACCATAGGCCTGTGACATCGCGATCGACGCAATGCCCAGGATCGTCCCTTCCATGGCGCCCGCAATGGTGCCCGAATAGGTCACGTCTTCGGCTGTGTTCTGCCCACGATTGACGCCGGACAACACCAGCGCGGGCATCCGATCCTGGAGAATATAGCGCACACCCATGATGACACAGTCGGTGGGTGTGCCCCTTACCGCGAAGTGCCGCGGTCCAATCTCGCGCAGCCGCAGCGGATCATTGAGAGAGAGCGAGTGAGAGACGCCGGACTGGTCGCTTTCCGGCGCAACAACCCAGACATCGTCGGAGAGCGCCCGGGCAATCTCCTCGAGCACGCCGAGTCCCGGCGCGTGAATACCGTCGTCGTTCGTCAGCAAGATTCGCATTCAGGCGGTCCGGGCGATGATTTCGAGACCGCCCATATAGGGTCGCAAGACCATCGGCACCTCGATCGAACCGTCGGCGCGCTGATAGGTCTCCATGATGGCAATCAATGCGCGGCCGACCGCAACGCCCGAGCCGTTGAGAGTATGGACGTGACGCAGCGTCTTGCCATCGGACTGCCGATAGCGCGCGTCCATACGCCGCGCCTGAAACTCACCGCACACCGAGCAACTCGAAATTTCTCGATAGGTGCCCTGTCCGGGCAACCAGACTTCGATGTCGTAGGTCTTCTGTGATGCAAAACCAGTATCGCCGGCGCAAAGCGTCACCACGCGGTAGTGAAGGTCGAGGCGCCGCAGGACCTCTTCGGCACAGGCCAGCATGCGCTCATGCTCGGTGGCGCTGTCCTGTGGCGTTACAATCGATACCAGTTCGACCTTGGTAAACTGATGCTGGCGGATCATGCCGCGGGTATCTTTGCCGGCGGCACCAGCCTCAGCGCGGAAGCACGCCGTGCACGCCGTGAGCCGCATCGGCAGCATCGCTTCGTTGATGATCGACTCGCGTACCAAATTGGTCAGCGGCACTTCGGCAGTTGGAATGAGCCACAGATCGCTGGTGGTTCGAAATTGGTCATCGGCGAATTTGGGCAGCTGTGCCGTACCAAACATGACATCGTCGTTGACCAGCAGCGGCGGGCTGATCTCGGTGTAGCCGTGCTCCCCGATATGCAGATCGAGCATGAATTGGCCGATCGCGCGCTCCAGACGCGCCAGCGGCCCCTTGAGCACCACGAAGCGTGCGCCCGAAAGCTTGGTGGCGGTTTCGAAGTCCATCATGGCCAGGGCTTCGCCGAGTTCGAAATGCTGCTTGGGAGCGAAGTCATAGCTGCGCTTGGCACCGAACCGATGATGTTCGACATTGGCGTCGGAATCGGCGCCTTCCGGGACGTCGTCGAGCAGCAGATTGGGAATTTGCGACAGCTCTTCCAACAGCTCCTCGTCGGCGTTTTCCACATCGAGTTCGAGTTCCGGCAGGGTGTTCTTGAGCTGCGCGACCTCGGCGATGAGCGCTTGCGCGCGGGTCTCGTCACCACGCGCTTTGGCCTGGCCGACGTCTTTGGAAGCCGTATTGCGTCGCGCCTGCGCGGCCTCCAACTTTGCAATCGCTTGCCGCCGTCGCTCGTCGATAGCGATCAGGCCGCGGGCCTCAGCCGCCAGGCCGCGTCGCCGCAAAGCACGATCAAACGCGTCCGGATGCTCGCGAATCCATTTGATGTCGTGCATAAAACTGCCCCCGATCTTGCCATCGGCGCTCGGCCCGGCAACGCCAGGCTGCGGCCTATTCGGCGGGCCTCGTCGCTCCACCGGCCGCTGCAGCCGATGCCGCCGCCCGCCTCTCGACTATCCGCACCGACCACACCGATCCCTCGTAGAGAAGCCAAAGCGGCAACGCAAGGGAGAGCATGCTAAAGACATCAGGCGGCGTCAGCACAGCGGCGATAATGACGGCCACGACGATAAAATACCGGCGCTTGGCGCGGAGCTGTTCGGAGGTGATGATGCCGATCCGACCCAGTAGGGTTAGGATGACGGGCAGCTGAAAGGCAACGCCGAATGCAAAGATCAGCGCCATTATTAACGACAGATACTCGCCGACCTTGGGCATCAGCGTAATGTTCGGTTCGCCGGCGGCAGAGGTCTGTTGCATGCCCAGCGAGAACCGGACCAAGGTGGGCATGACGATGAAATAAACCACCATCGACCCAAATACGAAGAACACCGGAGTTGCAATCAGATATGGCAGAAACGCCTGCCGTTCATGGCGGTACAGGCCGGGGGCAACGAACATGTATATCTGGCTAGCGACGATCGGAAATGACAGAAACGCGGCGCCAAACATCGCCACTTTTAGCTGAGTCACAAAATATTCAAGCAGAGCAGTGTAGATGAATTTCGAATTCTCCGCCCCGGCGACCCACACGAACGGCCAAATCAGGACATTGTAAATTTGTTTGGCGAAGATAAAACAGCAGATGAACGTTATCACAAACGCCACCAGCGCCTTGATCAACCGCGAGCGCAGCTCGATCAGATGGTCGATCAGGGGTGCCTTAGTCGCCTCGATATCTTCATGCGTCATGCCGGACGGCCTCCGGCCGCCTCGGACCTGGCAGCCTGCGAGGTTTCGGATTGGGACGGGCCGGCTGCATCGCCCTCGGCAGCCGGTGGGGTGAGTTGGGTCTCTCCCGGTGTCTGGTCGCCGACCGACCCCTTGCCGTCCGGCTGCGGGGTACCGACATCAGCGCCGCCGTTGGCGGCCTCGGCGTGGGCAGCCGCGCTAGCCGCCCCAGACCCGTCGGCCGGTGGCGTGCCCTCAATCGCGTCCTTGATCTCGCGTCGTGTTGTCTCGATCGGATCGAAGCCTGAACCGATGTCGTTGACGAGGCCGCTCGCCGCTTGGTGAATGGCGTCGACCTGTTGTTTCAGGTCAGCCATTTCGGCCTCGCGCATCGCCTCCTGCAACTGACCCTGGAATTCCGCCGCCATGCGTCGGATCTTGGCCATCCACTGCCCCATCGTGCGCAGCACGCTCGGCAGTTCCTTGGGGCCGATGACGATCAGTGCCACGACACCGATGATGACCAGTTTAGCCCAATCCAGCTCAAACATCGCACGCCACTCCGTCGCGCAGGCGCAACTGCAGGGCGTCGGCCTGAAATTCAACCTGGTTCACCGACCCCAGGTTCGCCATCAGGGCCGAGGCCCAAGGCCACCGTCGGTGCCAGCCCTCAATATCGCCAATCTTGGATGGGCACCACCGGCAAGCGAAGATCGCACAGAACGGCACGACGCCCGCGCGACAAAGACGTGGGCTCCTGCTCGATCACGTCAGCCCCGCTCGTCCGGCGAGCGGCACATTGGAGGCTGTCGGGTTTGGCTTGCCGTCAGCCGACCTTGCGACCTTCCGTTGGCGTGGCGACTGATTCACCCGAATTGTGATCGATCGTACGCACCGATTCCGGCTTGGTCGCCTGGGCCGAGACATCGTCGTCCTGCATGCCCTTCTTGAAGGCCTTGATGCCCTGGGCCACATCGCCCATGAGCTCCGAGATCTTACCGCGACCGAACAGCAGGAGCACGACGGCAATGACGATGATCCAGTGCCAGATGCTCAGCGAACCCATCGGAAATCCTCCGCAACGACGGGCCGTATCGGCGCTCAACCCGCCTATTCATTATTGAAGCTAGGCTTGCGAACCGACAAAAACAAGGACTACTGCGCCGCGGTCAATCAGCAACCGATCGCTGCGGTCCTGCCAGGATTCTCCGGGAGCATGGTTAATCCTCGGCCTCACTGGAGGGCCGCGGCGCCATGCCCAGATCGAGGTCTCCCTCCTCGAGGGGGTCTTCGTCATCGCGCAGGACCGCGTCGTCGGAGGGGATCGGCACGGCAAATTCGGGGGGCAACCGCCCGTCCAACAGGCCGGTACCCTTGAGCTCCTCAAGACCCGGCAGATCGGAGACCGACTCCAGGCCGAAATGCTCAAGAAAGGCGTCGGTGGTCCCAAACGTAATGGGGCGGCCGGGAGCCTTGCGCCGCCCGCGTGGGCGTATCCAGCTGGTCTCAAGGAGGACATCGAGAGTTCCCTTGGACGTCGAGACCCCGCGGATCTCCTCGATCTCGGCGCGGGTAACCGGCTGGTGGTAGGCGACGATGGCCAATGTTTCGATAGCCGCCCGGGAAAGCTTTCGCGGCTCCACTGACTCGCGAGTCAGCAGCCACGACAAATCGTTGGCCGTGCGAAAGGTCCATTTGCCGGCCACGCGGACGAGATTGACTCCGCGACACGCATATTCGGCCTGAAGCGCATGGAGCGCGCCTACCACATCGCAGCCGTCCGGCAGGCGGGCGGCCAAGGTTTTTTCCTCCAAAGGCTCGGCCGAGGCAAACAGCATCGCCTCCAGCAGTCGCAATTCCTCGGGTCGCGCCTCGACCTCGGGCTCGACCGGCTCATCGGACAGGTCGGTCATGATCATCCGTCGTTCGGCCAAACCCGCCATGGCTCAGGCCTCCTCATTGTCATTGGCTCTGACTACGTTGTCCTGCCCCGGCAGCCCCGCGTTCTCCGATACGCCGGTCCGGCTCTCTTCGTTTTGGCGTTGGCGCAGGTAGATGGGCGCAAAGGCGGCCGGTTGATGCATTTCAACCCGCCCCTCCCGCACCAGCTCCAAAGTCGCCGCGAAACTCGAAGCTAAAACCGTCGCCCGCAGCGACGGCTCGACCACATAGGCGATCAGGAATTCATCAAGCCGGCTCCAACTGGTGGCGACACCGATCAGACGCTCAAGCGCGGCCCTCGCTTCCGCCAGCGACCACACCTGCCGCTGCGGCATGCGAACGCGGCTGAGTGCGCGTTTTTGGCGCTGCGACGCGTAGGCCGAGAGCAGATCATAGAGTGTGGCGCTCCACTGCGGTCGCCGCACGTGAGCCACCGGCTCCGGATCGCCGCGACGGAACACCTCGCGATCAAGCTGAGGTCGGCCGACAAGTTGCTCGGCCGCTGCGCGGAACGCCTCAAGCCGCCGCAATCGCAACGCCAGCGACGCTGCCATATCCTCCGCGGTCGGTCCGACCTGTTCGCCGGTTTCTGGAATCAGCAGCCGCGATTTGAGGTAGGCCAGCCAAGCTGCCATAACGAGATAATCCGCGGCCAGTTCTAGTCGCAACCGCCGCGCCGCCTCGATGAACACCAGATACTGGTCCGCCAGTGCCAGGATCGAGATCTTGGCGAGATCGACTTTCTGTTGACGTGCCAATGCGAGCAACAGATCGAGCGGGCCCTCAAAGCCCTCCACGTCGACGATCAGCGCCGGCTCGTCCTGAGCCCGCTCGACGGTGACGGCATCCTCCTCCAAGGGCAATTGACCAATCGTCATGACGGCGTCGTTCCTGCGGTGAGCGGATACGAGGCGACCGTCAGGGCCGCGAGTTGTGCGCGCGCGGCCGCCACATCGATCGACGAGGCGTCGCCGCGTGACGCGAGCGCCGCGGCCGCACGCTGTGCCGACCGACCGGCCAGCGCCGGCGCCTCGGCGGCGACGTCGCGCATCTCGTCGAGCCGCCCGTTGCAGTGGAGAACCATGTCACAACCAGCCCCAATGGCTGCACGAACGCGATCGCGAATACGGCCTGCCAGAGCCCCCATCGAGATGTCGTCGCTCATCAGCACGCCGTCAAATCCGATCCATTCCCGAATCACCTCACGCACGACCCTGGCCGAAGTCGTGGCCGGCCCACCCGGATCGATCGCCGTGAATACCACGTGAGCGGTCATGGCGATCGGCAGATTGCGCAATGCCCGAAACGGCTGGAAATCGCTGCCCTCAAGTGTGACGCGATCGGCACTGACGATCGGCAGCTTTTCGTGGCTGTCCACGGTTGCCCGCCCATGTCCGGGCGTGTGTTTGACGACCGGCAGCACACCTCCCTCAGCAAGCCCCGCGGCGACGGCCGCACCTAATACCGAAACCGATTCGGGGGTCTGCGCATAGGCCCGGTCGCCGATCACAGGGTCTGCGCCCACTGCTGGCACGTCGGCCACCGGCAAACAGTCGACGGTGATGCCGAGCATCGCGAGATCATGAGCCATCAGCCGTGCACCAAGCCGTGCGGCCGCGACGCCAGCCTGGTGATCCCGGGCAAACAGGCGACCATAATCCGCCGCAGCCGGGTAGCAGGGCCAATGCGGCGGTCCGAGCCGCTGCACCCGCCCGCCCTCTTGATCGACCAAGACCGGAGCATCGCTGCGTCCAACCGCTTCACGGAAGCTTTCGACGAGAGCCAGCAGCTGATCCGGCGATTCAATGTTGCGCTTGAAGACAATGAATCCCCAGGGGTCTGCGTCGCGCAGAAAGTCGCGCTCCTCCGCCGTGAGCACCGGTCCGGCCGAGCCCGTGATGAAGGCGCGTGGAAGCATCGGCGCCGATTAGCCCGAGCGCGGCGCAGCGGTCAAGCAGGCCTTGCAACTCAATTTTTTTGCACGATGCACTGGCCGCCAGCGGCCTTGAGACTGCCGCAGACCTGATTGGCCTGATCAATGGAGTCAAACGGCCCGACCTGGGCGCGGTAGTAGACGCCCTTTTCGCCGAGATCAACTCGGCGGATCAGCGGCGAACGTCCCCCGAGCACATTGGGATACTTGGACTGGAGCGTTTTGAAAGATGCCTGGGCCTCACCGTCACTCCGCTGTGAGGATACTTGAACCACATACCCTCCCTCGGCCGACGCGGCAGCGCTGTGCGTCGGCGCGGCGCTTGCGGGCGGCAGGGCCGCCATCCGAGTTGAGGGCGGCGGCGCACTTTGTCCTTCTGCGCTGTCGGCACCGGTCTGCGGCGCAAGCGTCAGCGGCGAAGGGGCGCGCGGCTTCGCCGGGGTCGGGCTCGGGCGAGGTGGTACACTCGCGAGGCTCGGTGGCAGTGCCGCTTGGGCCATGGCGCTCCGGGTCGGTGGGGATGGCGCTGTCGTCGCAGGCATGGGCACGCTGCCGGTGGCGACTGCGTCCGGAACCGGTGGAGCGGACGAAGGCTCGCGGGGAATGCGAATGGTCGCAACCTTCTTGGGCTCGATATCCGAGCCGCCAGCGGCCAGAGATGGCGAACTGACCGGCGGAGCCGGAGGCGCCCCAGCTGTACTCGGCGGCCAAGACGAATTTGCGCGAGCGGCTCCCGACTTCGTGTCGTCACCAAGATCGACCGGTTGCTCCTCCCGCGAGACAACGCGTTCAGGCGTACTTTGTGGCCGATCGCCGACGCGGTCATAGATGGATTTTTGCTGGGAGTCGGCGCCCGGTGCGGACGGTACAATCTTGTTTGGCCCCGGCTCGGCCTTGATGACCGGCGGCTCACCGTCCGACGTTGTGCTGTTTGTGAGGCTTCGGTATCCGAATGCCCCAGCTGCGGCCAGCGCAGCTAAGCTCAGCACGACGGCAATAACACCGGCGCCTCTGCGCTTGGGTGGATCGGCCTCGTCGTCATAGTCTTCCTCTCCTTCCAAGGAGAGTTCATCCTCATCGCCGTAGTACGTCTCATCGCCATAGTGGGACGACGCCTCCGAATCGTAGGCATCGGCCTCGCCTGGCATTCGCAATGATGCGCCCGGATCGTTGAATCCAGGCTCCGCATCATGCGGATCGGAGTCGTAAGCGGGCTCACCCTCATAAGCATCAGGTGCTGCGGGTGGTGGCCGTTTGCCGTAGCTGTCGGAGCGCCTCATATCATCCCGTCCTGCTCCTCGACCGGCAGTGTCAGAGGCCGGATCATCCAAGCCCACAGCGGGGCGAGTCGCCCACACAGGAGAGACCACCGGCTCGCGGGTCGCTTCCATGGCCACGTCGCGCTGCGGCATCCCAGCCGCCATACTGTGTTCGAGCGCGTCCTCGCGGCCAATAAGCCGCGCCAGCTCCGCGAGCGGGTCTCCTCCTGCGGTCTTTCGGTCCAAACCACCACTCCCCTCCTCGCGCCCGCTCGGGTCGCCGGCGCGAGGGGATCTGTAACGAGGATTATCCGCCATGCTCATATCGCAGTGTCATACTCGGCCGGCTGAGGACGATTTGTCGATCGCGATTTCAACTTATGCAACGCCGACCAAGCAACATCACCGCATCTCCTTCGGTGCCTCGACCCCGAGCAACGCAAGACCCGAGGCGAGGACGGTGAGCACCCCCTGGACTAACGCGAGGCGAGCCGTCGTGAGGTCTGGATCATTCTGAATAATGAAGCGTAAATGTGGCGTGTCGTTTCCGCGCGTCCATAGTCCATGGAATTCACTTGCGATATCATAGAGATAGAAAGCGATCCGATGAGGTTCATGGGCCCCCGCGGCGGCCTCCAGGAGGCGCGGATAATAGGCAATCCGCTTGATCAGCGCATATTCGGCAGACTCACCGAGTCGCTCAAGGGGCGCGCCGGCCAGGAACCTCGCGCGCGAATCATCCCCCTCGGGCAGATCAGGCAGAGTCTCACGGGCGTTGCGGAAAAGCGAGTGCGCGCGGGCATGAGCATACTGGACGTAGAATACCGGATTGTCGCGACTCTGCTCGATGACCTTGGCGAGATCGAAATCAAGCGCCGCGTCGTTCTTGCGGTAGAGCATCATAAAGCGAACCGCATCGCGCCCGACCTCATCGACAACATCGCGCAAGGTCACGAATTCACCCGAGCGCTTCGACATTTTCACCGGCACGCCAGCGCGCAGCAATTTGACGAGCTGGACGATCTTGACGTCCAGTTCAGCGGGTACCGCGCCCATGCCGGCAGCAAGCGCCGCGACGGCAGCCTGCATGCGCTTGACGTAGCCGCTGTGGTCGGCCCCCCACACGTCGATCATCACGTGAAAGCCGCGCAGCAGTTTTGAGCGATGATAGGCGATGTCTGACGCAAAGTACGTATAGCTACCGTCGGACTTCTTGAGTGGGCGGTCGATGTCATCGCCGAATCGGGTGGTGGCAAAGAGCGTCTGCTCGCGATCCTCCCAGTCTTCGACTGGCGCTCCCTTGGGGGGCGGCAATCGACCCTCATAAACATATCCGGCGTGGCGCAGGGCCTCGATTGTTGCCTCGACCTGGTCGCCCGCTCCGTCGATGAGAGAACGCTCTGAAAAAAACACGTCGTGACGCACGTTGAGTGCCGCGAGATCCTCGCGAATGCCGGCCATCATCATATCAACGGCCTTGGCGCGGACGATCGGCAGCCATTCGGCCTCCGATTTCGCCGTCAAAGAGGCGCCGAACTCGGTGGCAAGCGCGGCGCCCACCGGTTTGAGATACTCGCCCGGATAGAGCCCCTCGGGAATGTCTGGAATCGCTTCGCCGAGTGCCTCGCGATAACGCAGAAATGCCGAACGGGCCAGCAGATCAACCTGAGCGCCGGCGTCATTGATGTAATATTCCCGTGTTACAGCATAGCCGGCCCGATCGAGCAGATTGGCGAGCGCATCCCCGAAAACCGCACCCCGGCAATGCCCCACATGCATGGGGCCGGTCGGATTGGCGGAGACGTATTCGACGTTGATCTTCTTGCCTTCGCCAAGATTGTTACGTCCGTAATTCGCTCGGGCGTCAATTGCGGCGCGCAGAGCCGTGTGCCAGACGGTTGGCTCAAGCCTCAAGTTGATGAAGCCGGGACCGGCCACCTCAGCGCTCGCGACGCCCTCGCATGTGCGCAGTTCGTCGGCGATAATTCCGGCCAATATCCTCGGATTGAGTCCAGCAGGCTTCGCGAGCGCCATGGCCGCATTCGTTGAAAGATCGCCGTGGCTTACATCGCGGGGCGGTTCGACCACGACATGAGTAAGATCGAGATCGGCCGGTAGCGATCCGCGCGCGGCAAGGGCCGCGATGGCGGTGCGAACATGATTGGTAAAGGCGCAAAAGACATCCATGACTGGCGGTGCCGCCTAACGCAAATCGGGCGTTGAGTCAAAGTATCGGGCATGCTGGGCGAGCGCATAGCGATCCGTCATGCCGGCGATGAAATCAGCGACCCGTCGGGCGCGACCAGCGGCATCGGCCTTGTCAAGATCGTGCCCCCATTCATCAGGCAGATTATCCGGTCGCGCCGCATAGTAGGCAAACAGCTCGCGCACCACGTTCTGCGCATCGGTCATGATGCGTAAGATGCGCGCGTGGCGATACATCATCGGGCGCAGGAAGTCCTTGATGGCCTGGTCAGCCCGCATCATGGTCTCGGAGAAGCCGACCAGAGGCGTTGCAGCCCGTCGCACATCATCGGCACTATGCGGATCAATCTGCGCAAAGCGCCGCTCGGCCTCGGCGATCACGTCCTCGATCATGCGCGCGATCAGCCGGCGCACCAGCGCCGCAGCAAGCCGAGCCGCGTCTAGCAGCGGATAGCGGACGCGGATTTCAGAGAGGATATCCTGCAAAAGCGGCACCTGCGCCACATCCTCGAGGCCGAACAGATCGGCGCGCAAGCCGTCGTCGATGTCGTGCGCATCGTAGGCGATATCGTCGGCGATAGCCGCGGCTTGCGCCTCGGCGGTGGCGTGATCAAAAAGCGCCAAGTTCTGCGCGGCGGCCTGCCGTGCGATAGCATCCGGTACCCCCCGATTTCGATAGCGCCCAAGCGGATTGCCATGGCGATCGGTGAGCGGACCATTATGCTTGATCAACCCTTCGAGGGTTTCCCAGGACAAATTTAATCCGTCGAAATCCGGGTAGCGGCGTTCAAGCACGGTGACGACCCGCAACGACTGTGCGTTGTGATCAAACCCACCGAACAGATCGAGACAGGAGTCGATCGCCATTTCTCCAGCGTGACCAAACGGTGGATGCCCCAGATCGTGGGCAAGCGCCAGCGCTTCCGCCAAATCCTCGTCAAGACCGAGCGCACGCGCCAACGAACGAGCGATCTGTGTTACCTCGAGCGTGTGCGTAAGTCTGGTGCGATAATGGTCGCCCTCATGATAGACGAACACCTGGGTCTTGTGTTTGAGTCGCCGAAACGCCGCGGCGTGGATGATTCGGTCGCAATCCCGGCGAAAGGCATTGCGTGTCCGGCTAGCGGGCTCCGGATAAAGCCGCCCTCGACTCAGATCGGGGTCGGCCGCATAGGGCACACGCTCGCGGCCCGCTTTGATTGCCATTTACCTAAGCCCCTGTACCAATCGCCGTTATTGCGGCGCCTGCTGGATCCATCGGGTTCGATCCGTCGTCGAAATCCCGCCTTGCGGCGGCCAAGACCTTAACCTGCCGATCCCGGAGGAACTCCGTTCCCTCAGCCGGATTCCGCGACGATGCACATCGGGCGGCGGAATTGACCCAGAGCCAGACCGCACTTAACTATTGCCTGAGCCGGCTGGCAACGGCTAGCGACTTGCTTTCCGACGAGCCGAGAACCAGCGATGGTCGAAGGATCCATGGTGAGGAGTGACCGAGGCATTTGATGGCACCCAGTATTACCATAAGCGAACGTGCGGTACGGCGGATTGCCGAGATCCTCAAGCAGGAGGCGGGCGGCAGCATGCTGCGCGTGAGTGTCGAGGGGGGCGGTTGCTCGGGCTTCCAGTACAAGTTCGACATTGAAAGCCGACAGGCGGACGACGACGTCGTGGTTGCACGCGACGGAGCGGTCGTGCTGATCGATCCGGTGTCGCTGCAGTACATGTCCGGTGCAGAGATCGATTTTGTCGACGACCTGATCGGCGCTTCCTTTAAGATTACCAATCCGAACGCCACGGCCGCATGCGGGTGCGGGACAAGCTTCGCGATCTGACGGTCCGGACATCGACTTTATCGCGCGGTACGTCTGCACGGGCGACTTCATTTGACCGCTCTGACACGCGCGGCATCATAGATGATGGCCCTGCCGACAAATAGCAGACGGCCGCGAAGTCCGGCGCGATCGCGGATGGCGAGCGTCATGTGAACGTCATCAATTGACTGGCGGATTGACACCAAACGATTATTCAGTCGGTGCCGATCGAGGCCGTCGCCGTGGCCGACGGCTCGGCAGCCAAACGGGCGCCTCGTCGCCAAACCATTGGCCTCCGCCTGCTTTTGGACGGCCAGCCTGGAGACAGACTTTTCAACTGGGCAAAACGACCGCGTTGCGCCGGCGCCCTTTCGGTCCGGCCAGAAATCGGGCATGGTCGATCGGCGGTTACGCCGACCAACCGGTTGTCAGTCCGCTCTCAACCACCCTCCCTGCCGATGCGCATCGCAACCTGGAACGTCAACTCGATCAAGCAGCGTATCGAAAGCCTGGTCGCCTGGCTCGGCGAACGTCAGCCCGACATTCTGTGTTTGCAGGAGACGAAGTGCCTCGATGGCGCCTTTCCGCGCGAGCCGCTGGAGGCAGCGGGCTACAACCTAGCGGTCCACGGTCAAAAAACGTTCAACGGGGTCGCTATTCTTTCGAAGTGGCCGTTCGACGAGGTCACGCCGCGACTGCCGGGGGACGATCGTGACGAGCAGGCGCGCTTCATCGAGGCGGTGATCTCGACGAAATCCGGCGTAGTGCGAATCGCCTCGCTTTACCTGCCCAACGGCAACCCGCCAAATACCGAGAAATACACCTATAAGCTGAGCTGGATGGACCGGATTACCGACTACGCGCGGGATCGGCTCGCTCTTGAGGAGCCCTTCGTCCTGGCCGGCGACTATAACGTGATACCGGCCACGATCGACGTCCACGATCCGGCTGCTTGGATGCGGGACGCGCTGTTCCTTCCAGCCACGCGGGCAAAATTTCGCGCCCTCGCCAACCTAGGCTTTACGGACGCGGTCAGAGCCTCGAGCGATGCCACCCAGCTTTACACGTTCTGGGACTACCAAGCTGGCGCTTGGCCCAAAAATCAGGGCCTTCGTATTGACCACATTATGATGTCGCCGCAGGCGGCGGATTGCATGGTTGCGGCGGGAATAGACAAACATGTCCGCAGCTGGGAAAAGCCGTCAGACCATGTACCGGTCTGGGTGGATCTCGCTATCGATGCCGCGTGAGCGATCGCAACCCTATCGGGTCATTGTTGCGGACGCGGCTGTGGCTGCGCCTTGAGATGATGCTCAAGCTGTTGAAGAGCCTTGGTTCGGTCCTCTTGCGTGGCCTGCTTGAATGCAGCGTCATAGACGTCGCTGATCCACTTGTCGCTCGGCGCCGCATCGTGGGCGAGCGTGATCCACATCAGGCCGGTCGCCGGGTTGCGCTGAACGCTATCACCCTTGTAGAGCAACCACCCGAGCGTCGCTTCGGCACGCGGCTGCCCTTTTTCAGCCGCGAGGTTGAGCCACCGAGAGGCCAGCTTCGGATCCTTGGGGGTGCCGGTGCCTTCGAGATGGAGCCGACCTAGTCGATATTGTCCATCTGCATCGCCGAAATAAGACGCCGCGTACTCGAATATCTGACGAGCCTGACCGGGGTCCGGTTTCATGACATTCGGGATGCCATCGAGGTAATATTGGCCGACCGCCACGAAGGCACTGGCGACGAAGCGAGCCCGTGGGTCTTCTTTCGGGATTTCGGCGTTGGCGTTGGCAATCTGAAGGAAGTACAGGAACGCCCGATGGTCGTCCTGTGGAACCCCCTCGCCGGCTGCGTACATACGCGCCAGCCACCACATCGGCGCCACATGGCCTTTCGCGGCATCGCGCTGCAGATCCTCGAGGGCCTTCTGCTTCTGCTGCTCGGTGCTCTGCTTGAAGCCCTCGACAGGTGACATCGTCGAAGGCTGTGTCTCTACCGGCGTTTGCGTCCCGTCAAAGGCCAAGGCGCCCCCAAGCCCCAGGCCCAACCCCAAGCCCACTCCCATGACGCAGGCGATGCCGCTGATTAGTCGCATGACACGTCTTCTCGACCGACCGATCCGCCGGCCTAGCCGCCGATGGGCGCGCCAGCCGGACTCGCTTTGCAGTTTTGCATACGTCTCTAAACTGACTTCTAAACTGACCTCGCGGTCCTTTGGTTTCATGGCCCGCGTGCGGCCCCAAAGCCACTTCGGCGACCCTCTTACACTGAGTATCTCGATCCGGCCTTCAGGTTCAGTGACAAACCTCACAGATCGCCACGACCTGCTTCGATGACCCACCCGCTCACCCATACTGGGGTCGCACAGCTGCAGTTTCCGCCTTATGTTCACGTCCATCGATCTCGGTCCCGCCGCAACCTTGAAACGAACTTCCGCGACCTTACTCGCTTCACACGACTCGCTTCACACGACTGTGACCTTACTGCAACAGGCTACTCAGTTTGCGATTTGCGCCTCTTGTGAAATCTGCTACCAAAACCTTGCTGCTAACTACATTTTCCGGAGTTGTATGGCGGAATCGCGGCGTTTGGCAGCCCTTTCTGGCTATGGGCGTTAATGTTCTGAGCATGTTGCCACTGAGCAACAATGTGGCTCAAATGCTTCGCGCCCCGGTGGTTTGGCTCTACCGAAGGTTGCCGCGGATGATGGCACATAAGCAAAAATCAAGTTGAACACGATTACGTGCGCGCGTCGGCGCGGCGGCGCAACCGAGCCTTCCCAACATCGGTGCATTATCACATGAGCGCCAGCCGGCTGCCGGCCAGCACTTGAAGGATTAACAACAGGGATTGACAACCCTGAAGCGAGAAAGCGAGGACTGTTCGTCCGGCATCGGTCCGATCGGGGCCGAACCCTCATGATCCCCCCCGGCCGCGACCTTTGGGCTATCCGAACGTCAAAAATCCGATCGGCCGATCGCGCGCCGGGCAGACCGAAGATCCAGATCATCAAACCCGAATTGACAGAGTGAAAGCCACAGCGCGGATTTGGAGCAACGCAAGGGCTCCCACGCGCCGCTTGTGGCTTCGTCGACGCCGCGATATGAACGCGACGCAGTCTTCAAGTCTGAATAGGTCAGGCACCGACGTTGTCGCGCGGCCCGACGCTGTTGCAGTGAAGCTCAATCCGAAGCGCAACCCATTTGCGGAGCGCGGTTCAGCCTCGCGTCGGGCAGACGGTCAGCTCGGTGACCGCTCCGTAGGCCGAGCGGCTGACTGGGGACGGGATGCTGTGAAAGATCGGAGCAGACATCCCGACCACACCGTCCTGCCCGAAGCGCCGACGCCGGGCCTGCCGGCACCCAAAGCCTCGATCCTGCGCAGTGATTTCTTCGCGCGCAACGTCCACACGGTCGCCCGGGATCTGATCGGGGCGACATTGCTGGTCGAGGGGGTCGGCGGACGGATTGTCGAGGTCGAGGCCTATCGTCACGACGACCCGGCCTCGCACAGTTATGGCGGGCGGCGGACGTCACGCAATGCCGTCATGTTTGGCCCTCCCGGTCGAGCGTATATCTACCGCAGCTACGGAATTCACTGGTGCCTCAATTTTGTTTGCGGACGCGAGGGCGTCGCCAGCGCCGTGCTGATCCGGGCCCTCGAACCTCTGGTCGGCGTCGATTTGATGCGCAAGCGCCGACACACCAATGATCTGCGTCTGCTCTGTGCTGGGCCCGGCCGACTATGCCAGGCGTTGGGCATCACCGATCATCACAACGGTCTGCCCCTCGACGCTCCGCCATTCGAACTCGTTCGACCGCAAAAAAGAGTCGAGATTCTTATCGGTCGCCGGATCGGCATCACCAAAGCTGCCGACAAACCCTGGCGATTCGGGCTCGCAGGTTCAAAGTTTGTCAGCCGTCCGTTTACATGACCGGACCCGCTACCTGCGCGGCCTTCACGCGCTCCAGCGCCGCGGCGATTTTCTGGCGCCGGCTTTCGACCTCGTCGCGTTTCTCGCGCTCGCTCTCAATGACCTCCTGTTTGGCCCGTCTGAGGAATTCGGCATTGCCCAGCCTGGTATCGATACGCGAGATTTCGCCCGCCACCCGTGCCATCTCCTTCTCAAGTCGGGCGGCCTCCGCGGACAGATCAACAATACCCTGCAAAGGTAAGGCTGCCGTGTCGCCGCGCACAACGATCTGGATGGCGGCCGGCGGAACAGTCCCGGCAAATTCGACCTCGGAGAGATGTGCCAGCCGATTGAGCGACTCGTTCCAGCGTTGCGCTCGCGCTTTGGTTTGAGCCGACACACCCACCAACAGCAGCGGCACATAGGAGGCCGGCGGAACGTTCATTTCGGCGCGCACCGAGCGGATTTGTCCCACGAGGTCGCGAACCCAGCCGATTTCTGCGTCGGCGTCGGCGTCCTCGAGACCATCCCAGTCGGGCCAGGCCGCCAACGCCAGAAGCGGCTCGCGCGCTCGTTGGCCGGCCGTGACCTGCCACAGTTCCTCGGTGATGAATGGCATGAAGGGATGCAGGAGCTTCAAGATTTCGTCGCGTGCCCATGCGGTCATCGCCCGCGTTTCTTCCTTTGCGGGACCGTCGGCGCCCATGAGTATGGGTTTTGCAAGCTCCAGATACCAGTCGCAGAATACATCCCAAACGAAGTGATAGACTGCGTCGGCCGCCTCATTGAATTTGTACGTCGTGATGGCCTGCGTCACCTCGCGGGCCGTCTTGGCGGTCTCGTGGGCGATCCAGCGGTTAAGCATTTCTCGCGCCCCGCGTGGATCATAGCCTTCGATGGTCGCGCACCCATGCATCTCTGCGAAACGCGCGGCATTCCACAGTTTGGTTGCAAAGTTGCGATGGCCCTCAACGCGACTCTCCGAAAGCTTGATATCGCGCCCCTGTGCGGCCATCGCCGCCAGTGTAAAGCGCAACGCGTCAGCCCCGTATTCGTCCATCAGGCTCAACGGATCAATGACATTACCCTTCGATTTCGACATTTTCTGACCGCGCTGATCGCGCACAAGGGCATGAATGTAGACCGTATGGAACGGCACCTCCTTCATGAAATGCAGGCCCATCATCATCATCCGGGCCACCCAGAAAAATATGATGTCGAAGCCGGTAACCAGCACGTCGGTCGGGTAGTAACGCGCGAGCGCCTGGGTCTGATCCGGCCACCCGAGCGTCGAAAACGGCCATAGCGCCGAGGAGAACCAGGTGTCCAGGACATCCTCATCCCGGACCAGCGTGACATCCTTGCCGTAGTGTCTTCTGGCCTCGCCTTGCGCCTCCGCTTCGGTCAGGGCGACGAAGATCTCGCCGTCCGGGCCGTACCACGCCGGTATTTGGTGCCCCCACCACAGCTGACGTGAGATGCACCAAGGCTGGATATTGTCCATCCACTCGAAATAGGTCTTCTCCCAATTCTTCGGCACAAAGACCGTGCGGCCGCTGCGCACGGCATCGATTGCCGGCTGCGCCAGTACCTTGGCGTTGACATACCATTGATCGGTCAGGAACGGCTCGATCACCTCGTTGGAACGGTCGCCGCGCGGCAGGATGTAAACATGCGGTTCGACCTTCTCGAGCAGGCCCTTGGCCTCCATCCGCGCGACGATCTCCTTGCGGGCGGCGAACCGATCGAGTCCATCGAGCCCCAATGTCGCCGCCAGATCTGCCGAGGCCGGCACGTCCTGCAAAAATGCCGCATTATCTTTAAGATCGAGATGGGCCTCCTGATCGAAGATGTTGACCAGCGGCAGATTGTGCCGGCGTCCGACTTCGAAATCGTTGAAGTCGTGAGCGGGGGTAATCTTGACGGCTCCCGTGCCTTTCTCGGGGTCCGAATAGTCATCGGCGATGATCGGAATGCGTCGCCCGACCAGCGGAAGAATCGCCTGGCGTCCGATCAATCGATTGTAACGTTCATCGTTCGGGTGGACCGCGACCGCCGTGTCGCCGAGCATGGTCTCCGGCCGCGTCGTGGCAACCGTAATGAAGGTCTCCGCGAGCCCCTCGATCGGATAGCGGAAATACCAGAGATGGCCCTTGTCCTCGACCTGCTGCACTTCGAGGTCGGAGATCGGCGTCCGAAATTTCGGGTCCCAGTTGACCAGCCGCTTGTCCTTGTAGATCAGGCCCGCGCGATAGAGATCGACGAACACTGTCAGGACCGCGCGCTGCAATCCCTCGTCCAGGGTAAACCGCTCGCGCGACCAGTCGCAGGACGCACCGAGCCGTTTGAGCTGATGGACGATGGCACCTCCGGATTCGCTCTTCCATTCCCAAACCCGCGTGATGAAAGCCTCACGGCCCAGCGCACGCTTGCCGGGTTCCTGGCGTTCCATGAGCTGGCGTTCGACCACCATTTCGGTGGCGATCCCGGCATGGTCGGTGCCGGGCTGCCACAGCACGTCGCGGCCACGCATGCGCTCGAACCGCGCGAGCACGTCTTGAAGCGTATTGTTGAGGGCATGGCCCATGTGCAGGGATCCCGTTACATTCGGCGGCGGGATGACGATGCAGTAGGGCTGGGCGTCGCGTCGCTCGGGCCGGCCGCTGCGGAACGCCCCCGCCGCTTCCCATGCCGCATAGATGCGACCTTCGACCTCGGTCGGCTGGTAGGTCTTGCTGATCATCGGACAAACCGCCTCATCGGGACTTCGGCGGTAACAAGCGCACCATCACGATGGCTGTCAACGGTCGGCGGACCGCTTTTCGGCAGACTGCTCGCTCATCAGCCGGCAATCGCCACATAGCCTCTGCACATCCTCAACGAGGGCTCGTCTACCGGTTCGGGGTGTGCGATCCCTGGTACGATGGGCCCACGAGAGATTCCGACCCGCGCCATTGTCCTTTTGGCCTGCGCTGGCTTTGCCAGCCAATCCATGGTGCGGGTGACTGACTCGCTGCTGCCTCAGATCGCGGCCGACTTCGGGGTGACTGTCGGTGCAGCCTCGATCGTTGTGACTGTCTACGCCGCCATGCATGGCTCAATCCAGTTGGTCATCGGGCCGATAGGCGAGCGCATCGGCAAGTACCTGGCGATCACGATCGCCTGCGGGCTCACGGCGGTGCTCGTGCTTTTGTGCGGCCTCACCCAATCGCTTCCGTCGCTTGCGCTGGCGCGCCTCGCCTCAGGTGCGACCGCGGGTTGGATCATTCCGCTTGCCATGGCCTTCGTTGGCGATGTCACGCCCTATGAACGTCGCCAACAGGTCCTTGGCAGATATCTGGCGGGCCAGATTTCCGGGCAGCTGTCGGGTCAGGCCGCCGGAGGAATCCTCGGCGACCTCATGGGGTGGCGCAACGTATTCTTTCTGCTGGCCGCGCTGTTTGCCCTCGCCACCCTTGCGCTGGCTTTGGAATTTGCTCGCAATCCGGCGACCCGCAAGCAGGCGGGGTCGAGCCGGGGCGCCCGAGGGTTTGCGGCCGATTACGTCACGGTGCTGAGCAACCCGTGGGCACGCACCTTGATCCTGGTCGTCGGAGCCGAAGGAGCCCTCATGTTCGGCGCCTTCGCCTATGTGGGGGCCGATCTGCATGCGCGTCTCGGGTTCAGTTTGACGGAGGTCGGGCTCTCGGTCGCGGCGTTCGCGGTGGGTGGCCTCGTCTATGTGATGGCCGTCACCTCGCTATACGCCTGGTTCGGACAGCAGGGCCTCGCCCGCGTAGGCGGCCTCGTCGTTGCGCTCGCCTATTTGGCCTTGGTGCCTGGCGGGCCGGTGTGGCTGATCCCGATCGCGATCGCCGGCATCGGTCTCGGCTTCTACATGTTCCACAACACCCTGCAGACCAACGCGACGCAGATGTCCCCGCAAGCGCGAGGGACCGCGGTGGCAATCTTTTCGGCCGGCTTTTATTTGGGACAGACGGTGGGCGTGGCGATGGGCGCACCGACCATCGACCGGCTTGGAGCGCCAGCGCTCTTTACATTCGTGGCCCTGGCATTTCCGCTTCTCGCGTGGTGGTTCGCAGCGCGCCTGAGCAAACGCTGAGCAAGGTTGCAGACAAGCGCCAAGCGATCAGCTCTGCTGTCCGCGCGCCACCCGCTCAATTTCGGTGCGAACGAGTCGCTCGACGATGCCGGGCAGATTTTGGTCGAGCCATGCCTTGAGCATGGGGCGTAGCATTTCCTTGACGAGATCCTCAAGGGTCCGCGCGTTCTGGACCAGAACCGTGTGAGCCAGCGATCCAAAGGCGGAATTCACCGCCGCTCGGGTAGTCTCCGACAGCAGCGCCGACGGTGGCGGTTCCTCCGCCCGAGGCGGCAGGGGCGCCATCGCCACCGGCTCATTGAACACGACATCCTGCCGGGCATCGATCTTGCGGAAGCTGGGTTTCGTGGGCTCGGCCGGCGAAGCGGTCATCGCTTCTGTCAGATCAAGCACCGGCGCGTCGTCGGCCTCTTCGGTTTTGTTGTCGAGGCTCGCCAGCATGGCGTCGATGTCGTCCTGCCCAACCGGCGCACTTTGCACCGGCGCAGGGGGTGGCGGCGGTGGCGGAGCAGCTTTGACAGGAACCGGATCGGCCGGCTTGGACGTTGGCGCTTTGGCTTGCGGCCGCCCACCATCATCGTCGGCAATGATGCGCCGAATGGAGGCGAGAATCTCCTCCATCGACGGCTCTTGAGCCTTTGCCGCCTGCGTCATTGCCGCATCCTTGTCCTTGACCGTGCCAACTCGGCACGGCCACCCCCAAAGCGTATCGCCACCTGAAGGACGTTATATCGCCACGATTCCGTCAAGTATCAGCCAAGTATCGCATGACGAAGATCGAACGCAAGCGAGGGCCTGTGGATAGACAGGCTGTCCGGGCGGAACTCGCGGACCTACAATTTTCGCTGTTCGCGGTCTCAGTTTTGCGGCGCGACCTTTCCGCGCCAACCACCAACTGAAATGTCAAACAGCCAACATCCGCCGTCCCGGCACCGTTTGGTTTTCAACTCCGCAACGATGCAGACGACGCCGATAATTGATTACAACTGACCCCGCAAGCTACCGTTTCTGGTAACTGCTGCCGGGCGCCTGATGCTAGCGACCATCAGGGGTGCGCACGCCGACCCAGCTGTCTCGCACCTGCTGGTAGTGAACCTGGGCGTCGTAGATTGATGTTGGCAGCTTGAGCACCTGCGGCGACAGCCGGCCGACTGCCGCAAGTAACGTGTAGGAGGCCACGACGCGATCCCGTTGCGCGGTGACAAGCGCCACCCGCGCGTTGACGAGCTCCTGCTGAGCGTTAAGAACATCGAGCGTGGTGCGTTGACCGACGCGGGCCTCTTCGCGCACGCCATTGAGCGCGACTTCAGCAGCCGTGACCTGTGACTGCGTGGCCTGGATATTTGCTTTGGCGGCGTCCAATTGCCCCCAAGTCGACACCGTGTTCTCTCGTGTCTGATCGCGGGCAGTGTCCAGATCTATACGCCGTTGCCCGAGCGTCTCCTTGGCTTGACGAATGGCGGAATATTCCGATCCGCCCTGGTAGATCGGCACTGTTAGCTGCGCTACGGCCGTGGCCGTGAACAACTGGGGAATCGTCAGCTGGG
>Ga0187783_10000505_pt1 | contig 28853 bp, 19 predicted proteins | sample 1015_SJ02_MP02_2_FD_132471 | JGI IMG/M metagenome (GOLD analysis project Ga0187783, IMG submission 132471) | Tropical peat soil microbial communities from peatlands in Department of Meta, Colombia - 1015_SJ02_MP02_20_MG | ecosystem: Environmental > Terrestrial > Soil > Wetlands > Peat | place... | reverse complement strand
CCCTGGCGCGAAAACAATTTCGGCCCGCGCTTTGAGTTCTCTGCTGACGGTCATGTGCATGTTACCGGCGAAGACCCTCGCGCGCAGCTGCGCGTGATCTCCCCTGGATTCTTTGCCGCGCTCGGTGTTCCTATCCTCGAGGGCCGTGATTTCAATGATCTCGATGGTCAAACGAACGATCCGGTTGTCATCGTCAGTCAATCTCTCGCGCAGCGAATGTTTCCCAATCAGAATGCCGTCAATCGGCATGTTTATTGGACCGATCCTGTGTTGAAATTCGTGCCTGGAATTAGCCCCGCACCGCATCGCATCCTCGGTGTCGCCGCCGACATTGACGACGAACACATTGTGCCGGAGCCCACACTCACGGTCTATAGTCCTTTGCAAGAGGGCCCACTCTTTGGCGGTCGCCTTTTCATTCACACCAGCGGAAACCCCTATTCTTTGATCACACCGGTCACGCGCATTATTCGGGGGATGTCCACCGATCAGCCCATCGAGCACGCCGCCACTCTCGAAGACGCGCGCGCCGAAGTGCTCGCGCCCGACCGCTTGAGCTCGCTGGTCTTTGGCGTGTTCGCCACGGTCGCGCTGGCGATCGCCGTGGTGGGGGTCGCCAGCGTGCTGGCATTTTCGGTGAGCGCGCGGACGCGGGAATTCGGCATCCGGCTCGCGCTGGGATCTCAACCGCAGCATCTCCTCCGAGGTGTTATCGCGGAGGGCGCCGTGATGGCCGCGGCGGGCGTCCTTGCAGGCGGGGCGATAGGCTTCGTGCTGGCGCGCTTGGCGGGAAGATATTTCCTGGATGTGAAGATGCCGGGCGCAGTTCCGGTGTCCATTTCTGCGTTCGTGCTGATGACGGTCGCGGTTGTCGCGTCGGTGCTGCCGGCAGCACGCGCGGCACACGTCGATGTTACGCAAGCGCTGCGCTCCGAGTGACCAATGGCAGTTTCGATGAGGGTTTCCTTCCTTTAGCAAATTATTAATGTTTCACAATTTGCGCTGGTAAGATCTACGGCGTTTACACTCTTCCATAATGATCCCGATGGCTCGCTCGCCACCAAGGTGCGAATGAGGAGTTCGCGAGTTGAGGAGGAGGAATTTGGCAAGCTACATTGGCGCAATTGATCAAGGCACCACCAGCACCCGGTTCATCGTGTTCGATCGCGGGGGACGGGTGGTGGCAATGGCGCAGAAGGAACACGAGCAGATTTACCCCAGTCCCGGCTGGGTAGAACACAATCCGGGAGAGATCTGGCAGCGTACCCGCGAAGTCATTGCCAGCGCGACAGCCAAGCACAACATTCGGCTCCGAGACCTGGCGGCAATCGGAATCACCAATCAGCGTGAAACTACCGTGGTGTGGAATCGCCAGACCGGCAAGCCGGTTGCGAACGCTCTCGTGTGGCAGGACACGCGAGTCGCCGACTACGTCGCGGAGTTGGCGAAAGCCGGCGGCCAGGATCGTTTTCGCGGCAAGACGGGACTGCCACTCACCACCTACTTCAGCGGTTTGAAGATCCGCTGGATTCTCGAACACGTGCAAGGTGCGCGTGAGATGGCTGAGGCGGGAGACGTCCTGTTCGGCAACATCGATACTTTCCTGGTCTGGCACCTGACGGGTGGTCCCAGGCACGGTATTCACATCACCGACGTCACCAATGCCAGCCGCACGCAAATGATGGATCTTGAAACGTTGTCCTGGGATCGGGAGATTCTCGATGCTTTCGGCATCCCCGAAGCCATGCTGCCCGAAATCCGCTCCAGTAGCGAAGTCTATGCCCAAGCCAAAGTTCCTGAATTGAAAGATGTCTCCATCGGGGGAATCCTGGGAGATCAGCAAGCAGCGTTGGTGGGGCAGACGTGCTTCCGCCCTGGAGAGGCCAAGAACACCTACGGCACCGGATGTTTCCTGCTGAAGAACACGGGGGAGCGCGCGTTTCATTCGAGTTACGGGCTGCTGACAACGCTCGCGTACAAGCTAGGGGACCGGCCTGCCCATTACGCGCTCGAAGGCAGTATCGCAATCACAGGGGCCCTCGTACAATGGGTTCGCGACAACCTCGGGCTGGTTCAAAACAGCTCCGAGATCGAAACCCTGGCGCGCTCGGTTGCCGACAACGGCGGGGTATATTTCGTGCCGGCCTTCTCGGGGTTGTATGCGCCCTACTGGAAGGACAACGCAAGAGGTGTGATCGTCGGCCTCACTCGCTACGCCAATAAGGCTCACATTGCACGCGCGGTACTGGAAGCGACAGCCTTTCAAACCCTCGATGTCGTCGAGGCAATGCAGAAAGACACGAACATCCAGCTCGACGTATTACGCACGGACGGCGGCATGGTGGAAAACGACCTGCTGATGCAGTTCCAGGCCGACATTCTCAACCTGCCGGTGGTCCGGCCGGTTACACGGGAGGCAACGACGGCGTTGGGCGCCGCGTATGCCGCCGGCTTGGCCGTGGGTTACTTCACTGATCTCGATGACCTGCGTTCCAACTGGGCGGCCGATCGTACGTGGAAACCGGACCTCAGTGAAGCCAAGCGGCACGAGATGTACTCAATGTGGAAGCGGGCAGTGAGCAAGTCCTTCGACTGGGTGGCCTAATTCAAACCAAGGTGTGAATAGCTCGCCCTGCGCGGGAAACTCTCCGCCATGGTCGAAGGTTGCAGCACCTGTGACGAAGAGATTGCCCGGCGTCATGGCTTCAGCGCGGTCAGGTGGATGGAGTTACTCGCATGTGTCCGTGTTTACCTAGCCAGAGCGTTCGGCAAATCTAGCCAGCGCGTCGCAATTCTGCTGCGATCAACCGCTGAAGGCCGGGTGGATTCCAACGTCCGTCCGCTACCTCCGGCTTCGGTGCATAGAGCCGCAGCGTCAGTGCGATCGCGCCGCTCTTCAGCGCTGGGAGCCAGTTCGATTCCTTGTCGGGACCGGGATTCTCGTTCTGGATGTAGAGATCGAGCGAGCCATCCGCATTGTATTTGAGCGGGTCCCGGTCGCCGATCGCGAAGCGGTTGATCGGATTGGCTACCTGGAAACCTTCCGCATCGTACAAGGTCAGCGACCAGAAGGCACCGACGGGCGGCAGTTCGGCCTTGTCGAAATGCAGGACATATCTGTTATCTGCCGTGACCGGCTTGCCATCGGCATCTGTGATGTTGATTGGATAAATGGCGTCGTCGACCTGATTGGCGCCAAGGCCGGCCATGGCAACGATGGCACGCTTCAGATAGTAGTTGCCGTAGACGCCCATGGTGTCCGTGTTCATCTGCCAGCCGTTGGTGACGCGGGCCATCGTCGGCATCTTGTCGTGCATCAGTTTCAGGCCCGCGGCGGCACCACGCATCAAAAGGTCGACACTGGCCTTACCCCCAACGAAGCTCTTACCCGGCTCCAGTCCTATGCGTTTCATGCGAGCGATGATCGACCAGTCTGTGAGGTGAGGTGGGTTCGCCTTCATCAATTCCGCAGCATACTCAAAATATTCGAGCGCCGGCATCGCATGAATCTGCTTCGACGGCTCGGTCTTGGTGTCGGCCGACGGGTCAATCCTTTGCTCGATCTTACGAGGCGTTTTTCCCCAGTCGGCCAGGAGCATGATCGAATAACCATCTTGAATTTTGTGGACTGCCTCATAGTCCTTTACGCCGTTTGTCTGTGTGCGCCCAAGGATCCACACATAGGGCGTTGGCGAGCTGATGCGGTCAACTCCCTGCGGCAGATTCCCGTTCCAGCCGGGCGGTACGATGGCGAAGGTCGCGGCGCCTGAACCCGTCGTCCGCGTTCCGGGCACGGCAAAAACGTCGGTCCACATGTCGAGCAGGGGCAGCATAAAATAGCGGCCCCCGGTATCGGCCTTAGAGAGGACGACAGGGCCGTTGGTCAGATCAACCCACGCGCTCGAATAGAGGGTATCGAAGTTAGGACGCACCACGGTCCTGGCGTCGGCAAGCGGGTAACTGCGCATATGGGTGAACGCATTAGCCGGGCCGCCCATAGGATTAACCTTAGGGTCGACATTGATCATTTGCTTGCGCGTTATGTCCATCAGAACCAAAGGGTAAAGATAGACGTAAGCTTCCTGCGCAATGCCCTGCGACTCGTCCCGAGAGGCTGCAAGTCCGGTTTCGTTCATCACTGTGCTCCTCGACGCTTATATTTCCTAATAGCAGCTAACTCATCCGTCGGGTACTGTCACACTTGACAGACTCATGCTCCGGTTCGAGGATTCACGAGCGACAACTCCCTACCAGGCGGTGGTTACGCCGATGATAGTATTCTCAGCATTTGAATTTGCTACTCGGTAGTGCGCGGCTGATGCCCAAGACTTCCGTGTCAGCGACCGAAAGCTGCGAAGATTGAGCCTTCGAGCGCCACAGGCATGGGTTTTTGAGGTCGGGCATCATGGCCAAATTGCTGCGCGATTGACCTTTGAGGAGACGATGAACGAATGATGAGAGCCACATGCTCGGTGCTGATCCTGCTAGCGGTGTTCTGTGCCCTGAGGAGGTTTGCTCAGGCCGATGGTGTGCCGAGCGACGGCATCGAAAATTACGTTCATTCGGAAATCGAGCGGCAGCACATACCGGGATTGTCTTTGCTGGTGGCGCGGGATGGAAAGATCGTTCGCGCGCAAGGGTACGGCCTGTCCGACGTAGAACTTCAGGTCCCAGTCAAGCCCGCAACCGTATTTCAGTCGGGATCGGTGGGGAAGCAATTCACCGCAACCGCGGTGATGATGCTGGTCGAGGAAGGGAAGATTCACCTCGACGATCCGGTGACGAAATACCTTAATGATGCTCCGGCAGCCTGGCAGCAGGTCACGATTTCCGAACTGCTCAGCCATACTGCGGGGTTCACCGATTATCCGAAAAACTTCGATTTCCGCAGAGATTACACCGAAGACCAATTGCTTAAGATTGTCGAAGGCATCCCGCTGGCATTTCCACCCGGCAGCAAGTGGAGCTACGCCAATTTGGGATACCTGACCCTCGGCATCGTGATTCATCGGGTTACGGGTGAGTTCTACGGCGATTTTCTCCAAGAGAGGATTTTTCGACCGCTCGGAATGAGCACGACAAGAATCATCAGCGAAGCTGACGTCGTTCCCAACCGCGCTGCCGGTTACCGGCTGGTGAAAGGCGAGTTGAAAAACCAGGAATGGGTCTCACCCACGCTGAACACCACGGCCGATGGTGCGCTCTATTTTTCAATACTGGATCTGGCGAAGTGGGATGCGGCGTTGTACACGGAAGATCTTCTCCAGCGCTCCAGCCTCGATCAGATGTGGACAGTAAAGAAGCTCAAAAACGGTCAGCCGAACTCCGGTCATTATGGATTCGGCTGGACGATTGAGAACAAGAATGGCCACCGCGTGATCGGCCACGACGGCTCGTGGCAAGGTTTCGAGAGTAACATCTCCCGCTATGTGGATGACAAGCTTACCGTCGTTGTACTCGCCAACTTGGCTGACTCCGACCCCGAAGCCATCGCCGCTCACGTGGCGCAAATCTGTTTTGCTGCGCAGGACAAGTGTTCGGAACCAACTCCATCTGGTATAGCCACTGGGGTTCGATAATCGCACGATGGGGCGAACAACCCGGTCAATCTAAGTCGGACATTGTCGGTCAAGCTGATTCGAATCCCGCGTCCGGAGGGTGCCTTACCAGCCATCGTGGGAGACATTTTTGACCGAACACGAGCGGTCTGTTTTGTGTGGTGCGCGAGGCCGGAAACCATGGATCGAATCGCATAAATGCCTTGACAGTGACGGTGTTATCAACCTAAGTTTTCACACACGTAAAGCCGTGCGATGCCGAACAACCGGGGGCGTTATGGGCAACCTGCCAAGAGTGATCCTCTCGATCGCGCTCATCACATCAATCTCGATTCTCAGCCGGAGCCAGACAGCCACCACTTCGTTGCGTGGCACCATTTCCGATCCGCAAGGTGCGGTTGTTCAGAGTGCCACAGCCACTCTTTCGAACCCGGCTACAGGAGCCTCGAGGACCACAAAGAGCGATGACCACGGTTTCTACGAATTCCTGCAATTACCTCCCGGAACTTATTCGCTCACCATCACCAAGCCTGGATTTGCGACTCTCAAAGCAGAGGGCTTACGACTGGCAGTGGGTGTGCCTTCAACCTCGAACCTTAGCTTGCGTGTTCAGGCTGAGACCAGCACGGTTGAGGTGACCAGTACTACGGCGCAGGTGAACACGCAAGACGCGACGCTCGGAAACGCCTTTGGGGCGAATCAGATCGAATCGCTCCCGTTTGAAGGACGGGATCCAACGCAGATTCTCAGCCTGCAACCGGGGGTCACCTTTGTCGGTACCAATGTCGATCAGAACCAGGACAGCCGCGGTGGATCGGTAAACGGGGCACGTAGCGACCAGACGAATCTTACGGTGGATGGCATCGACGACAACGATCAGGTCAAAGGGTACGCTTTCCAGGGTGCATTGCGTTCCACTTTGGATTCATTGCAGGAATTCCGAGTGACGACGAGCAACGCGAATGCTGACGAGGGGCGTTCCTCCGGAGCTCAGGTAGATCTGATTACCAAGAGCGGAACCAACACCTTCCATGGTTCTGTATACGAATATAACCGCACCAATGTTGGGTATGCCAACGACTGGTTCAACAAGCAAGCGGAGTTGGACTCCGGACTTCCCAACCGTCCCGGCCAGCTGATTCGCAATACGTTCGGAGCGACCTTTGGCGGGCCGATCCTCAAGGACCGGCTTTTCTTTTTCCTGGCCTATGAGGGGCAGAGGACTAGAGAAAATACCCAGGTAACCCGGGAGGTGCCCAGCAACGATCTCCGGCAGGGGATCATGTTGTACAACTGCGCAGGGTCGCCAGGGTGTCCCTCGAGCGGTATTCAGACACTCAGCGTGCAGGACTTGAAGCTCATGGACCCCAATTGCACGGGGAATGGAACCTGCCCTCTCGGTAATGGCCCGGATCCGGCCGTGATGTCGCTTTTTCAACAGTATCCTGCTCCCAACACGACGAGCGTCGGAGACGGCTACGATTTTCAGGGATTCACCTTTCCAGCGCCGACTCCGGGCAGTCTCAACACCTACATCGCGAAAATCGACTTCAACATCACGCAGAATCATCACGTATTCGTGCGCGGTGGAATGGTCGGGGACAACACTGGTATGGGACCGGAGTTTCCTGGTCAGGCCCAGAGTCAAGTAGTGCTGAACAACAGCAAAGGTCTGATTGCCTCCTATACCGCAACCTTTCGTCCTACCCTGATCAACAATTTGCGCTACGGCTATATTCGGCAGGGCGAGGGCAACATCGGGCAAATCACACAACCGTATGTCTTGTTCGGAAATGGACCGGATCCTCTTTACGCACTGACCTACACCACAAACAGCATCGTGCCCGTGGACAACCTGATCGATGATCTCTCGTGGGTGAAGGGCAAACACACATTCCAGTTCGGGGGCAACCTTCGTATCATTACCAACAACCGCAGCTCCGACAACAGCTCCTATTCCTACGCCCGGATTTACAATCTGTGGATTGCTCCCTACGGCTATATTGCAGGATCGGGATTAAGCCTTGATCCTGGAGCATTCAATTTTCCCGCGGTCAACTCCAACTTCGGAACCAGCTACGATTATGCCGTGATGGCGTTGACGGGATTGCTCGATTCTTCATACTCCAACTACAACATAACCAAGCAGGGGAATGCGCAGGCGGTGGGCATGCCCGCGGTTCGCCACTTCCGGTCGCACGAATTTGAAACCTATGCCCAGGACACCTGGCGAGTTACTCCGCAAATAACGTTGACTTACGGAGTTCGTTACACGCTGCTGCAACCTCCCTATGAAACTACAGGTACTCAAGTTGCGCCAAGTATCAGCTTGGAAGATTTCTTCCAGCGACGTAGCACTGCCATGCTGGCGGGTCAGACCTACAACCCGCTAATCCAGTTTGCCCTGGCGGGGCCGGTAAACAATGGCCCGCCCTATTGGAACTGGGACTACGGCAACGTTGCGCCAAGACTGGCCTTCGCATGGTCACCGAAAGTGGAACCTGGCTTCTGGCAGCGCCTCGTGGGAGAGCCCGGGAAGAGTTCGATCCGGGGAGGTTTTGGAATTTACTACGACCATTTCGGCGAAGGGGTGGTTGACGCCTTCGACCAGCAGGGATCGTTCGGACTCACTACCTCCATTCAGAATCCGGTGGGCCAATATAACGTCGATACCTCACCTCGGTTCACCGGTCTCTATAACATTCCACCCCAGCTGATCCAGCCTGCCCCGACGGGACCGTTTCCCAAGACACCCCCGGTAGGCCTTCCCGAGGGTGCAACGATTTACTGGGGGCTGGACGACAAGATGAAAACGCCTTACTCCTACGTTATCGACTTTTCAGTGAGTCGCGAGCTTCCCAAGAGTTTTGTTCTCGAGATGGCCTACATTGGCCGAATGGGCCGGCGCCTCCTGCAGGAAGAAGACCTCGCCATGCCTCTCGATATCCGGGACCCGAAGTCCGGCATGGACTATTTCACGGCCGCAACCCTGCTCACCAAAGCGTCGGATCAAAACGTCCCAGTCCAGAACATAGCGAAGATCCCCTTTTGGGAAAATGTTTTCCCCGGAGCCACGGGCTCGCCCTTGGACACGGTAGATGAGGTCGGCTGCGCCCCCGGGATCTCCAATTTCGCCGGATCGCCGACGGCGACGCAGGCCATGTATGCCCTATACTCCTGTTTCCCTCATCACAATTCGACCGCGGCTCTGATTATGGCCGACGTACCGGGAGAAGCCGCTCAAGTATTCCCGAATGCCACCACTGGCCCCGGTGGCTGTTATCCCTCCTGCGCAACCCTCCACGGGAAAATAACACCCTACGCGTTTTTCAACCCGCAATTTACCTCGCTCTATGCCTGGCGAAATAGTGGCAACAGTTCTTTTAACGGCTTGCAGGTAATGTTACGACACGGGATGACGCACGGTCTGCAGTGGGATTTCAACTATACGTTCTCAAAGTCCCTGGATATCGGTTCGAATGCCGAGCGTATTAATCAGTTCAACTACTTTTATCAGGCCAATCAGATCATCAACTCCTGGTCGCCGAACCAGCTGCGCGGCCCATCCGATTTTGACACCACGAACCAGTTCAACACCAATTGGGTGTACGCGCTGCCGTTTGGACAGGGACAGCGTTTCGGAAGTTCTTCCGCCGGGTGGGTCAACGCCTTGATCGGAGGATGGGAGTTCGCCGGATTGGCGCGCTGGACGAGCGGTTTCCCCACTACCGTCGAGACTTTCACCTCCTTCCCGACCAACTGGGAGCTGCCGTCAGCCGCGATTCTGGTGGGTCCCAAGCCGCAAACCGGAGTCTTCTTTGATTCCGACGGCAACCCTGGATTGTTTAAGAATCCGGGCGCAGCCCAAACCGACTTTCGCTACTCATATCCCGGCGAGTCGGGACAGCGCAACGAACTGCGCGGTCCCGGCTATTTCGGAATCGACACGGCCGTGAGTAAGTCCTGGCATATCGTCGAATCGCAAACTCTGAAGTTTAGTTGGAATATGTACAACCTGACCAACTCAGTTCGTTTCGACGTAGCGCAACTGCCGCAATCTACTGGTCAGTTGGAAGAGCCGGCGTCAACCTTCGGATTGTATAGCGCACCCACTTTGACAAAACCCAGAGTGATGGAGTTTGCACTGCGCTACACCTTCTAGAGAGTCCGCGCTCCGGGAGGTTGGAAGAGAAGCTCAGGAGATTCGTAGGAGCTACGGGAGGCTCGCTGATCGAGTAGGGTCGTGGACATGATGAACGATCGATCGCCGTGGCCCCAATCGTCATCGAGCACGCTCGGTGCTCTCGGACCCAGCACCCAGAGGACATGGGGGAGGCAGTGTGGCTTGCGAGCGAGAGACCCCATCCTCGTGGTGCTCATTTCTTTCCTGGTCTTATTGACGATTCCGATCCAGGCGCAATCCCCGGCCACCGATACGATATTCATCGGCGAATTTCTCACCCTGGATCCGTCGCATCCAACGGCGGAAGCCATGGCCGTATCTGCCGGACGAATCATTGCGATTGGCTCTCGCGCGGAGGTGGAGGCACTTGCGACCAAGGACACTCGCAAGGTTAGAGTCGACGGTTTTGCCCTTCCTGGCTTTGCCGATGCCCATATCCACGTGGCGGGAGTCGGTGAGCAGCTGGAGAGGCTGGATCTCCGCGGTTTGACGAAAGCCGAGATTCTCGTGAAGGTGCAGGAGGCGGCCCGCTCCGCGCCGAGTGGTTCGTGGATAACGGGCGGAGGCTGGGACGAGGGCTTCTGGCACCCATCCGAATTCCCAACCGCCAGTGAGCTCGACCCAGTCAGTGGCGATCACCCGGTTGCTCTCAGCCGCATCGATGGACATTCGACCTGGGTGAACTCTAAAGTGCTGGCTCTGGCCAAGATCACACGCGACACACCGGATCCTGACGGAGGATTGATTCGGCGGAATGCCGCGCACGAGCCAACCGGCATGCTGGTTGATCACGCGCAGAGATTGATCCGCAGCGTGGTACCTGCGCCCACTCCGGCCGATCAGGAACGCCGGATCCGCGCTGCTCTACGGCAGTTCTCGCGATGGGGTCTCACCAGCGTTCACGACGCAGGAGTCGGTCTGGAGACGATTTCTATATATAAGGATCTCCTCAAGCGAGGGGAGCTTCCCGTCAGGGTCTACGCCATGGTGAATGGTGAAGAAGCGATGAGCCTCTACCTCGCTAACGGACCCGAACCAGACCTCGGCAACGGCATGCTAGCCGTCCGCAGCTTCAAGCTCTATCTCGACGGTGCGCTCGGATCGCGGGGAGCCGAGATGACCGACGCTTATACGGATGCACCCCGGGAACATGGTTTGGAATTGATGAAAGACGCGGATCTTGAACGAGTCGTCCGGGCGGCGCGTCAAAAGGGATTCCAAGTCAATACCCATGCCATCGGGGACCGTGCCGTGCGACGCGCCCTCGATGCCTTTCAACAAGGCGGTGTGACACCGAACGAGCGTTTCCGTATCGAACATGCTTCTCTGGTTACCAACGAAGACCTGGCAAGGTTTGTTCCCATGGGCGTCGTCGCTTCGATTCAACCGGTTTTCGTAGGGGAGTACAGCCGGTGGGCTGAAGATCGCGTCGGCCCGTCCCGTGTCCATTGGGTACTTCGCACGCGCGATCTCCTCAACGCAGGCGTTTCGCTGGCCGCAGGGTCGGATTTTCCAGCGTCGGACTCCGGAGAGCCGATCGCCACCCTGCACTGTCTGGTCACGCGTCAAAGTGCGGCCGGAAAACCTGAGGGCGGCTGGTATAGCGATCAGGACGTTAGTGTCGACCAGGCGCTCCGGATGATGACTGTGGGGCCGGCGTTCGCAGCTTTCGAGGAGAAGGACCTCGGAACTCTGAGTGTAGGACATTACGCTGATTTCACCGTCTTATCAGCGAATCCATATCAGATAGCAGGCGACCGCCTGAGAACCCTAACCATCCGCATGACGGTGGTAGCAGGAAGAGTGATTTTTGACGCCGATTGACTTCGGGGGGCAGAGAACTGTGGGTGGAGCTTCCATGGTGGCGTGGTGGACGAGGTAAAAAAAAAGACTGGCAATGTGGAAGAGCGCCGATCCGGAAGCCTTACAGGCCTCAGATTAATGCCGCTGGTTTACGATGATCCGCCGTGTAGTTCATGCATCCGCGCAGTCCGATACAACGCGCACGCAAAATGTCCTCGTATATGCCGAACGTGCAGAGGAATAACGTCGGGATTACGAGATCGAACGAGATCGAACAGGCCCGTGGGAAAGTATTCGAGGGGTTTCCGATGATCCCGGTAGGCCGCTCGGCAGGCTCAAGTTCCAGGGCTGCTTGCAGTTTGTCTTTGATGTACACCTGAAACCGACCCTTCCCCTTCCACCCACAGAGTCTATGGCTACATCGAGCCCGTTCCTAGCGGGAAGCCCGGTAAGGAACTCGATTACGATCCTCACCTTGATCCGCAACTCGTTTCGCCTAGCCAGCAGCCTGTGCAACGCTTGTGAGGTCGTAACGTTACGCTGCGGTGGGGCGCAGTGACTATAGTCCCGTGGTTTGATACTGCAAGACGGAGAGCGCGAGGCGGTATTCATATCCCGCTTGGGTGCTTCCGATTTGGGCCTGGGTTTGCTGAAGTTGGGCTTGACTCAACTCTACAATTGAGCTGAGACCCAGCCTGTAGCGCGTCTGCGCCAAATCGAGCGCCTGGTTCGCCTCGGCCAGCAGTTGCTGACTGACGCCGACGCGGTCGTAAGCTGTGTTGGCGGCCAGCCAACTGGTGCGCACATCGCGCGAAATCTGATTGTGAAGGTCGAGCAAGCGCTGTCGGGCCGCCTGAGCGCGAAGATCGGCTTCACGGGTCTTTGCCGTGTACTGAAATCCGTTGAAAACGGGGATTTGCAGGTTCACGCCCGCGGTGGCGTACGCTCCGGTAATCCGATCGTCGCGGATAGGTGCGTCGCCAAAGGCGCCGAGCGCGGATATGGTGGGGAATAATTGATCGTGATCGGCTTTATGAAGCTTCTCGGCCGACTGGGCCTGAAGCTCCAGCGAAAGAATCTCGGGTCGATTACTGGAGGCTTCCGCGATCAGCTCATCCAGATCCGGCGGTGGGGGCATAACCGACGTGACGTCCTCCGCCAAGTCAAAGCTCTGTATGGTCGAATAGCCCAGAATCGCTGTCAAGCTGGCGATTGCAGCTTTGTCATTGTTCAGGGCATCCAGATAGAGCAGTTTGGCTTGGGCCAGGTTCACGTTGGCGAAGCTGAGGTCCAGCTCCGACTTGAGCTTGCTCTTGGTAAGCGCCGATATCTGATCAGCAACCAGTTGCCGAGAAGCGACTGTTTGCTCCGCTACCCTGAGGACGGCATGGGTTTGCAAGGCGTTGTAGAAGGCCTGGTCTACCGCAAGCAGAATGTTTTCTTTCGTCGCCGCTGCGTTCTCCTCGTCGGCCTTGGCTTGCAGCCGGGCGCTGGCGACCAGGTTGGTGGTGTAACCAAAATCCGTGATGAGCTGGTTGACTGCCATGCCGCCGGCGGCTCGGGTGTAAATAATAGGGTTGTTCAACGCACCGGCGCTGATGCGGCTGTTATCCCGGGCATCAACCGCAGTCAGGTTTGCGTATGCCTGTGGCCAGAGATTTGATCGAACCTGCCGAACAACCTGTCCCGAAGCCAAAGCATTGAGCCGGGCCACGGAGATTGCCGGGTTGTTCTTCAACGCGATCGCCTCGGCGTCTTTCACTGTCAGTCGCACGACGTTGGTTGGCGAGGGAGCGGTCTGCGAATCCGAAGCTGTGATTGAGCCAGCACTGGCTTGCGATGGCGAGGGAATGCCGAACGTCCTTGAGGACGCTTCGGCCAAGCCCGCCGAGAAAACCGCCGATTGAGCCAAGCATTGTGCTGGTAGTAACAGGGCGCTTAACAGAGCGGCCAGCTTATGGGTCATCGTGCCTGTTCCTCCGTTTTCCGAAGCTCTTGTTTCCCGGCAACGAGCAAATGGACGGCGGGAACGAGAAAAACCGTGACCGCGACGGAAACCGCCAGGCCGCCAATCACAGCGCGAGCGAGAGGGGCATACTGCTCGCTGCCGGTTTCTAGTCCCAATGCCATGGGAAGCATCCCTAAAACAGTCGCAAGCGAGGTCATCAGGATCGGGCGCAACCTGATCTTGCAAGCCCGCACGAGCGCGTCTTGCAAGGGAAAGCCCTGCCCGCGCAATTGGCCAGCAAACTCGACGATCAAGATGCTGTTGGAAACGACGATTCCGGTCATCATGATCACGCCCATCAGCGACATGATGTTGAAAGTGCTGTGCGTGAGCCAAAGGATGAGGACGACTCCCGCCAATCCGGGAGGAATGGCGACCAGGATAATGAGCGGGTCGACGAACGATTTGAACTGGGCCATCAGAATGAGATAGACGAGTACAACCGCCAGCAACAAGCCAATCGAAAAGCGGGTGAACGATTCCTGCATGCCGACCACCGAGCCGCGCACATTCACCCGCACGTTTTTCGGCAACGAGAGGCGATGCAGGATGTGCTTGACCTCACGACTGATTCCGCCCAAAGCCTCACCCGACGGCATTACGTAGATGTCGATGACACGTTGCAATTGATAGTGGTCCACCTCAGTCGGAGTATTCACGGGCTTGATGTCCGCCACGGATTGCAAAGGCGTGTAATTGGAGACATTGGGCGCGCGCAAGGGAATCTGCTTGAAATCCTGCAGGCTCATGTTCTGAATTTGTTTGTCGGAGTACTGCACGGTGAGCATGTAGTTGTTACCGGTCTCGGGATCGATCCAGTAGCTGGGTTCGATCATGCCGCTGGAGGTGAGGGCCGTAATCACGTTATCCACTACCTGCTTAGGGGTCAGACCACTCAGGCTGGCGCGCTCGCGATCGATATTCAGTTGCAGGCCGGGGTAGAGCAGATCCTGCGGAATCAGGACGCTGCTCACACCTTTGTGGCGACGAATCTCTTGAGCGATCTGTGTGGCTAGTTCGTAAGTCCCCTTAAGATCATTGCCGCTGACCTGCACGTCGACAGGGGCAGGCAGGCCCAGGTTGATGACAGAATCCACGAGGCCGCCGGCCTGGAAATAGGTTTCGAGTTCCGGCATCTCCTCCGATAGTTTTTGGCGGACTGCTCGCATGTACGAATAGCTGCCAACCCGGTGATTCTCCTTCAGACTAACTTGGACAAATGCCGTGTCCATCGAGGAGTTGCTGGTGTAGATGGCGGACAGGTCGGGGCTAACTCCGATGTTGGATACGATCATGTCCAAGTCGCCTGGGGCGATGACTTGGCGGATGCTGGCCTCAACACGCGCGATGTATTGATTGGTCACCTCAAGCCGGGAACCGCTGGGAGCCTTGACGTTGATGACGAATTGGCCAGGATCGGTGCGGGGGAAATACGCCGTGCCGACAAAGGGGAAAACTCCCAGCAAGACTAAGGCAATGCCAGTGCTGATTAGCGCCACAGTTCTTCCTGGGCGCGCCAGAGCGCGAGTTACCCAGTGCTCGTAGAATTCCAGCAGCTTTTGAAATCCCTCGTTGAACCAGCCAAGAAGGCGCCGGAAAGGGGAAGTTGCAGCCGGCTTACTGGTTGATTCCCGTTCAATCTCCTCCTCGATGTCCGAACGCTTGAGAAGATGCGCGCAATAAAGCGGCACCACGGTCATGGCGAAAACATAGGATGCAAAGATCGACAGGACCACGCCCAAGGCGAGGTCAATGAAAAGATAGCGGCTGACACCGTAGAACAACGTAACCGGGAAAAACACGATGGAGGTTGTTGAAGTGGCGGCGAGAACCGCCAAAGAGACTTCCATGCCTCCTTTTTCGGCGGCGATCCGGGGACTTTCACCGTGTTCCATGTAGCGAAAAATGTTTTCCAGGACGACGACCGAGTCGTCAATCAAGCGCGAGAAGGCCAGCGCCAAGCCGCTCAGCAGCATGACATTGATGGACCCGCCGAGGGCGTTCATGAGCAGAAAGCACACCAGAGCGGAAAGCGGGATGGATAGCAGCACGGCTGCTGTGGCGCGGGGGCTACCGAGGAACAGCCAAATCATGAGCGCGGTCAGCACTAACCCGATGCCGCCTTCCTTCAATACGTTGACGATCGCGGTCTTAACAAAAATGGACTGGTCAAAAACGACGGCAGTCTTGAGCGATTTAGGAATATCCAATAAGTCTCTGGTGGCTGCTTTGATTCCGTTCACAATGGCGATGGTATTGCTATTGCCTCCCTGCTTGAGAACAGGAATGTAGACCGATCGTTGCCCGTTAATGCGCACGATGTTGGTCTGGATGGTGCCCGCATCCTTCGCTTGACCGACATCCGCCACCAGAACTGAGGCATTGCCAACCGTCTTGAGCGGGATTCGGTTGAGCTCGGCAATGTTGGGCAACTGCGCATTGGTGTAGATGTTGTAGTCTCTGGGGCCGATCTGGACATCGCCTGCGGGAAGAATCAGGTTCGAATCGTTCACTGCGTGGACTACGTCCATGAGGCTGAGTTGGTGGGCCTCAAGCTTGACGGGGTCCACGTAAACCATGATTTGGCGGTAACGGCCGCCGAAGGGCTGGGGCACCGAAGCGCCGGAAACGTTCGCTATCTGGTTACGAACCTGAAATTGGGCTAGGTCCTTCAGGCGAGTTTCACCCAGACCTTGCCCTTCCAGCGTAACTAGGCAAACCGGAAGGCTGGAGGCGTCGAACTTTAGCACTACGGGCGGCAAGGTGCCCGGAGGCAGGCGGCGGAGGTCAGCCATGGCCAGGTTGGCGATATTGCTCAAGGCAGAATCGGCGTTCGTGCCCGGCTTGAAATAAATCTTGATCAGGCTAACGCCGGTCAAAGAGCGAGACTCGATGTGGTCGATGTTGCTCCCAAGGGTGAAGAAACGCTCGAAGGTATCGGTAATATCCGACTCGACTTGTTCGGGAGGCATCCCCGCATAGAATGTCGCCACCACCACGACGGGAATTTTGATTTGCGGGAAAAGGTCCACCGGCATGCGAACCACAGTGGTCACGCCCACGACCGCGACGACCAGACACAGCATGATGATGAAAAACGGATAAGCGAGAGCAAAGCGCGGCATTACTTTTTTTCTCCCGGTGCATTCTCGCCGGTGGGATCCGGCTCCAGGCGGGGTTTAACCAGCTCGCCAATTTGGTAACGGGATTGGTCGGCGCTGATCACGCGTTCGTTCTCTGCAAGGCCGTGAAGGATTTCAGCGCGCGTGGAAGTTTGCTCTCCCACCTCAATCTCCCGCTTAGCGACACGATTCTGGCGGTCCAACACCAGCACGTAATGTTGGTCACCACCTTGAACTGCCTCGAGCGGCACGGTGAGCACATTTTTTTTCTGCAGCAGCGTGAGGGTGACTTCAGCGTACATGCCTGCCTTCAGGGATTCGTCGGGGTTCTCCACGTCGATTTCGGTATGCATGGTGCGAGTTTCGTCATTGAGGGCGTCGGCAAAACGAGAGATTTTCCCATCAAAGTCGCGGTTCAGTGAAGGCACGTGAACGCCAACGATGGTGCCCAGACGTAAGAGCGGAACCACCGACTCCGGAACGGGAACCACCAGCCGAAGCTTGGACCACTCCGCCAGTTGCACCACGGGCATGGATTGCGTATTCGAGGCGGTGCCAGCCTGGATCAGCGCGCCGGTGTCCGCATACCGCTTCGTCACCACGCCAGCAAACGGCGCCATGATGTGAGAGTAATCCTCCATCGCAGATAGACGGTCGAGGTTGGCCTGTGCGGCCACGAGTTGGCTTTGAGCTTCGGCCAGCGACGCGCGAGCACTTTCCACCTGCGCTTCGGCTTCTTTGTCCTTGGCCAAGGAGTCGTCCAGTTCTTGTTCGGCAATCAGGCCGGGGCGGGCCTGGGATGCTTGTTTCAATCGCGTGTAGGCCGCGTGATAGGCGGTATAGGCGGAATTGCTGCGTGCAATTTCACTTTGCGCGCGCTGAATCGCGTCTTGGTGGCGCCGAATATCAGCCTTTGCTCCCATCACCTGCGCACTTAATTCCGGCACCTCCAGGATGGAAAGGACTTGCCCGGTCCTGACTTGGTCGCCCACGTCCACGTAGATGTCGCGGATGAATCCCGCGACTTTGGCGTGAACATCGACCAGTTGAAACGGCCGGAATTCACCGGAAAGCGTCACCGAGTCTTCCAACGTTGTGCGCTGAACCAGAGCTACAGGAGCCAAACGTGGGGGTGGGTCGTTGCTTTGGTTGGCGCTGGCTCGATGAAGCAAAAACCTGCTGGAGACCGCCAGCATAAAAGCTAGCGCAGCCGTTCCCGGCAAAACGAACTTACTTCTCAGTGCCATTTTTCTTCCCCGCCCGCACTGTGCGGGAGGTAAAACCCTCACCCCCGTGCAAAGGAGGACACGGGGGTGAGGCTCGCACACGCTACGGCAAGTAGTAGCGGAACGAAGTGAAAAACATGTTCTCATTGGCCGAGGGATCAACTGTGGTCCCGGACCATCCATCGCGAACTACGTACGAGTATTGAGGTCCCACCTGGATCTGTCCTTTCGGGCCACTGTAGAAGCGGTACCAGAATCCGATCGTGCCTTCCACCACGACCCGTGTGTCGGCACTGCACTTGGACAAGCTGCCGGGGTTGAAACCGCCGGTAAGCGGAGTCCCCACGGAACCCGGAACTGGGATGCTTGTGGTTCCAGTTGCGCCACCCGTCGTGGTCGGCGGAGTGACGACTGTCACCGTTGTGCTAGCTGGAGGGTTCTCCGTCGAGCAACCAGACAGGTTGTTGTCCAACGCTCCGTAGCCCACCTGGGTTGATCCGTGCTGGTACCAATGACGCCCGGCATATTCCGCGCCTCCGTAGCCGTAGATATCTAGCCTCTTAGCGCGCCACTCGATCGTGCCCAGGCCCTGATACTCGCGTAGGGGTCTCAAAACGCCATCCGGCCGCGCAATCACGTCGGGCAGACCCGAGGTACCGTAGCGGCCGACCCCGTCGCCGCCCAGGAAGTGCAGCCCGATCTCAAGATGCTTGGCTACAGTTCCCCTGGCGTTGACTCCGAAGCCGCCCCCCCAACCGGAATCGTTGTAGGCTCCCACGGCGCTCGGTCCAGTAGTCCCGCCGCAGCTTCCCTTCGAGGAAGTGGTTGCGCAGGGGAAAAGCCGGTCGCGGAAATCGCTGAGGATGCCAAACAGCTCGTAGTGACCCCAGCCCGGCTCGAGCGCAGTTTTCAAGATGAAATCCGGGCTTTGATTGTAGGCGTAGTTAGCTGTGGGGTTGTAGAGGCCGCCGCTGTTCCCCTGTTGCCCGATCAGGAAGTTGTTACTGGCGCCATGGCCACCAAGTGTGATTTGGGCGTCCTCGATCGAGGCGGCGAACCACCACTTGTCCCCAAAGTCCTTGGCTATACGAAAGCCCGGCTGACGGGCCCAGCTGAAACCGACGGTATACTGCGGGTCAATGGTCATCGGTATGGCTTCCGACCGGTTGTCCACGCCCTTCTTCGTTTCGGTGACCAAACTCCACATCTGGCCGCCGGTGAAAGACCAACCGCTCTTCCATGCAGCTTGTCCGAAAGCCTGCCGGAGGCGAAGCGTGTAGCTATTGCTTTGGTTGTTGTTGGAGGTCACACCGGCTGACAGAAAATCGGTTTCCACGTAGCCGGTCAGCTTTGCGCTGCGCAGCTCGCCCTGGGCCAGCATGGAGAGGCGTGACTGTCTTCCGGAGAAAACGAACTCGGACATGTTGGATTGGGAAGCGCCCGCGAAATTAATCGAATTAAAGGGCGTGTTGATGTCCGAGCCGGTAGCATGCGAACGCCACACCGTTTCTGCCGCTACGAAGCCGCCAGGGGTGAGGCTAATACCTTTGAAGTGAATCGTCGAAGGGCTTTCGATAGCCGCGTTGACGTTCTTCTGCGTTTCCTGCAGGCTGAGTGCTGTATTGTTTAGGTTCATCTTCAAGTCACTAACGTCGCCGCGCACGGCATCGATACTTTGCTGTTGCTGCGTGCGTTGCGAGGTTGCCGTTTCCGCTTTCTGTTGCGCCTGGGTCGCGCTGCTCTGGACCTGGCTCACTTCTTGCTGCAATTGTTGAATCTGGTTATCGCGGCTCTGCACTTGTTCAACCAACTGCTGAATTCGTCGCTGTTGAGCATCGAGTGCCTCTTGCATGTGGTCGAGCCGACTTGCAATCTCCGCGTTACTCGCCTTGCTCTTGGTGTTCTTCGCTGCCCTGCTTTCTTGTGCTTCGGCCCAACCGATGGCCAGCAGGCTCACGACCACAGCCACTATTACTCGCCTCATGTGCGTTCTCCTTATGTTGAGTTTTTGAACACATGGGCTCCTTTTTCAAGCGGGACCTTCTGCTAACCGGGAACTTCATTTTTCCTGTGGGGTTCAGGAATGTACCGCGGGCTGCAGCGGCATTCTTGTCTTCTTCAAGAATCCTTTCTTGTTCTTGCCTTCCCCTACCGCAGCCCGCAGTTCGTCACTGCTTTGCCGCCCGTGCAGACGTCGCAAAGGCCTCAGCCACTTCCGAACCGCTGCGATCCACACGCAACAACATCGCACTACCCTTGCCGACCTTCAGCGTCTTACCGCCAGAGATCAGCGTGACCTGACCAACGGGGTCAGTCCGTCCAGAATGGACAATGCGTACGTCACCAAACCCGTAGGTGCCGCACGCGTTTACTGAAAACAGCCAAAAAGCCTGCGGACGACGGTTGCGGTCAACCACCCCGCGGCACTCAGTACCCAAGTCAGAGGTGAAGTACGCCAACGTCCCCTGCTTGGTGTATTTCCCGACCATCTGTGAACCGACCATGACCGGACCACCTACTCCGTAGGAGGCCTGATCGCCGCCGATTTGGACGAGCGTCCAAATGCCACTCCAATCCCCATCTCCTCCGGTTTTCGGAACGCGGGCGTCGTTCACCTCCGTGACGGACGCGAGCGCTCTGAGGTTGGTTGTGATGGGAATGGTGCGATGGGCAAATTGAACCTGGTCAAATTGGAATGAGAGACTCGATTCGTCCGATCCCTTGCCTGGAACGGCAACATCCACCAAGTGGCCCGTTACCTTGGAACCCGCTCGAATCACTGTTCGTCCTGCCAGAGGCACATCCTGCATGACGGTGGCTCTGATGGTGGCTCCCTTTTGGCTCTTGTTCGGTCCGATACCGGAGTCCAGGGTCAATGGCAGGATCGTTCCAGGTGGAATTAGTCCTGCGGTGGCGGATGTCTGGTCGTTGACGCACGAGTTGTCCTCCGAGCTTTTGGTGCTTATGAGGCGCATCTCCACTTCACGGTCGCCCGGCACAAACACATACATCCAGTGGTCTTCTACGCGAACATCCACCCTGTTGCGTGGGGCTATCGGGGTCGGCACAAAGTTGCTCGCCGATTTGTACCGTCCGACATACAGCACGCAGTTCATGCGGATGCCGACGTCAAAGTAATACTCCGGCGCGGTCTTCAGTTTGGTCACAGAAACAACCGTGGCCGGTTGATACGCTGCCTTAAGGTCCTGATGATCCGTGCTGGCTTGCGCGTACACCAGCAGTGTGCAGACGAAACCAATCACAAGAATTTTTTTCATAACTTCCTCCAGAAATCGCTATGTAAGACCGAGCGCCATGCAGCGTGTTCTAACGGCGTTGATTCCAGAACACTGCGTGGCCCGCCCGAATTCGCTCCGGCTGAATTAAGGTTTGCGTCAGCGGAAAGCCGCCCAAGCCCGAACAACCTGGGTTTGAATCCGGAGTACTAGCGGAGGATTGGTCAGCAGGAAGGGGGAGGTCGGTTGTAGAGGTTTTCTTCGAACAGCAGCGCCCGAACTGGCGGCCCCGCAGGTGCTACCCGCGGATAAAACGTGGGAGTATCCAAAACCGCAGAGTGCACCACTGGAGCAGTCCAACGAAGTGCATCACTGTTCAGATGCTGCCGCATGGCTTGCGCCGTGCTGGAGCGCACGCAGCAACTCTGGTCGGAAACATTGTGGAAAACTCTTGTCGCCAAACTTCCAGTCAGCGCCACAATGACCACGGCCACCACGGCCGGCCGCCACAGCTCAAAGCTGTTGCGTGACACTCTGATTGAGAACGACATCCCCATACGTTGGGTTGGACTATACATCAAACAGTTAGATGCGTCCAGGCACTGTCCTTTTGCACCACTGAAATGTACCTTTGGGTTCGCAAAAGGAATTAGCGGCCTGGGTTCGCGCAGCCCCATGTATTTTACCCACCTAACGAAAATGATTCCACACCCTGTCGGGGGCCGCGATCCAGCTGCCCTGGATTCCCCTTTCCTCTTTAGCTACCACTCAACCCGTTGTTATACAATGACTTACGCGTGCCAACGGTAAAGTGAACGATGATGTGAGTTGCGCCCAGGAGGCCAGCCCAGAATTGCTCTCGCGTACACGCGCTTGCTGCTACTTGGCAGTTTCCTGTAAGCCTGTAAGGTATTGATGGTGTGGGTTGAACTCGGTCTGAAAATGCCGCGCTCTAGGAACTTTAGAGGATTTGTAGCCGGTCACTCGGAAATCAGTTTCTCGCGGAATTCCTGATCGATCACCATGCTCCCTGTCGCCACTAATCCGCTCTATTCGCTCTCTTTGCGTTCTTGGGACAGTGAACGCGGGTGGGGCCGTGTACTCTGGCCTTTACTCAAGACAACCTCTGTCCTCCCTGACGCCGCAAGGCCTCTACAATGATTCCCGAGACAATTCCACTTCAGACCAAGTTGCGGAAGCGATCTGAGATCATGGCAGATTCCCAGGCTCACCAGGAACAATGGACAACCCTGTACACCAACTCGGCACGGTCGTGTATCTGACACACTCAAACTGATGTTCAATCGCGCAGGAGGACTTTATGCCAGCGGACAATCATCGAACATTTCTCAAGGTCACCCAGACTGCGGTTGCCTTCGTCGGACTCCTCGCCACGCTCGCCTGCATCTGCGTCTGGGCGCAGAACGCTCCCGTAAAGAATATTGTACTGGTGCACGGCGCCTGGGCTGATGGTTCGGGTTGGAAGGGCGTTTCTGACATCCTGGTTAAGGACAATTTCAAAGTGAGCATCGTTCAAGAGCCCGAAACGTCCTTCAATGATGACGTGGCTGCCACCAAACGCGTGCTCGCTCTGCAGGAGGGACCCTGCATCCTTGTGGCCCACAGCTATGGGGGTGCCGTCATCACCGAAGCGGGAACCGACCCATCCGTTGTCGGCCTGGTCTATGTCGCGGCGCATATGCCGGATGCAGGCGAGAAAGAGTCGGAAGACGCAAAACGCTTCCCAAGCGACCTAGCCAGGTCGTCCGCGATAAAGAAGACGCCGGACGGTTTCAGCTATATCGATCCGGCTCAGTTCCACGAACTGTTCGCGGCCGACCTCCCCGCCGACCAAGCCGCATTCATGGCGGCCTCGCAAGTTTTCAACTATGCCGATAACTTCTCAGCGACGATCACCATCGCGGCCTGGCGAACGAAGCCAAGCTGGATGTTGGTAGCGGGCAACGACCGCACTATCAACCCTGAATTGGAACGCTGGTATGCCGAGCGCGCCAAGAGCCACACGGTCGAAGTCGCAGGCGCCAGCCACGTGGTCTACATTTCCCATCCGAAGGAAGTCGCTGCCCTGATCGAGGACGCTGCAAAAAACGCTCGATGGAAGTAGAGGCCAAATGCTGCATGCCAGGGAATCAAAAGGATAGCTTGGGCATAAACCTCGTCGGCAGGAGTTTCTGGTAGGTGGCGATGGCCTTGTCGTCGTGCCTTTCGGATGCATTAGCGAGTCCATCTGGATCGCCGCGCTCAAGTGCCAGTCCCTTTGCGTTGGCAGCGATTGCTTCTTTTGGTCTTTGCCTTGTTGCTGGTATGCCGCGGCGAGGGCCAACAAAACGTCAGCTGGCTTCGGATTGGTCTTTAGGCTTTTCTGAAAACCACTCTCCACGCAGGTTGGCGCAGAGGAAATATCCCTTTATATGGTCTTTCTCATGAACACGCGCGCTTGAAACCCGCATCGAGCCTGCGAGAGGTCTGCTGATAACCTAATCGCGCGTACCAGGCGAGGTTTTCATGCATCAACTCGTTGGTGTAGAGCTCAATTTCCCGGTAGCCGCACTGCCGGGCCCTGGCTTCCGCAATTCGACAAGCTAATCCCAACCGCTGCTTCTCCGGCGCGACCGCCACATTTTCCAGGAGCATGTGGTCTGGCTCTGGCGCCAGAACGACGAGGCCAACGATTTCGTTATCAAGCACTAGAACCCAAACATTGCCCGACGCAACCTGCGCACGGTAGTCGTCGGTCATCGGTCCCGGCAGTTTGCCGATGCTGGGAATGTAGTGCTGATACGCAGCCCGCACAATGCGCTCAATCGCAAGCACATCTTCGTCCTCTCCTTGGCGAATGGTGAGTTGCAAGCGACATCCTGGGGATTGCAATTCTTCCGCAGACATTCAGGATACATCGAGGCATCGTTTCGATACTTGACCCCGGCCGAAGGTTCGAACTGAGTTGGGGCGATCTTGAACCACTTCCCGTGTACCAGTAATCTTTATGAGTCGAAAGGAGAAGTCCAATGGCAAGAAAGCAGATTGCGAAAGCTAACGACCCCATCAGCGCGCAGCCACGTTTTCATCAGCGTGCCCGTGAAATTCAGCCCTACGGAACCGTGAGCCACGCCCTGCCACTCGAACTTGAAGAACCCGTGCGCCTGGAGATGACCGAACAGTTGAACCAACTACTGGCCGACACTATGACGCTGCGCGACTTGTATAAGAAATTCCATTGGCAGGTTGCTGGACCCACCTTCTATCAGCTCCATCTGCTCTTTGATAAGCATTACGAGGAGCAGGTAGAGCTGGTCGATTCGATTGCCGAGAGGATTCAGACGCTTGGGGGCATCAGCATAGCCGTGGCAGCCGATGTGGCTGAGACCACACAAATCGAGCGTCCCCCGCGCGGTCGCGAAGAGGTCCCGGTTCAACTGTCGCGGTTGCTGGACGCGCACCAAGTCATCATTCGTGAAACCCGGAAGCTGGCACGCCGTGCTTCCGAGCTGCAGGATGATGGCACGAACGACCTGGTGGTCAGCGAAGTGCTGCGCAGGAATGAGCTTCAGGTGTGGTTCTTGAGCGAACACCTAGTTGACGTCCCCTTGGTCAAGGCAGAAGAGCCGTCCGTAACTGCCCGCGTCGCATAGGCAACAGATTCTGCGTCCTGCGGCGTAAACCTCGGACCAGTGGGCCGAAATTTGTTCGGGCGGAGGCGAGCAGGGAAGAGCTTCGCATAGATCACGCTCTGAGCCCTCCGCGGAGGGAGTTTCCCGCCGTGACTTAGAGCTTGCCTAGGAAGCTCACAATCTCCGGCTGGGTCCAATCGACGGCGCCGATGAATTTGCGACGCACGATGCCGTGGCGGTCAATAATGTAGGTTTCGGGGAACTTGAACGTCCCGTATAGGTTATTCGCTTTCTGGTCGGGATCGCGCACGGTGAGGAAGTCGATTTTGTGCTCCTTGAGAAAACGATGATACACATCAGCATCAACGTCCACGCTCACTCCGATCACGGTTACCCCTTTCTCCTTAAACTGCTGCTGCAGTTGCACCAGGGTAGGCAGCTCCTCGACACAGGGGGCACACCAGGTGGCCCAGAAGTTCAACACTACAATCTTGCCCGCGAAATCCCGCAGTTCGACCCTGCGGTCGGCGTCTTGCACCACAAAATCGGGGGCTGGGCTGCCGATCCGAGATGGACGGGAGCCGCTGTAGCAGCCGCATAGCGCGGCGAGAGTCAAAAGGACAAGAAGACGGGAGGCACCCCTCACAAAGATATAATAATTCATCGGAGCTCGGATGACGCCAAATCCCGCCGTGGCGCACCCTCTCGTGTCGGTGATCGTGCCGGCTCGCAATGAGGAGCTTTGTCTGAGCGGGTGTTTGAAATCCCTGGTTGCCCAGCAGGGTATCGGTTCAGAAGTCATTGTTGTGGATGACGGCTCTACCGACCGAACGCGCGAGATCGCGGAGTCAGTCCCGGGAGTGCAAATCGTGGATGCGGGGCCGTTGCCCACAGGCTGGAGTGGAAAGGTGAATGCCATGCTGGCCGGGACTCGAGTGGCTCGGGGGGACTGGCTGCTATTCACCGATGCCGACACGGTGCACCGTCCCGGCTCGCTGGCGCGTGCGCTCGCGGAAGCGAACGAGCACGGTGCGGAGCTGCTTTCCTATTCTCCCGAGCAGGAGGTCCACGGGTTTTGGGAGAAGGCGGTGATGCCGGTGATTTTTGCCGAACTGGCAGCGACCTATCGCCCGTCGGAGGTGGGCGACCCGGGCTCGCAAGCGGCCGCGGCCAATGGGCAATATCTGTTGATTTCACGTGCAGCCTACGACGCCGTAGGCGGGCACGGCGCCGTAGCCACGAGCTTGCTCGAGGATGTCGCACTGGCCCGGGCCGTGAAAATGTCCGGGCGGAAACTAAGATTTCGCTTTGGCCGCGACGCCGTCAGTACCCGCATGTACCGGAGTTTTCGGCAGCTCAGGGAAGGCTGGACGAAGAATCTGATTCTGCTCTTCCCCTCGCCCGTGGAGTTGGCGTTGCGACGAATCCTGGAGTTCATTCTGATGGCTGGCGGCGTGTTCGTCGCGATTCGCTCGGGCGTCCAGGGACAAGCGAAAGTGGCGATTGCAAGCGCTCTTTTGGTTGCCTGTTTGGCTGCTGCCTTCTTCTGGCGAGTCGGTAAAGCGCACTTTTCCTGGGATGCAAACGTGTTCGCGCCCTTCGGCCTGCCGATATTTTCGTATCTTCTTCTGCGATCCCGCATCTTTCATAGCAAAGGAAAGGTTACTTGGAAAGGAAGACAGTGCCCGTCTTCGAGCTAGGCACCCGCAGGCGCCACACGTGGGGAAGTTCGGCCGGGTAGCGGCGCCACTCAATCATGGTCTATTTGACTCGTAGAGCTGAGTTCTCCGCGGCGCACTACTACCATAATCCGGAGTTGAGTGCGGAGGAGAATCGACGCATATTCGGTAAGTGCAACAATCCGAACGGTCACGGCCACAACTACACCCTAGAGGTGACGGTAAGAGGCGGGGTCGATCCCCGCTCCGGGTTTGTGGTCGATCTGAAGGAGCTCAAAGGGGTGCTCCATCGTGAGGTCCTGGACGCCATGGATCACCACTTCCTGAATAAGGAGGTTCCGGAATTTTTGACCCGTATTCCGACCACCGAGAATATTGCCATTACGATCTGGCAGCGCCTGGCGCCTAAGCTGAAGCAGGCGCAGTTACATCGCGTGCGGGTCTATGAAACCGCAGACCTGTTCGTGGACTTTTACGGGGAGCCATGAAAGCGCATCTGACGCGGCGGTACCGGTTTTCGGCATCGCATCGCCTGCATTGTGATGCCATGTCAGCGGCGGAGAACGCTCGGGTGTACGGCAAATGCAATAACCCGCACGGACACGGACACAATTACATGCTCGAGGTGACGGTCAGCGGTTCAGTGGATGAGTCTACCGGCATGGTGTGCAATCTCGCAGATCTCGATGGTTTTGTCGAACGCGAGATTTTGGAGCGCTTCGACCACCAGAACCTGAACTGCTTGCCGGAGTTTCAATCGGCGGTACCCACGACCGAGAATCTGTGCATCGAAACATACCGCATTCTCGAGCGCGGATTCCGCCACGCTCATCTGGAGAAGGTACGCTTTGAAGAGACCATGATGAATTCGTTCGAGTATGCGGGAGGAGCGGAACCGCATCACTAACCAGTGCGACAGGGACGCGCTTCGGGGCGCAGGCGCAACCGCGAAACGCGGAAGGCCCGGGAATTAGGGGGACAAGTGGGTAAAACATTGGCTGAAAATCCAAGCGTCACCAGTGCCAGTTTTGAGGATCTGGTGCGGGAGATGATCATTCGTTTGGGCGAGGATCCTCAACGTGAAGGGCTGGTGCTCACCCCAAAGCGCGTTCACCGGGCCTACGAGTATCTAACCAAGGGCTATAAGGAAGATCCCGAGGCGCTGCTGCGCAATGCCCTCTTCACCTGCACGTACGACGAGATGGTCATTGTGAAAGACGTGGAGATGTTCAGCCTCTGCGAACATCATATGCTCCCATTCTTCGGGAAGGTCCATGTCGCCTATATCCCAAACGGCAAGGTGATTGGACTGAGCAAGATTCCCCGCCTGATCGAGATTTTTTCGCGGCGGTTGCAGATCCAGGAGCGCCTGACCACGCAGATTGCGGAAACCATTCAGAAGTCGATCGACCCCCAGGGTGTCGGGGTGGTGATTGAGGCGCGGCACTTGTGCATGATGATGCGTGGAGTGGAGAAGCAGCACTCGGCCGCGGTGACGTCGTCGATGCTCGGCTGCTTCCGTGACGAACAGGAAACGCGCACGGAATTCCTGTCGTTGATCCGCAATCGGACAAATGGGGCCTGACGAGCGACCCGAGATGGGCTCGAGATCCCGACCTCGTCATCGCAGGAATGATTGATGATTCCCAATCCTCTAGGATGAAACCCAAAAAAGCTGTTGACCTACTACTCCCGGGAAAAATTGCGCTTGTTACCGGAGGCAACCGGGGCATTGGTCTGGCCATCGCGCGCGCCTTGATTGCCGAAGGTTCGACCGTCATCATCAGCGCCCGCGACGCGTCCTCGTTGCAGCGAGCAGCCAAAAAGATCGGCACGAGTCGACAGAGGGCTGTCCCACTGGTTTGCGACGTGCGCGATCCTGAGGCGATTCAGAGCATGTTGGCTGCGCTCGACGACCGCTTCGGACGCTTAGATGTGCTGGTCAATAACGCCGGCATATCCCACCCGAATCTGAGCGTGGCGAATCTGCCCATCGAGTCCTGGAGGGAAGTGATCGCTACGAACCTTACCGGCATGTTCTTGGTGACCCGCGCGGCTCTGCCTTTGATGAACCGGGGAGGTGCAATCGTCAACAATCTTTCCATTGCTGCGAAGAGAGTCTTTCCCGGTGCTTCCGCCTACAACGCCTCCAAACATGGCGCGCTCGGGTTCACAAACACCCTGCGGGAAGAACTTCGCGAGCAGCGCATTCGCGTGATCGCCCTGTTGCCGGGGGCGACGGATACAGCGATTTGGAACACGTTTTGGCCCGATGCCCCCCGCAGGAAGATGATGTCCCCAAGCACGGTTGCTCAAGCCGTGGTGCGTGCCTTGACCCTTCCGCTCGAGAGCACGCTCGAGGAACTGCGAATCCTGCCACGGGCAGGAGCCCTTTAGGAACTTACT
>Ga0187783_10000504_pt1 | contig 28879 bp, 21 predicted proteins | sample 1015_SJ02_MP02_2_FD_132471 | JGI IMG/M metagenome (GOLD analysis project Ga0187783, IMG submission 132471) | Tropical peat soil microbial communities from peatlands in Department of Meta, Colombia - 1015_SJ02_MP02_20_MG | ecosystem: Environmental > Terrestrial > Soil > Wetlands > Peat | place... | reverse complement strand
GGGCAAGCCGCTGATCATCGACGTGCAGACGCTGACCTCCGTCCCGCTGCACGTCGGCGCCGGCTACAGCGGTGACCCCGACTGGTCGCACGGCCGGTGGATGGGACAGGGCTGGACCGGCTCCGCCGTCTACGACCTCAGTGACCCGGCCGTGGCCGGGCGGATCCCGTTCGGTGTGATCGATCACCTCGTCCGGGCGTCGCTGGATGGCGAGCAGGGCTGGGGGATGTTCGAGCACGCCACGATCGGACGCCACGACCCGACCGGGTTCGCGGACTGGACGTCGGTCAGCAGCTAGCGACTGGTCATGCCTCGGGTGCTGCTGACCGGATCGTCCGGACTGGTTGGTCGTCCCGCTCGCTCGGCGCTCACCGCAGCGGGCTTTCAGGTGCGACCGTTCGACCTCGCCGACGGTCAAGACCTGCGTGATCCGGGCGCGGTACTGGACGCTGCGGCAGGCTGCGATGCCGTCGTCCATGCTGGCGCGCTCGCGCACGACACCGCTGGCAGCGCAGCCGACATTGTCGCCACGAACGTTCAGGGCACCTGGCACGTTCTCGTGGCCGCCGAAGCGCACCGGGCCGGGTTCCTTCGATACCGCGCGGGCCGAGACCACGCTCGGCTGGCGAGCCACCCGCGGCTGGCCGGCCGGCCGCTAGCGTCCGCACCTGCGGCCAGACGAAATCGGCTCGCGGTGCGCGCCCGGCCACCCCTACGCTGCGCAGCATGCCGGATGCGATCTTTGCGAACCCGCGGCTGGCCGGGATCTACGACGGGCTCGATCCAGACCGCCGCGACCTGGACGCCTACACGGCGATGGCGGCGGAATTCGGGGCGAGCAGCGTGCTGGACGTGGGCTGCGGCACCGGCACGCTGGCGTGCCTGCTGGCCGGCCGCGGCCTGGAGGTCACCGGCGTCGACCCGGCTGCGGCGTCCCTCGCGGTGGCACGAGCCAAACCGGGCGCCGACGCGGTGCGCTGGCTGCACGGCGACGCGACGACGCTGCCGCCGCTGCAGGTGGACCTCGCCACGATGACCGGCAACGTGGCGCAGGTGTTCACCACCGACGAGCAGTGGTCTGCGACGCTGCGGGGCGTGCGGGCGGCGCTGCGCCCTGGCCGGCGGCTGGTGTTCGAGACTCGCGACCCGGCACGGCAGGCCTGGCTGGGCTGGACCCGTGAGCAGAGCTTCACCCGCAAGGAAATCGAGGGTGCTGGCGTGGTCCAGGCGTGGCACGAGCTGGCCGAGGTGCGCGGCGAGCTGGTCTCGTTCCGATCGTTCGCGGTCTTCGAGGCCGACGACACAGTGCTCAGGTCGGATTCGACGTTGCGGTTCCGAGGCCGCGACGAGATAGCCGGATCGCTGGCGGCGAACGGGTATGAGCTCGACGACGTACGCGACGCGCCCGATCGGCCTGGCCTGGAGTTCGTCTTCATCGCGCGCCGTGAGTCGTGAACCTGGAGCGTGGCCGCTGATAACGATGACCGACCGGGCGGCCATCTCCCGTGATCGTGGCCGAGCGCACGCCCGCGCCCCCGACGCGGACGAACGCCCGGCTGCTCTCCGGCTTACGGAACGGTGTACGCCACCACCTGCGGCTTGCCGTTGCCGCCCAGGCGAGCGTCGAGGGCAGGCCCGGTGTACGGGTCGCCCGCGGAGACGATCACGGTGTTGCCTGCGACCACCAGCGGAGCATTTGTCGACGTCGGCAGCTTGTGGCGGTAGACGATCGCGCCGGTCTTGGCGTTCAGGGCAATCAGCTCGCCGCCGTAGAGGGTGCTGAAGACGAGGTCGTTCGACACGGTGACGGCGCCTAGTGCCATCTCCGGCAGCTTGGTGTCCCACTCCACCGCGCCGGTGGCAAGGTTCAGCGCCTCGATCTGGCCGGTGGCCACGGCAGGTACCGCGCCGCCGAGGATCTGGGTGAGCTTGGTGTAAGTGATGGGCTCGTTGACGGCGGACACGTACACGGTGCCGTCGGCGACAGCCGGGTTGCTGAGGACGCCGCCGAGAGCGCCAGGCTCGAACGTGACCGGCGCTGTGAGGTGCAGCTTGTGCTCAAGCGCCAGGAGGCTGTCGTTGTCATGGCCGTTGTGCACCCCGACCGGCGTCTTCCACAGCAGCCCCCCGCTCTGTGCGTTGATGGCGTAGACGTAGCCCATCTTCCCGGCGGCGATGACCACCGGCGTGGCGTTGATGCTGGCGGCGATCGGCGAGGTCTGCAGGTCGTGGTCCATGAAGTCGTTCGGCACTGCCTGGTAGTACCAGCGCAGCTTGCCGGTCGCCGCGTCGAGGTTCACCTCGCTGTCGGCGTAGAGCAGCCGGTTCGGGTGAGCGATGCCGGTCGCGGGCGACTCGTACGGGTTGCCGATGCCGAACGTCACCGATCCGTCGCTGCCGACCAGCGGCGGCTCCCAGGCCCCGCCAGCGGGCACCCCGCGCATCGCGGCGTCCGACCCGACCATCGTGTTGAACTTCCAGATCTCCTTGCCGGTGGCTGCATTCAGGGCCAGCAGGATGCCGCCGCCGGGCCCGCTGCCGAGGGCGCTAGCCAGATAGAGTCGTCCGGCGATCGCCTGGGGCTGGATCTCGAACACGCCCTGGCCCTTGGCCAGCAGGCTGTGGTCGACCCAGACCGTCTTGCCGGTCGCCGCGCTCAGCGCGAAGACCGTGTAGGCCGTTTCGCCGTACACCTGTCCGTTCGCGACCGCGACGCCGTCCGGCCCCGGCCCGCCGAGCACCGGCGTGTTGAACGCGTGCTCCCACCGCAGCTTGCCCGTCGCGAGATCGAGCGCGTACACGTTCGATTGCATGTCCTGGATGTAGACGACGCCGCCCGCGACAACGGGCGACATGGCTAGCGCACCGATGGTTTGCGGCTTACTAGTGATCCGGAACGACCAGGCCTGCTGCAACTGTGACACGTTCGCCGAGGAGATCACCGAGCCCGGCGCCTGGCGCGTGTTGTCGATGTCGGCATTCGGGTACGGCCACGACCCGGACGGCGCAGCGGCGTCAGGGTTGGTGGTCGTGGCGGACAGACCGCGGGTGGTCGCCGACGTGCTGGAACTAGTCCAGGCCCCGGTGAGCAACGCAACTAGGACTGCGAGCAGGCTCATCCCGATCCCAATACGGGTGCGCCCGGTGCGACTTGAGGCCCGCATGGCACTCTCCCTTGAGTCCAAAAACTGATATCAGAATGATAGGTCAGTGACATCAGCTCGGTCAACCGCTTTGACGCGCGCCTGCCGCCGTCGGCGGGCAAGGCGCGCCCGCGAGCGAGCCAGTCGTCAGTGTGACGAACGGCACGGTGAATTCTGGACGGTTTTGACATTTGTCACGGGGAACCGCTGAGGCGCGGCACTACCCGGCCTAGCCCGCGCGGCGCGATCCTCGGGTCATGACTACTACACCCGAGGCCGGCCCGGGCATTGTGCTGTCGGGGCTCGCCAAGTCCTACGGGGCGGTGCGCGCCGTCCGCGATGTCGACCTGGTGATTGCACCGGGCGAGACGGTCGCGCTGCTTGGCCCCAACGGCGCAGGCAAGACCACGACCATCGACATGATGATCGGCCTGACCAAGCCGGATAGCGGAACGGTGTCGATCTTCGGCTCGCCGCCTGCGGCGGCACGGCAGGCTGGCTGGGTCGGGGCGATGCTGCAGACAGGCTCGCCGCTCGACCATCTGCGCGTGCGCGAGATCGTCACGCTGATGGCGTCCTACTACCCGCATCCGCTGCCCGTCGACGACGTGCTGCAGATGACTGGCGCCACTGAGTTCGCCAGGCGGTGGACGAGCAAGCTGTCGGGCGGCCAGGCTCAGCGGGTTCGGTTCGCGGCCGCGCTCGTCGGCAACCCTGACCTGCTGCTGCTCGACGAGCCGACCGCGTCCATCGACGTGGCGGGCAGGCGAGACTTCTGGCAGGCGATGCGCGGCGTGACCGCGCAGGGCAAGACCGTCGTGTTCGCCACGCACTACCTCGAGGAAGCCGATGCGTACGCCGACCGCATCGTGCTGATGTCCGGTGGCCAGATCGTCGCCGACGGTCCAGCTACCGAGATCAAGGCGCAGGCCGGCTCTCGCACGATCCGGGCAACGCTGCCAGGGGTGGACGTCGGCGCCCTCGCCGCGCTGCCCGGCGTGCGCAGCGCGCAGCGACACGGAGACGCGGTCGTGCTGTCGTGCTCGGATGCAGACGTCGCACTGTCGGCGCTACTTCGGACCTTCCCGACCGCCAGGGACATCGAGGTAACCGGCGGGTCCCTCGAAGAAGCCTTCCTGGAGCTCACCGCGAGCGAACCCGATTCCCGCCACGACACCGCGGAGGCAACACGATGAGCGGCGCGACTCATCTGCGTTACGAGATCCTGCGTGCGCTGCGCAATCCCATGCTCTACGCGATCACGCTGGGACTGCCACTGGTGCTGTTCTACGGGGTCGCCTCGGGGCAGCGCCACGTGATCCACGACGGCACGACCTTTCCGCTGTACTTCATGACCGCGATGGCGGTCTACAGTGCGATGTTCGCGGTGACAGCACCAGGAGCGCGCATCGCCAGAGACCGCGCTAGCGGCTGGACCAGGCAGATGATGGTCACGCCGCTGCGCGCTCGTACCGAGGTGATCGCGAAGGTGATCACCATGTACCTCCTGGCGCTGCTTAGCCTGGTGCTGCTCTTCCTGGCGGGCGCGTCGCTTGGGGTGCGGCTATCCGCGACCCAGTGGCTGGAGTTGGCCGGTCTGCTCCTGGTCGGCGTTGCCCCCCTCGCAGTGCTGGCGCTGATCCTCGGCTACCTGCTGCCCTCAGATGCGCTGGCGCCGGCGGTAGGCGGCGTCGTGATCCTGCTCGCCCTGTTTGGGGGCGTGTACGGATTCCAGCTCGCCTCGTCGGGACCGCTCTTCGACGTGATGAAGGGCCTGCCGTCGTACTGGCTCGTGCTGGCCGGGGACGCCACCGTGAACCGCGGGAACTGGCCCGCGCAGGCGTGGATCACCATCGCCGTCTGGGTTGTGGTGCTGGTCCCGGTCGCGATGCTGGCCTTCCGCAGGTCGGCGAGGCGAGTCTGAGCGGCTGCGGGCCGGTACGCTCGATGAGCGTGACCGCACAACCACAGCCGGCCACTCCGGGCGAGGCCGAGTGGGTAGCCAGACAGCGCCGCTGGGTCGGCGGCTGGCGGCGCTTGATCATGGCGGCGATCCCGCTGGCCTATCTAGTCTTCCTGGTCGCCGCGGTACATCAGAATTCTCGCGGCGCAGGCCAGGCCGCGGGCTATGCCATCCTCGCGGCCTTCGCCGTGTCCTGGCTGGCCGGCCCGGCGTTCTTCCTCACCCAGGACGCGCCCGGGCGCAGGTTCTGGCTGTACTACGCCGTCCTGGCGGCGCTCTCCGTCGCCGAGCTACCGTTCTCGCACGCAGCCGGCTTTGTCTTGTGCTTGTTCCTCACGATCCTGACTGTGGGTCGCCTTGGCGCCTGGTCCGCCCCGGTCGTCGCTGGCTTCGCCATCGCGGCCCTGGTGGTCCCCGTCGCCATTCCCTCCTGGCACGTTAGCCTCGAGGCGTCCTTCGACGACGTCACGCCGGTGGCGATCCCCGTTGTCGCGGTCACCATGTTCGCGGTCTTGGCGGTGGTGCGCGGCAACCAGGCGCTCGCGGAGGCGCGAGCAGAGGTTGCCAGGCTGGCGGCGGAGAACGAGCGTATCCGGATCGCCCGTGATCTCCACGACCTCCTTGGCCACTCGCTCACCGCGATCACCGTCAAGGCGGGGCTGGCGCGGCGGCTCGGGTCGGCCGACCCGGGTCGAGCCGTCGAGCAGATCGCCGAAGTCGAGGAGCTGTCCAGGCAGGCGCTCGCCGACGTGCGGGCCGCCGTTTCGACGTATCGCGACGTGACGCTCGTTGGTGAGCTGGCCCGCGGCCGCGAGCTGCTGCGGGCCTCGGGCATTGCCGCCGACCTGCCGACCGCCACGGACGTGGTCGACTCCAGCCATTCCGAGCTGCTTGGCTGGGCACTGCGGGAGGGACTCACGAACGTGGTCCGGCACGCGCACGCGACCACCTGCGCGGTCCGACTGTGCCCGGACGGTGTCGAGATCACCGACGATGGCGTCGGCTCCGCCGCTCCGCCCGGCAACGGCCTGAGCGGGCTGCGCGAGCGGGTGCAGGCGGCTGGCGGGTCGGTGGACGCCGGGCCGCTCGAGCCGGGCGGCTGGCGCCTGAAGGTATCACTGGCCGGCCTCGGCGGCGGGCCGTGACGATCCGGCTGCTGCTCGCCGACGATCAGGAGCTGATCCGCAGCGCCCTCGCCGTGATGCTCGATCTCGAGGACGACTTCGCCGTCGTCGCGTCGGTCGGCCGCGGCGACGAGGTGGTCGCCGCCGCGCGCGAGCACCGCCCGGACGTGGCCCTGCTCGACGTCGAGATGCCGGGCATCGACGGCCTGGCCGCCGCCGCGGTGCTCGCGCAGGAGGTGCCTGCCTGCCGGTCGCTCATCCTGACCACCTTCGGCCGGCCCGGCTACCTGCGCCGGGCGATGGAGTCGGGCGCGTTCGGATTCGTGGTCAAGGACGCCCCGCCCGAACGGCTTGCCGACGCTATCCGCCGGGTCGCGGCCGGCGAGCGTGTCGTGGACCCGTCGCTCGCCGCCGCCACTCTGGCCAGTGGCGCATCCCCGCTCACCGCGAGGGAACGGGACGTACTCGTCGCCGCGCGTCCTGGTGCCACCGTGGCGACCATCGCGCAGAAGCTGTTCCTCTCCGAGGGGACCGTGCGCAACTACCTGTCCTCGGCGATCGCCAAGACCGGGACGCGCAACCGAGTTGAGGCCGTCCAGACCGCGGACGAGAACGGCTGGCTCTGAGCATCAGGCAACGGCGTCCCGCTTTGTAAGGTGGGACTTCGCAACCCCGACGTGAGGAGCCGCATGCGCTTGGCCGGGCCGGTCGGATTCGACCTTGATCTCACGCTGATCAACTCGAGACCGGCGATCATGGCGGCGTGGCGGGCAGTGGCCGACGAGTTCGGGGTGGGCATCGACCTGACCGAGGTCGGCCGGCGGCTGGGCATCAAGCTCGAGGACGAGGTCGCGTACTGGTTCTCGCCCGCCAGCCAGACGGATGCCCTGGTGAGCTACCGCCGCCACTACATGCGGCTGGCGCCGACGCTGACTTTCCCGCTGCCTGGCGCCGCGGAAGCTATCGGCGCGGTCCGTGCCGCCGGCGAGCGGGCTGTCGTGGTCACCGCGAAGCAAGCCATGACGGTGCAGCCCAGCCTCGCCGCCGTCGGACTGGAGCCGGACGACGTTGTCGCGCACGTCCATGGCCCGGAGAAGGGAGCGGCCCTGGCTCGCCTCGGCGCTGCGGTCTATGTCGGCGACACGCCGGCGGACATGGCGGCCGGCCGGACTGGCGGTGCTGTTCCCATCGGTGTTCCGACCGGGTCGTTCGGGCGGGCGGAGCTGATCGCGGCGGGAGCCCAGCTGGTCATGGAGTCGCTCGCGGAGTTTCCGGCGTGGTATGCCGTATTCCGGCACGACCTAGCGATGGAGGGCGCACCGGGTGACGACTGACATCCTGGCCCTGGCTGACCGGCTGTGGCGCGGAGAGGCGCGCACCAGCGAGTTCCACCCGGTAAGTCATGTCGGCGGACTTGCCGAGATCTGCGAAGGCGTCGCGTTCGCGCCCGCGTTCGCCAACGTGACGGCCGTCGCGACCGCGGACGGGCTCGTGCTGGTCGACACCGGCAGCGCGTTCGCCGCCCTCGCGATCCACGATGACCTGCGGCGCTGGAGCCGGGACCGGCTGCACACGGCCGTCTACTCGCACGGCCACATCGACCACGTCTTCGGCGTGCCGGTATGGGCGGCCGAGGCGGAGGAGCAAGGCTGGCCGGCCCCCGTTGTCGTCGCCCACGACGCGGTGCCGGACCGATTCGACCGGTACCGCATGACCGCGGGATACAACCAGATCATCAACCAGCGCCAGTTCGGTGCCGCCAGGCTGCGCTGGCCGACGCAGTACCGGTATCCCGACCGGACCTACGCCGATCAGCTCAGCCTGGATGTCGGCGGTGTCAGGTTCGCGCTGCGGCACGAGCGGGGCGAGACCGACGATCATACGGTCACGTGGCTACCTGACCGCCGGGTCCTGTGCTGTGGAGACCTGTTCATCTGGGCTTCGCCGAACGCCGGGAACCCGCAGAAGGTGCAGCGCTACCCGCTGGAGTGGGCGCAGGCGCTGCGTCGGATGGCCGCGCTGCGGCCCGAGTACCTGCTGCCCGGCCACGGCCTGCCGGTGATCGGCGCGGACCGCGTTGCTGCCGCCCTCGCCGACACGGCGGAGCTGCTGGAGTCGCTGGTCGAGCAGACGCTCTCGGTGATGAACGACGGGGGCCGGCTTGACGACGCCATCCACACGGTGACCGTGCCGGGGCAGCTCGCCGGCCGGCCGTACCTGCAGCCGGTGTACGACGAGCCTGAGTTCATCGTCCGCACCGTCTGGCGGCGCTACGGCGGCTGGTGGGACGGCAACCCCGCGACGCTGAAGCCTGCCCCCGAGCGGGTCCTGGCGGCGGAGCTGGCCGCCCTGGCCGGCGGACCGGGCGTGCTGGCCGCCCGCGCGGTCGAGCTGGCCGAGCGCGAGCTGGCCGCGGCCGGCCGAAGTGCGCCCGGCCCGGTCACGACCTCGGCAGGCGACGTGGGTGTGGCCGCGCTGCCCGGCGGGGAGGAAGGGCTGCGGGTAGCCGGTCATCTGGCCGAGCTGGCCTGGCTGGCCGCCCCCGAGGAGTACGAGATCGCGCAGGCCAGGCATCGGGTCTACAGCATCAGGGCCGAGCGGGCCACCTCGACGATGTCCGCTGGCATCTACCGGTGGGCGGCGGGCGAGTCCCTGGGCGCCCCACTCGGTCAGCAACAAAGGTCTGGAGGGCAAGATGGCGACCACTGACGGCATCGACCCGGCCATCCCGCCGAGCGGCACGGGCTGCGTCGAGTGCGAGACGAGCAGCGGCTGGTGGCTGCACCTGCGCAGGTGCGCCCAGTGCGGGCACATCGGCTGCTGCGACACCTCGCCGATGCAGCACGCGACCCAGCACGCGAAGGCGAGCGGTCATCACGTCATCCGCAGCTTCGAGCCCGGCGAAGACTGGTTCTGGGACTACCAGACAAACCAGTTCTATGAGAGCGGACCGGAGCTCGCCCCACCCGAGCACCACCCGGCGGATCAGGGCGTGCCCGGCCCCCGCGGCCGGGTGCCGGGCAACTGGCAGTCCCAGCTGCACTGAGCCCTGGACCCCGAGGGCACGGGGCTTACCAGGCCGCCAGCAGTGGCGGCAACTCGGCGAGCCTGCTGATCACTGCGTCCGGGACCGCCGACGAGTACGGCGGCACGTCGCTGTTCGGCACGAGCACTGCGCGCAGCCCGGCCTGCTGAGCGCCGTGCACGTCGTCGAAGGGGCGGTCGCCGACAAACACGCATCGCGCCGGGTCGGACGCCCCGATCGCCGTCATAACCGCCCGAAACGCCTCCGGATGGGGCTTGGTCCAGTCGATCTCGCTCGTGTAGACGGCGCCGTCGATCAGGTCCAGCACGCCATCGCGACGGAACACGTCGTCGTGCCAGCGGCGCGGCCACATGGTGTTGGACAGCACGCCGACCCTGATCCCGCGCGAGCGCAGGTAGCGGAACAGATCAGGCACGTCCGGGTCGGTGTACGTATGCGGCTCCCAGGCCTGGACGTAGCTGGCCAGCAGGTCTGCGGTAGCGGCCACCCCGGCGAGCTCAAACAGCGCGTCCATGGTCGCGCTCCGATACACCTGGGCAGACAGCCGCCATAGCTGGCTCTCGGCTGCATGCAGGGCAGCAGCGAAAGCGATCGCGTCCGTAGCCGGAAAGTGCCGCGCGCACACCGACCCCCACAGGTCCGCGACGTCGATGGTGTGCCACGGGGTCAGGGTGCCGCCCCAGTCGAAGATCACCGCGTCTACCGTCACGACCAAATCCTAGGGGGAACAGCCGCTCAGCCCTGTCCGTCAACGGTGATCGCGCTGGCTGGCGCCCTGATGGCGGCGAGAGGCCGGTCCGCCGGGCTGGCCCCGCTCCGGTACCGCTGGCGTGTCGGGTCCTGCGGTGACCGTCCGGCCGCGGTACGATCCTCAACGCCCCGCTACGCTATCGGTAGCCGGCCGTCACCGGCCGTTGACGGCCTGGGAGAATGGAACTCAGGCGTTCGGCGGGTGGAAGCCGGGCCGGAAAGGTCTTAGTGCAATGGCGGACCGAAGCGGGGCGGTCGAGGAGGCTCACGGGACGGTGGCAGTGCCGGACAGCGCCTCGAATGGCCATGTTACGGAGGGCACCGTCGCGAAGAGTGATTCCGCGAAGAACGATCCCAACGCCCTGGTTGCGCAGATCGAGCACACGCGTGAGGATCTGGCCCGGACAATCGATGCCCTCGCCGATCGGGTCAGCCCGGCGGGAAACGTGCGGATGCTTCGGGCGAAGGTCATGGAGCAGCTCTCCAGGCCTGAAGTTCAGCTGGGCGCGGCCGCAGCCGGAGCCGTCGTCGTCGGGCTCGCTGCGCTCAGCGTCTGGGCGCGCCGCCGTCGGCACAGCTAGGCGCCGACCAGCTCACGCGAAGGCCTGGCCCTCGCCCCGATAGGTCGGCACCGTCGCGACGACGGTGTCGCCGTCGACGAGGTGCAGTTCGGTGAACCGCTCGCACAACTCGCCAGCCTTGGCGTGCCGGAACCACACCGTGTCCCCGATTTTCAGCTGGTCTGCCGTCGCACCGATGAGCGGGGTTTGCACCTCGCCCGCGCCTTCCTCTCTGTCGAGCCGGAGGCCGGCCGGCAGGTACGGCGACGGCACTCGGCTGGCCGTACCAGGTCCGGACGCCGGGTAGCCGCCGCCGAGGGCGGTGACGACGCCAGGGCCCGGCCGACGCACGACCGGCAGCGCGAACATCGCGGCCGGCCTGCCGGTGAAGCCGCGGTAGGAGTCGAACAGCGTCGGATGGTATAGACCAGAGCCGGCCCCGATCTCGGTCACGGCGGGCTCGGCGGCCGTGGCGGCGAGCGAGCCCGTGCCGCCGCCGTTCACGAACTCCAGCGGTGTCAGTGCGCGGACGGCCGCCACGATTGCCGCCCGCCGGGCGGCGAGCTCACCGGCCGACCTGCGCTGCATGATCCGGACGGCGCGTGCATAGAGCGGTCGTCCTGGCGGGTCGTCCCCGACGCCGGCGATCTGCGACTCGTACGCCATGAGGCCGACCAGCCGCAGCCCGGGCCGCGCCAGGATCGCCTTGGCGAGCTGTGTCGCCGCGGCCGGCGTGCGGATCGGCGATCGGCGGGCCCCTGCCCGGAATCGGCCGCCGAGCGCCTCGTACCCGGCGTCGATATCAATTGCGACCCTGATCGGCCGCGGGTCGGCCAGCCCGGTGACGGCCTTCTCGATCAGGTCGAGGTGCTCGGGGGAGTCCACCATGACGGTCACTGCTGCTGCGGTCGCCGGGTCGGCAGCGAGCCGGGCCAGGGCCGGCTGGTCGGCGGTGGGGTAGGCGACCACGATGTCGCCGCACATGCCGCTCTCGCTGAGCCACAGGGCCTCCGGCAGCGTGAAAGCGAGGATGCCACGGAACCCGGTCATGCCGAGGGTGTGCTCAATCAGATACCGGCAGCGGACGGACTTGCTCGCCAGCCGGATCGGCTTGCCAGCTGCCCGGCTGACCATCGCAGCCGCGTTGGCGCGGAAGGCAGCCATGTCCACGATGGCGAAGGGCGCCTCCAGGTGCGCCGTCGCCGCGTCGAGCCTGCGCAGGTCAGCGGCCGCGCTACTGCCGCTCCACGTCACGCATCGTCCTTCGTCAGGGCCGTGTACTCGGTCGCGGAGAGCAGCCCGGGCGGCGGCTCTCCGGCGCTGTCGTCCAGCTGAACCTTGAATAGCCAGCCCGCTCCGTAGGGGTCGGAGTTGACCAGCCCCGGGTCGTCTTCGATCTCCGCGTTGACCTCGGTGACCTCGCCGTCAACAGGGGAGTACAGATCGCTGACCGACTTGGTCGACTCGACCTCGCCGCACGGTTCGCCGGCGACGACTCGGGTGCCGACCGCTGGCGCCGACACGAAGACGACATCACCGAGAGCTCGCTGGGCGTAGTCGGTTATCCCTATCGAGGCCGTGACGCCGCTGACTGCCACCCATTCATGCTCTGGCGTGTACTGGAGCTCGTCGGGAACTGACATTTTCGCCTCTCTTGCCGGGTCTTGTCCTTGTGGATCCTTGGCGCCAATCTTCAGCCGCCGGAGCCATCAGGCCCGTCGGTAGAACGGCAATTCCACCAGTCTGGCCGGCTCGACGTTGCCCCTGACATCCACCGCCATGTCTGCCGCAGCCGTGCCCGCTTCGGGCCGGACATAGGCCATCGCGATCGGGACGCCGAGCGTCGGCGACGGCGCGCCGCTGGTGACCGTGCCACACGTAGTGCCGCTGCGGAGCACGTCGTAGCCCTGCCTGGGCACCCGACGCGAGCCGCTGACCAGCCCCACGAGCTGGCGCTGTGGTGCCGCCGCGGCCCGCTCGGCGAGTGCAGCGCGCCCGACGAAGTCGGCTGGCTTGTCAAATCTGACAACCCGGCCCAGGCCTGCGTCGAACGGGGTCACGTCCCGGCTCAGCTCGTGGCCGTACAGCGGCATGCCAGCCTCGAGCCGCAGGGTGTCGCGGGCGGCAAGTCCCGCTGGCTGAAGCCCGTAATCACCACCCGCCGCACTGATGGCAGCCCACAGGTCGACCGCGTCGTCCGGTGCGGCGAAGATCTCGAAGCCGTCCTCGCCGGTGTACCCGGTTCGCGCCAGCAGCACCTGGCGGCCCGCGAGCAGCGCGGGGTAGCTGGTGTAGTACTTCAGCGCGTCCAGCTCGGCGGAGGTCATCGGAGCCAGGATTGCCGCCGCCCGCGGGCCCTGGACCGCGATCAGCGCGTAACGGTCGGTCCGGTCCCGGACTGTCACGTCCCGGCCGGCCGCGCGCTCGGTGAGTGCCTCGGCGACGACCGCGGTGTTGGCCGCGTTCGCGACAATGAGGTACTCGGCATCGCCGAGCCGGTAGACGATCAGATCGTCCATGACGCCCCCGTCCGGGGCGCAGATCATCGTGTACCTCGCGCGCCCCGGCTGCAGTCCCGACAGGGCGCCGGTTAGCGCGTAGTCAAGGGTCTCGGCGGCCGCCGGCCCGCTGACCGCGACCTCTCCCATGTGGGAGAGGTCAAAGATCCCGGCCGCGGTGCGCACCGCCTTGTGCTCGGCCGTCTCGCTCCCATAGCGCAGCGGCATCAGCCATCCGGCAAAGTCGGTGAGAGTAGCGCCCAGCTGTTCGTGCACGCTGGTCAGCGGCGTCCGGCGGGGCGCGGATGCCGATGTCGGCTCGGCCGCAGGCGGTGGGGTGCCGGTCACGCTCACGGAGCCTACCGGTCGCGGCGGCCGCAGCGTCGGCTGACCGGACCGAGGGTGCCGAGCCGATCCGTGATCCAGCGGCGCTGAAGCGGGCAGAGACTGGGCAGAGGAGCGCACCAACCGGGAGGTCGACATGAGCGTGCTGTCCGATGAGCAGGTTGCTGAGCGGCTGGCCGGGCTGGCTGGCTGGACCAGGCAGGGCGACAACATCGTCCACGTCGGGACGCTTGCGGACTTCAAGGCGGCCATGCTGTACGTGGGCGCGGTGGCCTATCTGGCCGAGTCGGCCAACCACCACCCCGACATCGCCATCGCCTGGAACAAGGTGACGCTGACGCTGTCGACGCACTCAGCGGGCGGCCTGACGAATAACGACTTCGAGCTGGCGGAGCGGATCAACCGGCTCACCTGATCCGGCGGCGGGTGGTCTGCGTCGGCCGGCAGCGCCACGCCCCCGGGTGGCGCTGCCCGCCGACGAACACGCGTCCGCTCGTCGCGACCCTCGTCAGCCGCGAGCGTTCTGGTTCCCCCGAGACCAGGGCGGCCCGCAGCCCGCGATCCTGCGGAGGATCGAGCAGCCCCCGGACGAGGGTCCCCCTCCGCGACTTACGGATCTTCCGCGGCCTCGTTCCCCGTCCCGGCGTGCCGGGCCCGAGTGCCGCATGAGTCTCTAGTTATACACGGAGTGCAGGATCTGCTACAGCTAGTTACAGAATCGTGTCGTGACGCGCGATAGCGACGCGCTGGCTCGGCGAACATGCCGTGGCCGCGGTCGGCTGTGACGCGAACCGGACCCAGCGCGAACGGCGCGAGCTGGGGGCGCTTCGGCGGTGCGGAACCGGCTAGTCCAGCTCGCAGGGGAGGTGCTTGATGCCGTTGATGAAGCTCGACAGCAGCCGGTCAGGCTCAGCGGAAGCGCGGATCTGCGGAACGCGCATCATCAGTTCCCTGACCATGACCCTGATCTCCCGGCGGGCCAGGTGCGCGCCGAGGCAGAAGTGCGGGCCAGCGGCGCCGAAACCGACGTGCGGATTGGGCGAGCGGGTGATGTCGAACCGGCCGGGATCGGCAAAGACGGCCTCGTCTCTGTTGGCTGCCGCGTAGATCAATAGGACCTTGTCACCCTCGCGGTAGTCGTTGCCGTTCAGGGTGCAGTCCCTGGTCACCGAGCGACGCATCCAGATGACCGGCGTGGCGTACCTGACGATCTCCTCTACCGCGCCGGGCAGCCGCCCATCCAGATCTGCCAGCAGCAGCGCGCGCTGGTCCGGGTTCTCCGTCAGCAGGTTGAGCGCGTGCGAGATAGCCGTGCGGGTTGTCTCATTTCCGGCCACCACCAGCAAGATGAAGAAGGAGCCGAGCTCGGCCGGGGTCAGCTGCTCGCCGTCGATGTTGGCCCTGGCCAAGGCGCTGACCAGATCGTCCCTCGGGTCCTCCGCGCGCTCTGCTGCCAGGCCGGTGACCAGGTTTGCCAGGTCCTGGCCCGCGGTGAGGAGCTGCGTGACGGCGGTATCCATGTCCTCGCTGACGAACTCGGGATCCGCGCCGGCCAGGATCATGTTGGTGTTGCGCAGCACCATGTCGTAGTGCTCGTCGCCGATGCCCATCATCTGGCAGATGATCCGCAGTGGCAGCCGGGATGAGACGTGCTGGACGAAGTCGCACGGCCCAGTCGCCAGCAGCTCGTCGACGATGGCGGCGGCGGTGACCTGGACGTCGTTCTCGAACTTCTGGATCATCCTGGGCGTGAAAGCCCGGGACACGATGCGCCGCAGCCGGGCATGACGCGGGTCATCCATGCTGATCATGGAGCCGAAGTACTCGTTGAACTCGGCTGGCAGGTCGACGGTGCTGGTCGCGCCGCGAGCCGACGAGAACAGCTCGGGCTGATGACTCGCGCCGGTCACGTCCGCGTGCGACACGAAGGCGTAGTAGCCGCTGGTGTCGGTACCGAACGGGTTCTCGGGCTCGTCGAAGTGGACCGGCCTGCCGACCGCGCGCAGCCGGGCAAAGGCGTCGTGTCGGTCCTGCCACGGCAGCGCCCAGAATTCGTTCACCGACAGGTCGATGCCGTCGATCGAGCTGGCAGAGGGAGTCGTCATGACGCCACCTTCGACTAGAACCCGGTTCTAGGCCTAGTCTGACATTTCCGCCCCGAACCCGGCTATGGCCCGTGCGATGCGGACGCGGCAGCTGTCAGGACCCGACCGCCGCCGCAGGGCGGATCGGCGTGGCCCGCGCGTGGCTGCCGCGCATCGTCAGCAGGGCAACTGCTACCGGTGCAGCGACGCCACTCAGCTCGACCACCGTGCAGGCGATCCTCGCTCGCCGGGTCGCCAGCACAACCCAGCCATCGTCGGCCGCCTCGACCACCCTGAGGTCGGAGTCGGCGTGCAGGCCCGCGGCCGCCAGACAGGAGCGGACTGCCTCGAGCCGGCCGGCCAGCTTGGGCGGTGGTTCCGCGAGCTCGGCGCGCAGCTGGCCGTAGGCGATGGCCAGGGCAGTGGCTGGCTGGTGCTGACGGCCGGCTTCGTCGATCGTGACCCAGCCGCAGGTGGCCGGCACCGGAGCCTGCACGCCGAACGTGAATCCGGCGAGTGGTCCGCCCCGAGCCGTGCTGGCGGCACTGACGCGGCTCCGCCTCGGCCGGGTGTGTCGTTCGTCGGCCAGGACGGCACCGTCGCCGGGCTGACGCGGAATGGCGTCGGCGGGAACAGCGGGCTGCCCACAGCTCACGGTCACCCGCAGGCCCTCGTCGAGACCTAGCTCGGCGGCGCTGCGCTCGAGGAACGCCGCGAGCAGCGCGGGCGGCCACGGCGCGGTCCGCGGCAGCGGTCCAGCGTCGGTCAGCCTGATGCCGCGCCAGCACGCAATCAGCTGCCCGACGGCGTTCACGGCCTGCACGGTCCACTGCAGCTCGGCTGCGGGCAGGTCGTGCGGGGGGGTGCGGTCCCCGTGCGGTACCGCGCCTGACTCGCTCGCTCTGACCCCGTCCACCACCGCGGGGACGGTCGAGTGCCGCTGCCGTCCGGACGGCCGCCACCCGGCCGCATGCCGTGATCGCGCGGACTGTGCGCGTGCTCGGCGGGCCGACGCGCTGACCGGCTGGTCCGTCACCAGCTCGCGGCCGTCGGTCCCTGCCGTGCTGTTATCGGCATCCCGGCTGCCCTCGTATTCGTCGTGCTCGGCAGCGGGAGCACCCGGCTGGCCGGGTACGACCTGCGCGGGCCCGGCTACACCGCTGCGACTGCCGGCCAGCTGAGCGGGCTGCTGCGCCGCAGTGGTCGGTACCGGTTCTGCGACGGCCCTGATCTCGACCGGCCCTGACTCATCGCGGCCGGAAAACTGCACCAGCTCGCAGCTGGTCGGTCGCACCCGGCGATGTGGCACGCACGCCTGCAGCAGCTGAAGCACGGCGTCATTGAGGCCCGGGCTGCCGAGCAGGAATCCGGTGTCGGACAGGCCGATTCCGGACGCGAACCACGGCTGATCATCGTCACCGCGAGCAATCGCCCGGCCCGACCGCGCGGTGACCTCGGGCAGCAGCGCAATCCGACGGAACCGGCCAGACTGGAAGTACACCGTGCCGTACAGCTCGGTTCCGTCAACGAGGCCCGTGGCAGCCGCAGCGAGCCGCGGCGGGCTCGAGACCGGGACGGCTGCGGCCCAGTCCTCTCGCTCGTCACAGCGGAACACCGCCACAGCGTGGTCGATTAGGTAGGAGCTGGCCGAGCTGCGCACCGCCGCGGTGATTCTGTCGCCGTCCCGCTGCGCGCAGATGCGAATCAAGGTCTCGTCGGCCAGGGGGACCGGCACCGGGGAGTCAAGCGTGACGCCGCTAGCCTGCCTGACCGGCCGGCCGGCCAGCACCGACGCCACCTGCGCGAGGGCTTCCAGGGCCAGTACGGGGGGCAGCACCGGCAATCCGTCGATCCGGTAGTCGGCCAGGAACGGGTCGCTGGCAACCGACAGCCGGGCCGTGCAGATGAGCTCGACGCGGGGGTAATAGACGGCGACCTCGCGCAGGAACCGGCCGCCGTGCGGCAGGCCGGCAACGGCAAGCTCGGTGGCGCCGATTACCGGCGGGCGAGTGCTAGCCAGACCGCCCACCCGGCCATGCAGCGCGAGCCTTCGGGGCAGGCCGGGCGTCGTGAGGACCTTCAGTAGCAGCCTGCTCGCGACGGCGATGTCGAGGGCCGGGGTGTCCGCGCTCGCCAGCTGCGCCGCCAGGCCGGGACGCTCGCCCAGGCCAGCAGTCGACCACGCAGCCAGGTCGACATGCAGCGCCTGGCAGCCGGTCCGGGCGGCCGCGAGCTCGGCCGCGCGGCTCACCAGCGCGCCGCAGGCGAGCGCGTGCAGGCCGGAGCCCGCTAGCCCGTAGCGGCCAGCCACCGACCCAAAGGAGATGATCAGCTTCAGCTGTTCGGGCGCGATCGATCCGGCCAGCGCCTCAAGGACCCCGACCTGGCCAGCCGGGTGGCTGCGGACCGCGGCGTCGGCGATGTCCAGGACAGCATCGGAGTCGGCGGGGCTCGCGGCGTGCGCGATGGCCGTCACCGGCCCGAGCCGGCCCTCGACCCTGCGGATGGCGGCTGCCAGGGCGGCAGCATCACCGACGTCGATGACCTCGTAACCGATTCGCGCGCCGGCCGACCGCAGCTCCTCCAGGCCCGCGATGAGCTCGGTGTCGTCGTACTCGCCTGCCCGGCCGACCATGGCTATACCGGTTCCGTTGCAGGCGAGGACGCGGGCGAGGGCGAGGCCGGCGCCGCCGGTGGCCCGGCTGATGACGAGGACGTCATCGGGACCGAGCGGGAAGCCCGCGCCACCGGGCAGCGGGACCTCGGTGAGCACGGGCTCGCTGACCGTGCCGTCTGGCGCGATGACCAGCTCCCTGAACATGCCGGGCTCCGCTCGCGCCATGGCCAGGATGGCAGCGGGACTGGTGGTCTCGGGCGGCACTCGGAGGACGGTCACGCCGATCGACGGCTGCTCGGCATGCAGGGTAGCGAAGAACCCCGTGAAGCCGGCGCTCGTGGTGATCACGACGAGCTCACCCGTGCTCGCCGCGTCGTGGGCGGCGGCGACTGCCGCGCTGCAGGACTGCTCATCGGCAGGGTCTTCGAGTACGGCGAGCGTCTGGCGGGCGGCCGGATCTGCGGTGAACTGGCCGCCCAGATCGGCGAGCCGCGGGCTGCGCGCTGCTGCATAAACCCGCCACGACCGCGTCGGTTCCGGGGCCTGCGGCCGCGGCGCGGGGCGCAGGCCCTCGGTGAAGCAGCGCGACCATGGCGCCAGCCCGGTGACACCAGAGTTCGCCGGACTGGCCGGCCCGCCCACGTCGGCACGAAGGTACCGGGAGCTCGCCCCGGGGGCTGCAGCCGGGCCATTCCCGTTGGCGGCTCGTGTCGCCGCGTCGGCCACGCCGGAGTGGGCGTCCGACTGCGCGACGGCGGCAATCGCTATGCGCAAGGCTTCGGTGGCCGACCGGTCCGCGGTCGGCCGCCGCGGCGGCGGGCCATCGGTGGCGACGGCCATCGGCGCCGTGGCGACGGCATCCTCCAGCGGCCTGGCGACCGCTGCCACCGGCCGCCGTGGCCGGGGTGCTGGCTCACACGGGCTGGTAAGAAATACCGGCTCACGCCAGATGTCGATCGGTCTGGCGTGCTGCCCGGCAAACAGCGGCCCCGGATCACCAAGTGCGCCGGCGGCGAACAGTGCTGCCGCGACCCGGCAGGAGTTGACCGGGTCGGCGAACCCGGCCCGCAGGCTGACCAGCGGGACCCGCACCGTCGTGGCCGCGTGCTTGAGTGCACGCCCTGGCCCGGCATCGAGCAGCAAGGTGGCGCTCGCCGCTGCGTCTGCCAGCGCCTCGGCGACGTGGTCGGCGCTGGCGAAGCCGCTGCAAATGACGTCGACGGCGTCGTCGATCGACCGGACCGGAGCTCCGGTCACGGTAGACATGAGCCGGCGCCGGGGCGGGCCGAGCCGGAACCGCTTGGCGATCGCAGCGCGCATCTCGGTGGCGTCGGTGCCATCCGCCGGCGGCCAGTCGGGCGCCGCGTCCATGGCAGTGATGTCCGCACCGCGGGCCGTCGCGGTCTCCAGAAACCGCGCCCGCAGCGCACAGATCTCGAGCACCTCGGCCTCGCCGAGTACACCGGCCCAGGCCAGGCCTGCGAGCAGGCCAAAGCCATGGCCTACCGCCACGGTGGCGGCCACCTCCAGCGTGTCCAGCCAGCGCAGCGTGTCCAGGCAGTGGCTGACGACAGAGCGCAGTCCTGTCCCGGCGCCTACTGGCTGCTCACCCGAGAGCAGCAGCAGCACCCGGCCGTCGGCGCCGTCGGAAACGAAGATGCCGGGTCTGGTCGCAATCTGGCCCTCGACCAGCCGTGGCAGGATGCCCAGCGTCTCCCGGGCTAGGGTCGCGAGCTGCTCTTGTCGAGCCGCGACCAGCGCAACTCTGGCCGGGCCCTGCTGGGCAGGGTCCCGGCCCAGGGCGCATGCGAGGTCCTGCAATTCGCTGTCGGACAGCCACCCGGCCCGGTCGGCGAGCCTAGCCAACGTCGTGGCCAGGCTGGCGCGGTCGGGCGCGTGCAGCAGGATTGGCCTGGGCGCGGGACCTGCGACCGCCGTCAGCGGGCTGGCTGGCTCGCGCCAGGCGGGTCGGCTCCGCTGGCCGCGCGGTCGGCCGGGAATAGCTCCGCGCACCCCGTGCCGCAGCACCAGGTGCACGTTGCTGCCGCCGATGCCGGTAGCCGAGACCGCCGCCAGCCGGGCCCCTGCGCCCCAGTCACTGGCGGTCTGCGGCAGCACCACACGCGCGTCGCCGCCGGCGATAAGGGAGTGCGGCCGCTCCACCCCGGTCGCGGGCGGTAGCACGCCCGTGCTGGCTGCCAGCACGGTCTTGATCAGGCCAGCGACCCCCGCCGCTGCCCTGGTATGGCCGATGTTCGCCTTGACCGATCCCAGCGTGGCGGTACGGCTGGCACCCGCCCTGATCGAGGCGAGGGCGCTGAGCTCGGCCTCGTCGTCTGCCAGTGTGGCGGCCCCGTTCCCCTCAATGTAGTCAATCTCTGCCGGGTCGACGCCAGCTCGGTCGTAGGCCCGCCGCATCGCCAGCAGCTGGCTGCTCGCCTGTGACGGCGGCTGGCCGGGCAACCCGCCGCTCGAGGTACCCCAGCCCAGGATCTCGGCGTAGACGGGAAGGCCAGCCGCGCGTGCGTCCGTGGTGCGCATCAGGATGACGGCACCGCATCCCTCGCCGGGCAGGTAGCCAGAGGGCTGCTCGTCATACAGCCGGACGTCGGTGGTGGCGAGCACTCCAGCCTTGGCCAGGCCGATGAGCTCGAGCGGATCGAGACTCAGATCGACGCCTCCGGCGATGGCGGCGTCCAGGTCACCCGCCGCCAGCGCGGTGCACGCGGACGCGACGGCCTGCAGCGACGACGAGCAGGCGCTGTCGACCGCGTGACTACCGCCGCGGAACCCGAAGTAGCAGCTGATCGTGGCCGCGATCGTGGCCGGCATGCTGCCAGCCAGACTCTGGGGACCGATCGGGGGGAACGGCGCCAGGAAGCGCCGCTCCGCCCGGCGCAGCACGGTGCCGGCCTGACCGATCGGGACGGCTGCCGCGTCCAGCGCCTCGGTGAGCGCACGGCGCACGTACGGCCAGCGCAGTCGTAGCGCGTTCGCCCTGGAGGTGTCACCGGCGAGGGTGTTGCCGATGATGACACCGGTCCGGTCGCGATCCAGCCCCGCGCCAGCCGGCAGCCCGGCGGCCGCCAGGGCCCGCGCGGCGGTTTCCAGCGCGAGCCAGTGGGCGGGGTCGGACGCAAGGTAGATAGCGGGGTCAATGCCGAAGGCAGCGCGATCAAACTGCCAGCCCTCGAGCAGCGCCGCCCTGCTGCTGTAGGTGGCATCGGAGGTCGTGGGGTCCGACCGGTAGTACTCGGCGAGGTTCAGCCGCCCGGGCGGAACGCGACGGAATGCCCGTCGGCCAGACAGTACGACGTCCAGCAGTCCAGAGGTGTCGTCCGCGTCGGGGAAGCGGCACGCCACGCCGACGACCGCGACGGATGGCGTGGTCCGGGGGACGGCTCCCTCAGACATGGGCCCGGTCACCAATGGCCCGGCGAGCCCCGGAAGGCTGACCTTGCGGCTTACGCCAGCCGCTACTTGTCGTCCGCGTTGACCGAATTCGCCAATCGAGACGTACTAATTCCGCGCGCGCGCAGATCTGCATTATTCCCCCGCATTAAGGCCTTCTGCCGATGGGCCAGCCCGGCCGCACAGGCCCCAGCGCTGACGCGGCTTGATCCCCCGGCTGGCCTCGTAGACCAGCGACGCGCCACGTGTCGCGGCAGCCCGTTTGCGGCGGGGTGCCACGCCATTATTTGACTACCCAAGGGCGTGGTCAAGAAGAAAGTCGCGACGCACTATTTTTTCCCGGCTGCCGCCATTTTCCGGCCCCGTGACAATGTCGCCGGGAATGTCAGTGGCGCGGGAGATGTGTGCCAGCGGCTGCGCGGGCGCGCGGCGGCCGGCTTCGTGGGCCCTCGCAGCGCACCTGCGCTGCTGTGACGTGGCCGAGCGTGTGGTGCGCTACCCTGATCGCATGCGTTTCGCCCGGCTGCTCCTTACCTAGCCGCGCCAACTGTCCTGTCGTTGGCGCGGCGCCCCTCGTGTTCCGGGGGGCGCTTTTGGTTGAAGAGCAAGGGAAGCTCAGGCCGGACAGGGGCCGATTCGGACCGCACCACAGTCGCGAGGAAGTCATGACAGCCGATACCGCGGACCGCTTCGATCCGCGCGCGATCCAGGAGAAGTGGCAGCAGCGCTGGGCCACCATGGACATCTTCAGCGCCAGCGACGACCCGGATGATCCCCGGCCGCGCACGTACCTGCTGGACATGTTCCCCTACCCCTCTGGCGACCTGCACATGGGGCACGCGGAGGCCTACGCGCTGGGCGACGCCATGGCGCGCTACTACACGCTGCGCGGTCACAACGTGTTGCATCCGATTGGGTGGGACGCCTTCGGCTTGCCCGCCGAGAACGCGGCGATCAGGAACAACACTCACCCGGCGGACTGGACGTACGCCAATATCGAGGTTCAGGCTGCCTCGTTCCGCCAGTACGGAGTGTCCTTCGACTGGTCGCGGCGACTGCAGACATGCGACCCGGACTACTACAAGTGGACGCAGTGGCTGTTTCTGCGCTTCTACGAGCGCGGCCTGGCCTACCGCGCCGACGGCTACGTCAACTGGTGCCCGGTTGACCAGACCGTGCTGGCGAACGAGCAGGTCATCGCCGGCAAGTGCGAGCGCTGCGGGTCTGAGGTGGTCCGCCGGGTCCTGACGCAGTGGTACTTCAAGATCACGGAGTACGCGGACCGGCTGCTGGCCGACATGGCGGCGCTGGAGGGCAAGTGGCCCGACCGGGTGCTGCTGATGCAGCGCAACTGGATCGGCCGCAGCGAGGGCGCCGAGGTCGCGTTCTCGATCGAGGGCCGGGCCGAGCCGGTCACCGTCTTCACCACTAGGCCGGACACACTGTACGGCGCGACTTTCTTCGTGGTGGCAGCGGACTCTCCGCTGGCCGAGGAGCTCTGCGCGCCCGAGGAGCAGGGCGCCCTGGCCGAGTACGTGGCCGAGGTGCGCAAGCTGACTGACATCGAGCGCCAGTCTGCCGACCGCGAGAAGACCGGCGTTTTCCTGGGTCGGCACGCCATCAACCCGGTCAACGGCGAGCGCATCCCGATCTGGGCCGCCGACTACGTGCTGCCGGACTACGGTACTGGCGCGATCATGGCCGTGCCCGCTCATGACCAGCGCGACCTGGACTTCGCCAGGGTCTTCGGGCTGCCGGTGCGGGTGGTCCTGGACACCGGGTTGCCAGATCCGGCGGTCAGCGGAGTTGCGACGCCGGGCGAAGGAGAGCTGGTCAACTCGGGGCCGCTGGACGGACTGTCGAAGCAGGCGGCGGTCGCCCGGATCATCGAGACCCTGACCGAGCGCGGGCTGGGCCGCGGCGCGGTGAACTACCGGCTGCGCGACTGGCTGCTGTCCAGGCAGCGGTTCTGGGGCGCGCCCATTCCGATCGTGTACTGCGACGGCTGCGGCGAGGTACCGGTGCCGGACGACCAGCTGCCGGTGCTGCTGCCTAACCTGCGCGGGCAGGAGCTGGCGCCGAAGGGCGTGTCGCCGCTGGCCGCGGCGACCGACTGGGTCAACACCGAGTGCCCCAAGTGCGGGGGGCCGGCCAAGCGCGACACCGACACCATGGACACCTTCGTGGACTCGTCCTGGTACTTCCTGCGGTACTGCTCGCCGTCATTCGAGCACGGCCCGTTCGAGGTCGAGGCGGTTCGCCGCTGGTCGCCGGTGAACCTGTATGTGGGCGGCGTGGAGCACGCGATCCTGCACCTGCTGTATTCGCGGTTCTTCGTCAAGGTGCTGCACGACATGCGGATGGTGGACTTCATCGAGCCGTTCACCGCGCTTGTCAACCAGGGCCAGGTGATCAACCGCGGCAAGGCGATGTCCAAGTCGCTGGGCAACGGGGTCAACCTGGGGGAGCAGCTCGCCGCCCACGGCGTGGACGCCATCCGGTTGACGATGATCTTCGCGAGCCCGCCCGAAGACGACATCGACTGGGCGGACATGAACCCCGACGCCCTGGTGAAGTTCCTGGGCCGGGTGGCCAGGGTGGCTGCCGAAGTCGCCGCGGCGGCAGCCGTCGCTGACGATCCAGCCGCCGGCGACCCGGAGTTGCGCAAGACGACGCACCGGACGATCGACGAGGTCACCAGGCTGGTCGAGGGGACCCGGCTGAACGTGGCGGTGGCCCGGCTGATGGAGTTGGTCAGCGCTGCCCGCCGGACGATCGACTCCGGGCCCGGCGCCGGTGACCCGGCGGTCCGCGAGGCAGCGGAAGCGCTGGCGGTGATGCTGTCGCTGTTCGCCCCGTACACGGCCGAGGAGTGCTGGGAGATCCTCGGGCACGAGCCGTCGGTAGCCCGGGCCGGCTGGCCTACAGCGGACCCGGCGCTGCTGGTCCAGGAGACGGTTACCTGCGTCGTGCAGGTGGACGGCAAGGTCAGGGACAGACTGGACGTGCCGGTCTCGATCGGAACGGACGAATTGCGCGCGCTCGCGCTGGCTAGTGCTCCGGCCGAGCGGGCGCTGGCGGGACGAGGGGTGCGCACGGTGATCGTGCGGGCGCCCAAGCTGGTGAACATCGTCTCCGACTAGGCGCTGCAGGTTTCGCGCGACCGGTCGGTCGGGCGCACCGGGCGGCGCCGACCTGACGATCTCGGGATCCGTCGAGCACGACTAATGGCCAACCCGTACGAAGGCCGACCGTTCGCGTGCCGATGGCAGTTGGACGCGGTCCGTCCAGCACGGTTGATCTGTGCTTGTCAGACTCGCCGCAGCACCGCCACGACCTTGCCGAGAATCTCAGCATGGTCGCCAGGAATAGGTGTGTAAGCAGGGTTGTGCGGCATTAGCCAAATGTGGTCAGCGGCGCGCTTGAACGTCTTGACAGTCGCCTCGCCTTCCAGCATCGCCGCGACGATGTCGCCGTTCTCGGCGACCGGTTGCTGGCGCACGACGACCCAGTCCCCGTCCGCGATCGCGGCGTTGATCATCGAGTCGCCGACGACCCTGAGCAGGAATAGCGTGCCCTCGCCGACAATCTGCCTGGGCAGCGGGAAGATGTCCTCGATGGACTCCTCGGCGAGGATCGGACCGCCGGCCGCGATCCGGCCGACGAGCGGGACGTAGGCGGCTTCCTGCGACGCAATGTCCATCGGCGAGTCGTCATCCGGGCCTGGCTCGGGCCGCACCGCCGGGTGGCCGGGCAGGCGCACTTCGACCGTGCGCGGCCGGCCGGCGTCCCGGCGCAGGTAGCCCTTCGCCTGCAGCGTCGACAGCTGGTACGAGACGCTTGAGGTGCTCGTCAGGCCGACGGCCTCGCCGATCTCGCGCATCGACGGCGGGTAACCGCGGCGCTGCACAGAATCCCGGATGACCTGCAGGACCTTGCGCTGCCGCCAGGTCAGCACGTGACCAGGGTCGGGCTTGTCGGGGACGTCAGTGACGACAGCGGGAACACTGCCCTTGGGTCGGCGGCCGGGCTTGCCCCGTGGCCGGCCGGTCAGCCCGGAGTCGGCGTCAGTCAGCCTGGTATCGGCTGGCGAGGCCCGGCGTGCCCCGTCGTCGCTGGTCGCATCGCTCATCTCAGACCTCCGGTTCGGTTCGCTGCGGACGGCCGCGCCGACCGAACCACTTCGGCCCAGTGATGCCGTCCTTCGGACCTGACGTTAATGGTTTCGAGCCAGGATCTCAAACATCTGTTCGACGCGCCGTAAAAATGTCGTACCCCCGCGATAAGACTCTACCGTATACCCGTTCGATCGAACGAGAATGCTATAGAACAGAGGTACGATCGAACTGTCATTCGTAGATGGAGGGCTGGGATGAGCGCACTGAGCGCGATCGAGGCAGCGGTCGTCGACGGGCTAGAGCCTGCGGCGCCACAATTGCCCGCGCAGCCGTCGGCTCGCGGGACACTCCGTCTCGTCCGGCAGCCCGAGACGGCGGACCTGACCGGAGGGGCCGAGCCGCGCACCCACCGCGCTGAGCCGCGCTCTAGTTCGATTCGAGGCGCGGCGCGCGCACCGCTCGCGGATGCGGTTCTCATCCCTTCTGCGGTGATCTCGCCGCGACCGCGTGCGGCGTCGGCACCGGCGCCGCTGCGACTGACCCGGCGGGGGAGAGTCGTCGTGGCTACCCTCCTTGTGACCGTGATCGCCGCTATCGGACTCGTGATCGCGGTGGCCGCAGCCGGCGGCGCTCAGGCGGCCAGCCCTGGGCGGCCGGGCGTCGGCCATCAGGGCATGCACGAGATCGTCGTGCGCTCCGGCCAGACCATGTGGTCGATTGCCTCCGCCGCCGAGCCGACGGCCGATCCGCGGCTCGTGGTGCAGCAGATCATGGCAGCGAACAAGATGACCACTACTGGCATCGCTGCGGGTCAGCTGCTGTGGGTTCCGAGCTGACCGAGCTGGCTCGCCGCCCAGTTCTGCCAGGCACGACACGCCGGCGGGTCGGGGAATTTCCGGCGGCGCTCGACCAGCCGCCGAGCCGTCTACCTGCGACTTCGCGGCCACGAACTGCAGTTTGCCAACTGGGGCCGAGTGGACCACAATATGTAGTAGTTGCAGGCGTGTAATTTTCCTATAAGTTGTGCTCACAGAGAAGCTGAGCTCCAGTGGAGTGCCACGTCGGGGTGCCGGGGAGGTGATGGCGTGTACTGCCCTTACTGCAGGCACCAGGACACCCGCGTCATCGACAGCCGGACGGCCGACGACGGCGTTGCGATCCGCCGCCGCCGGGCGTGCCCGGCCTGCGGCCGCCGATTCACCACGCAGGAGACGGTCATCCTGACCGTTGCCAAGCGCAGCGGCGCGACCGAGCCATTCAACCGGGACAAGATAGTGCGCGGTGTGCGCCGCGCCTGCCAGGGCAGGCCGGTCAGCGAGGATCAGCTCGCGCTGCTGGCCCAGCAGGTGGAGGACGTGATCAGGAGCCGTGGCAGTGGCGAGATCCCGTCGCAGGAGATCGGGCTCGCGATTCTCGGGCCGCTGCGCGATCTGGACGAGGTTGCCTATCTCCGGTTCGCCTCGGTGTACCGCGGCTTCGAGTCGCTGACGGACTTCGAGGAAGAGATCGCCGCACTTCGCTCGGTGCATCTGGACGACTGGCATGCCGACGCGGTCGAGCTGATCGGCGGCGAGGCGGACGGCGCGCCCGAGCCAGCGCGCCGCAGACCCCCGGGCGGCGGCACCTGACGCGGAGCGAGGCGGCGCGCCAGACGAGCCAGATCGCTGGAAGTTACCTATTGGCTAGCGGGCCTCGCGGCCCAGTTACCGGGTCTGACAGGGCCCGCGAAGGGGGAAAGGGCAGATGACCGAGACGACGAGCGGGGCAGCGTCGCAGGGCCGCAGCAAGCGAGCCAAGGGGCTGACCCTGCGCCGGATCTATACCCGCGACGGCGTCCACCCCTATGACGAGGTGACCTGGGAGCGCCGCGATGTGGTGATGACGAACTGGCGCGACGGCTCGGTCAACTTCGAGCAGCGCGGCGTCGAGTTCCCGGATTTCTGGTCGGTCAACGCGGCGAACATCGTCACGACGAAGTACTTCCGCGGTGCGCTCGGCACTCCGCAGCGCGAGTGGAGCCTCAAGCAGCTTGTCGACCGCGTTGTCGAGACCTATGGCGCGGCTGGCCGCGAGCACGGTTACTTCGCGACCGCGCAGGACGCCGAAATCTTCGAGCACGAGCTCAAGTACGCGCTGATCCACCAGCTTTTCAGCTTCAACTCGCCGGTCTGGTTCAACGTCGGCACGACATCGCCGCAGCAGGTCTCGGCGTGCCAGCCGTACGACGCGCTCGTGAGCACGCCGTACGGCCTGGTGCCTATCGGCAAGCTCGTCGCGGACGACGCGGTCGGGACGAAGGTCTACGACGCGCACGGGGTCACGCGGATCGTGGCGACCAAGGCCAATGGCGTCAAGGACGTGCTGCGTGTGCACACCACTGCGGGCAACGTGCTGGACGTGACCGCCGACCATCTCGTGTGGCGAGCGGCCGACGTGGAAGTCGGCGAGTTCACTGTGGCCGGTTTCCTGCGCCCCGGTGACCACCTGCTGTATGTGCACCCCGAGGTCGGCGGGTCAGACCGGTCGGTGCTCGACATCAGCAAGATCGAGAAGCTCGGCGCGATGGACGTCTACGACATTCAGACCGAGAGCGGCGAGTACCTCTCGGGCAACCTGCGTGTGCACAACTGCTTCATCCTCGCCGTCGACGACACGATGGACTCGATCCTGGACTGGTACAAGGAAGAGGGCCTGATCTTCAAGGGCGGATCAGGCGCCGGCGTCAACCTGTCCCGGATCCGATCCAGCAAGGAGCTGCTGACCTCCGGCGGTACAGCCAGTGGCCCCGTTTCGTTCATGCGGGGAGCGGATGCATCGGCCGGGACAATCAAGTCCGGCGGTGCGACCCGGCGCGCGGCGAAGATGGTCGTCCTCGACGTGGATCACCCTGACGTCGAGGAGTTCATCGAGACCAAGGCGCGTGAGGAAGCGAAGGTTCGTGTCCTGCGCGACGCGGGCTTCGACATGGATCTCGGCGGTAAGGACATCAACAGCGTCCAGTACCAGAACGCCAACAACTCAGTCCGGGTTTCTGACGAGTTCATGCGCGGCGCCGATGCGTCGGCTGGGACGATCAAGTCCGGCGGCGCGACCAGGCGGGCCGCGAAGATGGTCGTCCTCGACGTGGATCACCCTGACGTCGAGGAGTTCATCGAGACGAAGGCGCGAGAGGAAGCGAAGGTGCGGGTCCTGCGCGACGCGGGATTCGACATGGACCTCG
>Ga0187783_10000503_pt1 | contig 29009 bp, 33 predicted proteins | sample 1015_SJ02_MP02_2_FD_132471 | JGI IMG/M metagenome (GOLD analysis project Ga0187783, IMG submission 132471) | Tropical peat soil microbial communities from peatlands in Department of Meta, Colombia - 1015_SJ02_MP02_20_MG | ecosystem: Environmental > Terrestrial > Soil > Wetlands > Peat | place... | reverse complement strand
CGGGCAATCCGGAAGTAACTCCAATTGGGCGGCAAAACGTGACATCTAGAATTTCCACATTTGCACCACCCGCTGAAATCAGCGCTCTCCCCGCCCTGAGGGATAAATCATCCTGTACGTAACGCACGCGTCGTATATACTGTCCGAATTCCAACTAGCAGGTCCGGGGACCTATGCCCATTCAGTCTGGCACCCACTTGGGCCCCTATGAAATCATGCTCAAACAGATGCTTCAGGGGCTTTGCGAGGAATTCCAAAGTAAGATTTTACGTTCGCACGCAAAAAGAAAGTAAACCACCAGAGACCAATGGCAGCTGGCGGGAGAAATATCAGCACACTGACCACTCTCGGAAGCCATGAAGCCACTCCTCCTCCCAACATGCGCAGGCAGGGCATGATCAGGAGGGTACAGGTAGCCGTAAGAAGGCCGCCAAAGACCAGCATGGAAATCCATGCCCAGCGGTAAGCTCGCCTTAGTCCGATGCCTGTCGCCATGCCCCATAGAGACATTACCGTCAGAACGGGTGCAATCCCGTGGGTGAAGTGGCCCAATTCCCCCATCGGCGGGCTCGTGTTCACATAGCTCATTACGCCTCCGAACAGCGTAATTCCACTCAAAACGGTCACCTGCAGACCAGTATTTCTTATTTCCTTAACACACTTCGCTTGAGCAGGCTGTATCGGATCTGACTCTGGACTTTGCGCTTCCTTCGCCATTGCCATAAGCATTATTCGACCATACGACTTGGTCTTGGACCCCGCTGGGAGGTACAGGTGTGGTGGCGAAGTTAATACAGACAGGAGATGCAGTTCGGATGAACGTGGTAAATGGAAGGCTCGGTCTCTAGTAGATTGTCGGCAACCCGGAAACTATCGCAAACAACGCACCCCGCAAAGTCCTCGGCATAACCCCAGAATTGCCGTTAAGCCACGCAGACGCCCTTCTACCGCGTTCCAAAAACCTTTTGCTGAATTTTGGAACACCCTGGGGCGACGCGATACAGCGTTCCGACCCCAACCCCTAGCTCGTATTCTCCTAAACGCCTTCTCGTTAGCGATTTCATCTTGGCGTTGTTTCGCGCTACGCTTGGGGTGAATGTAAAAGCTACGTCATGAAATCCCTTTCGAGACTCGCACTCGTCTTACTTGGCGTGGGCTCGCTCTTCGAGCAGGTTCAGATCGGCACAAGCGGTCCCGTTGCTGAGGCATCTGACGGAAAACGTGTGGTCAGTGCTGCGTCATCACCGAAGGAGCCAGCGCTGCACTACGTGGCTGGTTCGACGGTCAAGATTCAGCAGCTCCTCGGTGAAGAGGACAAACAACTACACCAGCTGACGCTTAGTCGAACGGTAACGCGATACGGGATCGAAGGCACCGACTTGGGCAATTCTTTTGAGCACGAAGGCCGAGTGTATTTTCTTTTCGGTGACACCGTGGGGCGCTTGCGCCACGCGCTCGACACGATCGCGACAACTGACGCGGACGATCCCGAGCGTGGGGTTCGATTGGATTTCCTCATGTCCGGCGGCGACTATCTGACCATTCAGCCACCAGGCATCAGCATGGGAGCATTCGAGGTGCCGGTGGCGGGCATCAGCCTCGGCGGCCAAGCGTATGTCGTTGTCTCGACGAACCACTCCGAGGATGGCTCGACCGACCGTTCCGTGGTGACGAGATTTAAGCCGCCAACGAATTTCCAACCTTTGCGAACGATCTCCCAACTTCCTGAGGGGCACTTTGTCAAGATGTCATTGCATGTCCAACCAGCGACAATTGCTGGACTGCCTGTCGGGGGACCGTTCATCCTCGTCTGGGGCACGGGCGCGTACCGGAAGAGCGACGCTTACTTGTCCATCGTGCCATCAGCGCAATTTGAAACTGGCAGAGGGACGCGGTATTTCGCAGGGTTGGACGGGGGGAGCGCTCCGATCTGGAGCGAGAAGGAGTCGGACTCCAAGGCCATCGTCGAGAACGGCACCATGGGCGATCTTTCCGTAACGTGGTGCAAGGATCTAGGTTTGTGGTTGATGACTTACGACAGTCGGGATCCCGCGCCCCGTGGCGTTTTGTTCTCGTATTCCCGCACGCCGTGGGGACCATGGAGCGAACCACAGATCATTTTCAACGCAGCGCGTGACGGCGCCATTGGCAAATTCATCCACAATCCCGAGGCAAGTTCAGACGATGGTCTAGCGGGACCCGTAATCGGAAAGGGTCAGGCGAATCCGAGGGCCGTTCGCGGTGGCGCCTATGCACCGTATGTCGTAGAGCGATGGACGAAGGCGCAAGGATCCGAGCTAAGCATTTACTACGTGCTGTCTACGTGGAATCCCTACGTTGTCATACTGATGAAATCACGGCTGCACGTCGAGTAGCACGTAGGTCGCTTGTTTTGAATGGAGGACGGGCCGCATCTCGTAAAGGCCCAATACTTTCTAAACTCGAAGAAGGGTAACGATCTCAAAGAGCTCCCGACCGCGTTCCAAGAACCCTTTCCCGAGTTTTGAAACACTCTTGGGCGACCCGGTACAGCGTTCCGACCCCGACCCCTAGCTGCTGGGCAATGGCCCGCCAACCGAGCCCCTGACTTCGAAGGGCAGTAATCGCTTCTGTGTCGAGGTTCTTCGGCGGCCGTCCCAGACGCTTACCCTTCGCACGGGCATTCCGCAGCCCCGCCTTCACCCGCTCGACTATGAGTGATCGCTCCAACTCGGCCACGGCACCCAGGACCGTGAACACCGTTTTGCCAGTCGGGGTACTTGTGTCCACTTGCTCGCTCAGGCTTAAGAGTGCCGACGCCGTAAAGCATATCTTCTCGTTGTCGATACGCTCAGTCAGTTTGCCGGTTTCACCGGAGACGCAGAAAACAACGCCGGCGACGCACTGAAGGCAATGCTTCCGCTCCAGACGGCAGTTGCTGAAGGTCTCGGCGTCTTGATCGTTCGGCACGGCCGAAAGTCTGGCGGCGAAGTCGGTGACTCAGGCCGTGGGACGTCGGCAATCACCGGATCGGTTGACATATCCCTGTCGCTGACTCGCTTGGAAGGAAACTCGCCCAAGAATCGACGGCTGCTCCAGTCTGCCGGGCGCTTCAAGGACTCACCGGCAGAATTGCTCATGGAGCTAAACGACGAAGAATACGTTGCCCTCGGCGAGCCGCGAGAGACCGCTGTTCGCGATGCCAAGGACGCCATTTTCAGAGTTGCCTCGGAGCTCGAGGTGGACGCATTAACGCTAAAAGAACTCGTCGACGCCGCCCGTGTCAGCCGCCAATCGGCTCAGCGCGCAATTGATGAGCTTTGCCGAGAAGGTATGTTGGGCAGAAACGGAAAGGGTAAGAAGGGGGATCCGTTCTGCTATTTCATAGCGGAAATTCCTTTCTGCCCAACTACTCCCTTATATGGGCAGAAAGAATCGCAAAGCGAACCTGGCGAAATTTGGAGCCCCGAACCTGGCAATGGCCAATATCCGGACTGAGCTCGAATGGCAACAGCGACAAAACTCGTTAAGTCGGAAATGAGCGGCCTGAGACATAGGTAACACATCGTACCGGACACATGGGTGACACTTTCCTCCGTTTTTTGAGGAGGAATGGATGCCCTGGAAGGAGTGTTCGGTCATGGATGAGAGGCTACAGTTCGTTGCTCGCCGGCTAGCCGGCGAGCAAATGGCGGATCTGTGCAGGGAATTTGGGATCTCTCGCAAGACGGGCTACAAGATCTTCGATCGCTACCAGGACTGTGGGGTTCAAGGACTGACGGACCGAAGCCGACGACCCTACCGCTATGGGAATCAACTCCCCTTCCAGGTGGAGAACTACATCCTAAACGTGAAGCGCGAGCACACCACCTGGGGTGCCCGCAAGATCCGAGAGCGTCTCCTGAAGAGATTCTCCGGCATCCCCATCCCGGCCAAGAGCACCATCCATGCCGTGCTGGATCGTCATGGTCTGGTGGAGCGCCGCGGCCGGGTGCGTCGTCGGGCGCAAGGAACCGAGCTCTCCTTCGGCAAGAATCCCAATGAGCTCTGGTGTACCGACTACAAGGGCGAGTTCCTGTTGGGGAATCGTCAATACTGTTACCCGCTGACCGTCACCGATCACGCCAGTCGGTATCTGCTGGCCTGCGAAGCTCTCTCCTCCACCAAAGAAGACTACGCTTTTACCGTGTTTGAGAGGCTTTTCAAGGAGCGCGGCCTACCTTCCAACATCCGCAGCGACAATGGCGTTCCCTTTGCTTCGGGTCAGGCCTTGTTCAACTTGAGCAAACTCGCCGTTTGGTGGCTTCGGCTGGGAATCGGCATTGAACGGATCCAACCGGGGCATCCGCAGCAGAATGGCCGTCATGAGCGCATGCACCTTACCTTGAAGAAAGAAGCCACCAAGCCAGCGAGTCGAAATTTCCTGCAGCAGCAGGCCCGGTTCGACAAGTTCCTCGAGATCTTCAACAACGAGCGTCCTCACGAGGCTCTCGACATGAAGTGCCCGGTCGAAGTCTATCAACCTTCCACGCGGGTCTATCAGGGACTACCGGATATCGATTATCCCTTTCACGACAAGACCATCGTGGTCACCAACTGTGGTCGCATCTGTTTAGGGCGCAAAAAAATCAATTTCAGCAAGGTGTTTGCTGGACAAGCGGTGGGCATCAAAGAAGTTCAGGAGGGGATCTGGCTTGTCAGCTTCATGGACTACGATCTAGGATACTTCGATCTTGAGACTCGAGTGCTCGAACCACTGGAGAACCCATTCGGGCCCAAAGTGTTACCTATGTCTTAGGTACGTTGTGTCACCTATGTGTCCGGGCCGGACCAAATTTAAAGTGGCGCGCCCGGAGGGATTCGAACCCCCGACCCTCTGCTTAGAAGGCAGATGCTCTTTCCAACTGAGCTACGGGCGCATTGCCTGCAACTGATTCACTGTACTGCGCTTGTCACCTCCTTCGCAACCTGCAACTGAGCGGCTTGGTTCTGAGTGTGACCACCTTTGCGACCACTCGGACGCGAAATCGCATCCAACATCGCATCCTCCGAGGCATGGACGTAACGAGCCGACACCGTCACTCGCCAGGCTGCCGATGTCTTGCCGCGTGTCACAAAGAAGTGCTCCGTTGCGCCCATTGAGCCACGTGACCTCCTCCCAGCGGAGGCGAATCGCTAAGTTTTTCGGGCGAAAGCCCGAAAGAAAAAAAGCTCGGAGGGTGCCATTTTTTGCGTTGCCACCACGACTGTGGAAAAGCCGCTGCGTGGAAAACCAGAAGCAGGTTTCCCACTTGCTTAGAAATCCCGCAACACACGGCGGGATTCCCACTTTCCCACAGTCACGGCGGCATGATTGCTCGAAAAGCGGACATTTTAATTTGCTACCAACAGCCCCTTTTTAAGATTTCGTAACGAGGCTGGGAACGCGAATTCAATGGCGCACGAGTAGGAGGATTCGCTCGAGCTCTGGAAAGACGCCGACCCCGACATCCCCATCCTAAATCGCCTTGAACGCGTCCTATCGGCAAGTGTGGCGTACTACTGGGTTCCACCCAAAATCAGCGGCAACCCGTTTTTCGCATTGCCCACAATGACAACCTTGGCGTTATTGCTGTCGGCCAACTTCTCGGTCGCCTCGATCCCTTTCCACTCGAGTAGCTGCTGGCTGATGCCTTGCGTGACAGTTTGCTGAAAGTCGCGGATTCCTTGAGCCTCAATCCGTTTGCGGTCCGCTTCTTGTTTTTCCTTCTGAAGGACGAAGGCCATGCGCAACGCGTCCTGCTCGGCCTGTTGTTTTGCCTCTATGGAAGACTTCAGCATCTGAGGTAGCTGGATGTCCCTCAGCAGCACGCTCTGCACTTCGATGCCCCTGCTGCCCAACTGCTTCGTGAGCTCATCGTAAATCTTTTGCGCCACTTCTTCCCGTCCCCCGGTGTAGAGCGCGCTCGCACTATGCGCCGCTGTAACCGAACGAATCGCCGACCGCATATTCGGCTCCACGATAACGTCAACGTAGTTCGGACCAATCTTTTGGTAAACCTGTGCAGCACTGCCAGGGCTCAACCGAAACAGCAGAGACGTATCGAGCGTCATTACCAGCCCTTCATCCGAGGGCACGCTAGCGGTCTCCTTCAATTCCTGCGTGCGAATTGACATCGTATTGTTAGCTGTGAAGGGATTCACGATATGCGTCCCTTCCGGTAACACATCCCCAGTTACGCGTCCAAACAGCGTCAGCACGCCGACGTGCCCAGCTGGTACATAGGCGATCGACGCATAAATCAGAATCAGTGCCAAGACGCCGATTACCACAACTCCCAACATGCTAGACGCCGTTCCCCGAAAGCTAGTCATGTACCGTTGCACTCCCTGTGCGTCGTCGCTTTGTCGAAATGCAGTCATCATCCCTCCGAGAAGCGCATTTTCAGATCGCGCAGGGCCATTCTAATGCCTTTCGGACGCGCCGTCGCAAGTCCCGCTTTGTCGACCGTGTATCAGGCGTGGCAGAACCCGCTCAAGTCGAAAACAGATGATTTTCCACACACGCATCGGAGAAAGTGAAATGAATTCTTCGCGTGCCTAAGAAGATCAGAGGGCATTGACACCTTCCCCTCCAGAAGTGGGTGAACACGTCAGCCGTTCTCAGCCGCGCCGCAAAGATTTCAACAGCGGGGTGTGCTTGACGGCGAATTCTGCTCGAGCGTAAATGTGGACCCGAACGGAGGAAGTCAGTGAAAAAGATGGAACACGAGGTCTGCGGGTACTGGCCGAAGTCCAGCTGCGCCGGTCGCGTCGTCGGCTACACGGTGATCGAAAGCCAGGAGGATGATAAGCCGGTACCGTTGTGCTTTGCGCATTTCAACGACACGCAATTGGACAACCTGGCCTACTGGAAGCGAAAACGCGCCGCAGCAGCTGCGCGTGCCACTTAACCGCGCTGCGTGAGCCAGACAAGGGCGCGTGATCCAGAGAACGTACTTGAACGGACTGCGCCCGTGATCGAAGAAGCTCCTGCACCGAAGTAATGCGTTCAGCCTGCCGCAGCGCCTCTGTTAGGCCGTCCCGCCACGCACCGGCCGCTCATATAGATCTGCGCGATCCTCCGCGGCCGTTCAGCATCGTCGCCGGAACAGCCTTCCAGAGGTTGTAACTGGAACAGAATCGAAGAGTTCCCCAAGCAGTAGCGGGCGCATACCCCGGCTGCGTTTCTGGAACCTTATTTCGACTTCTCTCTACCACGCACAGGCGTGGACTGCACTTTTGAAATGAGACAGTTGGGCACACTTGCCGGGAAGGGCTGCAAAGTGAAGCGGAGGCGATACTCATGTAAGGTTCAGCGGATGGCTGTAGCGAGCGCATGAGGAGCGGCGAAAACATTGGGGAGTTGGCGAAGGAACTGGGGGTAACGCGGCGCTGGCTCGGCAGACGCTCAGATACCGACAGTGGCCTCGAAAAGGACATGGCGTACGAATTCGTCTATTATTCTCACCAGCCATGACAGCTCCGACGCACGCGGTCTCACATCTGTTCGTTGAGATCGGCGGGGCTGTCATCTTGCTTGCCATTCTCGCAAGGATCGCCACACGCTGGGGCTTCTCCGCCATTCCGCTCTATTTGCTCGCTGGCCTCGTCTTGAGCAAACGTGGCGTCGCACCGATTCCCCTCAGTCAGGGTTTTATCGAAGCAGGTGCCGAGATTGGCGTCCTTCTACTGCTTTTCATGCTGGGACTGGAATGCAGCGGAGAGGAGCTCAAAAAGAACCTGCGTTTTGGGCTACCCGCCGGAGCTGTGGACTTTGTTTTGAATTTTACTCCGGGGCTGGTAGCTGGCCTTGTTCTGCGATGGTCGCCTCTAGCAGCGGTGCTGCTCGGCGGCATTACGTACATCTCGTCCTCAGGAGTGGTTGCCAAGGTGTTGCAGGAGCTCGGCCGCATCAATAATCCCGAGACCCCGACCGTCCTTGCGGTGTTGATTCTCGAGGACCTGGCCATGGCGGTCTACTTGCCCCTGGTGGAGGTGCTGCTGCTCGGCGGTACGCCGGCAAGAATTGCGATTTCGGTTTCAGTCGCCGTCGCCGTCGTTCTCCTTGTGTTTGTAGTCGCACTGCGGTACGGGCGGCAACTGAGTTACCTTGCTGCTCACGAATCAGATGAGATCGTGGTGCTCACCACATTTGGCGCGGTGCTTTTGGTGGCAGGTTTGGCCGAGCGCTTTCAGGTGTCGGCAGCGATCGGAGCATTTCTGGTTGGAATTGCTCTATCCGGTCCCATCGCCGAGAAGGCGCAGAGATTGCTCGCCCCGCTGCGTGATCTATTCGCCGCAACATTCTTTTTCTTCTTTGGGCTGGAGATTGACGTGGCGGCGCTGCCAAAGGTTCTGCCTTTCGCCGTGGGATTGGGCCTGGTCACGGCTGCTACGAAAGTCCTGGGAGGTTACTGGGCGGCAAGACGAGCAGGTGTAGACCGGAACGGAGGTTGGCGGGCCGGGGCATCACTGGTCGCTCGCGGGGAGTTCTCCATGGTAATCGCGGGACTGGGAGCGGGCCTTCAACCTAGCCTCGGACCGCTCGCGGCCGCCTACGTTGTCTTGCTAGCCATTCTCGGTCCCGTACTAGCGCGACTCGCCAAATAGTTGTAAGGAGTATGTCCATTTTTGCAGCACTGCTTTCTACGAATCGTTGGTCGAGCGGCTGTTGGGAGACACTCACCCGAACAAGCGTAATCACTCCCCCTCTCGGTTCTGCTTCGCGATGTCAAGAACGCCGAGACACGGAGGCCAGCCAGGCTCGGTCTGGCGTCAGCACACTCCGCTCGAAATCTGGATGATCACGGCTCATCCGCCAGCCCACAGCTTCCGTCCCTACAACCATCGGCAGCCGGCCTCGCGCGCCATTTGTCCACTGGCGCGCTCGCTGCGTAGGCAAAATCGGCGACCTTCCACATGGGGCTCGTTTCGCCGCCCACGACGACGATGTTGATGTTCTCGGGCTTGTCGTACGGCGCGATGAGCGTGTGCGGGGGAACCTTTTTCCAGGACGCGTACGGTTCAACGCCCTGCTCCGCCAGGGGAACCATCAGCATTTGGATCAGATCCGTGCCCCAGAACTGTTCGGCCGGCACCTTGAAGTTTTCCGAGATCCAGCGGCAGAAGTCGAGTTTGGTTTGGAAGCGGTCGTTTTCCTTGAGATGCCGCGCCACCAGCGGATCTAGAATCAGTGTCGCCGACGAAAATAGGCCGGCCATCGCACCGAGCTGCAAAAGCATGTCTTCGCCCACCGACCTCGTGGATGATCCCACAACATTATTCACGAAGCTCCACCCGCTAAACAGACTGACTACACTTTCATCCGCGCGAAATCCCTTCTGCACGTGAAAGGGCTCCCAGGCGCTTCGGTCCTCGTTCTCCGCCACGCACATATTGTTATAACCGATGGGGTTGCCCTGCGAAGTCCAGAACTGCATCTTGAGTCGCATGTAGCCCCAATGGATTGTTAGAAGCGTCCAGGCGCGACCCACAACCGAGTTCGCAAGATTGCGAGGACTGAAGGCTCCAATTCCGGAGTTCATTTCGATCTCGTTTCGGATCGGGCCGTTCACGAGGAGCATCGAAGCAAACGGTGTTGTCGAGCCCGGAATCGAGGGAAGGCCTGTGGAAGCGACGGCCAGTATGACAGGCAGATGTTCGGGCCTCGCACCCGCCATGACGGCGATGATGGCAACCATTTCGACAGTAAATTTCAGATATTCATGGGTGTCGTGCAGGAAAATTTCCGCGACCACTTCACCCGGCGAGCGGCTTGTGCCGGAAAGCATTTCAGCAACTCGCTCTTCGGTCGGAAGGATGACGGGCAGCCCATCGGTCCAGCCCCTTAGATAAAACAGGCGCTGCAGATTGTCTTCCGTATCCGGCTCAAGCAGCATCGGCGTGACGCCGATCCGCGACACTCGCGCAGAATCGCCGGCGAACTCCTCTTCGGTGACGGGCCTCGTAAGCGCTTCAATAATCTCTTCGATAACCGTCCGCTGTGTTGCTGGATCGTTTCCTTCGACGTAGCGGCGAAGAACGGAAGGAGGCATCCCTGCGACCGGATGGGGAGTATAAATGAAGCGTAGGGGAACGCCGTGAAAGCGGCTATCGTCGGCCACTACTTTGGCAAATTCGAAAGTCGAGACCGGGGCTGTGGGTACTCCGTATTCCTGCTCGAGTGTGCGGGAGCAAGCGGCGACCGCCGCTGCGCAACCGGGTCAGCCTGCGACGCCTAAGATCGCAGCTTGGCCTTTCTCCTTGATTTCCACCCATAGGTTTTGCGTATCATCGCGAAAGATGTTTCCGGTCTTCCGGCGACGCACGGTCTTGACCGACGGTATGTGCTCGGCGAACCACCCCTGCACTTGATCCAGAAATTTGCCACTTCCTCCGAAGCCCGTATCGACGAGGTAGATCGTCTTGCCATGGACGCTGTCCAAGCGTGGCGCCAAACAAACTAGCGACCGGCTCCGACCGTCCTTCTCCTCGCCTGCGGCTCTGATTGTCCGGTACTGCTCCGGATTCAGTACCGCCGACCGCAGTAGCGTGGCCATCGCAGTACTCCTCTAGACTCGGCAAGCGCTGCTTCCGAATCGTTTCAGCGCACCGGCTCCAGTTTCGCGGGAAACCGTAACCAGTACAACAAACCACGCTCTAGTTGTCAAGACAACATGAGCCAACTAGACTTCGCGCGCCTCGTCTTATCCGAGCATGAGACCCCTCGATCCTTGACAATCCCCCGCTGCGTGATAGCGTATGGGCCTGCCTGCGGCGTGGAGTCCTATCCCGAGGTACCTGCCATGGAAAAACGCGTTGGCCTGCCAGGAAGTGATCGGCGTCTTATTCCGGGTGCGAAGGTGGTCGGGAAAGTAGACCCGAACCAGCGTATCGAAATCACCATTCAGCTGCGGCGCCGACTGGGGGCCGACCTGAAAAAGACGGTACAGGAGCTGGCCGCGCAGAAACCTCCGATCGCAAGTACTTGACGCGTGCGGAACTGACGAATACAGCGGGGGCTGATCCCAACGACATCCCCAAAATCGATGCGTTCGCCCGTGAGCACGGACTGTCCGTCACAGAGGTGAGTATTGCTCGCCGGATCGTGAAGCTGTGCGGGACCATAAGGGACATGAGCGCGGCATTTGGGGTAAAACTACAGCGCTACAAGGCAGGCACGCTCTCCTACCGCGGGCGCACAGGAAAGGTGAAAATACCGTTCAGTTTGGCTGGCATCATCGAGAGGGTCCTTGGACTCGATGATCGGCCCACCCTGCGGCCTCACTACCGAGTCCTTAGCGGAACCAAAGCGGTCGCCACTCTGACCACCGAATCGACTGGACGCCGTCATAGGCGGAAAGGAATGCACCGTAATTTCTCCCGATCCACTTCAGCCAGTTATACGGCAATCCAGATCGCCGCGATCTACTCCTATCCTTCGGGCCTCGATGGCTCGGGGCAGACCATCGCTTTGATCGAACTGAATGACGTCGATAGCCAAGGCAACCCGATCGGAGCCGGTTATTCGACTTCGGACCTCGAAGCATACTTTCAAGGTCTGGGCCTCACCCCACCCAGTGTAACCGCCGTTGGCGTCGATGGCGGCGCCAATGTACCGGGAAAGGATTCGAATGCGGACGCCGAGGTGACTCTGGACATTGAAGTTGCCGGGGCGCTGGCGCCTGGAGCAGCGATTGCAGTTTATTTCGGCACGAACACCGACGACGGCTTCATCCAAGCGGTCACTGCCGCAATCCACGACGACGTGCGTAAACCATCGATCGTCTCGATTAGTTGGGGCCAGACCGAAGAGACATCTACCCCGCAGATGCTCGAAGGTCTCGATCAGGCTCTTCAGGAAGCCGCCGCCATCGGCGTAACTGTTTGTGGCGCCACAGGAGACGATGGATCCGCGGATATGATCAAGAAGCAGTGGGATCACAAAACTCACGTGGATTTTCCCGCTTCAAGCCCCTATGCCTTGGCGTGTGGCGGTACAACACTTGCGCCGTCCTCGACCTCGAACGCCCCGGTGGAAACCGTTTGGAATCGCGGCGCGCAAGGTGGCGCCACAGGTGGCGGCGTGAGCACTTTTTCACCAAGCCGGCATATCAGTCGAACGCCAATGTTCCATCGCCGAGCCGTGCGGCCGGAGGGCGGGGAGTACCCGATGTCTCGGGCAATGCCGATCCCTTTTCGGGCTACTCCGTGATAGTGGACGGGGTCTCCCAAGTGATAGGAGGAGCCAGCGCGGTCGCGCCGCTCTGGGCCGGGCTTCTCGCGCGCATCAATCAACACCTGATCAAGGCAGGCGGAAAGCCGGCTGGCTTCATTAACGCGCTTGTCTATGCAGCGGCATCGAAAGCGGTTTTCCACGACGTGACTCAAGGGAACAACGACATCTACCACGACTTGAACGGAAAGTTTTCAGCCGGACCTGGATGGGACCCTTGCACTGGCATGGGCACGCCGGACGGCGCGAAACTAATGGCGCTGCTTTCTGGCCGGTCCACTCCCTCTGCGCGGGGCGCCCAAGCGTAGGGCTCGAAGAATCGAACGTCTTTGGCTTCGTGATCCGGTTTGACAAGTATCCCGGCTTGCGTGCCCGACGACCTGGATCCGCTTACTTGCGCCAGGCTGGCAGGATTCTGGTTGCAACCACTGGGTGCCAGCCGCAATCTGAGGGCATGCCGGAACTACCGGATATTGCCGCTTACATCACTGCCCTCGAGTCACGCATCTTAGCGCAGCCCATTCGGCAAGTGCGGCTGGCGAGCCCCTTCTTGCTTCGCACCGCACAGCCGCCGGTCGTCGATGTGGAAGGCCGAGTTGTGCGCGAGCTACGACGAATCGGCAAACGAATCGCCATTGGCGTAGAGGATGATCTCTGGCTCGTGCTGCACTTGATGATCGCCGGCCGGCTGCATTGGAGAGAACCACAGGCAAAGCTCGCAGGCCGGCAGAGCCTTGCGGCTTTCGACTTCCCGAATGGCTCTATTGTGCTCACCGAAGCTGGCACAAAGCGTCGCGCATCGCTGCATGTCCTCGCTGGCGCAGAAGGCTTGCGTTCTGTCGACCCCGGGGGAATCGACGTCCTCGAGAGCAACCTTACCTCGTTTCGCGCTGCACTGACGGCCGAAAACCGCACGCTCAAAAGGGCCCTTACCGATCCACGCCTTGTGAGTGGCATCGGCAATGCGTATTCGGATGAGATCTTGCACGCAGCGCAACTGTCGCCCGTCACACTCACGCACAGGTTGGGCCAGCAGGAGTGGGAGAGGCTATTTTCTGCGACGCGTCTTACCCTTGGTTTCTGGATCGACCGACTTCGTGCGGAAGCGAAGCGCACCTTTCCCGAAAACGTGACTGCTTTTCGCAAGGATATGGCCGTGCACGGGCGCTACGGAAAAGCCTGCCCGAGATGCGGAGAAAAGATTCAGCGGATTTGCTACGCCGATAATGAGACGAACTACTGTACTCGATGCCAAACGGGCGGGAAACTTCTTGCCGACCGCGGTCTGTCCCGACTATTGAGATCGGACTGGCCGCGGACGCTGGAAGAACTCGAGACGCTCAAGCGTCGTTAGAAGCCAAGCAAGCTGCCACAAAAATGCGCCCGCGCTGCGCCCCACGTTGTCACATCGGGTCCCGCGCGAGCCTGCTCACATCTCTCTGTAATTCAGCAACATCGCCCCGATCAGGATGAAACACACGGGCCAAATCCAGGACGGGATGGCCCTGTCTTTCGGCGGAAGCCGCAGCTCGAGCCAACGTGCCCATCCTGCAAACACTGCCATCACTCCCATGGGCACGTGACTTAACTCCACCAGCAGGTTTTCCTTCACGTTCGTAATCGCGTGTGAATGCGTAAGCAGCACCGCGCCCCCCAAAGCGCCCATGAGCGGAAACACCAACGCCAGAGGGTTGTTCTCTTTCGCCTGCTTGCGCACGCGCAGCTCGAACACTCCGAACCCCGCGCACAAAAGCGCTGCAATTCGATGCTGGAAGGCTTCGGGATCGGCCCAGCATGCCCAGAACCCTTTCCAGCCGACCGGCCAGCATTCGCTGTCCGCCTGCAGAAAGATAAAAACAGCGATGCCGATCAAAAGCAGCGGCCAGTATTCGGCCCACGAGGCCTTGCCGGTTCGCGCCAGCAGTGCGAGGAATCCCATCGCCAGCACCACCAGACCGATCCAATGATGGTTCGATTCGGACTCAATGGAGTAGTTGATCAGCCGCGGCACCAGCGGCAGCCCGTCGACATTGTAGGCCAGCGCCTGTCTGCTCGGCACAGCGTCGCTGGCGGCATCTGTCAGTTCCGCCACATATTTGTATCTCAGCCGCGGCACGGTAGGCTTAAAGCGCTGATAGATTTGTGTCATGGTTACCGTTTCATTGGCCTGATCGACTGCCGGCGGCTGTGACGTCAGCGACGCCGCGGTCAAAATCACGGTGATGCCGATGCCCACCTCCGCCTCGATGAGGCGGCGCAGGCGCGGCAGCGCATATTCTTCTGAGGTGTTGCGGATCAGCAGGAAGTTCACCCCACCCAACAACAACAATGCCACCAGCATCGTGGCCTTGGCGGTCACCATCACGCCATAGGCTGTTCCCAGCACAGCAGCCCACGATCCGATGTAGAGCACGCTCATCGCCGTGCCGCTAATGACCAGTACGCCCACACTCACGAGCGCGATGCGCGAGAACCGTTCCGTCACGTACCACCCCGTTGTGAGATCCTTGGCGCGGTACAGTCCGAGAACCAGGAATGGCAACCCACCAATCCAAAAGCCCGTGGCCAGCTCATGGAGGCACGATAGTGTGACCAACAGCGGCCGCCCGTGGAGGCGCGACGCCGCGTGATTGGTCATCACCGACGCGCCCATGACAACCAGCGCCAACACCGGCAGAACCCACTTGGCGAAGCTTCGATGGGCACTGGTAACCATCGTGGTTACCAAGGCCGCTGTCAGCACAATGCAGCCAGAGATAAAAAAATTGGCGCCGACGACTTCATGGAAGCTGATCTCGGCCGTCGTCATCAGCACTGCCGAGTTTACGTACAAATACAGCAGCTGCACCACCGCCAAGCCCACCGCACTGAGACGCAGCAACCACCACGTGGATACCTGGATTCTGCCGATGCTCTCCTGCGACACTTCGGGCGAAACCCGTGCGATCCAAAGTCCGAACAACACGCCGCCCAGCAACAGCGATTGAAACACCAGAGTGCCGGCGCGCAGCACCACCGAAAAAAATGAGAACAGATTGACCAGCTGGACAAGCATGTAGTCCTAGTTCACTGTGAAGGGAATCTCGCCGTGGCTCATGTGGCCATCGGATGCGAGCACCTGCCATTCCAGCTTGTACGCACCTGGCTTCAGACCGGCCGCATGGGCCTCGAGGGTATCGGGCGCAGACTGGCTGGCCAGTGTCAGCGTTGAGATGGTCCCATCCGGCGCCACCAGGCGCACGCGCGAACGTTCGCCATCGACACGCACGTTAAAGCGCAGGTTGATGTTGACTTCTGGGCTCTTCACCGTGGAATTCAGCTTTGGAGTGGAGTCCATCAGGATGGCGTGTCCCCAGCACACCTGGGTCGCACCAGCCACCAGCAACAGCAAGGCCGATATCACGCGAAAAATGGCAGAAATCATTTTCGTCTCCCTCCGCACCCGACACGAAAGAATTGATCAATTGTCACATGGGCGCACGCCCGAGGGACATGGAAATCTTCCTTTCAAGCGTTGGCGAACAAGATACCGTGCCAGCCACGCCTGATTTATGCGCGCCGGCCACAGCCTCGCTAGAAAGCGTCGGTGTTCATTCGTAACGTAAAGACTCCGTTGGCTGAAGCTTAGAGGCCCGATTCGCGGGAAGATAGCCGAAGATGAGCCCTGTCGAGCAGGATACAACGAATGCCAAGACTACGGAGATCCACGATATCGGCAGGGCTATGGCTTCTTCCGACGCATCCGCAACACTACCCAGAAGATCCGCGACGACGGGCAGACGCAGCAGGAACGTAGTGCCAACGGGAACCAGAATACCGATGAAGACTCCGGCGAGGGCGCCCGTTCCGCTGATGAGAACGGCTTCCGCCAGGAACTGGTATAGGATGGCCGTGCGCGGCGCGCCCACTGCCTTGCGGATGCCGATTTCGTGTGTGCGCTCCGTTACCGTGACAAGCATGATGTTCATGATTCCAATGCCACTGATCACCAACGCGATGAGCGCGATCAGAATGAGCAGAATCGTGAGGGCCCGGGAAATGTTGCGGGCGGCCTCGAGAATGCTAGCCAGATTCCACACCCGATATTTTGCGCTGGCTCTATGCCTGGCTGCCAGAACGTCGGCAACACGCTCGGTCACAAACGGCACATGTTCTGGGCTGTCGGCCTGGGCGTAGAGAGTTTTGAAATAGTCCGTTCCCGTGTAATCCTTGATCAGAGGAAACGGGACGATTGCAGACTCCGGCGTGATCTCCGTCAGCCCGAAAGTCGCCACGCGCTCTCGAAACACGCCGATCACGGTGAAGCGGAGCTCCCCCACCGCAAGGCTTTTGCCCACTGAGTTGCCGTCAGCAAACATGATGGAAGCGAGTTGCTCGGTGATCAGGCATACCTTGCTGCGCCACATCATGTCGTCCTGATCGAAATACCTTCCCTTCACGATCACGAGACGCCGAACCTCATTGAATTGCTCCGTCACCCCGACAAGGCTGATGGGGTGCACCTGGCCCCCAACGGTCACGTTCATACGCAAGTCATTCGTGCCCGCGGCCTGCTGTACCTGCGGGATATCCCGCTCGATAGCCTGGAGATCTTCAGGTGTGATTTGATCTGCAAGCACGAGGCTCTCCGACGTTCCGGGATTGATCAATTCGGCTTGGACCAGGTTCGAGCCGACAGCCTCGATTTCAGAAATGATGTAGCGCCTACCCGCAAGTGAAACCGTAACGACAAGCACGATGGAGGCACTTCCGATGATAACGCCAAGCATGGTCAGTGCAGCGCGCACTTTGTTTGCCTGCAGCGCTTGCAGCGCGAGCTGGATGGTTTCCTTCCAAGCAGGCGTATTCAGCATCGGTGTCGTTCGTTCAACAAGGCTCTAACAACCGTCCGGATTCCCCGATCTGAACGGATCCTACGAGATATTTGGAAGGGGCCGAGCTGCCATCTATCACAGAATTCCACAGAAACAGCCCTCGTGGCAAATTAAGTTCATTTCAGCAATTTCGACGCGTCGCTGCCGTCAGGCCGCTTACTCGGTCACTGAAATGTGCGCATGCGAAGCACGACCAGCTTCACAACGGTTCGGGAGGATGGGCGGAGGCAACCCCCGTTGCGAAGGTTACGGGCATTTCTGCCCGAAATCCCGGGGGGAGGGAAGTTGCCTCCGTACGCATTACATTAAGGTCACGCTGCGCTCATGGAAACTGTCAAAACAAACAGGCTGACAAATCAGGTTGAGCGAAGCGGATCGAAACGGCAGGGAGCTTCCTCACTTGAACGAACGATAAGGTTGTGCCAATCCCCGGAAGGTGCGTGTCCGCGGGATCGGTTCATGGCTGCTTCCGATGGCGGTCTGAGTGCCTTGGTCGAACGGTTTTTTCGGTCTTCCTACGAACGGCGGGTGCGCAGGACGGCGTGCAATTCCGTAACGACTACGTCGGCCGTGCTTTACAGGGCCATGGCCCGGTCAGCTCGTGCCGATCACCTTATCTTTTTTCAACTGCTTGACGATGGTCCTGGCATACTCCTTACCCAATTTTTTGAAGTCTTTGGTGTAGACAGTGTCGGTCTCTCCGCTCCAGAGAAGCTCTTCATCCCTGGTGGTATAAAGGTTGAACTGGGACTTGACGACCGTGTTTTCCTTGAAATAGGAGCTGGTTGCAATGGGCTGACTCCAAGCCATGTGCCAGTAGGGCCACAGGCTGTAGTAGCCCGGCGGGGGCACGTAGTAGGGGCCAGCGTAACTGGTGACCACCTCTTCCATTTCGGTGCGAGTGGATATCGGTCGAATCACCAAGACCGCATCGAAATCACCTTGCTTGATGTGCTCTTTGAGCTCGCCCTCCGCCAATTCGTTGCGGGGCGGCAGGACCATGTGACTCTTGATCCCCGTAACCCCAGACTTGGCGAGAAGTTCTTCCATCTCATCCTCCAGTTCCTGGCGTATGAGGTAGTTCTCAAGAACAGCGATAACCAGAATTTTCTCAAGCTTTGGCAGAGGTTGGCCGGTACGGACCCAGCGGTGAACGATTTTAGTGCCGCCGTAGCTCGGCACGGTCCCTAACGCAAACATCGCAAGGAGCGCGAGAAACAAGAAAAACGCTCTGATTGGGTCGAACTCCCTGATCGAGTGAGGAGCACGTGCGACCTTCGCTAGGGTCAAGGGACCATCCTTGAATCTATCGGTTTCGCCTCCGAGGGTACGGTCCGTCGGCTCGCGGCGACAAGCATTTATATCGCGGAACCGAGCCTCTGGCAAAACCGTCAGGGCGCGAAGCAGGTTAGGAAGTGCCGGCGAGGGACCCATTTTCAGATGAAAGGGCCCGGCCAAGCGGAAGATGCGTGGATCTTACATGCCCGTTTTCGAGCAGGCGCACCTTGTGCCGGGCCCCTGTGGGGAGGTTCGGTGGGGGAAGAGTAGTATTGCTGGCGGGCGGGCGAAACTGTCAAAACTACCAGCATTGAAAAATGGGGACTGCTTCTGGCTGATTCTTGTTTTGCAGTCCCCACCCACGCCCGGAGAAATCGCCCTTCGATTTTCGACTAGAATCGGAAAACGATACCGCCTAAATAGCGGAAATTGCTCTGATTCTGGTTGCCCTGTGTAAACGCATTGCCGAACCGAGTCAACACGTAGTCAACCTGAATGGGCCGGAAGGCGATGTGCTCGTGGAAAGGAATATCAATACCGCCGCCGATGATGAAATCAAAGGCGTTGTTGCTCGGGGATCTCGAGGCAATACACCCAATGCAGTTCTTAAAAAGATTCCCGTAGACGTTGGAGTGGGCGCCGCCGAACAGTGCCTCCATAAAAGGCTCGAAACGATGAGCACGAAACTTGAAAATAGGCCCGACGTTGTAGGTGAAGAGATTTCCCTGAGCCGTAAGGGTGCACCCAGCCGGGCATGCTGCCACCACGCCCGCTGGGAAGGTAAAGCTTTTTGTCGTGCTGCCATAGCCCTGGAGATCAGCTTCAATCCCAATCCAATGCGTGACATAAACGGCTATCCCACCTCCTCCGCCGTTTAGCGAAAACGAACTGACGATGTTGCTGTTTTCCGGGTTGAACCGCATGTAGGAATAATCGAGTGGTACTTCAATCTTGGGAGTGTCTTGAGCGAAAGCGACAGACCCGAACAACAGGACAAAGACCAAAAGAACCGCACTTCTTAGCTTCATTTATTTTCTCCTTCGCTTAATTCAGTTCTCAGCAAGCTCTAAAAATCTTGCTTCACGACTTCGCAGATAGAAACTGTCAAAAGTAACAGCAGAGCGAGCGGCTGGACGGGCGGAAGAGGTTTACGGCACGAAAATCCTTGATTTGATGGCAAATTGTATTAGGTCGGCGGTTGTCTTGAGCCCCAAAAGCTCCATGATGCGATATTTGTGAAATGCAACGGTTCGCGGGGCCACCTTCAGTACACTCGCGGCTTCCTTCATCGATTTCCCTTCGGCCAATAGCTGTACGACCTCCCGTTGCCGCGGTGTCAGCGCCTTGGCGCGCGCCTTAGGCCGAGGGCTGCTAATGAAGGCCTTCTGCATTCGTCCGGCGATTCGCGGTGTAATGTAGAATTTTTTCTTGAACGCCATTTGGATCGCACGGATGAGTTCCGAACCAGCAGAACTCTTCAACAGATAGGCGGATGCACCAGAGCGCATGGCTTCGACGGCCAGGTCAGGATCCTCGTTCATGGTAAGGAAGATGAGCTTCACATCGGGCATCAGCTCTTTTAATCGTAGTCCGGCTTCCAGACCGTTCATGAGTGGCATTCCAATGTCGACAACGACCACATCGGGTTTGAGCTCCTGTGCCGTTTCCAGCAAGGCGCGTCCATCGGAAACGGTGCCTACCACCTCGGCGTGAGGTTCTAACAGCTTGCGGAAGGCCTCGACGATAATCGTGTGATCATCCGCCAGAATAACTCGAGGAAGTGGCATGGAAGCCCCGTCCAGAATGCTAGAGAGAGAGGGTTTTTCCATAAACTGTTAATTTTGACAGGCTGAGTGCTAGCACGCGCCCACTTCCCGCCAAGCCAGTTTCCGCAGTCTGGGGGCGGCGAACCAGACGGCAAACGGACTGCCACCCCCCGAACCCTTGTGTAGAAGCATGTCCGAGTGACATTTTCAGGAACCAAGTATAGCGATTCCGCTTCTGAGTAGCTGTAGGTCACTCGCGGGGACCACTAGTTCGGCAAACCCGCAGTTCAAACAGACCAAAACACTTTGGCAAATGTAGACCGGGGGGAATTTGAGATCGGCCAGGCTCGCTGTTAGTTCCCCGTCAAACTTCTGAAGGCTTTCGGACTTGCAAACCCTACATTCCATGTCCGCCTAAACCCTACCCGGGAGCGCCTTTCCCAACACGAGGGTGGATGGTAGCACAGGTCGGAGCTTGACCATTTGCAATTGGCTTTCGCTCTGATTCGGTCCACTGACACTGTTGACAGTAGGCAGCATCGCCATCTTCTGACTACCCTGACGCTCGTTGGTTGGCGTGACTGCGTGGGCTAGATGACCCGTATCCTTGAGCCCGGAACGAATGCCGTCCATTGCTGGCATAAGCTCTCCCTGGCCGCGCATTCAGTGGGCGGGCCAATTGAACAAGATAAGAGTGCTTCTGGCAGATGATCACCCAGGCTTTCCGGAAATCGCGGAGCATTTTCTGGAGCCGGAGTTTGAAGTCGTCAGCAAGGTGGTTGACGGTCAAGCCTTGGTTGACGAAGCTATAAGATTGAAGCCCGACGTTGTCGTGACCGATATCTCAATGCCTGTTTTGAACGGCATCGAGGCCGCCGATCGACTGATAGAGTCAGGCTCCAAATCTCGGATTGTCTTCTTGACGGTGCACACCGACCCCGACTTTATCCGCAGATGTCTTTCGGCTGGGGCTTTGGGGTATGTGGTGAAATCACGAATTGCCACGGATCTGGTACCAGCCATTCGTCAAGCCCTGGCGGGACACATCTTTATCTCCCGCGACTTGCCATACGAGAAGCCAGTTTGACCGGTTGTCGAGCCCGTACCGCAGAGCTGGGGCAGGCAGTTTTTACTTTTCGACTTGCAGCGCTGCTGACTCGCTCAATTTCAGAGGAACCATCATGAGAATCCTCCTGGCCGCAATCGCGGCGCTCGGCAGTATTTGTTTCGCGCTGATTTTCGGCCTGCCGATGGTCCGCTTGCAGGCCAAACCGACCGCAGGGACGCGAGTTGACCAGGTCATTGCGGACCAGGCTGCGAACGACAGCCGTGAGGTCCCCGTTCTCACGGCCGCGAACGTGCAGGTGAGCCAAGGCAAGAACATGCTGAAAGCGGAGGGTATTATCCCAGCCGGTGCGACAATGCCGCACTGCAGCTGTTCGTGCTGATCGACGATACGAGTGCCATTGCGGGATGATGATTCTTCTATTCCGCAAGAGCCAGTACTTGCGACCGATCCTCATAGAAACGTTTCCGATTCAACGAGATAGAGGCAATTTCCACTTCATAGCCACCTGTCAATTCTGCCAGTAACGTTTTTTGAGACCTGTGCTATAAACCAAGGCCCTGCTGCATCGCAGGAATCTGCTGGGGAGAAGAACGCCATGAAGCTGCCTCGCCTAATCCTTGCTGATGACCACACTCTTGTGACGGAGGCGCTGCATCAGCTCATCGCGCCTTACTTTGATGTGGTGGCGACGGTGGCAGATGGTCATGCACTGATCAACGCTGCGATATCCCTCAAGCCCGATGTCATTGTGGTGGATGTAGCCATGCCGCTGCTGAACGGGTTGGAGGCCTGCCGGCAGCTCAAGGCGAGAATGCCCGGCCTGAAATTTATTTTCCTGACGATGAACGAGGACCCCGAACTGGCTGCCGAAGCCATGAGAGTCGGAGCATCCGGGTATGTATTGAAGAAGTCGGCCGCCTCAGAACTGTTGCAAGCGATTCAGGCAGCGCTTCGAGGAAAATCCTATATCACGCGGCAGATTGCTCAGGGGATCGAGGACTCTTTCATTCGTAATCCGCACGGCAACAATCACGTCAAATCCCTCACGCCCCGTCAGAGAGAAGTCGTCGAACTCCTGGCCGAAGGGAAATCTATGAAAGAGGCTGCCGACGCTCTAAGTGTTACGCCGCGCACTGTAGCCTTTCATAAGTATCGCGTCATGCAAGAACTGGGCCTTAAGAATAATGCCGACCTCGTCCAATTCGCCATGAAGCGCCAAATCGCTTGTCGGAGGACGTCGCGGAGCTATCTCTTGCAACGAGGCTCGCGATCTCTCGGTTCCTCCTGGTGAGCCGAGGTACGTTCCGGCCTCGTCAATACGATTCTGGCTTCGGACGTGAGCGGTAGTTCCGCATCGCCGGGACAGGAAACCCCATAACGCGCTCTCGCGGCGACTAACTTCTGCACTTGGGCAGCGGACAAAAGACGCGGCCCACCCAGCGATTCCGCGATGAGCAAGATCCGCGCGAACTGTTCCACGGTCTCCAGGCGCTCATAAGCGGTCTCCAAGGATTGCCCGCAGGTTACCACGCCATGATTCTCGAGCAGGATTGCGTTGTGTTTCGTTACCAGTGACTCCAGACCTGCGCAAAGCTCCCATGTCCCGGGCGTTCCGTACGGCGCCAGCGGAATTTTGCCGAGGCTGACAACCACTTCCGGAAGAACCGCCTCTTCGAGGGCGCGCCCCGCGGCGGCGAATCCGGTAGCGGTCGGCGGATGAGCATGGCAGACGGCTCGCACATCAGGACGCAAGCGGTAAAACAGGATATGCATCTGAATCTCGGAGGAGGGCGGTCCGGTCCCACAGAGAACCGTACCGTTTAAGTCGGTAATCAGGATATCCCCAGTTGCCAGGCGCCCTTTGCAAGCGCCCGCCGGAGTCACGAGAATCCGGTTCGAATCAAGCCGTGCGGAAAGATTGCCTTCGCACGCGACCACGAGTCCCCGCTTGTACATCCTCCGCCCGGTCCTGCAGATCTGCCGCCTTAGCTCCGGCTCCCGCGCACCGTGCGTAGCTTCGCTGACAAGCGTCAGACATTTTCCCATGGACGAAGTCCCCCCTGCTGGTTCCTAGGCGACAAGTGGCCAGCTCGGGGCTGAGGCGACCGACGACGTGCCGTTCCATGCCGCTCGCACTTCACCGGCAGATTGCCTCCGCGGGCGAACAGATTATCGCGAAACGACGCCCGAGTCGCGGTAGCCATCAGTGAGAGCACAGAACAGCCGCCCCAGGCCGTCCGAGGAGCGGCACATTGCTTTCAGACTATCGCCCGCTCGATAACAGAACACTATGGAATTCCGCAACGCCCGCAAACTGGCAAAACTGACAGTTCGCGAGATCTGTGGAAGCAGATGCGGAACGCTGCCAGGTGCTCGCCTCGCGTCGTCATCCCTTGCGGGCCGTGCGAGTGAACGGTGAGGGAGATAGGAAGGGCAAGGAACTCTTCCCCGTGATCATCCCGCAATATCACCGAGCGCAGGCGGCGGACCAGGCATTGTGCGGGGCTCCGATGACGCCACCGTTTAGTTTCCATCACCAACAGAATTACGATGGCAACGGAGATTGCTCTTCGCTGCCCGCGATCGGGCTCTCCTCCAAATCGAAGCCGTACAATCCGGTGCTGACAAATGGCTCACCGCGGAGAACCAGGGTCACCGCCCGAAACAGATCTTGGGCGGCCCGCGATTTGGGGACATATCCCAACGCACCGACGTTGCGCGCCTCCGCGACGACCTCCGCGGAGGTCTCTTGCGTAACGAAGACGATTTTTGATTGGGGAATGGCCTTGCGGATCTGGCGAACGGCTTCGATTCCATTCAGCGTGGGAAGGCCGATGTCCATTAGGATCAGGTCCGGGTTCAGCTCCAAAGCGCGGCGAACGGCCTCCTGCCCGTCGGAGACCTCGTACAAAACGTAGAGTTCTGGTTGTTCTTGAAACAAGGATAAGATGAAGGAGCGAAAGGGCTTGAAGTCCTCCACCACTAAAATTCGGCTGGCTCTTCGCAAGGCGTTAGCGAATGAAGACAACCTCCGGCAACGTGGATACGTTCTATCTCCAAGACAGTCAATACAGCGTACTCTGTAGGCTGATCATAGAGAGAGCTACGCCCTTTGTGCCACGGCTCGTCGCTCGCGCAGGATCGCGTTAAGGTCATTGCGCTGGCGCAACGACGAAACGACGAGGAGGTGTCATTCTTTTTTGAATTGCTTCCGCACGCGTTCATTGCCTTCGGCAAGTACATTGGATGTTGGCTCCACTGTTTCCGAGAGCTGTTTCGTGAACGGCGCCAGGTCGGACGATCGGAAGCTGGGGAGACGCGCTTCTGGACAAGTTGACAGTTGTCATCGCGGATGACAATCCCGCCGTTTTGCGGCAATTGGTGCTACTACTGGCCGTTGAATTTGACGTCGTGGCGACCGCAGAAAACGGCCGATTGGCTCTCGAGCACATCCACCAACGGAAGCCCGATGTTGCTATCCTAGACCTAAGAATGCCCATTCTCGACGGTGCCGCGGTGGCCCGACAAATCAAAGGACTTGGGCCGACGCCCGCCATCGTAATCTGCTCGGTCGAGACCGACCCGGAGGTCGTAGAGGCGGCTCGACAAGCTGGGGCGCTAGGATACGTTTTCAAGAGTCGCATGGCTCAAGATTTGATTCTGGCTGTGAAGGCCGCCGCGCGCGGTGAGACCTTCATCTCCGATGGGGGCCGCATGCGACCAGGAGATCGCTGACCTCTGTTTGTAGTACCTTCCAGTGCCAAAAAGACTCGTGCTGCACCACTGCTATTGTTGACAGTTCTGGCGAGCCGCAGGGAGATGGTACCGTTGGGACGTTCTGAACCGCACCAGGGGCCGCCCGAGATTACCTATCCGAGAGGCGAGGCTAGCCAGCAGCCTCAAATTAGGTGTTTTCGATCTCGACCGGCCCCATGACTTTGATAGCGTCCGGGCGTTCCCCAGGGACTCCTACTAGGGCGATGGTGGACGGCCATATTGGTGCGCGAGTTCAGCGGCTGGCCTCAGCAACTCATCCTGGAACTGAAGGCTGATGAATGAATCGGCTGAAAAGTCGGGAGCGTTTCAAAAGGCCCTGCTGAAAAGTGAGCGCCTCCGCATTTTTATTCTGCTCGGCACGGTGGGTGCCGGTTTCATCATTCGATCTCTCCGGACGGCATTCCATCCAAACCACGGAAATGTCCGCTTGTGGTTACTCACGACGGTGGTTGTCGCTCTATTCGTCGCCTATGAATCCTTGGGGCTGCGCGCCGTGAACCGCGCCATCCGAAACGGCCGGGACCTGGCGCGCGGGATGTGGATCAGCAGCGTCGTTCTAGAAACGTGTATGCCAGCGTTCGGAATCGCATTTCTCTCCAGCAGTGCCATTGATCCGCTCTATAGGCCCCTCGCGAATCCAGCGGCGCTTCTTTTCTTCATCTTGATCGTCCTTTCCACGCTGCGGCTGAATCCGGGTCTTTGTAGCCTCTCCGGGCTCGTGGCAGCAGTGAGTTACCTGGCCGCTGCCGTCTATGTCGGTTGGAGACCGTTCATCGGCGCCGGAGCATCGCTGCTTTCACCCCAAAAAGCCGTATTTGCCTATGCGCTCACGTTTGCTGTCGCTGGGGTTGTGGCTGGAGTAGTCGCGCGCGAGATCCGGAAGCACGTCGATGCCGCTCTCCGCGAAGCAGAGCTGCAGCGCCAAGTGGAACGCCTAGAACACGATCTCGGGGTGGCACGATCGATTCAGCGATCGCTGCTTCCGACCGTCGCGCCTCAGATCGAAGGATTCGAGATCGCAGGATGGAACCAGCCGGCGGATCAAACCGGTGGAGATTACTACGACTGGTACGCTCTTGCAGACGGAAAGGTGCTTGTGGCATTGGCCGACGTGACGGGCCACGGGCTTGGGCCGGCACTTCTCGCCTCCGTCTGCCGCGCCTACGCTCGAGCCAACTTCACGACCGGAGGAATAGGTCTGCTGTCGGCCATGGAACGGGTTAACTCCTTGCTTGCAAGGGACCTGAAGGAAGGTCGCTTTGTCACCTTCGTCACGGCCGTCTGCGGTCCGGGAAGCTCGCACGTGCAACTGCTTTCAGCTGGACACGGGCCGCTATTACTCTATTTCCTAAAAGAGGACCGATTTGAGGAAAAGGGGGCACAAGGCGTTCCACTGGGCATCTCGCCAAGCTTGGGGTCCGAGCCACCTCTTACCATCGAACTCAATCCGGGAGATATTCTGCTGCTCGCCACCGACGGTTTCTTTGAGTGGGCCAACGCACAAGGGGAACAGTTCGAGACTACGAGAGTGAAAAATACGATTCGGGCATCGCGAGACAAGCCCGCAAACGAAATCATCTCAGCTCTGTATCGAGCCGTCGTTGAGTTCTCTGGGGGCACGAAGCAACAAGATGACCTAACGGCCGTGGTCATCAAACGCAAGGAATTCCTTCCTAGGAGGCCTCTGGACCCCTCATAGGAAGCCGCACGGCTCATTAGAAGGCGGCTGGATCAGTGCATCGTGTCGGTCCAGCGGACACACATGATTCGGAGGATGCCAGACCACGAATGCAACGGTGGCTACTGCTTAAAGACCAGGGGAGGTCCGCTGACTCGCTTTCCTACGAGGTCGACGTCAACTTCAACGCGGTCGGCAATTTTGATGAAGGGAATGCCGCTGTTCATGCCGTAATCTTTCCGGTCAAAGGCCATCGCCCCTTTAATTGAGCCTGTACCTGTTCCCTGACCGGTTATGGCGAAGACCAGCGTTTCCGGCTTCGACACCCCACGGATTGTAAATGTGCCCTGAACATCAACGCTGCTGTGGCTGGTTTGCACGATCTTCGTGGAATGAAACGTGATGTAGGGGTCATGATCGGCATCGAAGAAATCTTTGCTCTTCAGCTTTCCATCTTTCATCCCGCTTCCCGTGTTCACGCTGGCTGCCTGAACCTTGATGTCCAAAACGCCCGCCTCAACGTCAGTAGACGGATATGTGAGAGTGGCATCCCACTTGTCGAAAACCCCTTCAATCGGCACCGACGCCTTCACAGAGAAACTAATCTTGCTGTCCGGTATCGGTGCAATCTGGAAAACAGGAATCGCCGGAGCCTGCGCTCGGGGCGCGGATGAAAGCAGCAGAGAGGCCAAAAGGCACAACAGCATCGCTAGTCGCATGGTGTGAGACCTTTCACGGAGCGATTACATTGCAAAAACCAGCCGATGATTTCATTAACTGAAAGCATTGGCTACTGTAAGAATTGCCAGTCGATAGACTGGGCGGACATTCCTTCAAGTGCCTGCCCGCAAATAACTTGCCGCCCAATTGATGATTTGCTCTTTTCCAGCTTCGACAGCTCAGGATTTCGCGCGTCGGGCTACCATTGTCCGAATCCAGTCAAAACATCGATGAGCTTAGTGAGAGTGAATTCGCGATACCCAGCGGGGAATTCAAATAGCGCCGTTGCTTGAGTCCCAACCTTGACGTCGTGTAGCTGATATCCAGACTGGACGCCATCTTTGGAGACCCGCAGAACCTTTACGATGAAGTTTAGGCTCGGATCATACCAGATGGACCCGTGTCCCCCTTCAGAAGTCGTCGCATCCCACTTCTGCGTGCTTCTGCCGTCCACCGTATCTTGTCCCGCTGGCTGACATCGGAGACTTATTCCCCGCTGGTCCGCTTCCGTGATCCATCCGCTGCAGGGACGGTCCGGAGAATCAGGTCTGAACATCCAAGCGCCACGATAGAAGGGCATTCCCAGCGAACCCCCAACTTGCAGGTACAACTTAGATTGTGGAATCAGTAAGAATAGGAACTGATTCTCGAAATCAATAATGAGCGACCCGATCCCGTTGATTTCATCTCCCGGCTTGGAGCGATCCAGTCGAGCCCGCTTATTTCCCACATACAGTTTCACGGTTTGGGTTTGCCCGGTGGCTTCAAGGACCTGCATATCAGCTGAAAATTCTACCTTTTGCGCCGGTGCCGACGTCGCCGCGATCCACACCAGCGCTAGGGTGGCCAGTCCTCGGGAGAGTCTTCGCATATCCTGCTCCTTGCTCGACTCAGGCTCTAGCTATTTGGCAATTCAGGCTGCCCCTCGGGAGGCCCTCGCCGTGGCACTATCCCGTGATCCCCTTGATGAGTTTCCGGGCCGCCAGTCCGAACATCAACCGCGTCATCCCGGTTATCAAAAGGTTGGTCCCCACCAGGATCCCGATCGCCCAGACGGAACTCGAGGGCCAGTGAAACCAAATCATACCGCCCAGTAGCAGTGCGATCACTCCATTGAACAGCATCCATCCCGATGCGCCCTCGCCCTTGAGTCGGAAATAGGAAATGATCTCCAGCACTCCTGCCGCGAAGATCACCGCCGCCAATAGCAGCGTCAGCGTGCCGATAGCCAAGAGCGGGTGCGTCAGGAAGTAAAGACCCGCGATGAGGTAGGCGACGCCAATCAGTACTTGAAAAATGACATGCTTTGCCCCGCCCCCCTTAAACGCTGCAATGAGATGCGCAATTGCACCGAAGATCAGCAGCCACCCAACCAGCAGCGTGACCCCCAGTCCTGCCACAGCCGGTTCGACGATCGCAAACATCCCCAGAACGATAAACAACACGGCGGCCACGATGTACCAACCGGTGATCTTCTTGGCCACCCGCGAGGGACCCTGGAATCCTTGAGCCGGACTTGCTGTCGCCATTCGACACCTCTCGTCTTGCTCTTAGCAATCTGCCGTCTGCTCGGATGCCAGCCAACTGCTAGTTTTGACAGTGGGACGAAATG
>Ga0187783_10000502_pt1 | contig 29010 bp, 25 predicted proteins | sample 1015_SJ02_MP02_2_FD_132471 | JGI IMG/M metagenome (GOLD analysis project Ga0187783, IMG submission 132471) | Tropical peat soil microbial communities from peatlands in Department of Meta, Colombia - 1015_SJ02_MP02_20_MG | ecosystem: Environmental > Terrestrial > Soil > Wetlands > Peat | place... | reverse complement strand
GATATGCTAACCGGTACCCTCTTTCGAGCGCAATTCTCGCAGGCCAACGCCTGCAGCGTCAAATCCGCCATCGACGGCAATCGTTTGCCCAGTGATGTAGCTCGCTCGATCGCTGCAAAGAAAGAAGATCATCTCCGCAACTTCCTGCTCCAGTCCGTAGCGATTGAGCGGAATCGCGTCATGATACGCGCCACGAATCTCGGCTGTGTGGACCGCCTTGGCCATTGCGGTATCAACAGGGCCGGGGGCGACGGCATTGACCCGGATCCCGAGAGAGGCAAGTTCGACGGCCTGTTGTTGGGTCAGGTGCGCAAGACCCGCCTTGCTGGTGCCGTACGCAGCGCGCAAAGTAGAGGCTCGAAGTCCCGATATGGAAGTGATGTTGACGATGGCGCCACCGCCGCTATCGCGGATCAGTGGAACCGCGGCCTGGGTGCATAGAAACGGTCCTGTGAGGTTGACGGCCAACACGCGCGACCATTCCTCATAGGTGATGTCTAGGATCGGCCTGAAGATCGCTATGCCAGCGTTGTTAACCAGGGCGTCGAGCCGACCGAATTTTCGCCTGACCGCTGCAAACGCTTTCGTGACTCCTGCAACGTCGGCGACGTCGCAACAGATCGGCAAGATCACGGCGGAATCAGGTAACGCGGCCGAACTGCAGCGGAGTGTCTCCTCATCGATATCGAGCAATACGACACACCAGTCATCGGCCAGGAACCGCTTGACCGTTGCCAGGCCAATCCCGCGCGCAGCTCCGGTTATCATTGCGACCTTTTGGGTTGATTTATTCATTGTTCCCCACGGCCCGTTTGCACGAAGATACGCAAATCCCAGCCGTTCCCTTTCTGCCTGCATCCGGCGATCTCTGGTCCCCTAGCCGGTGTCGGGAATGCAAGGCTATCGCAGCCGTCGGATCCGGTCATCATCGATCAAAAAGCGTCCGAACCAAAAGTCTGGACCTTTGGGTTCACGCGGCCAATCGCGGATGTCGGTGGACTTGTACCCTTGCTGCCTGCCGGTATCGCAGCAGGCAGGTCCGCACCCCGGAACAAACCTGCTTTGGAGTGATGCTCGGCGGAAAATGGATAAACTTGGTATTTATCTGCGTTATGGGCCGCCGTCCCCAACGGTGTTTCTGGATGAACTGTATGGGAACCTCAGCAGCGAACATCACCGCGATTCCATTTGTGGAGCAGGCGTCCTACCCGGTCCGCTCGGGTAATTGCGTCCGACCGCTCGTGGACGGCGAGCCGGCGTTCCGACGCATCTGCGAAGCGATCGACAGCGCTCGTGCCAGCTTGTGGGTGACAGTGACCTTCATGTGGTCTGCCTTCGAAATGCCAGACGGCAGGGGGTCCGCACTCGATGTCTTTGACCGGGCTGCCGCGCGCGGCATCGATGTACGGCTGATCTTCTGGCGGCCCGACACGGAGACCGAACATCTTGGGGCGAACACATTTTGGGGCTCAGGCAAACATATCGCCCAGCTCGGCGCATGTGCACCCGGAGTGCGGATTCGGTGGGATCGAGCGCAACCCGGCTTCTGTCAGCATCAGAAGAGCTGGCTCATCGACGCGGGTTGCGACACCGAGACGGCGTTTGTCGGTGGCATCAATCTCAATCCTTATTCAGTGGTGTCCCCCGGCCACCGCGGCGAGGGCCATAACCATGACGTCTACGTCGAACTGACCGGCCCCTCGACAGTCGACGTTCACCACAATTTCGTCCAGCGTCGGAACGAGGCCAGCGAGCGGTTTGCGGCCGATGGGATGTGGGGCCACGGCAGCGAGGCCAACCTGCCGTTTCCGGTTCGCGTACCGACCGTGAAAGGGAACGCAACGGTCCAGATTCAACGTACGATCCACCAGGGTCGTTACACCGATAGCACTCCATCGCCAGACGGGAAGTCCTTCGACATCGCCGTAGGCGAACGGTCAAATTTCGAGCAGTATTGCGCGGCCATCAGCGCTGCCCGCCGTTCGATCTATCTAGAAAATCAGTATCTCGATGACCCGGAGATCGTTGCCAGGCTGTGCCAGGCGGTAAAAGCTGGGATCGAGGTGGCCGTGCTGCTGCCGGCACCTCTTAAAAGCACCGTGCCGCCATTTGCTGGACTGGAGCAAGGCACCCTGGTTGGCGATCTGTTGGCCCGCGGCGCATACGAGAACCTCACCTTGGCGGGTATTGCCGGCCTAGGAAAGGACGGCCGGCGTAAACCCGTTCATATCCATTCGAAGCTGATGCTCGTGGACGATGTGTGGGCCACTGTGGGGTCATGCAATCTGCATCGCTTCTCCTTGTTCGGAAACAGCGAGATGAACGCGGCGTTCCGCGACCCAGAAAGTGTGCGCACTCTCCGGTCGGAGCTTCTGCGTGAACATCTCGATGTAGATACCCTTTCGTTGGACGATCGTACGGCGCTTCGGCTTTTCCGCAGAATCGCGACAGACAATCGCAGAAAACTTGAGGCAGACGATGCCGCATGGCAGGGACTTGCGTTGAACCTGAATGGAGGTCGTCTCGTGGGTCAAGCAGATCGGACGAAATGATCTCCGCTTCCGACTCGTTCCGTCTACGAATGTGGCTTGCGGACATGCAGCGGTTCGGCGGGCGGCCGGCACGACTTATGGATAGATGTGCCGCGGCATCAGGCTACACAGGGCGGAACCGACCGAGTTTCAGGCTGCGGCCACAAGACGGTAGGTGCCCGAAATCGCCGGCGCTCCGTCTGTCATCACGATATTGCGTGCCACTAGATCTTCAAGATGGGCGAGCACCGACAAGGCAGCAGCGCCTGATAGACGGGGATCAAGCCCGATATAGATCGCCCGCACGAGGGTCGAAATGTCGGTTGCCCCCTTGCTGAGGCGGTGGAGGATCGATGCCTCGCGTGCCTGCCGGTGACGAATGTAAGCGTCGACGAAACGCGGCGCGTCGCGGACGGCGTCGCCGTGGCCCGGCCAATAGACGGTCTCGGAGCGTCTCGTCAGTTTATAGAGTGAATCCATATAATCGCGCATCGCCCCATCTGGTGGAGCAACAATCGAAGTCGACCAACCCATCACGTGATCGCCCGAAAATAGCATGCCGGTGCCCCGCAGAGCGAACGCCAGATGGTTGGCGGTGTGGCCCGGCGTGGTGATGGCCTCAAGTGTCCAGTCCGGCCCCGCCACGGCACCTCCGTCGGTCAGGCGCTGGTCCGGCGTAAAGCCGTGGTCTGCGCTGGCGTCGAGCGGATTCAATTCGCCAATATTAAGCGGCCGCGCCGGCCGGTGCGGCCCTTGTCCAACTGTTACCGCGCCTGTTGCACCCTTGACACGACGGGCCGCCGGTGAATGGTCGCGGTGGGTGTGGGTGAGACAGATATGGGTGACGGTCTCCCCTCGAACCGCATCGAGGAGCGCAGCCACATGTCGCTCATCGTCAGGGCCCGGATCGATAACCGCAACACGGCCGCGACCGATGATGTAGGTAACCGTTCCGGTAAAAGTGAATGGCCCCGGATTATTGGCCACCAGGCGTCGAACGCCTGGTGCAATGTCCTGAACCTCGCCAGCTTTAAGGTCGAAGCGCTTGTTGAATGGAATATCGTCGCTCATGGTCGGGGTCAGGCGCGCTGGAATCAAATCGATCAGACGATGGCGAGTCGAGTGGCCCAAACGGCGCCGCAACCACACCCGTCGCGTGTCCCGTTGTATCGCGATCGCATCAATTTGCCAGCGAAACATTGTCGCCGCGCCCCGGCGTGAAGACCAGGCTGTCACCGTCCGCAGCGCTTACCTGCCGCGGCCGCCTTACCTATCCCGTAGTGGGCGCGGGATCGTCTTTAGGCAGCCGACGCGCCCCTTGGCCCCCCGGCTGGTCCGGGCGCTGTCGCCCGGGTCTCAGCGGTGGCCTCGTCGCGGCGCCCACCACCATCTCGGCGACGTGATGGCGGCAAGGCGATGCGCACCAGGGTTCCTGATCCGGGTCGCGCGTCGACCTCCAGCCGTCCGCCGTGGAGCTCGGCAACGCGGCGAGCGAGGGGCAGACCGAGGCCCAAGCCCTCCCGCGGACGCGTGAGCGAGGCAAGCGACTGGAACGGCTCGGCCGTGCTGAGGCGATCCAGATTGATCCCGGGGCCGAGATCGCTGATGGTAAATACCAGTTCTCCTGCCGGCGAACGCATCACGGCAAGCTTCACGCCGGCCGCTTCGCCGTGGGTCATGGCATTCTCGAGCAAGTGGCTGAGCGATCGAACCAGATGCTCGCGATCGCACATGATATATGACTGCTCCAGCGATTCCTGCAAATCGACCGCTATGGCCCGCTTATCGGTCGTTGAATGAGCCGCTTCGATCGCGGCGTCGACAATCTTTCGCAGACGATATTCGTCTTGGGCCAGTTCGAAGCGCTCAGAGGTCAGTTGGGCATATCCAAGAGCGTCGACGACGCCTTCGAGTAATCGGCAGGCGGACTTGTAGATATGATCGACAAATTGACGATAGTCCGGCACGGTCATTGGCCCATGGGTCTCTTGAATCATCATCCGGGTAAAGCCAATGATTGAATTGAGCGGCGTGCGGAACTCCCGCCGGATGATGCCAAGAATGCTGTCTTTTACCGTCAGTTCCTGTCGGGCTTTGTCACGCTCTGCGCGGCTATCAGCCGCCAAGCGACTCGCGCGCAGAACATAGCGTAATTGATGGCTAAGCAGTGGCCAGTTGACCGGCTTGGTAACAAATGAAGTTGCCCCAGCCTCGAAGGCGCGTTCAATTGAAACGACGTCCTCGGGCGGGGTGATAACCACGATCGGCAGATGCCCCAATCTCTGATCGCCACGAACCTTCTGCACCAGAGACAGCCCGTCGAGATCCGGTACATCGATGTCGATCAGTGCCAGATCGAATCTTCCGTTGACGAGAAAATTCCAGGCGGCGTGTCCATCAGGAGCGCATTCGAGGGAGATGGTCGACGTGCAGAGATGAACCTTGGCGAATTCCGCCAAAACCCGATCATCGTCCGCAAACAGGATTCGGGCGGGTTCATCGCTGGCAAAAGTCCAAAGCTGGTTCGACTCTCGCGGTTGGGTCACAATGATTCGTCCATTCCGACCAGGCAATCAGACACCCGACCCTAATTTGCCAAAAATTAAGGGCAAGTTTCGCGATTCTGCTGCATCGACCAGGTTTGACTGAAAGGTTTAGAGACATTCTGGGAGTTTCGACCAATTTTAGATGAATACAGAATCAAACAGTAACCATAGCCGGTAGACGGCCCGTCTGAACCGGCGCTCGCGCATTTGCGATCGATCAGGCCTTGGGCCTGACGCGGATCGTAGCTCCCGCGCTCACGGCCGGTACGAGCAGGGCTGCGCTTAATGAATTTCTGGCTCGGGGATCGATCCCGCAGCGCTGAGAAAGTCGAAATCGCAACCGGTGTCGGCTTGGCCGATATGGGCGCTGAACATCGCCCCGTAGCCGCGTTGATAGCGTGGCGGAGGCGGCCGCCACGCGGCGCGCCGGCGGACCAGTTCCTCTTCACCGACATGCAGATGGATGCGACGCTCCGGCACGTCGACCTCGATCTCGTCACCGGATTGTACCAGGGCGAGCGGTCCGCCAACGAAGCTTTCCGGCGCGACGTGCAGCACACAGGCGCCGTAGCTGGTGCCGCTCATGCGGGCATCGGACACGCGCAGCATGTCGCGAATTCCGGCTTTCAACAGTTTCTTCGGAATCGGAAGCATGCCCCATTCGGGCATACCGGGGCCTCCCTTCGGTCCGGCATTCTTAAGCACCAGCACGTGTTCGGGTGTGACCGCGAGATCTTCGCGCTCGATCTCATCGGCCATGTGATTATAGTCCTCAAACACCAGCGCAGGTCCGCGATGGCGATGGAACTTGCGATCCGTCGCGGCCGGCTTCATGACGGCGCCGCGGGGGGCGAGATTGCCGGTCAGGACCGCGGTTGCACCCTCGCCGTAGATCGGATCCCCTAGCGAACGTATGACGTTGCGACCATAGACCTCCGCACCCTCGATCGTCTCGCCTAATGTGCGTCCGCTGACCGTCAAACAATCGAGGTCTAGCAGATCCCTGATCTCGCCGATGAGGGCCCGCAAGCCTCCAGCATAGAAGAAATCCTCCATGAGAAACGCGCCCGACGGGCGAATATTGGCAATCACCGGCACCCGCCGTGAGATCTGATCAAATCGCGCGAGATCGAGTGCATGGCCGGCGCGCCGTGCCATGGCGATCACATGGATGATGGCATTGGTTGAACCGCCGAGCGCCATGTGGACTTTGATCGCGTTGTCGAAGGCGTTTGCCGTCAGGATACGCTCCGGCTTCAGATCCTCAAAGACCATGTCGACAACGCGCCGTCCGGCGGCAGAGCACATGCGCGGATGGTTGGCATCGGCCGCTGGAATCGACGAGGCCCCCGGCAAACTCAGCCCCAGCGCATCGGCGATCGACATCATCGTCGCCGCGGTGCCCATCGTCATGCAGGTACCGAACGAACGGGCGATGCCATTTTCGATCTCGGTCCAATCATCCTGTGAAATGGTGCCGGCACGCTTTTCGTCCCAGAACTTCCATGAGTCCGATCCCGATCCTAGGACCTTGCCCCGCCAGTTGCCGCGCAGCATCGGACCCGCTGGTACGTAAATTGCTGGGAGCCCCATGCTGATTGCACCCATGATCAGCCCAGGCGTAGTCTTGTCACAGCCGCCAAGCAGCACTGCACCGTCGATCGGGTGGCTCCGCAACAGCTCCTCGACCTCCATCGCGAGGAAATTACGGTAGAGCATGGTCGAAGGCTTGACGAAGGGCTCGGGCAGCGACATGGCCGGTAGTTCCAGAGGGAAGCCGCCGGCCTGAAAAACCCCGCGCTTGACGTCCTCGGCACGGGCCCGCAAGTGGGCATGACAGGCGTTAAGGTCGCTCCATGTATTGATGATGCCGATGACAGGTTTGCCCGCCCAGTCGGCCTGGTCGTAGCCGATTTGCCGCAAGCGCGAGCGGTGGCCGAAGGAGCGGAGATCATCAACTCCGAACCAGCGGTGGCTGCGCAGATCCTGCGGGTGCTTTCGCGGCGGCATAAGAGCGCCCTCCGGTCGTGATCGAATAGGGGGCCTGCGAGCGGGGGCCGATAGATGCCCGGAATGGGCTGGCGCAGGGATCGGTAAGTCTTCAACGTAGGATCGCCCAACGCTTCGTTCGGCACAAGAGCGGCCATCGGGGCGCAAGCGGGGCGTTCTTATCGAGGTGAGCGATCAGTTAGGAAACGTCGTTGATGATGGTTCGCGGTCCCGGACCCGGCGCAGCGGAGCGTGACGCAATGGACATGGAAATCACCAACCTAGAGGTCAAGCATGACGGCTTCACGAGATTCCTGATTGCGGAGGTTCGTGGCCGTGATGGCGGCACCGTTCATCGCGAGATCGAGGATCATGGCCGGGCGGTTTGCGTGCTCCCCTACGACCCCGCTCGTCGCCACGCGATCCTGATCCGGCAATTCCGCGCGCCGGTTTTTTACGCATCCGGGCAGACCCAGCTTCTGGAAGCCATTGCTGGGTTGGTGGAGGGGCCCGATCCGGCAGCCTGTGCGCGGCGCGAGGCGCTCGAAGAGGCCGGGCTAATGTTGAATGAACTGGAGCACATCAGTACCGGCTGGTCGATGCCCGGCATCTCGACCGAGCGGATGGACCTTTACCTTGCGCCCTATCGCGAAGGTGATCGCGTCGGTCCTGGCGGCGGTTTGGCCAGTGAGCATGAGGACATCACGGTCGTGGAGGTGACACTCAAAAAGCTTGCCGAAATGGCCGATCGGGCGGAGATCGCGGATGTCAAGGCGCTGCTGCTCGTACAGACGCTGCGGCTGCGCCACCCCGAATTGTTCTGAGCGCCGTGCCGGCATCGTGGAACGGCCGGATCGGCCACGCGTTCTGTGCACGGGGGGCTGGCGAGGAGGGGCATCTAGCGCAGCGGCGCAAAGGATGCGGCAGGCACGACGATGCAGAGACCGTCCGCGTCCGCGCTGGCCCTGATGGTGGGGCTCTCGGTCGGGTCATCCTTAACGATGCCGGTCTGGGCGCAATCTTTTTTCGACGAGCGGCGTTCGCAGCCTTTTTTCAATGATCGTCACTTTAATTTCTGGGGCGGCTGGGGACAGCCACCCTCTGAACAGTCGGCGCCGACCTTGCGACGCACGCCGAGCCGGCCGGCTGCGGTCGACTTCTCCAAGGCTCCGGCCGGGCACAAGAAGGCCGGCGCGACCCGGACGATTCTGGTGCTCGGCGATTCCATGGCCGATTGGCTTGGCTATGGACTCGAGGAGGCGTTCGACGAAACGCCCGAAGTCGGCGTTGTCCGCAAGATCCGCACGGTTTCCGGGTTGATCGTTTCGGATTCCCGCGGCTCAGCCTATGACTGGCCGAGTGCGGCGCACGAACTGGTGGCGAGCGAGAAGCCGGACGTCGTGGTCATCATGTTGGGCCTCTCCGATCGGCAGGCCATCCGCAATCAGCAGCGTGCCGTTCGCAATCAGTCCGAACCCCGGGCGGCGGATGATGAAAGCGATCAGAACAAGGACGGTAATGACAAAAAGGACGACACCAAGGGAGCAGGGGCGCGAAGCTACGAATTTCAGACCAAGGAGTGGGAAGAGGCCTACGGGCGGCGCATCGACGAGATGATCAGCGTGGCCAAGGGCCGGGGAATGCCGGTCATCTGGGTTGGATTGCCCGCCATCAAAGGCCACCAGTCCACTGCTGATGCCAGCTTTCTCAACGAACTTTACCGCAGCCATGCGGCCAGGGCCGGCGCGGATTACGTCGACGTCTGGGATGGATTCATCAGCGAATCCGGTGAATACGTCGCCCGTGGTCCAGATGTCGACGGACAGATCCGCCGGCTGCGCACAGAGGACGGCGTACACTTCACCAAGGCCGGAGCCATCAAGCTCGCCCATTTCGTCGAGCGCGAAATCAACCGTATCCTCGCCGCCCGCACGCCGACCGCGATCCTTCCACAATCTGAACCCGAGAAGCCTCGCGGGGCTGATGCGCCCGCTAATGCGGCTCGTCCAGCAGCAGGGCCGGTCGTGATTTTGACCGGATCAGGTGGGGAGTCGGGCGAATTGCTCGGCGGTCACAACAAGCCAGGTCAATACAACGATCCGCTGGCTTCTCAAGTGCTGACCCGAGGTGTCACATTGCCGGCGCCGCACGGGCGCGCCGATGACTTCTCGTGGCCATCCGCCCCGGCGTTGGCCGGATCGGACGGGACCGATGTATCGCCTGCGGCGAGCACGGAGCCGGATCACACCATCGGTTCAAGCGATCACGGCGCCAAGGCCACCAAGCACTCGGCGAAACCAACCGGCAAGTAGTTGAACTCGCCGCCGCGTTGCGTCCGCCTCCGTGGTCAGCACGATGGCAAGCGTCACAACACGCCTCGCTCAGCAGTCTCAACGGTCAGGCAGGCCTTCCACGAGGTCGGTGACTCCGTCAAACAGCTCATCGACCGTCAGCCGCTGGCCTATAAGCCGCTGCGCAAACGTATAATCGATAATCAATTCCAGGGCCGGCCGGCTCGCGGCGATCCCAAATGGAACTGGATCAGGCTCGACGCGCGTGGGAGCCGCCATGCGCTTGGCCTCGACCAGCAGCCTGTAGGCCTCGCGCACCACTTGAGGAGATTGGCTGACAAGTTCCTGCTTCACGACCACCATATGGTTAATGGGAGTTACCCGATATTGCTGGTACCAGTCCCGTGCGGCGGCCTCGGGCTCGGCGATCACGCTCTTGAGCTCCGGATTATTCGGTAACTCGGCCCCGAAGACGGCAGCGTCGAGCTCTCCCGCCAGCAGCATCGCAGTGAGGTCCTTTCCGCCCGGCGCGCGTACGACGCCGGGCGGGTCACTGTATTCAGCGACATGCGCATCTTCGAAGGTAATCCATTGCACGCGATCGAGATCGACCCCGTAGTCACGGCGAAGAATGCCGCGCAACCACACCCCGGTCGTCTGCGCGTAGGAACGCACCCCGACACGGCAACCTGGAAGATCGCGCGGGGTCAGCGTTCCGCGTGAGCTGTTATAGAGCATACAGCCTTGCTGGAACCTGCCCAGCATCGTCGCTGGAAGGAGGACGAGAGGCTTGCCCAACGCCTTCGCCTGCAAATAGGTGACGATTGCCATTTCACAGAGGTCGAACTTCGCTTCCCTTATCATCGGCTTGAATGCCCGATGAGTGGGCCGAATATCCGCAAAGTCGAGCGTGACGAACTCCGAGCGAATATCACCGCGTTTTAAGGGCAGAGTATGCGGATAGTCCCCGAGCACCGTTCGTAAGGGGATCGACGAATGCGTTGCCATGCTCTTACGCCCTCACGATATCGCGTCGGCGAACCTTGCCGCGCACTGCTCCGTTATTAACATTAACTAAGTGGCCGCAGTGGATTCACGGCTTGCCCAACATCTTTGTCATACCACTGACGTCGATCCTTGTTAATGAAGCCGCGCTTGGGTGGCTGAAGGAGAGTCTTTCCCTGGCGACCGCGGCCGAGATCGGCGCGACATGCGTTTGTCCCCAAATCGATTATCCCTACGAGGCGGCTAGGCGATGTCCAGCCACATTGTCAGAGCTTTTGACGAAGACCTGCAGCAACTCATGCGCCGCGTCACCGACCTCGGCAGCATGGCGGAGCGACAGATCATCTCTGCGGTCGATGCGCTGATTGAGCGCGGCGCAACGCTCGCCCAGCAAGTCATCACAGGCGACCAGGGTATCGACCGCTTGCAGCGCGACATCGAAGAAATGTCCGTCATAATCATCGCGCGGCGCCAGCCCTTTGCGGTCGATCTGCGTGAAATCATTTCTGCCCTGCGAGTATCCAATAATTTGGAACGCATCGGCAATCGGGCCAAGAGTATCGGCCGGCGGACCATCGCACTCCACGGGCGGAGTCTCTCACAATCGAACATGCGTGGCATCGCCTGCATGGCGGATCTGGTACTCAAACAACTGAAGCAGGTGCTGGAAAGCTACACGCGACGCGACGCGGCCGGCGCGGTGACGGTCTGGTTGCAGGACGAGAGGGTGGATGCTGTAAACAATGCGCTGTGTGCCGAGATCCTCGCGTGCATGGCGCAGAACCCCGAAAACGTCTTCGCGTGCACCCATCTGCTGTTCTGCGCCAAAAATCTCGAACGAATTGGCGATCACGCCACGAATATCGCCGAGATCGTGCACTATATGGTTCACGGGGAGCCGCTGCGTCAAAACCGCCCGAAAGCTGATAATATCCGCCTCATGCCGGCCTGAATCGACGGGCTGCGCCAGCGAAACAAGTGGCCTTCGCAAATGACGCTCAGCGGGAGCGCGGGAACCGGCCTCGCCACAGATTTGAAAGAATCGCCATCGCCACGATGAGGCCGACAACGGGAAGCCAAAGCAGGAAAACGCCGAGGACGAACACAATCAACAACACTGCCGCGGTTCCGGCGGCCAGCGCCAAAGTGAGCAGGCCGAACGGCCCCAGACGAACCACACGCAGACGGTGGCTGCGGTAGCCTCGCCCTCCCTCGAAGCGCCAAATCCGCCACGCCCCACGCGAAGGGGCATCCATGCTCTCGCCGGGCCGGATGATTTCCGGCTCGTAACGTGGTTTTTCTGGCGTCGACCCTTGCGTCATGGCGTTTCCCCGCGCTCGAGACTTTGCACTTCACCGATAAGAAAGCAGCGCGCCCTGAGAATCTAAGGCGGGGTTATCGGGCTCGCAATGTGCCGGTCGGTCGCGCCGCCCGCATGCCACGTGCCGGTTCCGGTTGGGCAGCGCTCGAGGCTCCGGCCGCCCGACCGCAGATCGCTCCGGTTCTAAGCCGCCTTCCACTTGATGGAGCAGCCGATTGACGGAATCTGCGGGCCCGGCGCCTCGCCGCTCTGGGCGATCGATCGCATGGCATCGACCAGTTCGCGACGCGCGCCGGGCGGCGGGGCGGTGGTTCGGCCCTCGTCAAGCCGGCCGCGATACTTGAGTTTGCGGTGAGCATCGTAGCCGAAGAAATCGGGGGTGCAAACCGCCCCATAGGCGCGCGCGACCGACTGGTCGGGGTCATGAAGATAATGAAACGGCAGGGTATGCATCGTGGCGAAGCGCTGCATATTCTCAAAGGAATCCTGCGGATAGGCCTCCGAGTCGTTTGAGCAGATCGCCGCAAAGCCGATCCCCTCGCTCATGAGCTGTCGAGCGTCCGACACCAGCCGGCCGATCACGGCCTTCACGTAGGGGCAATGATTGCAGATAAAGACGATGACGGTCGCTCGGGCGCCCGCAATATCATCAAAAGTGTAGGTCCCGCCATCGGTGGCCCGAAGCCGGAAATTGACGGCGGGCAAGTCGAGCGCGACAGACGGAGGTGTTGCGGCCATGTTGGTCTCCTTCGGAGCACAACATGGGGACGACTCTCGAAGAAATCAATTTTCGCTTCGGATCGCCCCGACACCTCTCGTCGGCCAAGCAGGCCGTCGACCGGCTGCGTCACTGCTGCTCGCTTTCCTGTTCGCGTTGACTCTCTCTCGCGTGCCGCAAATGCCGCCGCTCCGCACGGTCTTCGGCCGTTAGATGGTGCCGGCGCCGGAGCCGCTCGTTGGCCGTTAGCCGCGCCGGCGTCCACGCGAAAACCGCCCGACACGCGGGACTGAGGTAGGCCATTTCCTGCTTCAGGCACGCGACGATGCGGTCCGCGTTGGGAATCTCCTGGGCGCATAACCGGAACACGTCGGGCGTGCAGGCAATCCGCTGTGCGGCGGTGCCCTGTTGCTCCGTATTGTCCTGCGCCAAAACCGCGGCGCCCGATACAAGTAACCCCAAGATCCCCGCGCCTGCGAGGCTCCCAAGCCAGCCCATGTGACCGTTCGGGCGGTGCGCCGATTTACCTGTCATCCCGTTCCCCCATCCCCACTGCATTTGCTGTTCCTCGCGTTCAGCCAGTCCGCTGGTCGCTGCCGGCACCTGTCGGATCGGGCAGCCCATCATCTGAACTTGATTTGCCGCGATGACGCGATTGGCGCCCTGGCCGGCGGCACCAGACATCCCGGTGGGCACATCGGCGGGCCAACTGTCTTCGAACCAATTGCCGGCCCGGCAGAACAAACAATTGCGGACCGTCGACGTAGGGGCGGCTGCGGAAGGTCGCCCGATGGAGACGATCGGCGACGTTTGCCGTCTCGAGTGTCATACGTCGCTGCCGGGGCAAACCAGTCACGCTCGGCATCATCGTCGATACCGTCGCTGCAACCGTGGCTATCGTGCCGCTGCGGCGAGCCGGGGCGCTATGGTTCACGGCCCGCCCACCCAAGATTTCACGCCAGCGTACCGCTGGTGCCCGAAACCCAATACATTCCACGCTAACCGGCGGCTCTGCATGCTGACCGTTCGTCGGCGTGGCCCGCGCTCAACGCGAGCCGCTTTTGTCACTTGGGCGCCCATACCTGACACCGAGCGTCAAGCCTCCGTTCCGTTCGACCGATCTCAGCCGTCAGAGTGATGCACGACAATGCGCGACCGTTTCTGAATGCGATCCTCGCACTTCGGCAAGGAGCGCATTTTTTCAACGCGCTCGGCGAGCTCAAGCCAGCCCTGCGCGACGGCAAGCAGACGCATTTTGGCGCTCATGTCGCGTGTCCCTTCAGCCGTCCGAAAGCTAAAGGCGGCAAGTCGTCTATATGCTTCCGCTGTATTCATCGGCGGGCCACCTAAAACCCAGTGAATGTGAGTCGAGACAAGAGCTCAAGCTAAATTTTGCTTGGTGGAGTCAAGAACACCAGCGCGCGATTGCCGTGAAACCTTGGATCAGGCCGCGTGGCCGCGATCAAACGGTGCCGTCCAGGGAGGCTTGAGAGCTGAGTTTGGATTCGTGCCGATCATTGTCGGTTGCCTCGACGGCAAGCGCGATCACCCCAACGTCGCGATCCCAGCTGAACTTGACTTTGCGAACGACTCAGATTCGCTCCAAATCCATACGTAAATAATATTCTCCAATTCCGGCTCAACGAGCCGATTATCCACTTTACATTCTGGCGTTGACACGGCGGACCGGCTAGCGGACGTCGCGTGGCCATCAGCTCGGCCAACTGATTTGATCGGCGTAACCCGACAGGGGTAACCGCTGGCACAGGCGGCCGGCATCGCTCGCCGGTTGTGCGGCGTAGGGGCCGCGCCCCAAACGCGGTCGCCAGCCTTCGGCGATGTTTTGGCGCGCCAGCGAAAAACCGTGGTGTCTCGTTCGTGACTCCCTTAACCTGACGTCTCCTTGTAATGTCGGTCCGGGACCGCGGACATCTGCCACGTGTGCAGCGTCCGACGCGTGTCGTGGCCCGGCTTTCGAAACCAGCTTCAGACGGCGGGAAATTGGAAATTAACCAACATGCAACGGATCCGGGACCGGTCGTGGCCGCAACCCGGACGATCCATGATCCTCGAGGGAGGTTACAATGAGGAATTTGCTGGTCTCCTCCTTGATGGCGGCCGCATTGGTGCTGGCTGCCACCACTGGGCGGGCCACCGCGGAGTCGCCGCAGCCGATCCGCATTGGCGTCAACACTGCGATCCAGTTGCAGGTCGGCCGCGACGCGATCGACGCCGTCAAGATGGCAATCGACGAAATCAATGCAAAAGGCGGCGTGTTGGGTCGACCGCTCGAGATGATTGTGGCCGACGAGGGCGAGGCTGCGAGCGAGGGTCCGAAAGTTGGCATCGCCGCGGTCAACAAACTCACCAGCGAGGATCACGTCGACGTTCTGATCGGCGGCTACGATAGCGGCGTCACACTCGGTGAACTGCCTCACATCACCCGCGCGAAGACGATCTTCCTCGGGATTGGTTCAGCCTCGCCGGCAATTCAGCAAAAAGTCAAGGATGACTACGAACGCAACAAGTATCTGTTCCGTGTCAATCCAATCAATTCCGCGAAACAGGCCGACGCGCTGTTGGATTTCATCAGCGGCAAGCTCAAGTCCGACCTCGGCTATAAGAAGATTTCCATCCTGGGCGAGAATGCCAAATGGGTGCAGGACATGGTTCCGGCGATCAAGAAAGGAGCCGAGGCGGCAGGACTAGAGGTGCCGGTGGCAGAGTTCTTCGATGTGCAGACCGCCGATTTCTCTCCAATTTTCGCCAAGGTGAAGGATAGCGGATCGCAGTATCTGATCGTTATCATCTCTCACGCGGCCTCCGACGTGTTTGTCAAGCAGTGGTACGACGCCAAGGTGCCGGTCCCGATCGGCGGCATCGATGTCAAGAGCATGGATGCCAATTTCTTCGATCGCGTGGGCGGCAAGTCGATTGCCGAAGTGTCGGCGAACTTTGTGCTGCGTGCACCCCTGACCCCCAAAACAATACCCTGGTGGGACAAGTTCGTCAGTCTCTACAACCGCGCGCCGGTTTACACGGCGCCCGGCGCCTATGATGCGGTCTATATTTACAGCGAAGCCGCCCAGCGTGCCGGCTCCACCAATGCCGAGGCTGTCGTCGCACAACTGGAGAAGACCGACTTCATCGGAACACGTGGCCGCGTGCAATTCGACCCGCAGCATGAGGTCAAAGACGGACCGGGCTTCGTCAATGAGTTGTTTGTGCAGTGGCAAAATAACGGCGAGCGCACCGTCATCTGGCCCAAGGATGTTGCGACCGGCAAGATGATCAATCCACCCTGGTTGGCGCAGAACTGATTCTGGTTGCCTTGCTCCAGATCCTCGTCTATGGCGCGGTTATCAGCGCAATCTATGCGATGCTGGCGGTGGGTTTCACGCTCATCTTCGGCGTCGCCCGCATTCTCAACCTCGCCCATGGCTCCTTCTATGCGCTCGGCGCCTATGCGACCTACACCTTCACCCAGGTCCTGCACTTGCCATTGCTGTTCGCTGCGGTGCTCGCGGTGGCGGGTGTAGCGGCCTTTGGCATCGCGGTGGAGCGGGTGCTCGTTCGCCCGCTTCGCCGGTCATCGCTGGCAGTGCTGCTCATTACCCTTGCGGTCGCCCTCATGGTCGAACAGGTCCTGCTCCTGAGCTTCGGTTCGGAAGCGCGCAACGTACCCTCCGTCATCAACGCGACCTACCATTTCGCCGGCGTCGACATCAGCGCTCAGCGCATTTTTGCCCTCGTCGCCGCGGTGCTGGTGTTGATCGGCCTCTGGGTCTTCATGCAGCAGACACGGCTCGGTGCGGCCATCCTTGCGGTCTCGCAGGACGCCGAGGCCGCCCAGTATATGGGCATTCCCTCGGATCGCATCTACTCGATCGTGATGGGGCTGTCGGCCGGTATTGCGGCCGCGGCCGGCATCCTGGTCGCACCGTTTCAGACCGTCATCCCCGGCATGGGACTTTTGCCGCTCGTCAAGGCGTTTGCCATCGTTGTGGTCGGCGGGCTCGGCTCGATTCCCGGCAGTATCATTGGGGCGCTGCTGCTTGGCTATTCGGAGACGATCATCGCGTTCAAGATCTCCATCGAATGGTCGCAGATCGTCTCGGTCGCCGCAGTGCTGATCACGCTGATCCTGCGTCCGGCGGGATTTTTCGGCAAGCGCGCCGCCTTCTAGGTCAGTCATGCGTGGGTCCAGCGTTGATTGGCTCGCCGCGTTCCTCGCCGCGGTCGCGCTTGCCGCGGTGCCATGGTTGTTTGCCAACAACTACATTGTCGGCGTCATGACCGTTGCGTTGTGCTTCGGTATTTGGGCCGCGAGCTGGGACTTCATGTCGGGCCTCACCGGCCGTGAGAATTTCGGACATTCGCTGTTCATCGGGGTCGGGGCCTATACGGCGGGCTTTCTTAATGTGAATTATGGCCTCAGCCCGTGGTGGAGCCTCGTGGCGGCTCCAGGCACCGCCGTCTTATTCAGCCTCATCATGGGCTTTCCGACACTGCGTCTGAAGGGGCCTTACTTTGCTCTGGCCATGCTTTCCGGCGCAGCCGTGATGCAAAATCTGACCATCATCTTCTCGGTCTATACTGGCGGGCAGGACGGGCTCAATGGCCTCGATCCGATATTGGACTCGCCCCTGGCGTATTATTATCTCACTTTGCTGCTCATGTTGGCGGCGGTGGTTATTCTCAAACTTCTGGCCAATTCCTCATGGGGTACCATTCTTCGCGCGATCAGGGGTGATGAGGCCAGTTGCCAGGCAGCAGGCATCAACGTGACCTTCTACAAAATTGCTGCATTGATGATCAGCGCGGCGTTTGCTGGTCTTGGCGGCGCCCTATATGCCCATTATCAGCTCCAGGTCGGACCAGACCTGTTTGCGATCGTGCTCTCCATCAATATCATCGTGATGGTCTACGTCGGCGGCCTCGGTTCGATCTACGGGCCGGTCGGCGGCGCCATTCTGCTCAACGTGTTGACCGAAAGTCTGCGAGCGGTGAGCGAGTACCGACTGTGGGTCTATACGCTGATCTTGATCTTCATTCTGTTCTTCATGCCGCAGGGTTTGATCGCCCCGCTCTGGCGCCGCGTGCGAGGACTGCTTCAATGACGCCTTTGCTGCGGGTGGAGGGGCTGAGCAAACGGTTCGGCGGTTTGCACGCTGTCAAAAACATCAGCTTCGCGCTTGATCCGGGCTCGGTGACCGGTTTGCTCGGACCTAATGGCGCAGGCAAGACTACCGTATTCAATCTGCTGACCGGCTTCCTGTCATTCGATACCGGCTCGGTGGAATTCGATGGCCGGCCATTGGCCGGACTGCCCCCGCACCGGATTGTCAATCGCGGGCTGGCGCGCACATTCCAGCTGGCGCGGCCCTTCCAAGGCATGACGGTGCTGGAAAATGTCGAGGTTGCCTGCCTGGCGCCACGTGTCAACCGGGAGGGAAGACCGCGCCAGCGGGCGCGGGTCCTGCTCGATCAGGTCGGGCTCGGCAACAAGGCGGACACCGTGGTTGACGTTCTGCCCTACGGCGACCTGCGCCGTCTCGAGATTGCGCGGGCGCTCGCCACCCGGCCACGGCTGCTTCTGCTTGATGAGCCATTCGCCGGACTTGGAACCAGTGAGATCCAGCCGCTGGCGGACCTGATAAGCGTCCTCCATCAGCGTGAAGGACTGGCCATTCTCATCATCGAACATAAGCTGCGCGAACTTATGCGGCTCGTGAGAGCGGTCATCGCCATGGACTTCGGAGAAGTGGTCGCGGTCGGCGAGCCCGCAATGATCGTGCGTCATCCTCGCGTGGTTGAGGCCTATATCGGCAAGGCGGAACTCGGCCAAGGCGACACCGACATCGCGAGGGACCCCCTTGGCGCTGCTTGAGATCACCGATCTCGCCGTTCACTACGGCAAGGCGTTGGCGCTCGAGAGTATCTCTTTGACCGTCGAGCCCGGACAACTCGTGGGCGTGCTCGGGCCGAATGGCGCGGGCAAGTCGACGCTTCTCAAGGCGATTTCGCGCACCGTGGCGCCATCCTCGGGACAGGTCCTGTTCCGGGGGCGGTCGCTCGAGGGAATGCCGGCGCACAGGGTTGTCAGCGCCGGCATCTGTCATTGCCCGGAAGGTCGCAGACTGTTCGCCGAGCTCAGCGTGCACAAAAATCTGCTGCTCGGAGCCTATCTTCGTGATGACAGAAAGGAAATTGCCGGTGACCTCGAAAAAGTCTACGCGCTGTTTCCAGTTCTGCAGGAACGTAACAGACAAATGGCCGCGACGCTCTCCGGTGGCCAACAGCAAATGCTGGCAATCGGCCGGGCGTTGATGGGCCGTCCGGTGCTGCTTCTGCTCGACGAACCTTCGGTCGGCATTGCTCATCGCCTCAAGATCGAGATCTTCCAAACGATCCGGACCATCCAACAAGCGGGGACCGCCGTCCTTCTGGTCGAGCAAGACGCCCGTAGCACGATGGCGATTGCCGAGCGCATCTACGTGCTCGAGCATGGCCGCATCGTGCGCGAGGGCGAGACGCGTGAGCTTGCGTGTGACGACGACATCCGCAAGGTCTATCTTGGCGTATAGAACGCAATAACCGCGGCTCGCTGAGATATTTCAATGGACGATCGTGACTGATCTCGGCCGGTCGGTCAGACGGTGTCGTCCGTGCCGACCCCCGCGCCAAACCGGTCGAGGCGAAAACGTGAGATGTCGTGGGCCGTGGTGCCAGTGCACGCGAGATCGGCCAGGATCTCGCCGATCACTGGAGCAAATTTAAATCCGTGACCCGAGCAGGGCGAGGCGACAATCAGACGAGATGACCCCCAGCAGTCGATGACGAAATCGCGGTCAGGGGTCTCGGTATAGAGGCAGGTTGTTGCGGCCCGCAGCGGTCCGTTTGCACCCGGCACATGGTCGGCCAGCGCGTTCCGGATCGCCGCCTCGTCGTGACCGGAGACCGTGCGAGGGCAGGTATCCGGATCAACGGGGTCAGGGTCCAGATAGTGTTTCCCAACCTTTACGCCAATACCGTCGTGCGGAAAGCCGTAGTGAATGCCGTGATGGCTTTCGAGGATGAAGACCGGGAAGCGATCAGTCAGGAAAGAGGCGGCGTCTTCGGGCTGAAACCAGGCGATGACCTGGCGGGTGACCTTGAGGGGTGCGGGCAAATCCGGCAGCAGCTTCTTGACCCAGGAACCGGCCGCGATCACCACGGCACCCGCCTCGACGATGCCGTGATCCGTCACGATGCGCACGACATCGGCCGCCGGCTCGATGGCCAGCACCGGCTCGTGGAAGCGCAACTCGGCGCCCGCGGCTTGCGCCAGACCCAGATGGGCGCGAATGGCCGGCTCGACCGCAATCACTCCGCCGTCGGGCTGCAAGACGCCTACATAATGCCGGGGAAGGCGAAAGGCTGGAAATCGCCGCATCAGTTCCGGCGCGTCGAGTACCCTGTGGGACAATTGATGCAGCCGCGCTGCAGCCAATGTGCCGTCAACCAGGACGCCATCCGGAGGGCCGATCTCCGCGATGCCGGTGATGTTCAAAAGCCGCTGTCCGACTGCGGTCTCGGTTTCGCGCCAGAGACGATAGGCGCTTCGCAGCAGTGGCACATAGGACGGATGTTCGAAGTAACCGAGGCGAATGATGCGGGTAGACCCATGAGAGGAGCCCCGGTCGTGGTTCGGTTCGAAGCGCTCAAGCCCGAGCACGCGTCGCCCCCGGCGGGCCGTGTGATAGACCGCGGCACTCCCGATCACTCCGAGCCCTGCCACCACGACGTCGAACTGCATCTTCGGTCACCGCGATCGATCTTCTCACGCGCGATGCCGGACCTGTGCAACGCAGCCCTGGGGAACATTCCGATTCGATCGCCGTTAGGTCCAGGCTGTGTTCGCACCTGTTAATGGGTGGGATGGCGATCGCAATTTGGGCGCAAATGCGCGATTGGCTCAAAACCTGTCGCCTGTTAGCGCCTCGGTCAAGAGCTTTACGTCTAGCCCCCGTGTAGGCTCGCGTCGACGCAGCTGGAATATTGTCGTAAGGTGCCATGAGAGATCGACAGCGGGGCGGCACTGAATTTTACGGAACGAACGTCATGCCTCTCTACCGCGGAGTTCGTCGGCCATTCGTCGAACAAAACGACGAGGCAACACCGATAAACTGGCGCCGTGGTTTTTTTCGGATATGGCTGCTTGTGTCGGCTGCGTGGATCATGGGGTGGGCCATCTATCTGGCGCTCTATGCCATCCAGGAAGGCTTCAAATCGGCGGGCGAAGTTCTGATGATACCGATCTTGTTCCTTGGGCCGCCGGTGGCACTATTTCTTTTTGGGATGGCAACCGCGTGGGCCTTCCGCGGCTTCGTGGTCGATGAGCCGTCAGATCCATGACGCCGGCAATTCGAGGGGCTTGAGCTGTGTCGTTGATCGTCTCAAGCTGACCAGAACAACGCACCGCGAAACAATCTCACACCGCGGCCCGCGCCGGCGGCTGCCGTGACTGTCTCGCCCTGCGGGCGCGCGGCTCCGACAAGTTCCAAACCGGCTTCGACAAGTTCAAAGAAGAATGCGCGGCGGTGCCGCTGGTTCATTTGAAAGCTGACGGCAGCAACCGCTACCGTCACGCTGCGCGCACTGCGCCGCTCGGTGTTCAGATCGCCCCAATGGCTGGTCGATCGGCCCTTGCTTGACGGACGGATCCTCGGGACGCGGACCGCGACTTGGGAAGGTGGAGGGCGTCGGATCCCGCACCTGTCCGACGGATTTGACCACACCCTGGGCGGGCCATGCGGATGGTGTACGGCAATGGAGTGCGCTGGGACCAAGGTCGAGACTGGTCTACGCGTTTCTACTGCGACACCGCAGCGAAACGGGACGGAGCCCTTGCGATCGCGCAACAAAGCGGTCGTTAGAGCGACCCACCGGAGCGGTCCGACCGGCTATAGTGATTCTGCTGTTATGGCACCACCGTACGAGTTTACCTTGCTTGTGCAACGACTTCGCCGCGCTGGCGGCGAATCGAGTAACATCGGATTGCGTCGAACACCTTGTCCGGACGCAGTCACTGAGTAGCAGATCCCATCAAATCAGAAACGCCAACAGCCAGACAACCGTTGTTGCCAGGACCAGAAATGTGACGGCGAATCGGAGGTCCGCACTCTGGAGCATTCCAACCTCTCCATGACAAAGATAGTATGTCCCCAATGTCGAGTCATGACTAGTCGCTAATCCACAACATATTCGGGCACCGTTGGCCAAAGGCGAAAATGAAAGCGAGATAGGAGAGAGAACGATTGTGACCGTTCGAGGGACTCGCAAAAGTCGGCTAAATCGCTATTCTGCCCGCCTGGCGATAGTTGTGGCCCGCGATACAATCAATTAACGCAGCGCTGGCCCTGTTATGTGTTGAGCGTATTTCAGCGAGATCGTCATGGGATTGGTCTTGATCAGATGTTCCTATACGCACCAGTATCTGTCGACTGGCTTCGAAACTGATCCCGACAGTCTCGAAAGGCTGCCCGATGCTCTCATGCCGGGACGCTGTCCGCACTGCGGTCGACAACATACTTTCAGCAGGCGCCACGCGATTCTGGTTGATCCGAACCGTTGGTCGGCCAATCCCAAGGTGCAGGATTGCTTCACTAAGGCCGGAGAATGTGCGGAGCGGGCCGCTGCCGTGCGCGCCGTCAAACATCGCCGAGTGTTTCTTCGGATGGAGCAGCAGTGGATCGCGTTGGCGAGACAATATCTGCAAATTGCCGAAACGAGCACTCAAAGTCGATCCTCGGCAATTGACTGCAATGGCGATTGAGTCCCAGCTCGCGTCGTCAGCGGCCAACTGCGGGAGCATAGTTAGGCAACATGTCGATTCGGTCATGGGAGCAATTACTCTGCCACATTGAGCCACGGTAACAGGCCGAGCGCTGATAATAGCTAGGCAACATAACTATCCGGTCTTTTGAACGTCATCTCTCAAGTCCTTATCTCTTCAGGCCCTAATCCAGCAAACTTTGAATAGAGCCCACTGCGTCTATTGGAGATCCAAATATCGTATTTATTGCCGATGTTTGGCGACGCAACCCGCAGGACGCCCACGGCGTGATGCAAGTGGCATGAGCGCTGATCCCTGTCAAACCTAAAATTTGGATGCGCGGACCTTCGGGCGCAAAGGAGCCCTGCGAGACCGGATCAACAGTTCAATCGGCCGGGGTCTTGCGCGGAATGCGCCGACGGATGCCCGTTGGTAGCGGGTCGGCGAGCGTGCGGCATCATGCCGACGAGTTGCAGGGTACCTGCGGGTTCGTTCGGTGCGGCGTGGCGCAACGGGTGTGACATTTCAGCGGATCGCCGCTACGGCGTTGGCAGCAGGTGGAACCTCAGTCGGCCGCCCGCGTTAAGGGCTCGCATAGCGAGGATGCAGTTGGCTGCGCCGGCTGCCGGACTCGCGCGGAGCCGACGGCCCGCCCTTTCTTCGCCCCCACCGCATAGCAGGAGGAGTGTTGGCCATGAGTGACTATATTCCTCAGCTGCTTCAGCTCTTGCAGCAAGGCGTCATCGCGATTTTTCGCTTCGTCCAAATTGTTTGGATGTGGTCGCTCAGCCAAGCAACGCGAGTCGTCGAGTCGCCGTGGCACAATTGGCCCTTCTGGAAACAAGTACTATTGGCGATGGTCGCCGCGGCAGTGATCATGGCATTGGTGATCGTCGCGTCGCGATTGTGGGACGCGACCGAGAGAATTCTCAACGCATTCTCCGGGCTGCTGGTGGCCTTCGTAAGCACGTTGCCCTTTGTCGTGCTTGCCGGAATTGTCGCGATGGGTGGCCTTTGGATCGTCAACACTGTCAATTTTTGAACGGCGATTGAGGACGAACTGATTGCCCGTCAGAAGGCGGCACGAAGATAGCGGATATAAGGTTTGTCGCGCGGAATCGATGACACTTGTGTGACGATATCAATTTGAGAGCGGCCGATCTGTGCCGCGGTCGCGACGGTGGCGAGTTCAGACTTTCAACTGGCGACGAAACGGCGCCTCCGGTGTTTGTCCAATCGCATTTGGGACGTCTTCAAGTGCGGTTGTGCCTGGCGAGATTGACACGCGTCATGGTGATGGCCAGGTTGCCAAAGCAACGGGCCGATTTTGCGCGCCGCCAGACCATGCGTTGCGCGGCGTGCACCTGAGGGATCACGGATTTCATCGAAAATTGTCATCGCCAAGCCGTACTCTGTGGTTTAGCTTCTGCCGTGCCACGCGGAACTGTTCGACTGCAGTGAGCGTTGCCTACTCTGCACGACTGAAATCGAAACTTGTGGCTGCTGGTTGTGACCTGTCGGGATCGCTCCGCTATTCATCGTCTCGATACTTCACGCGTGCCGTTGGCTTTCCGGGCCGGCCGAGGGGACACGAATGACGGGTGAATCGGAGAAAATCGCTGCCGCTTTGGCATCGATCGACGAACACGGCAGTTTGGATCAACTCGCGATCTCAACGAGCGCGAAGGCTGCGCTTGTCGACTTCACGCTGCGACAAAATTTGATCGCTTGGTCCAAACGCCACGGCAAATATGAACTGACCAGGCTGGGCCGGCGTCGCCTCGCCAAGGGCGCCGCGGTTGCGACGCCGCCGGTGTCTGCCGCGCGCGCCGCGGGGATCGCCCTTGCGGCCATGCTGGTCGTCATCACCGGCACCTATACGATGTGGCCTCGGCCGAACCCGCCATTGAGGGAGCCCTCTCGAGCCTCCGCCTCGCTCGGTTCGGCCAGCGGGCTTTCCCGACCTGATCAGTCGCCAGCGAGCACAACGGCCTCGCCGCAGGACCGTGATGCGCAGACCAGCGTTCGGGCAGCGGTGTCGGGCGCGCCAGCCGATCCGGCCGATGCCGGGAAGGCCGCGGCGGGTTTGCCGGAGTCTGTGAATTTTGCCCTGCCGGCCGCCACGCCGCCGACCGCCACCGCGGCCGTGGCAACCGAACCCGTTGCGCTGGACGCGGAACCGAAATCCGAGCCGGAACCGAAATCCACCGAACGCCATCACCACAAGAGATCCCGCCGCGAGCGACAAGACGTCGACCGCGATACGGCCAACGATCCTTCGGGGACGAGGCGCTCTCGGTCCAACTCAGGCGAACGGTTCGGCTTTTTCCCGTTCGGGTCATTCTCGCCGGATCGGCGTAGCGCAAGGCTGTGGTCGCCGTTTTAATCCCAGCTGCAGGGCCAACCCGAGCCCCAACCGCCTAGGTTTAGGACGGGCGACCGGAAATCTGGCGTGAAGGGTCAGGTCCAACCAAGCCCGCGCCCCGCTGCTAATGCTCGACCGGTGTTACGACCGACGGATCGCCAGACCCGGCGGGCGAGGTGGCGCGGCCGCTACCGACTGCATCCCCCCACAGGTCCGATTCGGACGCGGACTTGGGGTATATCCGGCCCCGGCGACGTCTTCGGGCGGGGTTGGGCAGGACCTGCGAGACAATTGGCTGGAGCAGTTCCGACGATAACTCGGCGAGATCAAACGTATGCTGGTCCCGACACTCCGGACAGCCAACCACCCACTCGCCCACTGAGCGATAGGTCCCATGGGTTGTGTCCCGGATAGCATCGAGAACTTCGCCGGTCTTCGGACAGCGTGCGACGAAATAACTCTCGCCGCGAATCAATACCAAAGGTCTACGCATGAAGACAGCGTATCTGATTCGTCACGATATTTCACATGTTTGGGCCGGCTGCCGAGCAGCTTGAACAGATAAGAGGTCGAACCGGCGTGCGCCAAGTTGTCGCATACCGACTTCCTGCCCGCCAAACGCGGCGGTCGGGCCACAGGTTGATTGTTTGAGCCAGGGCCTGTGACACGCGGCGACGCGTCCCGGCGCGCCGCACCTCACCGCGGCTCAGTTCGCCGAATGCACGGCTCTCGCTACGGCCCCTTCTGATCTTTCGTATCCAACAAGGACTGGAGCTCGACCGCCAATTCCGAGATCCGTTGTGGCAACGGCAGTGTCACGACGTGCTCGTAAACCACGCGCAGTTCCTTGCCAAGAGCCCTCGCTATCGCGCGTTTCGCATCGGTTATCGGCCATTTCTCTTGTTCCATGATCGACTAATCGGTGGGCGCAAGGAAAGTTCCGGTCGAGGGCGGGGCGGCGACTATCTGTCAGGTCGCCGGATCTAGTTGCGGCGCAGAGCAAATACAGTGCCAAGTGCCACGGCTGGTGTGCTGTCGTCGACGTCAGACCATCAGCGGTCGCAAGCGCATCAATGGGTTGACGAAACACGCCTCCTGTCCGGTGTTTGGCGCTCTCAAGCGTGCCCCGCAGGGGCGCTATGAAGGTGGCGCAGACATACGGATTCCCCATGTTTGCCACGGCACAGCGTCTGGCGCCGGCTCCCTCCGTTCCGGACTCGGACGATGCGCTTGGGTTTTTCGCCGGCGCATATCGGGCAAAAAGACTGATCACTGCATAACAGATCCGCGCGGGCTGGGCGACCACATCCAGAGATTTTAGCAAGGTCACCGGCAAATCGGATGCGAGTCAACCTGAGCGGGGTCCACCGCCCGACCAGAGAAGGGTCATGGCACGGCCCGCCCCGGAACTGTGCGTGCGACGGCCCCGCTATTTGACTGCCGCTCGTCGGTTCTGCCACCTGTTCCGTTTAAGCTGCACAGTCATCAACCGCTCGCTCTATGTGCCATGCACACTTTCTCGAGCCGTCGTATGGTCGGCCGATCGGTGGTGTCCGGCAATCGAGCGCCATCGAATAGATCTTCAATCACGCAATTTGTCAGATCGCCGTACAGCCGGCCCCTCGCTGCCAAGATCGCCGATCCGTGGCGCGATACTTGGCGCCGGACCGGAGAGCTCGGATATAACAATCGAGGTGCCGCGTAAGGTTGCCCAAATACCTTTGTCAGCAGCAAACAACGGTGGTCAGATCGTCGATGGAAGAAAACATCGCGTGTGCGTTCTGTGCCAAGCGGCCGCTGGACGCCAAAGCTGGCATAGCGAGGTGTCAATGTGATTAGGACCAGAGTCTGGCGTTAATCAATGGACGCGCACGACTGGATTGCGCTCTGCGCCCAAGCCGGAAAATCTCGGGATGGAACCTCAAGTTGCACTGAGGCGCTGGCGAACCACGAAGCGCAATACCGTGTCGTCAAGCCAGATGAGCGGACTGCAAACCTGCGTATCTGGATCCAGAATGGTTTCCGCCGAGTCTGATCCGATGATTTCACGTTAGGGTCCGGGACAATACGGATGCGGTTGTTTACTGATGAGATTGCCGCAGAAATCGGCAGATTGCGCGCTGGGCGAGCAAATGACTAGTGAGATCGCCTGGTTCTGCGTCAAAAACGAAATGTGGCATTTGTTTGATGATCGTTAAAAAGTCAGCCGCAACAGATACGTGACCTTGAATCTGGAGAGCTACAATCGTTTTTGCAGATGATTTTGCGGAAAAGCTGTTGCAATCGTCGCCACCATTCGGCTATCTCGCAGTTGCGAAATCCAACCGACACGGAGATCTGCATGTGGAAGGCAGGCCTTGCCGGCATTACTTTGATGTCGCTCACCGCCATCGGTTCGACGTTGGCTGCTGCGGATGACGTCAGCCCCAAGCGGTCGTTCCGGCCAGCCGTGCGTGCGGGGTCAGTGTTGACCACCGCGCAGATTGTGCGGGTCAAACTGGCACTCAGGCTGACACCGGCGCAAGAGCAGTACTGGCAACCCGTCGAGGCAGTCCTTCGCGAGATCGCTTTTCAGTCGACCAAGGCCGCGGCCGAAAACAGGGAAGTGCGGCCTGCAGCCACAACCATCGATCCGGTCAAGTTGCAGCGCCTTGTGTCCGTCGCCTATCCGCTGGTAACCAGCCTGAGCGAAGAGCAGAAGCGCCATGCACTGGCCCTTGCGCACGCCTTAGGACTCGACAGCGTTGCAATGGCGTTTTGACAGGCATGTGCGGAACCGTTGGGTTCCCATTTCTTGTGCCGCCGGCCGTTGAACGTCCACAAGACCTAGATCCAATGGCCGGCCGGCTGCGACAGATGAATCGCAACTTGGGTCCATTATTGTCTCGACTTTCGCCCTAAACGCGCGCAGCGTAGCAGCGCTCGTACGGCGGTCAGCTTAGTGGCCACCTTCTGATTGTGCGCTTGATACCCGCAGATGCCGGGGGAAAGGATGCGGCGTGATCATAGAGATGTCGCCGTCGAAACTAGCCGTTGCAACACCCTGCCCGCGGTGTGGGGCCGAAATGACATTGAGACTGGTCGAACCGCATCCGTTGTTGGGAGCAAGCGGACTCGACCGCCACACCTTTCATTGCACCTCCTGTGATCTGACGAGAACCTGCGTCATTGGGCCTGGGCCGCAACGCACCGGATCGTCGGATCGCCCGCGCAAGGCGCAGGCGTAAGTACACCGGGGCCGACCCCGAACGTTTCAGCGAAAATTTGGTGGGGGACGCATCGGCGCGTCTACGCGCCACGGGGCCGTTGGGTATTCCGGATCTGAGCACGAGCGGGAGGTTAGCAAGCCGTCGCGGGCCTCCCGCGTTCTAGCTAGAATCTGAGACCGTGGTGCGGACTGTTTCTTTAGTCGACACAAAATTAAATCTGGTGTGCCCCCCGGGTGCGCAGAACCAAACAGCAAAAACCCCGCGACAGTACGCTGCAGCGGACAAAACGTACTCAACAAATCTTGAGGCGAAAATTACGAGCTTTAGGTGGTCCGGCGTCTCTGCTCCCGACGCTGGGCCCGCATCGGGAGGGCCGAAGCGGAGTCATGCCTTACTGATGCGACTCCAAGGGCCGCTCCCGACACGCCGTCCGTGTGGATGCCGCTACGCCGAGGCCCGAACGAGTGCCGCGGCGGTCTTAGCGGCATTCTGCGTCGGTGGATCCATTCCAACCTCCGCATCTGGTCGGTCGAACCGGTGATATCACACCGGCGCTCTGCTCCATCAGCAGCAACCTTTAGGGTGATGTCGCTCGGCGCATTTGTCAAGTCGTCCGTATAAGGACTGACCCGGATAGCCATTTGGTATCCGGACCGTGCTGACGCACGCGCTACAGCACCTGATGAAGTTTGGATGGGCCCGCTTAGAAAGAGCGTCACGTGGTTCCGAACCGAACCCACGCAGCACTTCGAGCAAAGGAAAGAAGAGCGCCAGCATGGGGATCACGGGGGGAGGGGGGAGCTGGCGCTCTAGCGGGATTACGCATAAACACACCCACCACCTGCATTATCCTCTCTGCTGGCGTCAGACGCAAGCAAATCAATTTGCACATTCGCCCGGACGCGAATTTTTCGGCAATTTCCAATTTGTCAACCCCAATTCAGTCCAACGGGTAAGCCCGAAAAATGAGCAGCCTCGGCAAAAATTGCGAGAAGTCCCCCACGACGACGGTGGCCTCGAACAAACCCTGACCCGAGGGCGACCGCAAAGAGGCCCTGATGGTGCGCGCTGAAAGCGACGCGAGCCGGTCATTCTGTCGGAGCGACCAGGCGTCAAGTTCGGTCGGCCCATTACTCACGCGCGTGATCGCGAGCCGGCTGAGCCGTCTGCAGAGCACGTCGAGGCTGAACGAAGCTCGATGCCGATCAAGGGCGGAGT
>Ga0187783_10000501_pt1 | contig 29032 bp, 24 predicted proteins | sample 1015_SJ02_MP02_2_FD_132471 | JGI IMG/M metagenome (GOLD analysis project Ga0187783, IMG submission 132471) | Tropical peat soil microbial communities from peatlands in Department of Meta, Colombia - 1015_SJ02_MP02_20_MG | ecosystem: Environmental > Terrestrial > Soil > Wetlands > Peat | place... | reverse complement strand
TGCTGGGCGCCTCGATGGATGAAGATGGGGTGAAGGCCGTCGATCCTTTCATTCATACGACAGAGTTCAACGTCGCAGGACAGCAGCGAATGATGGATTATCCGATCGTGCTGGGCAGCGACGTGATCACCGACAAATTTGGCGGGCTGCTGGGCATGCCCACCAGCTATCTGATTTCGCGCGATGGCAAAATCGTCAAGAAATACATCGGCGTGGTGAACGAAACCCAGATCGTTAAGGACGTCGAAAGCCAGCTATGATCCGACCCTCACGACTGCTCACGGCTCTCACCGCGCTTCTCGCCGGCATCGGAAGCCACGTTCCGATCCGGGCGCAAGAGGCCTCCGCGCCCGAAAGCGCCAAATCGGTGGTGAAAACGAAAGTCTACGCATCGCTGGATCCCATACCCCGGGGCAAAGAATTTCAAGTCGCCGTGGTGGTGGATATTGCGAGCGGCTACCACATGAACTCGCATAAGCCGCTGGACTCTTATCTGATTCCCACGACCCTTACGCCGCAGTTGCCGGCAGGCTTCACGCTGGCCGACACGCTCTATCCGGCTGGCAAGAACCTCAAGTTCCCCTTCTCGCCCGACAAGCCTCTGAATGTGTACACCGAAACGGTGACGCTGCGGCTGCGTCTTACGGCGAGTGAAGGCGCTGCTCTGGGCCCGACCTCGATCCCGATGACCCTGCGCTACCAGGCCTGCAATAATTCGGCCTGCCTGCCGCCGGTGAAGTTTCCTGTGACCGCCGAGATCAAGGTGGCCCAGACGGGTGCGAGTGCCCACGCCGAACATCCGGAAATTTTTTCCTCGAAGTAAGGCGTCGATACCGCAGGTCCGGCTCGCTAGCTAGCGGTTGGCGACCACCGGTACGGCCTGGCGAAGGCGCTTGACCACCCGTTCCTGACCCAGCATGACCATCGTGTCAAACAGCGGCGGGGCCACCGCTCGGCCAACAATGGCCACGCGCGTGGCGTTGATCAGCAGGCCGGCCTTGACACCTTCGGCAGCGGCAAGACCGCGCAACGCGGCGTCGCAGGAGTCGTGGTTCCATTCCGGCAGCGCCGCCAAACGATCGGCAAGCTTTTCGAGCAGTGCCGGCAAGCGCTCGTCGCTCCAGAACTTCTCTCGGGCCTCCGGCTCGTAGCCGAAGTCATCGGTGAAAAAAGCGCGCGCCCAGACGCTGAAGTCACCGAGCAGACGCGTGCGCGGACGAATCAAATCAACGGCCCGCGCAAACCACGCGTGGTCTCGGCTGGCCCGCGAATCGTCCCACAGCCGGGCCCGCTTGAGTTCGGCTTCGACATAAGGCAGCAGGTCCTCCGCCGGCGGTTTCTGCAAATACTGCGTATTGAACCACTCGAGTTTGGCACGATCGAAGATCGCGTTCGTGCGACTGACCCCGGCAAGGGAGAATCGCTCGATAATCTCAGCCGTGCGCAGAAACTCTGAATCGTCGCCCGGCGACCATCCCAGCAGCGCCAGAAAATTTCGGAATGCCTCGGGAAGGAATCCCTCGTCTCGGTAGGAGCCAACGCTGGTGGCGCCATGGCGCTTGGAGAGCCGCGTGCGGTCCGGGCCTAGAATCAGCGGGACGTGAGCGAAGACCGGCGGAGCCGCGCCGAGCGCCTGATAGATCAGAGTTTGTTTCGGCGTGTTCGAAAGGTGATCGGCGCCGCGGATGACATGGGTGATCTGCATGTCGATGTCGTCCACCACGACGCTCAGCTGGTAGGTGGGAAGCCCGTTCGAACGCAGCAGAACGAAATCCTCGATTTCAGCATTCTGCAATTCGCGCGGGCCGAAGACAGCGTCCTCAAAGCGCGTCGCACCCGTCGACGGGACGCGAAAGCGGATGGCACGCGCGATCCCTTCCCTCTCGCGTCGGGCGCGCTCGGCCTCGGTAAGATCGCGGCAGGCGCAGGCCGCCGCCTTGGCCCCTTTGGAACCCTCGTCGTCTCCTTCGCCCCCCTGACCGCCGAGGTCGGCCCCGGCGTACGCAGTGGGCTTGCAATAGCAGGCAAAGGCAGCGCCGTTGCGAAGCAGGTGCTGGGCTGCCTCGTGATAGAGGGAAAGGCGCTGCGATTGAAAAAACGGCCCTTCATCCCACTCGATCCCGAGCCATTGCAAGCCGTCGAGAATTCCATCGACAAGCTCGGGACGGTTTCGCTCGACGTCGGTGTCCTCGATGCGCAGCACGAGGGTACCGCCCTGATGCCGCGCAAAAAGCCAATTGAACAGTGCGGTCCTGGCGCCGCCGACGTGCAGATAGCCGGTCGGTGAAGGTGCAAAGCGAACGCGAGGCTTTTCGATCGAGGCCATGGAATTTTTTCGTCCCCAGAATTTATCTTAGCGAAAGCGGAAATCAAAATCGAGCGCAACCGACGCGCAACTCGATGAGGCGACAGGGGTTGGTACCCGGGTACCGTTGACTTGCGCACGGCTGGGCCACAGGATGATTCAATCGCGCGGGAAGTTTTTCTCGAGCTTCCCAAAGGTTGACCCCCACGAAACTTCCGACAGCGACTCCGAGGAAGCGCGCCGATTTTCTGCTATTCTCTGGCGACATGCCCTGCGACACGGATAGGGAGCGTTGAGTTGGTAAGCTATTCTTCTGCCGTCATTACCTTGCAAGTCAGCACTTTTCTGCTGGCGGCTTTTTTCTTCTCCCTGTACGGTCGGAAACGTCAATCCTACCTGCTGGCTTGGTCGATCGCCTGGTTGCTGATGTGTCTGTTTTTCGTGATTCGCAACGGCGTACCGTTGATTCCGGCGGGCCCGCTTCGCCTCTGGTACCGCACCCTGGATGAATGGTCGATTGCCCTGTCCGCCTTGGCCTTTTATTGTGCCGCACGACTCTACGTCCGGTTGGCGATTCCGGTGCGGGTGGTGGCGGTTGCAGCAGTCCTGCTGGCCGTTTGGTCGGGGCTACACGTGCACGCGATCACCAGCGTGACGGTCGGTTTGGGAGCAGGCCTGATTTATTTCGTGGTCGGGTGGACGTTTTGGAACGAAGGGCACAGGCAAGAGGCCCGCGCCGACGTGCTGCTGGGGTTGACGTTTTTCATCTGGGGCGCCTTCAACCTCTTCCTGGTCGTGCAGCCCCGCCTCAATTGGCTTACGGGAGCTGACCTGGTGCCGCTGCTTCAGCTACCGGAACTGTTCGCCTGCGTGCTGATGGTGGTCTCGGTGTACGAAGAGGAGCGGCGACGCGTTGAACGAAACATGCTGGCGCTGTCGAGCCTGAATCTGGTGACGTCGGGTTTCGTGGGTGGCGAAATCGAGCAGACCCTCTCACAGGCGCTCGAACGAGTTCTCAATGTCGTGCGTATTCCAGCCGGCGCCTTGTGCCTGCTGCAGGCTGACGGGAATGGACCGACCTCACTGATCGTGACGGGGATGGGCGACGGCTTCTGTGCGGCCATGCAGGAGTCTGACCTGGACGGTTATTTCATCAATCTGGTGGCTCGTCTAGGCGGACTCGTCGTGTTTCGCGATTTGGCGCGCCAAGCCAGTTGGGAAGCGCTGGAGAAGGAGGGAGCGTTCCGACAGGTACGCCAGATCTTTCTCGCCCAGGGCCTGCGCACGGTCGTGGGCATCAGCCTGCAGGCCAAGGAACGCGTTTCCGGCGTCTTGCTTCTGGGGACGCCGGACAACCGCAGCTTCACTCCGGCCGAGCGGCGGTTGCTACTGGCACTGGGCCAGCAGATCGGCATGGCGGTCGAGAACAGCTACCTGATTCAGCAGACTTCTCGTCGCACCGAAGAGCTGCATGTGCTCAATGAAATCGGCCGTGCGTTGAGTTCGACGCTCGATCTGGACACTTTGCTCGAGCGCGTCTATGCCGAAATGCGGCGCGGAATCGACGTGGACAGCTTCTTCATCGCCTTTTATCAGCCAAAATCTGGCGAGGTCCGCTTTGAGATCGAGGTGACCAACGGGGAACGCCTCCCGAAACGGACGCGTCCGGCGGGCAACCACATGGTCGAATACGTCGTCAGCTCGGCACGCCCGCTGCTAATTCGCGAACACTACCAGCAGGAAACGGAGCGCTTGGGATTCCAGCCGCTGCGGTCGGTCGGCTCGATCTGCGTCGTTCCGTTGGTGCTGTATGACCATCCCGTCGGGGTGATGGCCGTGCACAACACCAGGGAGCGGGCCTTCGATCAAGGCCACGTGGAATTTCTCCGCGTGCTGGCAAGCGAGGCCAGCATCGCCATCGAAAACGCCAGGCTCTTTGCCGCAGAGCAGAAAAAATCGCGCCAACTCACCCTGATCAACAATGTCTCAGGTCATGCGATCACAACGCTTGATCCCCAAGAGATGCTCGCCAAGATCACGGCCGAAATGGGGAAGGACCTCGGGTACGACCACATCGGGATCGCCATCCTCGACTACTCCTCCAAGGAACTGGTCATCGAGGCCGAAGCGGGCGAGCGGCGCGAAGCCATCGGACGGCGGATTCTGCTCGGCGAGGGCTTGATCGGCCAGGTGGCGCGCAGCGGGCAGATGGGCATCGTCCGCGCAGCGAGCACGTCCACGCCGCGATTGCTGCTCAGCGGCTCGGTGGCGGGAGCCGCCCTGCCGGTCACCTACGGCGAGCAGTTTCTCGGAGTGCTCTACGTTGAATCCGCGGAGGCGTGCGATTTCCCTCAACAAGACATTCGGCTGCTCAGAACGCTGGCCGATCTTTTCGCCGGCGCCCTGCACAACGCCTTGACCTTCCAGAAGGCGCAGGAGCAGGCCATCACCGACGGTCTCACGGGTGTTAAGACGCACCGCTTCCTCATGGAAGCGCTGTCTTCAGAGTGGAAGCGTTCGACCCGTGCGAACCGGCCGCTGGCGCTCGTGCTGATGGATCTCGACCACTTCAAGTTCGTGAACGATTTTTACGGCCACCTCGAAGGCGACGTTGTCTTGCAGCGCGTGGGTCATATTCTCGAGCAGAACTGCCGGCGCTCGGATGTGGTGGCCCGCTATGGCGGCGACGAATTCGTGATCCTCATGCCCGAGACCAGCGTCGAACAGGCGCGTCAGCTTGCCAACAAGCTGCGCGGGTGGATCGCTTCGGACCCGCTTCTGCGCGACAAGAACATCACCGCCAGTTTCGGGATCGCCGCATTTCCGGTGCACGGCGCGACGCCTCAGGAACTCATTCAGGTCGCCGATTCGTCGATGTATCTCTCCAAGCATCAAGGGGGCAACTCGGTTTCCAGCGCCGAGCAGGGCGATTTGAGCGAGCGCAAGCGATGGAAAAAGGATGTTCTGGAAGCCTATCTGGGCGTCACACTGAAGCGGCTGTTCGCGACGGGCCCCGAAGCCTTCGAGGAGATTTACCGCCGCCTGGAACAGTTCACGCGCTCGCTGTATGAACAGGGTTCCGATGTTCCCGCCGATGCCCTGCCGCCCGTCGTGGTCGAAACGGTCACTTCGCTTGCCTTTGCCATCGATGCCAAGGATCACTACACGCAGGGTCATTCACAGAAGGTGTCGGCCTATTCCGTGATGATCGCGCAGGCACTGGGACTCGGTCAGGCCGAGATCGAAGAGATTCGTCTGGCGGGATTGCTGCATGACATCGGAAAGGTGGGAATCCCCGAGGCCATTCTCAACAAGTCCGGCCCCCTCGATGCCAGCGAGTGGGAGACGATGAAAACACATACCGAGCTGGGCGCTCGGATTCTCGAGCCGCTCGGACCCATGGTGCGCATTCGCGAGATGGTCCGCCATCATCACGAATTCTTCGACGGATCGGGTTACCCGAAGCGTCTTGGAGGCGAGCAGATTCCGCATGGCGCGCGCGTCATCGCCGTCGCCGACGCCTACGACACGATCACCTCCGAGCGCACCTACAAGAAGGCGCGGACACCGGAAGATGCCTTTGCCGAGCTGGAGCGTTGCGCAGCCAACCAGTTCGATCCGGAGATTGTTCGCGTCTTCGTCGACACCATGCGCCGTGCCCCTCGGCCGACCGTGGAAGCCGGTGCGGAGGTCTCCATTCGCTCGGGCGGCGAGGCAAGCTAGCTAGAGCTGGTTTCGCTCATCCCTGTCCTCCGATCCAAATCCCCACCGCAAACACCAGCGATCCCCCCACAATCACCTGCATGGCAGAGGACAGAAGCGGCGTGTCCATGTAGCGATGCCGCACGTAGCTGATCACCGCGAGTTCGATCGCGACCACAAGCACCGCCACGATGAACGCCAAGTGAAAGCTGGAGATCAAGAAGGGCAGCGTGTGCCCCAGTCCCCCGGCCGTGGTCATCAAGCCGGTGACCGATCCCCGAATGATCGGCCGGCCCCGTCCGGTCAGCGAGCCGTCGTCGGAAAGCGCTTCGGCAAAAGCCATCGAAATCCCGGCGCCCACCGATGCCGCGAGGCCTACCAGGAACGCGTCCCAGCTCTTGTGGGTGGCGAAAGCGGCCGCAAAGATCGGAGCCAGCGTTGAGACCGACCCATCCATCAGTCCCGCCAGGCCCGGCTGGATCACCTGCAGCATGAACATGCGGCGGCTGGATCGATCCTCCTCGGCGCGCGCCACCGAGGCTGCCTGCTCCTGTTTCAAGGTTTGGGCGAATTGGGCGTGCTGGCGCTCCACCTCCGCCAAATCCCCTAGCAAGGCGCGTGTCGAGGCATCGGAGGTCCTTTCCAGAGCCCGCTGATAGAAGCGCAGCGTTTCCGCCTCCATGATTTCCACTTGCTTGCGGACAGCGTTGATGCCCAGCGGGCGTACCAGCCAAACCGGCCTCCGCTCGAGAAATCCCTTCACATCATGGCGACGGATCAGAGGAATATGCTCGCCGAAGCGCTGGCGATACATCTCAATCAGCCTTTGTCGGTGGCGCGATTCCTCCGCCTCCATTTCGTCGAAGCTTTTGGCTGTGGCCGGATATTGCTCCCGCAGTCCTTCTGCGAAATCGCCATACACGCGACTGTCTTCCTCCTCGAGTTGAATCGCGAGCGCCAAGATTTCGCTCTCGCTGAGCTCGCTAAAACTCTTCTTGGCCATAGGCGAAGCTCCTTGGTGCCTTTCTCGCTCGGATTATACCTGCCGTCTCGCGACCTGGGCTGGTCATCGGTCGGGTGAAGGATTATAGTGGGCCGCCATGGAAGGATTCAGACGATGAAGCTAGTCAATTGGATGCGCAGATTCTCCCGTCGTGGTTTCCTCACTCGCGGCGCGGCCGCTGTCGCCGCAGTCGCCGCCAGCGGTGGACGGGTCGTCGCCGAAGCACAGGATTTCCGCATGACGGAACCCGGGAGCCTCAAAACCGAAGACCTGCGGACGCTCGTGAAATTCACACGAGACCTGTTTCCGCACGACCGCCTCGACGACTCCTTCTACCAGAGGGCCGTCAAGCCTCTCGAGGAAGAAGCCGCAAAAGACGGGGCCCTCCGGCAGTTGCTCATACTCGGAGTCGGCCGACTCAATCAGTGGGCCCATCTGGCGGCGGGTAAGGCTTATGCGGATCTGGAAGACGAAGAAAAACGCATCGCCCTGGTCAGGCGCCTCGAGGTCGATCCATCCGCGCCTGCCGACTTCTTCCAGAAAGTCTATAGCACCACGATCGTGTCGCTCTACAACCAGCCGGAGGTTTGGCCGCTGTTCGGTTACGAAGGCCCGTCCTCGGCCAAAGGTGGCTACCTCCATCGTGGTTTCAACGATCTGAACTGGTTATGAGGATCCCATGGCCGCGAAATTCGATCTAAACGATTCCTCGGTGGTCGTCATCATCGGCTCGGGGGCCGGCGGCGGGACGCTCGCGAACGAACTGGCCCAGAAGGGGATCCGCTCGGTCGTGCTGGAAGCGGGAAAGCGTCTGGAAATCACCGATTTTCAGAACGACGAGGACGCCATGTTCGCCCTGTTCACCTGGCTGGACCCGCGCACCGCTTCCGGCTCGTGGTACGTGGCCGAGACTTCGCCGGATTTACCGGCCTGGATCTGCAAACTCGTTGGCGGCACGACGGTGCATTGGGGGGCCTGCGCCTTGCGCTATCAGGAACACGAATTTAAGACCCGCACGCGCTACGGTGCCATCGCCGGTGCCAATCTGCTCGATTGGCCCATCGACCTGAAAGAGATGGAGCCTTTCTACGATCGCGCCGAGCTGAAAATGGGCGTCACCGGGACGCACGGAATTCCGCGGCTTCCCGTCAGTAACCACGGCAAGGTGCTCTTCGCCGGGGCCAAGAAGATGGGCTACACCCAATTTATGACCACGAACATGGCCATCAACTCAGTGCCCCGCGATGGCCGCGCTTCCTGCCAGCAGGCCGGCTTTTGCATTCAGGGGTGCACGTTCGCCGCCAAGTGGTCGACGCTTAATACCGAAATCCCCGGGGCCGAAGCGACCGGCAAGACCGAAATTCGCCCCGAATCGCAGGTCTTGCACATCGAGCACGACAGCTCTGGCAAAGTGACGGGCGCTGTCTACGCCGATCGCACCGGCCACGTCCTCCGGCAGCGAGCTCGCTTGATCGCGGTTGCGGGAAACGCCATCGAAACTCCCCGACTTTTGTTGAACTCTTCATCCAGCCTGTTTCCGCAAGGCCTCGCCAATTCATCCGGTCAGCTCGGCCACAATTACATGCGCCACATGACCTCGACCGTGTTTGCGATCTTCGACAAGCCGGTCCACATGTACCGCGGTACCGCGCAATCCGGAATCGTGATGGATGAGGCGCGACTAGACACCCGACGAGGCTTCGTCGGCGGCTATCAGATGGAGCTGCTTCCGCAGGGGCTGCCCAGTTTTGCGCAGAATATCGTGCCCAACGCGTGGGGACGGGACCGCGCTTCCATCGTCGATAACTATGTGAACATCGCCGGCGTCTGGTTGATTGGCGAGGACGTGGCACGCGATACGAACCGCATCACCCTTCATCCGAGCCGCAAGGATCAATATGGCCTTCCCATTCCCAACGTTCATTCCGACGACCACCCGAATGACCTGGCGATGCAGAAGCACGCGCTCGGACAGGCAGACGCGCTCTATAAATCCATCGGTGCCAGAAGGACAGTGCACCGGCTGGCTTTCCCTTCCACCCACAATATGGGCACGGCTCGCATGTCGGACCGTCCGCAGGACGGGGTCGTGAATCGCTGGGGACAATCGCACGACATCAAGAACCTATTTGTATCCGACGGGAGTCAGTTCACATCGAGCGGCGGGGAAAACCCCACGCTGACGATCGTGGCGTTGGCTATCCGGCAAGCGGAGTACATCGCCGATCAGATGTCTCATTCGGCCCTCTAGGCGGAGCCTAAGCCTCTGGGTCAGGCCGGTCAGAACTCCCCTTTGGCTGCTTTGGGCATAAACGGCGCGATACGGCCGGCAAGCGGCTGCCCCGGATCCTCGCCTACGAAGCGCTGCACCTCCCGTCCGTTGCTATCCATCAGAATGAAGGTCGGGAAGGCATGCACACCGTATTGGCGGGACGTCTGGCCTTCTGGATCGTACTCGACTTGCCAGTTCATCCCACTCTCGGCGGCGAAGCTGCGGCCGGCGTTCTCATTCTTATCCTCGTTGACACTGATGACTTCCAGCTGATCGCTTCGGTAGGCGCTTTGCAGCGCCCTTAGGTCAGACACCGATTCGCGGCAGGGCCCGCACCACGACGCCCAGAAGTCCAGCAGCGTCATCTTCGCCGGCGAGCCTTCGCCCCGCGGACCCGAGCCGCTCCCAACCACACTGATCCCGCCGCCGTTTCGCGGCAAATTCTCGTCGTCGACCACCTTCACCGCTTTCGGCGCGCTTTGCTTTTTCGCGCGCACCATCCGGGCCAGATCGCCCAGCGACATCGATTCGCCCGTCTGGTCGGCGTCGTCCGCCTGGGCGCTCGGCGGCGCGCTCTCCGATACGGCCTGGCCCGCGGAGGTTTTGGGCAGGCCCCCCAACAGCTCCCCCGCGGCCAAAGCAAACAGGGCTAGGCGGGTCGATTTTTTGCGCATGAACGCCTCCCGAACCGTTGCGTTTGATTAGCTTGCCGGTACAGACCGCCGCTGCCAATGGTACGACTGGTGGTTATCGTGAATCGCCGACGGGCCCGCCGAGCGCTCCCCGGTCTAATCGTATTTACGCGGAACCAAGCGAATATTCAGTATGAAATTATTTTACTTGGCGCTCCCCGAAGCCCTTGACTCGAAACAGGATAGGCACCGGCGCGGCGATTGACACCGCCGCCAGCCCGGTGCTACCGTTCTTGCCGCCGATTCAGCCCCACGCTGCCGAGGTGACTCTATGTCTTACAAACTAACCGTAAACGGTCGTCCCGTAACCGTCGACGTGCCCGAGGATACGCCCTTGCTCTGGGTCATCCGCGACATCCTCGATCTGAAAGGTACGAAATACGGGTGCGGAATGGCGCTGTGCGGCTGCTGCACGGTACACATCAACGGCGAAGCCACGCGCTCCTGTACGACCCGGATCTCGAGCGCCGCGGAAAAGCACATCACCACGCTCGAGGGACTTTCCGAAGACGGTGCCCATCCGGTGCAGCTGGCGTGGCAGGAAATCGATGTGCCGCAATGCGGCTATTGCCAGGCGGGGCAGATGATGTCCGCCGCGGCCTTGCTCGCTCGCAATCCGCATCCCACAGACGCAGATATTGATGCTGCCATGGACGGCAATATCTGTCGCTGCGGTACCTATCTGCGCGTCCGTCAAGCTGTTCACAAGGCGGCGTCCATCGCCGCGAGCCGATCGAAGCAAAACGTGCGAGCCGGGATCTAACGCGCTCGGCAAGTAAGGAGGAGCTTCCGTGGAAAGCACACTCGTTAGCCGTCGATCCTTTCTCCGTGCGACTCTACTGGCTGGCGGAGGCATGTTGCTGGCCTGCTACGTCGAACCGATTGCCGAGGTGTTTGCCCAGGGACCTCCGGGCCCGGCCCCCGCGCTTGTTCCCACATCCTTTATTCGCATTACGCCGGACGGCATCGTGACGATCATTGCCAAGAATCCAGAAATTGGCCAGGGCGTTAAGACGATGCTGCCGATGCTGATCGCCGAAGAGCTGGATGTGGATTGGAAGGATGTGCGTATCGAACAGGGGGACTACAATCCGGTGAAGTACGGCGTACAAGTCGCCGGCGGTAGCACATCCACCCCGACCAACTGGGAGCCCTTGCGTCAGGTTGGGGCCGGCGGCCGCGCCATGCTCATTACCGCCGCCGCCCAGACCTGGGGTGTTCCCGAATCGGAGTGTTCGACCTCGCCGAGCCGCGTGCATCACGACCCAAGCGGGCGCACGCTCAGCTACGGCGAGCTGGCGACCAAGGCCGCCTCGGTTCCCCCGCCCAATCCGAAGACGCTCAAGATGAAGGATCCGAAGCAGTATCGGATCATCGGCCAGACCACCGCCAATCCAGACATCGAGAGGATCGTCACCGGCAAGCCGCTGTTCGGAATCGATTTCACTACGGCCGGGATGCTTTATGCCAACTTCGAAAAATGCCCCGTTTTCGGCGGCAAAGTTTCTAGCGCGAATCTAGACGAAATCAAGGCGATGCCCGGAGTGCGGCACGCCTTCGTGGTAGAGCCGACCAGTGATCCGAGTGCGCTGGCGGGCGGTGTTGCCATCGTGGCCGACAGTTGGTACCAGGCGCGCAACGCGCGTGACAAGCTCAAGGTCAGCTGGGACGAAGGTCCGATGGCCGCGCAGAGCAGCGTAGGCTATGCCAGCAACGCAGCGGAACTGTCCCAGAAAGAGCCTCAACAGACGCTGCGCAAAGATGGGGATGTGGACGCGACCCTCGCTCGCTCCGCCCACGTTGTCGAGGCGGCTTACTTCTATCCATTCCTGTCGCACGTGCCGCTGGAACCCCAGAACTGTTCCGCTTATTTCAAGGATGGCAAGCTTGAGGTTTGGGCTCCCAGCCAGACGCCCGCCCGCGGCGTGCAACAGACCGCCAAAGCCCTGGGCATCGCCGACAGCGACATCACCCTTCACCTCACGCGCATGGGCGGCGGCTTCGGCCGGCGCCTCACCGACGACTACATGGTCGAGGCTGCCTGGATTGCCAAGCAAGTTGGAGTCCCGGTGAAACTGCTCTGGACGCGCGAGCAAGACATGGCGCACGACTTTTATCGTCCCGCGGGATTTCATTTCCTCAAGGCAGGAGTCGATTCGAGCGGCAAGATCATCGCCTGGCGGAATCACTTCATCACCTTCGGCGAAAACGGCCGTTTCGCGCAGAGCGCTGGCCTTTCCGGTGAAGAGTTTCCGGCACGCTTCATTCCGAATTTCTCCCAACTCGCATCCATGATGCCGAGTGGCGTTCCCATGGGTGCGCTGCGCGCTCCGGGAAGCAATGCGATCGCGTTCGTGATGCAATCGTTCATCGACGAACTCGCGCACGCCGCGGGCAAAGATCCCCTTCAGTTCCGCCTTGATTTGCTGGCCGCCACGCCCTTGCCTCCCGCCGCTCCCCCGCCGGGAACGCCGGTTGCCTTTGCGCCCGTGGCATTTGACGCTGCCCGCATGCGCGCCGTGCTCGAACTGGTGGCCGAGCGCTCCGGCTGGGGCAAGCAGAAGCTACCATCGGGAACCGCGATGGGCGTGGCCTTTCACTTCAGCCACCGCGGCTATTTTGCCGAAGTCGCCGAGGTACACGTCTCGCCCAGCAAGGAGGTGAAGGTCAGAAAGGTATGGGTCGTCGGGGATATCGGCAGTCAGGTGATCAATCCCGGCGCCGCTCAGAACATCACCCAGGGGGCGGTGATCGAAGCCATGAGCCATGCCATGGGCTATGAAATCACGATCGACCGAGGCCGTGCGGTGCAGAGCAATTTCCATCAATATCCGCCCCTGCGCCTGACGCAGGCGCCAGCCGATATCGACGTCTACTTCCTCGCGTCGAATAATTCGCCGACGGGCCTCGGCGAGCCCGGTCTGCCACCGATGATTCCGGCAATCACAAACGCGATCTTCACCGCTACGGGCAAGCGCGTGCGCTCGCTGCCGCTCGCAAATCAGGGCTATCGCTGGGCCTAGCTGCCCGGCGATTCCTCTCGGTTGAGACCAGCGAATGCGACAGCGATGGTCTCGCCTGCGCCTATCGAATCGTCTGCCGCGAGCCCCGGTGTGACAAATCCTCCCTACCTCCGGATCGCCACCGAAGAAGCTTACGCACCGCCCGAACTTTTTGCCCGCTATCGACGGCTTCTGGAAGACGGCTCGCACAACGATCCCGGCTTCCACAGCTTCATGCGCTTTTATCTCACCAACCCCGGCCCGCGTCTGGTCGAGATTCGTGAGCAGATCCAGGACGTCGGCGAGCGTCGCCTCCGCGATATGGACGCGACGGGCATCGCCAAGCAGATTGTTTCCATCACCTCACCGGGCGTTCAGGTCTTCGACGCCGCTACCGCCGTTGGGCTGGCTGTCTCGTTCAACGATCAGCTTGCTGAGGCCGTTGACAAGCATCCCGACCGCTTCGCCGGCCTGGCCGCCATCGCCCCGCAGAATCCGCCACTCGCCGCCAAAGAGCTGGAGCGAGCCGTGAAATCACTAGGACTCAAAGGGGCGATCGTCAACTCCCACACCCGCGGCGAGTATCTCGACGATCCCAAATTTTGGGAGATTTTCGAAGCGGCTGAATCGTTGGGCGTACCGATCTATTTGCATCCGAACACGCCGTCGCCCCAAATGGTCAGCCCGTTCCTCGATCGCGGCCTCGACGGCGCCGTTTTCGGCTTCGCCGTAGAAACAAGCCTGCACGTTCTGCGGATTGTCGTTGCGGGCGTATTCGACCGCTTCCCCACGCTCCAGATGGTGATCGGCCATCTCGGCGAAGGTCTTCCCTATTGGCTGTTTCGCATCGATTTCATGCACCAGCGCCTCGTCTCGAATCATCGCTACCCCAACGTGCCGAAGCTCGAAAGAAAGCCGAGCGAGTATTTGAAGGACAACTTTCACGTGACCACTAGCGGTATGGCCTGGCAGCCTCCCATTCTCTACGCCCTCTCCGTGCTCGGGGTGGACCGCGTCCTGTATGCGATGGACTATCCCTACCAATTCGTCCCGGAGGAAGTGAAAGTCACCGACCAGCTTCCGATCGGCGACTCCGATAAAAAGAAGCTGTATCAGACCAACGCTGAAAAACTCTTCTCGCTGTGACCCTGGAAGTTCTTGGCGACCGAGGACGACCGGGGGGAGCAGCGACCTCTGTTAGAATGTGGCCCAGTGGTTGAGACGAAGGGATGATCAGAGGCGCGATGCAGCGACGTGAATTTCTGGCTGTGCCCGTAGCCATCGGAGGTCTCGCGGCTCTCTCGGCGACCGAACCGGCAAGCGCGAGGTCTCGTCCAGGGCCCGCCAATTCTGTGGGGGTGAAGGCCCTGGTCTTTGACACCTTCGGCACCGTCGTCGATTGGCGCGGTTCCATCATTCGCGAAGGCGAGCAGTGGGGACGGCAGGAAAATCTCCAAATCGACTGGGGCCAGTTTGCCGATCGCTGGCGCGCCGGCTACGTCCCCTCGATGGACAAAGTGCGCAACGGTCAGTTGCCCTGGATGAAGCTCGACGCCCTGAACCGCATGGTTCTCGACGACCTTTTGAAGGAATTTCAGATCACAGGCCTTTCGGAAGAGGAAAAAGACCATTGGAACCGTGTCTGGCATCGGCTTTCCCCCTGGCCCGATGCGGTCGAGGGTCTTACGCGCCTGAAGAAGAATTACGTCATCGCCACCCTATCGAACGGCAACGTCTCGCTCCTGGTCGAGATGGCCAAGTTCGCAGCTCTGCCCTGGGACACCGTGTTTGGCTCGGATCTATTCCATCACTTCAAGCCGGACCGCGAAGTGTATCTCGGCGCAGTGGACTTGCTCAGCTTGAAGCCCTCCGAAGTGATGATGATCGCGGCACACCCGCCCGATTTGACCGCGGCGGCCTCGTGCGGCTTAAGAACGGCCCTGGTCCCTCGTCCCCTCGAGTACGGACCGGCCTCTCGGGCGCCCCAGCCGTCGGCCGCGGGGTTCGACATTGTCGCGAAGGACTTCATCGATCTGGCCTCGAAGCTTTCCTAACACGGTAAACTGTCCCGGCGTCGTCATTCGTCGACGAGGAGCACATCCCCGGCGGGCTCGCCGCGAGGGAGGCAATGGAAATGGCGGAAACGCTTGGTTTCATCGGGTTGGGCAACATGGGCGAGCCGATCGCCCTGAATCTTCTGGCGGCCGGATACCGATTGCGGGTCTATAACCGCACGCCATCGAAAGCTGCGCCCTGCGTCGCCAAAGGCGCGCTCGTCGCGAACGGCGCGGCGGACGTGGCCTCGCCCGGGGGAATTGTGCTTACCATGCTGGCCGACGATCGCGCCCTTGAAGAACTCTCGCTTCCGCCGGGGTCGTTTGTGGAAAGGCTGGGAGCGGGCGGAATGCACATTTCGCTCAGCACCGTTGCCCCTGCCACGGCCCGCCGGCTGTTTCAGCATCACGCGAAACACCGGGTCGAATACCTGGCCTCGCCCGTTTTTGGGCGACCGGAAGCAGCCGCCCAAAAAAAACTTTGGGTCTGCACATCCGGTCCCGCAGGGGCGCACAGACGGGCACAGCCGGTGCTTGAAGCCATCGGCCAAAGGCTGTTTCATTTTGGCGAAGAGCCCGGAGCCGCCAATGTCGTCAAGCTCTGCGGCAATTTCCTGATCGCCTCCACGATCGAAACGCTTGGGGAACTGATGGTCCTCGCGGAAAACAATGGCGTCGCTATGAAAGCCGTTGCCGATGTGATCGGCAACTTTTCCCCGCTGCATGCCGTCTACGCCAACCTCATCGCCGAGCAAAAGTTTGAGCCGGCGGGCTTCCGTCTCGCGCTCGGGCTCAAGGACATCAACCTCGTTTTGCAGACGGCGGCCGAGAGCACCACGCCCCTGCCTCTGGCCAGCCTGCTGCACGACCGCTGGCTTTCAGCCGTGGCCAAGGGCCGGGGAGAGTTGGACTGGTCTGCTGTTGTGCTGGGCGTGGCCGAAGATGCGGCGCTCAAACCGAGTACCAGAACGGAGGTTGCTGGATGAAGGCTTGCCTGCTTGATTCGCCCGCGCCCGTCGAGACAAGTCCGCTCCACTTTCTGGACATGCCCGTTCCTTCTCCTGGCCGCGGCGAAATCCTCGTGCGCATCAAAATGTGTGGCGTTTGCCGCACGGATCTTCATGTGGTGGAAGGAGAACTGCCGCCGCGAAAGTCCCGTGTCATACCGGGGCATCAAGTGGTGGGCGTGGTCGAAAAACTCGGCGAAGGCGCGCGGCGCTTTCCACTCGGCGCACGTGTCGGGATCGCTTGGCTTCATCGCACCGACCAATCCTGCGAGTATTGCCGCGCGGGCCTGGAAAACCTCTGCGATCATCCCGACTTCACCGGCTACACGGCCGACGGCGGTTATGCGGAATATGTCGTCGCACCGGAGGATTTCGTCTATGCGATACCGGAGAAGTTCTCCGATGCGGATGCTGCGCCGCTGCTGTGCGCGGGGATCATCGGCTTTCGCTCGCTGCGGCTTTCCGCCGTCCGGTCCGGCGCCCGTCTCGCTTTTTATGGCTTTGGAGCGGCGGCGCACGTGGCCATCCAGGTGGCGCGCCACTGGGGTGTGGAAGTCTATGCCTGTACGCGAGGCGCCCAGCACCAGCAGCTGGCGCTTTCGCTCGGCGCCGTCTGGGCGGGCGAGGCGGCGGCCGAGCCTCCTCAGAAACTGGACGCGGCCATTATCTTCGCGCCCGCAGGTGAACTGGTGCCGGCTGCGCTCCACGCACTCAAGAAAGGTGGCGTTCTGGTGCTGGGCGGCATCCATATGAGCCCGATTCCATCGTTTGACTACGATCTGCTTTATCAAGAGCGTGTGATTCGCAGTGTGGCCAACAACACGCGGATGGACGGTCAAGATTTTCTTCGTGTCGCAGCGGAGATTCCCGTCCGCACGCAGGTGACGATTTTTCCGCTGCGGGAAGCCAACCACGCCCTCCAAGACTTGAAGAGCGACCGCGTGAATGGCGCCGCCGTCCTGGACTGTCGGTTATGAAGATCATCTCCCTCAATGTCGGCCTCCCACGCCGGGTTCTTTATCGGGACCGCGAGGTCACGACAGGTATTTTCAAGTCGCCCGTGGCGGGGCCTCGGATGCTCTATCACCTCAACTTGGATGGCGACCGTCAAGCTGACCTGGAAGTGCACGGTGGACGGAACAAAGCTCTTTATGCTTACCCGGCCGAACACTATTCCTATTGGCTCGAGCAATTGCCGGGAGTCGCTTTCACCTGGGGCCAGTTCGGCGAAAATGTGACGACCGAGGGCCTGCGGGAACAGGATGCTTTGGTCGGCGACGTCTACCGGATGGGACAGGCGATCGTCAAAGTGACCCAGCCGCGAATGCCGTGCTATAAGCTCGGCATTCGCTTTGGACGCGACGACATGGTGAAACGATTCCTCGCCAGCGGCCGTTCGGGAATCTATTTTTCGGTTGTCGACCAGGGCCTTGTGAATGTGGGAGATGCGATTGAGAAAATCAGCTCGGCGCCGGCCAGCATTTCCATCGCCGACATCAACCGCGCCTATGCTCACTCCCGCGAAAACGTCGAGCTCGTTCGCCGCATTGTGAACGCACAGATTCTTCCGCGCGGCTTGCACCAGGATTTCACCGAAACACTCGCCGAGATCGACCGCTGAGTTCTCCCTACCTCTTGTATGTCTTCTGGAAATTGTTTCGAGAATTTATGACCGTGAATGTGCCACTGGGCTCAGCCAGGACCTTGAGGTAATGCCCGTCGTCACTCGTCTCGGTATTGGCGATGAACGGCTCCGCGACATTGTGGTCTTTATCCGACATCACCGCGTAATGCAACTGCCAGATATCCTCAAGACCGGGCGAGTCATGCACGATCTGCCAGGCCACCGGGTGCCCGCCCTTGATCGCCCCGTTGTTCATGATCGCCACGCGCGGCCGGAGTGCGTCGACGAGCTCGCGGGCGTTGGAGGAATCCCCTGAACCCGGATGCGCGGTTCCGTGATGGGTGGTCAAGTACACATCGACTGTGCCGATGAGGTTGCGCGGACAGGCCAGGCCCAGCTCTCCTCGGGTCGTCAGGTCGCCGAGATCAATGAACCGGAACTGGCCGTAGCGAACCAGCACGCCCACGGAACGGGAGTTTTCGCTCGCATCGGCGGGGGCCGCCGGAAGCGACGGGCAAAGCGGATTGGGCTCGCCGGCTCCCGCAAGCGGCATGTTGATTTCTGCCCCCGCCGACGTCAACACTTCCACACCCATGCCCTTGAACGGAAACGTGTCACCGGGCTTCAGGATCAAGCGTTGGGCGTGGGCCACCACCTTGAGATACGCCTCGTAGTTGCCGCTGGTTTCCTTCGTCGGCTCGGTATTGGGTCCATGGTCGGCAAAGGTGGCGATCGGGATGCGGCTTGCGAGCTCGGAAACGCCGCCGGCGTGGTCAGAATGATAGTGCGTGAGGATGACATAGTCGATGTGGTCGATGTTCGCGGCCTTCGACGCGGACAGGATGCGGTCCGCGTCGCGGTGATTTGAATCGGGCCAGCCCGTGTCGATCAGCAGCGATTCGCCCTGGGGATCGACGATCAAAGTGGATTGCCCGCCCTCCACATCGATGAAATAGATCTCCAGCCACTGCGCGGCCCACCCCGCCGGCACCGCCAGCAGACAGATACAAATCGCCCCTTTGAGGACGATACGGGCACTCCGCATCCGCAGGCCCCCGTCATCTACGCTCGACAACGTCGCACGTTCCGGAGACAGATTACAGGAACCGGAAATTTCCGTCTCGGTGTTTTGCCTGCTCGGCACCAACCTGCATTGCGTTGCGCTGGGAACCTAAGCACAATTGGATGGCCCTCGGGGAGGGAGGGCGCGCAGGCCATGCGCAGAAAGGACCGATGGTGACGGCCAACAACAAGATCGGCATTCTGACGGGCGGGGGTGACGTTCCCGGGCTGAACCCGGTGATCAAATCGGTGGTGTACGGATCGAGTGAAACCGGACGGCACGTGGTTGGTCTTCGGAGGGGCTGGGAGAGCCTGGTTCAAATGATCGGCCCGGATGATCCAACCTACGTACGTGAGCTCAACCGCGAGAACACACGCACGATCGACCGAACCGGCGGTACGGTGTTGCACACGTCTCGGACCAATCCCCGCCGCGTCCCTGAAAGCGCCGTACCGAAGCACCTGGCCGCCGACAAACTCAAGCAGCTTCCTTTTGACGGCAAGCACTATGACTTCACGCCGGTTGTGATGGACAACCTGGAACGACTCGGAGTGGGTTGCCTGGTCGCCATCGGAGGGGACGATACCCTCAGCTTTGCTTCGACTCTTTCTGCCACCGGATTTCCGGTGATCGCCATACCGAAGACCATGGACAATGATGTGCAGGGCACCGAATACTGCGTGGGCTTCTCGACGGCTGTCACGCGCGCCAAGCAATCGATCAGCCGTCAGCGCACCACCATCGGCTCCCACGAGCGTATCGGTATTTTTCGAATCTTTGGCCGCGACGCCGGTTTTACCGCACTGTACACGGCCTACGTCACCTCCGAGCGCTGCCTCATCCCCGAATACCCGTTCGATCTCGATCGACTCTCGAAATTGTTGATGGAAGACAAGGCCATCAATCCCAGCAACTACTCGCTCATCATTGTGTCGGAGGGGGCCATCTGGACCGGAGGCGAGGTGAAGGAGTACGGCGAAGCCGACGCCTACGGTCACCGCAGAAAGGCCGACATCGGCCATGCCCTGGCCGAGGAAGTGCACCGCCGTACGGGAGAGGAGACCATGGTCAGCGACCTCACCTACGACCTGCGCAGCGGCGAGCCAGACTCGATCGACCAGCTGGTGAGCATCAGTTTTGCGAACATCGCCGTGGACCTGATTCGCGATGGGGTCAGCGGGAAGATGGTCGCCATCCAAAACGGTTGCTATGCCCAAGCGCCGCTCGCCGATTTGTCGCTGGGGGCCCGCAGGGTCAACGTTGCCAAGCTGTATAACACCGGGCGGTACAGGCCCAACTACCGGTCGAAGCTCGGGATGCCCCTGCTTTTTAGCGGTTCCTGACTTTGCCCACGTTCCTGCGGACTTCGTTTTCCGCTATAATGAGTGTTCCGCGCTGGCCTAGCGGCGCGAATCGGTGGCGAGTTGCTTTTCGCGCAAACCGGCCGGCAAACAGGAGCATTTCAATGAAACAAGGAATTCATCCGGACTACCATGCCGTCACGGTGCACTGCGCCTGCGGCAACACGTTTGAAACACGTTCGACCTTCAAGGGTCCCATGATCCGCGTCGAAATCTGCTCGAATTGCCACCCCTTCTTCACCGGAAAGCAGAAGTTGGTGGATACGGCCGGGCGTGTCGAGCGGTTTCAGAAGAAGTACGCCGACAAGGCCGCCGCCAAGAAGTAGCCGGCTGATCCCTCCGGGGGGAACACGCTTGCTCGGCGGGCGGCAGCAGCGGTGTACAATGCGGAGGAGATGGCAACTCTCTTGTCCTCTGTACCGGACGCACCGCCCAACTCTCTGGTCGAGACGGCCGCGCCTCGCGTCACCTTGCGCAATTCGTTCACGCATCCTTTCGACTCGGCGATCGCGGCGGCGCGGACCTGTTACTCCCCCCATCTCGTCGGCCCCCAGGAAATCACCGAAAAGCAGCGGGTGACGATCGGCTCGGGAACCTACTTCGGCGGGCACCACACGGTTTATCAGCATGCGCACTTCGAATTCGGGCTGGAGAATGTGAGCCGGCAACTCGTCTGGTCGTTTTTGCACGCGCACCCTTTTTACAACTCCGAACAGCAGAGCCAGCGCTACGTCAGACTCGACCGCGCCCAGGCGTACGTCCCGGCCGAGGGCCCGCGCTTTGGCCCCTCCGAACGGGCGATCTACCTGAAGACCATTGCGCGTCTCTGGGAGCACTATCGCGCGCTGACGCGCCTGCTCGAGCCAACGGCCCGCGCCATCCTCAACGACATTTGGCATGTGAGCGCTTCCTCCCACGCCCTGCGTGTACAAAAAGTGCAGCGGCAAGCGGGAAAGCGCGCCATCGAGGTGGCGCGGTACGTGCTTCCTGTGGCTGCGTTCACGACGATGGTTCACACCCTGTCCGGAATCGTACTCTACCGATTGTGGCGGATGTGCACGGCGAGCGACACCCCGACCGAAGGGCAACACGTGGTTGGCGAAATGGTCGCGCGGGTGCGCGAGGTCGATCCTTCCTTTTTCGACCGATTCGATAACGATCCCATGGAGAACGTCCCCGAGATACAGGAGTCCGGACGCGACGGCGAAGCGTTTCGTCAAGAATTTGACGCCCGCCTCGAGGGACGGACCTCGAAGCTCGTGGGCTACTCACCGCAAGCGATCCAAGCGATGGGGGAAGCCTATCGCGCGGTAATGGGCTTGACGGCTGCGGAATGCGCCGATGGGGAGGCGCTGGACCGAATGCTGAACCCGGCCCGTAATCCCTACCGTCGCGAAACACTGAACGTGGGCGTGCACGCACCGATGATGCGCGCTCTCGACCACGCGCATTTTACCTTCGCGAAAAAGATCAGCCACACGGCTGACAGCCAGGACCAGCGGCACCGCATGGTGCCCGGCTCGCGTCCGCTGCTCACGCTCGCCGATACGCGCTCAACTGACTACATCGCGCCGATGCTGGTCCGCCACAATCCTGGCGCACTCGCAATTTTCCAGCGGGCCATGGAAGAGGCGTGGGCCGCAAAAAACGAATTGCTCGATCGCGGGGTGCCGCGCGAGTTGGCGCTGTACCTGCTGCCCAATGCGAAGGCGATTCGCCTGGTAGAATCCGGTTCGCTGCTGCACCTGCTGCACAAGTGGACGATGCGGACGTGTTTTAACGCCCAGGAGGAGATTTATCAGGCTTCGATCGAGGAGGTCAACCAGGTGCGCGCGGAATTTCCTGAACTAGCGCGCTACATCGGCCCACCGTGCTTTCTCAGAGCGGGGATTTCCACTCCGATCTGCACGGAAGGCTCGCACTTCTGTGGCGTAAAAGTCTGGCTCGATTTCCCCCAAATCGAGCGGCGCATCTGAACTCGGGTGTGCGCGGATACCGGCGAGACCTCGTTTACATCCACGACGCTGGCTTCCGCGGCTACGCCCTCGGTGCCGCGCCGGGACTCGAGCGGATTCTCCGCCGGCATGGCATCACGCGCGGCCTGGTGGTCGATTTAGGATGTGGCAGCGGGCGCTGGGCGCGGGAGCTCAACCGCGGCGGATACGATGTACGGGGTATTGATCAATCCCCCGCGATGATTCGGCTGGCGCGAAAGATCGCGCCACAGGCCCGATTCCAACTGGGTTCGCTCTGGAGTGTTCGACTGCCGCCGTGCGATGCCGTGACGTCTGTCGGTGAATGCCTGAATTACTGCTTCGATCCCCGAGGCGGCCCACGGGCTCTTTTGCGTTTATTCAGACGCATCTACCGCGCGTTGAAGCCCGGAGGAATTCTGCTGTGCGACTTTGCCGGGCCGGGTCGCCGGCCGCGCGGGAAGCTGCGGCGGCACATCTCGGCCGGGCGCGATTGGGCGGTCGCGGCCAGCACGACAGCCCTGGGACCCGACCGTCTCCTCCGTCATATGGTTACTGTTCGCCGGGTTGGCCGGAGATGGAGGTGCCAACGGGAACGGCACTGGCTCCGGTTGTTCCCCCCTCGGCAGATTTGTGAGGGCCTCAGGCGATGTGGCTTCCGCGTCCGCTTGTGCAGAGGCTGGGGCAGATTTCGGTTCCCGCGAGGCATCCATGGCGTGCTGGCAGTAAAGCCTGGCTCTCGCCGAGGCTAACCCCGCACCTCGGGGACGGCTCTTATCAGAGCTTGCGTGTAGGGGTGTTGCGGCGAGCCGAAGACCTGGTCAACGGCGCCGAATTCGACGAAGCGACCCTTGTGCATCACGGCCACGTCCGTGGCGAGTTGCGCGATGACAGGCAAATTGTGCGAAATCAAAATCAGCGTCAGCGAAAAATGGCGGCGCAAGCCGTCGAGCAGCTCCAAAATCTGCGCGCCGACGGAGGAATCGAGAGCGGAGACCGGTTCGTCCGCAACGATCAGATCGGGCCGCAGGATCAGTGCGCGGGCAATCGCGATGCGTTGGCGCTGCCCGCCAGAAAACTCGTGAGGATAGCTCGCCAGTGAATCGGCACCTAATCCGACGGCTTCTAAAATCTGCTGGGCACGCATCTGGCGCTCTCTCGCGGCGAGGCGAGGCTCATGAATCGTCAGCGGCTCGCTGACAATCGCGCCGACGCGCATGCGCGCGTTGAGCGATGCAACCGGATCTTGAAACACCATCTGGATGCGACTCCGCAGCGCGCGCAGTTCCGCGCCCTTCGCGCCCAGCCAGTCATGTCCGCGAAAACGGATCGCACCGGAGTCTGGCTCGATGAGGCGAATGATCATCCGGGCAAGAGTTGTCTTGCCGCAACCCGACTCGCCGACGATGCCGAGCGTCCGACCGCGCGTGACAGAAAATGTGAGACCGTCGACAGCCATGACCCGCCCAGAAGACCTGTTTTCCACCCGGTCGAACGTGCCCGTGGAGACGGTGAAGGATTTTCGCAAGTCTCGCACCGCAAGAAGTGGCTGGTCTGTCACGGTCCGGTTTTCTCGCCGGCGATAAAAAGCATCGTGTTTTCTATGACCAGCTCGCGTTTTTCGCCGCTCTCGCTTGTCGGCACCAGTCGCGGATGGAACCATGCGGCGTCGTCCGCAAGCGACTCCTCGAGCAGGCGCCGCACCTTCTGGTGACGGCGGTCGCCTGGGGTCGAGCCAGCAGCCATTGCAGGGGTGAGGTCCACGCCGCAGACCCAGCGCACCTGGCGAGCGAATCGCAGCGCGAGCGCACCGGAACCGCGGGCCAGATCGACGGCGCGGTCCCCGGCCCGCATGAGGTTCCTTGGGGATGGGTGGTCGTTCACCTTAGTGGACCAGGATACACCGCGCGCAATGGCCTTCTGGGACGCCGCGCACTTCGATCAGATCGGGCAGGCGCGCGTCGCACTCCGGAACACGATAGGAGCAGCGCGGCGCAAAGGCGCAGCCGGGCGGCAAGGCCTCGAGCGCTGGGACGGCACCCGGAATCGACTCCAGCTTCTTACGTTGAAGCCGCGGCCGAGCGCGCAGCAACCCTTCGGTGTAAGGATGACGCGGATGGCGCAAAACCTCGCCAGCAGGACCCTGCTCGACGATGCGGCCGGCGTACATCACGACAATACGATCGGCGATTTGATCGACAACTGCCAAATCGTGCGTGATGAACAGCAGCGTCAGCTTCAGGTCACGGCGCAGCGCTTCGAGCAGATCGAGAATCTGCTTCTGAACCGTCACGTCGAGCGCTGTCGTGGGCTCGTCCGCGATGAGTAGGCCGGAACCGGCGGCAACTGCCATGGCGATCAGGGCACGTTGGCGGAGACCGCCCGACAACTGATGGGGAAACTGGCGCGCGCGCCGCGATGGTTCGGCAATCGAGGCACGGTCCATCGCCTCCAGCGCCCGGCGCTCGATCTCGCGGCGACCAAGCCCCGGCTGGTGGACACGAAGGGCTTCTTCGATCTGCGCCCCCACAGTGATCACGGGATTAAGCGCGGTCATCGGCTCCTGAAAAATCATCGAGATCTCCCTGCCGCGCAACCGGCGCAGGTCCCGGTCAGGTGCCGCGATGAGATTCCATGCATTTCCATGAAAGCCATCTCGCACACTCGGATGAAGCCAGGCTTCGCCGGAACGGCGGGCGCCCGGAGGTTCAAGGCCCATGAGGGCCAGTGCCAACATCGTCTTTCCGGAGCCGGATTCGCCAACGATCCCGAGCGTCTCGCCTTCGCCGAGCGTGAAGGACACCCGGTTCACAGGCCGAATCCAGCCTGCACGCGTCGGGAACTCGACGGTCAAGCCGCGCACGTCGAGCTTCAGAGCCATGCTGACATGATAAGCGCAACACCTCCGCCAGACCGAGAAATCCTGGCGGGTCTTGTCCGGTAAGGACGGGCCGGGGACGAAAATCACGCGGTAACCATACGGCGCTATCGGGAGCGAAGCGGAATCACAAAACGGAGGGCCGTGTGTGTTTCAGAAAAGCGGCAGACCTTGTTGTCGATGAGGCCCGCCGATTTACCCGCAGCCATCACGTCCGCTTGGCGAATGTGTGTCTGCCCCTTGGGGTAGATCACCCAGATCGCGCCTTTTTTTTCCAGGGTGGCAGCGACCGATTTCAGTCGCTCAAGAGCCTTCCGATCGTTCGCCCCTAGGAACACGATATCCGACTGTGCGATCGGTTGGTCCGGGACAACATTGGGGATTCGCGCCGAAAGGTCTTTCAAAAACGACGGATCTGCGATGCCCCAAAGGCTGATTCGCTGGCCCGGCTGGACACCCAGCTTGTCGAGCAGCAAACGATGCGAATAATCGCGTTCGGCCGGTCGCGGCTTGGCTTTCATTTTTCTGACGCCGTTGATTTTCTGGCTGGGCAGAAGTCGAGAGTATAATTGCTTTAAGGATACTAGCATTGGCATCTGAGGCCAGCCCATGAAAAAGCCTAGAGAAACGAAGCGATCCAGCGATGAAGCAGTGAAGGAAAAGACGGGTAAGATCTGGGCCGAATGGTTCCAAATTCTCGATCAGGTTGGCGCGAAGAAGTGGCCGCACCAGGAGATCGCCGCGTATCTCCTCAAAGAGAAAGTGTCGCCTTGGTGGTGCCAGATGGTGGCTGTGGGCTACGAACACGCCCGCGGAATTCGTCAGAAATTTCAGAAGTGTGACGGCGAGTTCAGCACCTCGGGCAGCCGTACCCTGCGTACCGCTCCGGAAGGTGTATGCCGCTTGGACCAAGGAAAAACTGCGCCAGCAGTGGCTACCGGGAGCGAAACTGGAAATCACAACAGCCACCCCGGGGAAATACGTCCGCGGAAAATGGGCCGGCAGCTCGCGATTGAGCGTTGGTTTCTACAGCAAGGGGCGGGCGAAGACGCAGATCGCTGTCGATCACGAAAAGCTGGCAAGCTCGCGGGAATGCGCCAGGATGAAATCTTATTGGTTTGCCGCGCTGAACCGTCTCGAAGAAACCTTGCTGCGGTAGGCGACTTCTCACCCGAGCCCTCGGGTGAGGACCCAGGCACCCGATCACCGACCGGGATTAGTAGTCGTTGGCGGAGGTCTCGAGGAACGCGCGCAGCTTGCGCGACCGCGACGGGTGACGCAGCTTGCGCAGCGCCTTGGCTTCGATCTGGCGGATCCGCTCGCGCGTGACGGCGAACGACTGGCCGACTTCCTCAAGCGTGTGCTCGCTGCCGTCGTCGAGGCCGAAACGCATTTTAATCACCTTCTCTTCGCGCGGCGTGAGCGTTTTGAGCACCGAGGAAGTCTGTTCCTTCAGACTTAGATTGATCACGGCATCGGACGGCGAGACGACGGCCTTGTCCTCGATGAAATCTCCGAGATGCGAATCTTCCTCTTCCCCAATCGGAGTCTCGAGTGAAATCGGTTCCTGTGCGATCTTCAAGATCTTGCGGACCTTCGCGACGGGGATATCCATTCGCTTGGCGATTTCCTCCGAGGTGGGCTCGCGGCCAAGCTCCTGAACCAGTTGTCGCTGCGTGCGGACGAGCTTATTGATCGTCTCGATCATGTGGACCGGGATGCGGATCGTGCGTGCCTGGTCGGCGATCGCGCGCGTGATGGCCTGACGGATCCACCAGGTGGCGTAGGTCGAAAATTTATAGCCGCGGCGCCATTCGAACTTGTCCACTGCCTTCATCAGGCCGATGTTGCCTTCCTGAATTAAATCGAGGAACTGCAGTCCACGGTTGGTGTATTTCTTCGCGATGGAAACAACCAGGCGCAGGTTTGCTTCGATCAGTTCCTTCTTCGCCTGTTCCGCTTCGGCCTCACCCCGAAGAATCACCTGTAGAGCGCGCTTCAGATCCTGACTGCTGACTTCGCTGGCTGCTTCGATGTCCGTCAGCTCTTGGCGGCGGGTGCGCAAATCCTTGCGCGCCTCGGCCTGCACGTCGCCCTTGGATGCATCGACGCGGCGCTCCAGCTTCACAATCTCCCGCTCCAGGAAATGCACGCGCTCGACGGTCTGGTGAATCTTGTCGATGAGCCTCTTCTTTTCAAGGGGATTGAAGTCAATCTCGCGAACCAGCTTTGACATCTCGACGCGAGTCCGCGCCACCGCGTACCGCCCGCGCAGATAAGGCCGTTTCTTCGATCGCGGGACTCTTTCGAGCCGGGCCGCCAGCTTCATGGCCTGCAGGTAGAGTTTGGAGATCTTGTCGATTTGCTTGAGCGTTTCTCGGGTTTTCGCTTCGATCTTCTCTTCGGTCAGTTCCTCATCGTCGAACTGCACGATTTCCTTGATCGAGCGGGAGCCGTTGCGAAGATCCTCTCCGACCTTGAGAAGCTCCTTCAGAATCAGCGGGGCGCGCGTGATGGTTTTGAGCACCAGCAGCTGGCCGCGCTCGATACGCTTGGCGATGGCGACTTCCCCTTCGCGCGTCAGCAGCGGAACCGTGCCCATTTCGCGTAAGTACATGCGAACCGGGTCGTTGGTTTTCTCAAGCGTGCCGGGAGTGAGATCTAAATCGCCGTCTTCGGAAGCGACCTCTTCCTTGACGCCCTCGGGAGATTCGGAGGAATCGCCAGCCGCCAGAGCCGCCTTTGCGCTCGAGAGATCTTCATACACATCGATCCCGTAGCGCTCGAAGGTGGACAGCAGATCGTCAATTTCTTCCGACGAATGGACTTCGGCAGGCAGAATGTCATTCACTTCATCGTAGAGCAGGTAGCCCCGCTCCTTGCCCATCGCGACGAGCTGCCGTACCTGATCGTATTTTTCTTCGAGAGCCAGCGTCACGCTTTTCTCCCCTTATGGCACAAGGTTTCGGCAGACCAACTGAAACACACAAGAACAAAAAGGCCAGACGAGACACTCCGGCCTTCCTCTACACTCAGTATGTACGAACCGATGAGATGACCCCTTACCCCGTTCTTTGGTGCTCGGCCCAATCGCCCTACATCCTATTTGTATGTATAAGATGCGCCCCGGGCGCTGCCCGTTTCACCAAAACCCAACAATTCTACGACAAGCTTCAAAAAGGCGTCAATAGTCAGCCCTTTATCACGTGCCACCGGCCAACAGAGTTGGCCGAAGACGCTCAACTCTCGACGAGGTTTCGCCCAGGCTGACGATGGCGTGGCGCTGGGAGGTTGCGATGGAACCCAATCAGAAGTTCACTCCGAACCGCTGGGCGGTGTATAAGAAGGCCTTCAGTCATCGATGGGCGGCTTGGCCTCTGAAACCGAGGGGGTGCTCATGCGTATTCCCAGAGTTCTATACCTGGTTGGTGCGGTAACCGTCGGAATCTCCGGGTATTTTCTTGCCGAACGTTACCCCGCGCGTGCGCAGCAAACAGCGGCCCCCATGAAAGTGGGCGCGGGCGAAATCGGCGGCATGGTTTCAAGCAGCAGGGGTCCGGAGGCCGGAGTGTGGGTCATCGCCGAGACGACCGACCTGCCCACACGCTACATGAAGGAGGTTGTCACAGACGATCGCGGGCGATACTTACTTCCTGATTTGCCGAACGCCACCTACACGGTGTGGGCGCGCGGTTACGGATTGGTGGATTCTGCGAAGGTAGAGACCAGACCCGGCAAGCAGGTCAATCTAATGCCCGAGGTGGCGCCCGACGCAAAAAGCGCCGCTCAATATGATCCGGCCCAATACTGGTATGCGCTGTTGAGGATCCCTGACAAGAATGAGTTTCCCGGCACGGGGCCCGCGGGAAACGGCATTTCGTCGAATATCAAGGTCCAGGGCCAGTGGATTCACCTGATCAAGACCGACAGCTGTGAATCGTGCCATCAACTGGGCAACCTGTACACACGCACGATTCCATCGATGTTCAGCGGCCTTAGTCCGGAGCAGGCATGGGCGCGCCGCGTGCAGTCGGGGCAGGCCGGCGCAATCATGGTGGGCGGGTTGGGTCAATTGGGCGCCAAGCGGGCCACGGTG
>Ga0187783_10000500_pt1 | contig 29036 bp, 30 predicted proteins | sample 1015_SJ02_MP02_2_FD_132471 | JGI IMG/M metagenome (GOLD analysis project Ga0187783, IMG submission 132471) | Tropical peat soil microbial communities from peatlands in Department of Meta, Colombia - 1015_SJ02_MP02_20_MG | ecosystem: Environmental > Terrestrial > Soil > Wetlands > Peat | place... | reverse complement strand
CGGACAATCGCCAATCGCCGCTTGCTGCACCAACGGCAAGCTGCTTAACATCACGAGCCAGACGAGCCAGAGACTCTTTCAATTTCAGCCGCCATATGTCCCAAAAACTCTGACGACGCACAGTCTCAAGGCGTCGCTTTCTATTTTGCTCAAACCCGTCATCCGGCGATTGTGAATGGCTGCTCGAAGGTTGAGGTCTTGTCGCTGCCAATGTCGTGAAGTTTGTATTCAAGGACATAGTTCCCCGGCGGAGCGCCATCGACAGAAAGCGTCAGGGTAAGCATGAATTCCTGAAGTTTGGCGCGGCTGGTCTTGACGAATCTCGCGAAGCCTTCCTGTCCGGCGAGAACCTTGCCTTCGGCGGACTTCACGATAAAATCTACTATTACGCCAAATTCGTAAATCTCACCATTGGCTTTCCACGTGTAGCCGATCGGCTCGACATAGGTGATGAGTTTTTCACTCGGTTTGAATATGTTCGAGGCGCGCTCTTCATAGCTGCCAAAATTTTCCGGCGGTGCGCTGACGAAGATCGCACGCCGCTCTGTCAACGGCATTTTCTCCCATGCGTCCGTCACGGTTTTTTGCAGGGCATCGATGTCCTTGACGGTCGGCCCACTAACTGTTTTTGATGGCATTGCAACCGCTTTAGCTCGCAAGGCCGGTGACGATCCCCAGCCGGTATCAGCGGCGACAACGTAGCCAGACAAGCCGAGTATCATGCCGCATGCGATAATGGTCCGCGACATGCGAAAATCCTTTCATAAGAGAAATTTAACAAGGCTTCCCACTTCCTCGAAATGGAAACGCGCTGGTGATTGGGCAATTGCGTAAAAACCTTTCCCGAAAAGACTCTGGATCATCGGCGTTAGCGAATTAGTTGATAGCCTTGAGGCTCTTCTGGATTGCCATGATATCGGTCTGGTTGGTCTCGCGTTCTTCCTCCGACCCCCAAAGCGTTAGCAGGATGGTTCGTCCCTTGCTGCCTGGGATGACGACGAAATCGATCAAGGTATCGCCGTTTTCGTCCGTCGCCTCATATGTGAAAACTCTCGCCGGGAGGCCGCCGATTTCGATCTCTTTTTCCTCAGCCTTGCCTTTTGGCTTGATTTTGTTTTCCTTCATCCACTCGTCGTTGGTCGCGAACAATTTGTCGATGCGAGCGGCGGAGGCATATTCGACGAAAAAGTAGACGTCGCCATCCGGCGACTCCGCACGGTATCCGAAATCGATGTTTGCCAGTTTCCAGCTGTCTGGAATTGTCAGGGTTGCAATCGGATTTTTCGCTGGCACGGCCAAATTTTCGGCAAATACGGGGGCGATGGCTGCATACAATGTCACGCTTGCAATCACCAATCTCTTAAGCATTTCTTGTTCTTTCGGTTCGAGACGTTCGCTTGCTCATGAAGGCCCACTTCGGGAGGTGGAAGATTGCGCCAGTATGCTTGCCTAGGCCTTGCACCAATAGGACAAGCTTCGATCTGCGTTGGTTGTAAGGTAGGGCAAGACACATTGCAGGGTGTGATTGAAGACCGCCAGCTTGTCGCTCTCCCCGCCCTTGGCGAGGATGTACCACAGGGGTGAAATCCGTTGAAACCGGTCGTTTCCGAGTGGTGCTGCAGCGCAAGCCCTGCGAATAGCTTATTGGCCGATAGCCAGGGCGGATCACGAGGGGACAAAACGCGCGACTCTCCGAGTGGATTAGAAAGCGTCAATGGAGCCATTGTGAACGGCCTTAGAGCGCTGACAGCCTCACTGACAATCGTGGCCGCGATCGAAGTTCTTTCTCCGCTTGCGAGGGCTGACGAGGGCGGCGTGAGCTTTTGGGTTCCCGGCACATTCGGCAGCCTCGCCGCCACGCCGCAGCAACCGGGATGGTCGTTTACCTTTGTTTTCTATGACACCTCTGCGTCCGCAGGCAGCGACGTTGCGCTCGGGCGCGAATTCAGAATTGGCAAAATCCCCGCGAACCTCACGCCAAATCTCATTGCCAGCCTAAAAGCCCCAAGCGGCAATGAGTCGGTCAGCCCGAGTTACGTCTTAGCAACGCCGATCCTTGGCGGCCAAGCGGCCGTTAGCGTGATGGGGATGTATGGCCGCGCCAGCACTTCTGTAACTGGGACACTGTCGGGTACGCTCACAACTGCGGCCGGCACTATGCCGTTCTTACGGCAAGACGGCATCGGCGACTCGGTGTGGGGTTTCGGCGATCTGTACCCGCAGTTCTCCCTTCGATGGAACACCGGCGTTCACAATTTCATGACCTATGTCACGGGAGATATGCCTGTTGGCGCATACGATTCCATGCGGTTGTCGAATATCGGCATCGGCCACGGCGCGATCGACGCCGGCGCCGGCTACACATATTTCGATTCGCAGAGTGGGCATGAATTCTCGGCCGTTCTCGGCTTCACCGGTAATCTCGTAAATCAATCCACCCAATACCAAAACGGAATTGACTTGCATCTTGATTGGGGCGCGTCGCAGTCTTTGACCGGGCAATGGCAAATTGGCCTCGTTGGCTACGTCTACAAGCAAATCACGCAGGATGGGGGTTCGGGAGACAAGGTCGGCGCCTTCGAGTCTCAGGTCATTGGTGTCGGACCGCAGATCGTGTACGCCTTTCCTGTCGGCGATCTTCAAGGTAATCTGAACCTCAAAGGCTATAAGGAATTCGATGCCGCCCACCGGCCAGATGGCTGGAATGTGTGGCTCTCTTTCGCAATTTCACCGGCCGCAGCCACACCTGCCACCCCGGCGGTGGGTATGACTACAAAATAGTGCCGGCGACGCATGAGGGTCAAACACGGTAAGTCTCGAATTGAGCATTTGTGACGGCTTCCCCCTCGACAAAAAATCTATAATACAGCCGACCGACTCGCCGGCCAATTTAAAGGAAGACCTTGAAGCCATATTGCCACGCCGTCGAATGACGTCCCGCGCTCGATCTGAGTAACATACCGGACAGATGCGCCCGCTTCTTCGGCAAGCCTCTCACACATTTGCGGAGAAAATCGCTGATTTTCAGGTGGAAGCGGAATGAGGTTCTCTTTTTCAACGAAAACCGTCTTGTTGTTCGCCGCAATCGGTCCCTCTCTCTGCGGGTTTCTTTGATCCTCGTGCTTTGCGGTTTGCGAACGCGATAGCCAATGAGGTACCAAAATTTTCGCAGTTCCCTGCACGAGAATATAGTAAGCATCCAACCGAGCGCCTAGATCTCGCCGATCCTCATGCCTATTCATATCGAACCCGATTGAGACAAAGAGCCCAACAGCCAGCCAATTTCGCTGGCCATTACACCCTTGTTACCTGGGCTGCGGCACCGAACCTCAGGCGAAAATTTCTTGCTTATCTTCTTCACTTCCAAAACCCCATCTTCTCAAGAGTTGGGGCCGCCGGCAATGTTTGTCCTGGCGGGCTATTGTGGTGACGGAGGCGAATTGGAATCAATCATTTTTCGCGATGGGACTCCCTGATGATAAAGGGGCAGTCATGCGGGGCTTTGGCCAAGGGTGTCCGACTTCCGGGTCCTTGGCAAGCAAACGCAAGCCGCCTTCCAAAGCATCGCGCGAGTAACTCGCGCTTTCGTGATCGTAACCATAGGCAAAGACGCTGCCCCGCGACGGCCAGGTGAAGAGCACAGGAACGGCGGTTGCACTCGAGTCATGGATGATCTGCGCGTAGCGGAAGACCGCGTCCTCGAAGCGGTTGTTAAACCTATGAACAAAAACCAGCACATGTTTGCTTGGCGTCTGCCGCAACAGGCGTTGGAAGCTGCCGAGCGCTTCTGTTCTGGTCTCATATTCGGCTTTGAGGGTCACGAAATCGGTTGCCGGATCGCCAGGGATTTTGCGGCCGCTGAACTTCCCCAATTTGGCGTTGGCTGTCGGGGGGGAATGGAAACGACAATATCCGCAAAATCGAGCGTTGGCTTGCCCCGTTGACCAGAAAACATTTCGCTTGGATCCGTGCGCCCGCGCGTGGTCGCGACAATCATTTCGACTTCGGCGCACGTGTGCCTACGGGGACGAGCAAGCCTCTCGGCGCTGCACAGCCCCGACGCTGGACGTTGCGATCAGAATGGCCGACGCTAAGCGCGGGGAAAAAGCCAATTCGCGCCGACAAAGGGATGAGACTCCGCATCTGCCTATTGGTCCAAACTCCAATGCAGCTAGGCAAAGCCACCAGGGAAGGACCGTCAATATTGCGTTGTATAGGGCTTTTCGATCGTGACCGGCTCACCGCCGCCACACTCCCGTCGCGAAGCGCCCCCTCAATGACTCTCGCCGGGTAATTCCCCAGACTAAACCCAGACTAAAACCAGAGTAAAACTCTCGGAGCTGCTATGGGCGATCGCCGCCAGATCCTCACGGATCCGCTCTCACGACCAATGATTCGCTGCATCGTCCGCGCGATCAGGTTGGGCCGAATTGTGTATCCCGAGCAAGCGACGTCTTGGCTCTTTCCAGCTGGCAGCGACAGCGGTCATCTCGTCGAGCACAAGGAGGAGCGTAGTACGCTCTCCAAGTTGGGCAACGATCTGCGGCAGAGCTATCGGACGCTGGCCCAAGCCGCTGGCGTGTCGGAGCTCGATATTCACCTCTTGATGAACCACTCACTGCCCGGCGTAAACGCCGGATATATAACACGCGACCGACTGCTGAGAGATCACCTGCGGACCCAGCAGCAGAGGATTTCAGATTTGGCGCTTGCCACGATCTCATCGGATCCATTGCTGGTCCGATGGCTTGGTAGCACCAACATCGACGGGATAATGCTTCAGGCTGGAACAGAAGATGATTCTGCCGCAATTGCGACAGCGGCGTAGATTCTGAGCGGGGTCATTGCAGGTATAGACCCGAGTTATGAGCTCCCAGGGAGCAATAGAAGTGGTCATCAGCCGCGGCGCGTTGCGTCCACACGCGGTTGTCGGGGGTACGAGTCAGAGGAGCGCTACCGCCTTTCCCCACATCACCCGAATCTACGCTACTGCCTCCGATCGTGCGCGTGATCCTGGCTAGGCAGTTTCCCTCCATCCAATAACAGTTCGATGATCTTGGTACAGCGCAGCAAGATGGAATCGGCGCTTCGCTCTAAAAACTTTTGGGCCGCCGAAAAATCCGTTCTGTTGGCCTTCGGCTATTCCTGGTTCGCCGCTGTTGATATGGCTCAAATAGTCAAATAACCATCACAACCACAAGGCAGCGAAATCGTATCGAATGGCTAATTTCCTCTCAGTCCCTAGGTTTGTAAGACGCTATGAAACTGCGGTTCTTTGGCCTTCCGTTGCACCCTTTACTGGTACATTTTCCGATTGCATTCTGGATTGCAGTCCCAGTGCTGGACACCGCCACGCTGACTGCTGGGTTGGAGCCGTGGTGGACTCTGGCGCTCGCCGCAACCGTTCTCGGTCTTGTCACCGGTGTGGTTGCGATCGCCGCAGGCCTGCTGGAGTACATCCAGCCATCACTTGCGGGCATCGACACGCGGCTTTCTGCGCGCCATGGCGTGCGCACCACGCTCTCCTGGCTGGTTTTCGCGGCAAGGCTCGCCGTGGTGCTTACCCTGCCACCCCGTCAATTGACGGTCGCGCTCTGTCTCCTCCTTGACCTTGTCGGTACAGGGCTGCTGGTTCAAGGTGTTTATTTTGGCACACGGCAGGTCTACCAGCAGCTCGAGGACCAGTAGTCGCGCGCACTCACTGAGCGACTATTGCGGCAGACATCGGCGAGTTCGTCACATCGCGCCAGCAAGGATGGCGATCCCCGCAAACGTCCCTGCGCCACCTCCCACCCACCGTGCGGCGTCCGCTGCTGAAGTGTTGAGTCGGTCCAATGCGAGGCCTAGTCTGATGCCGGCCAGATGCAGTAGTGCTGTCGCGATCACGAATCCGCTGGCATAGGGGAAGAACGCGGCGATGCTGGTCCCCTCGCTGCCGTGAGCGTGGCCGTGAAAGACTGCAAACAGCGCGACGAGCGCCGTTGCAGCGCCAGCTGGCAGGCGCAAGCCAGCGGCAATCGAAAAACTCAGCACCACGACCGAGAGACCGATGCCCTGTTCAACGAGCGGAAAGGCAAACCCATTGTAGCCCAGCGCACCGCCCACGATCATAAGACCGACAAAGACTAGCGGAAGCAATGCCATCGAGCGGCCACGCAGCATCGCCGCATAGACGCCAACAGCCAGCATAGCGATGACGTGATCAATCCCGCTGAGCGGATGCGCAAGTCCGTGAGCGAAGCCCGCCGCCGAACCTTGGCCAACATGGGCAAAGGCTGGATTAGCCGCGAAACAAAAAATGACAACCATTACCGGCAACGACTTTCTCAACATGGCATGTCTCCTTCTCCCGAAATGCGGAGCTCCGCCTAAAGCCGACTGCTGGCCGCACCTTGTAGGAATTTTATGGCTCAAGGAACAGCTTCCCTGAACCCGGCGGCTGTTTTCTCACGCGCCCGCCGCGATGCGGCTGAAATCCAATCATACCAACCGTCGAGGCCCGCCCCGGTCCGCGCCGAAACGGTCATGATCTCAATGGCCGGATTGACAAGACGAGCAAAGGAAAGGGTGCGGTCGAGGTCGAAATCGAGGTGCTGCAGGAGGTCCATTTTATTGATCAAAAGCAGGTTGGCGGCACGAAACATGTGCGGATATTTGATCGGCTTATCCTCGCCTTCCGGCAGAGAGAGGATAGCGACTTTCGCTGTCTCGCCGAGATCGAACAGTGCGGGACAGACGAGATTTCCGACATTTTCGATGAAGAGGACCGAGCCGAATGAAGGATTCAACTCGACAAGTCCGCGCCCGACCATCTCAGCGTCGAGATGGCAGCCGCTGCCTGTATTGATCTGCACGACTGACGCCCCAGCCGCTTTGATCCGCTCACCGTCATTGCTGGTTGCCTGATCCCCTTCGATCACGAAAAACTCATGCCTGCCCGCCAGATCCTCCAGGGTGCGCTCGAGGAGTGTCGTCTTGCCGGCGCCCGGGCCGCTGACGAGGTTGAGAGCGAACATCTCGCGGCCTGCGAACCATGCCCGGTTGCGCTCGGCCAGCGCGTCGTTCTTGGCGAGCACGGCTTGCTCCAACAGGACGGTCGTTGCGTGCTCGTGATGATGGTGGTGATGGTCATGCGCATGACGGGCGTGATCGTGCTCGAGAGTGTGATTATGACCATGCTCGTGACCGTGCGTGTGAGCATGAGCGCCGCCACCGTCGTGTTCTGAAGAAGCTTCGAAGGTCTTGCCGGTTTTCAAATTGGTGAAGGTGACTTTCGTCCCATCTGTGCATCCGCATGTCCTGCACATCGTCTGACCTCCGATCCGTTCAATCGCATGCCGTCACTCGGCGGCACCGGTGTACAGCTCATATTCTTTGACGCGTAATTCCTCGCCGCTGAGTCGCTCGAAGTCGCGCTCGCCACAGCGGCAGGCTGCCCAAAATGTGTCCTGGAAAAATGTATCGCCACAGGCCCTGCATCGAGCCGCCGCCTTGACCTCGATAATCTCGAGCCTGGCGCCCTCCAATACAGTTCCGGTGGCAGCAAGGCCGAAGCAAAAGCGCAAGGCGTCTGGCATCACGCAGGCGAGCGCGCCGATCTCGACCGTGATGCGTTGCACGGGGCGGCTTGCGGCATGCTCGGCAACCATGTCGACGATGCTTTCGGCCAGGGCGAGCTCGTGCATGTCAGCAGATCCTCGGCAACTGATCGCCGACCAGCATGTCGACAATGCGCTGGCCGCCCAAGACGGTATCCATTACCACCCGTCCAGGATAATCGTCCGTGACCCGTCCGATGACCGCGGCCTGGCCACCGAGGGGATGTGCACGCATAGCTTCGAGTGCGGCATGCTCTTCGTTGTCTGGCACTACACAAATGATCTTTCCTTCGTTGGCGAGATAAAGCGGGTCAAGCCCGAGGATTTCGCAAAAAGCCTTGACCTCCTCGCGCATCGGAGTTGCGGCTTCCATAATCTTGATGCCCACGTTCGAAGCCCGTGCCGCTTCGTTGAGCACCGTGGCGAGACCGCCACGCGTCGCATCGCGGATAAAGCGCGTCCCGGGCGCTGCCTTCAGCAGGTAGCCGACAAGGCCGTGAAGCGCGGCGCAGTCGCTTTCGATTGCCGTCGCTAGCTCCATGTCGCCACGCGCAGCGAGAATTGCGGCGCCGTGGTCGCCGAGCAGGCCATTGACCAAGACGGCGTCGCCCGGCCCGCATCGGCAGGCGCCGAGGTCGAGACCTTCTCGAATGATTCCAACGCCGGCAGTATTGAGAAAGAGCTTATCGCAGGTCCCCTTCTGGACGACCTTTGTATCGCCAGTGACGATCTGAACGCCGGCATCGGCCGCCGCAGCTGCCATCGATTTCGCGACTGTCCTCAGCGTGTCGACTTTCAGGCCCTCCTCAATGATCACGCTGCAGGTCAGGTAAAGCGGCACCGCACCGCCGACCGCGAGATCATTGATCGTGCCGCAGACCGCGAGCTTGCCTATGTCGCCGCCGGGGAAAAACAAAGGATCCACCACGTAGGAGTCGGTGGTGAAAGCGAGACGGTCGCCGAGACGGGCGAGGTCGGCTAGTGCGAACCGCGCCTGGTCTTCAAGGAGATCGAGTGATGGATTGTCGAAAGCGGTGACGAACACATCGTCAATCAGATTGCGCATCGCCGAGCCGCCGCCGCCATGCGCCAGCGTAATGGTTGGAACGCTGATTGTTCCGCGCCGGCGGCCCGTTGCAAAAGCCTTTGTGCTGTTGAACAGCAAGGTCATGCCGCATCGTCCTGCTGGCGCTGGCGATTGATCGCACCATATTGGTGGTAGGCTGCACAGGCGCCTTCTGACGATACCATGAGGGCACCGAGCGGTGTCTCGGGTGTGCAAGCTTTACCGAAGACCTTGCACTCCCATGGCTTGATGACGCCTTTCAGCACCTCACCGCACTGACAGGATTTGGGATCGGCGATCCGCAAAGCGGGCACACTGAATTTCTTCTCGGCGTCATATTGCACAAAGGCCTTACGCAATCTAACGCCGGAATGATCAATCGAGCCGAGCCCGCGCCACTCGAAAAATTCACGCAGCTCGAACACGCGGCTGACGGCGGACAGAGCCGCTGGGTTACCTCGTTCTGGAACCACGCGGTTATACTGGTTCTCGATTTCGCAACGGCCTTCAGCAATTTGTTTCAAGACCATCCAGGTCGATTGCAGCACATCGAGCGGCTCAAATCCTGCGATGACCATTGGCCGCTTGTAGTGCTCCGAGATGAAGCGGTAGGGCCTCGTGCCGATCACCATGCTGACATGGCCGGGCCCGAGAAAACCGTCGAGTTCCATTTCAGGCGAGTCGAGCAGGGCCTTGATTGTCGGAATGATCGTGATGTGATTGCAAAAAAGCGAAAAATTCTTGATCCCTTCGCGTTCGGCCTGCAGGATTGTAAGCGCCGTCGAGGGCATTGTCGTCTCGAAGCCGAGCCCAAAGAAAACGACCTCTCGGCCAGGATGCTTGCGCGCTAGCTTGAGCGCGTCGAGCGGAGAATAGACCATCCGCACGTCGGCGCCATCCCCCTTCGCGTGCAACAGGCTCTTCTTCGATCCAGGCACGCGCATGGCGTCGCCGAATGTCGCGAAGATCACCCCTGGCGTTTCGGCCAGAGCGACACAGTCATCGACGCGTCCCATGGGCAACACGCACACAGGGCAGCCGGGGCCGTGCACGAGTTCGATTGTGTCCGGCAACATGTTCTCGATGCCGAACTTGAATATCGCATGCGTGTGGCCGCCGCAGACTTCCATCAGCGCCAGCGGCCGATGCCGGCATATATCGATGCGGGCGACGAGCTTGTTGATCTCTCCAAGAAGCGATCTGGCCTTTTCCGGATCGCGGAACTCGTCGACGAATTTCATTCGCCTGCTCCTAGCAATTCGGCGGGGCGCGTTTCGAGCCTCCCGCGATCGTCGGCCAACAGCGTATGCACGAGGTCCCAGAGGATGTGATAGATCGCCACGTGGCATTCCTGAATGCGGTGGATCGAGTCCGTTTCGACGATTAGGCAATAATCGAGCCCAATGTGGGCCATTTCCCCGCCCGTATTACCCGATAAACCGATGGTCTTCAGCCCCTTCTCCTTGGCCCACAAGAACGCCCTCACCAGATTTGCCGAATTGCCGCTCGTCGAGATGCCAATTAGGCCGTCGCCGCACCGGCCTTGGGCGGTGAGCTGGCGGACAAAGATGTGCTCGAAGCCGACGTCGTTTCCGACGGCCGTTATCATTGTGCGGTCGCAAGTTAGGTCGATCGCCGTAAGAGCCGGACGCCCCGTCGTAATCGGGTGCAGGAACTCGACCGCGATATGGGCCGAGTCGCAGCTTGAACCGCCATTGCCCATCGCAAATAGCCGGCCGTTGCCCCGGTAGACATCGGCGATCATCGCAGCAGTATCCGCAATCGCCTGTCGATTCTTTTCGAAGAACGCACGGAACACGTCTTGATGATGCTCAGATTTCTGACGCACGGACTCAACCAGGGCCGCATTAAGCGTCTCTGGATCCTGCCTCTTGCCGTGCAGGAAAGGGTAAAGCCCCTCGAGTTCTTGGTCCGACATCCGTCTGCTCCTTCTAGCGATTGTCAGCCGGCCGTCAGGCCACGCCCGATGTCCGAATCGCGTCGAGCTCCGGTTTCACCTCACCGAGCTCTTCAAGGATTTTCAGCGTCGCTGCCGCTTCCGCCTCGTCGATACGGCTCATGGCGAAGCCGACATGAACGAGCACCCAAACACCCACCAAATTCTCGACCGGCTCATTCTCGCCGGCGACACACACCAAATTGATCTCGCGCCGAACCCCCGAAACATCGACGATGCCGAGGAGATTGTCGACGTCCGAGACAGCGATAATCCTTCCAGGAATGCCTAAACACATGATGTCACCCTTGTGCGCAGCCCATGCCGCGCCTCGATGGAGCGGGCAGCCGCGATCGCCGCTTGCCCAAGCGACAGGCCGCCGTCGTTAGTCGGCACCTGGCTGTGCATGAGCACCCTCACGCCTTGACTCTGCAACCCCCGGCAAACCTCCTCTGCGAGCAGCTTGTTCTGGAAGGAGCCGCCCGAGAGGGCGACGGTCCGCTCGAGTCTCGCAGCTTCGCCCTCCAACAGGAGCCCCGCCATGGCCACGACCGCTCGCGCAAGTCCGCGGTGGAATCGTGCGGCGATCACGCCTGGGGGCGCGCGGCGCGCAAGATCATCAAGAAGCGCCTGCCACATACCGCTGAGTTCAAACGTCGGCAGCTCACCGCGCCGCCACCCGCCGTCATCCATGCGGATAGTAATGGGATACCCTTCCGCTTCGGCAATCGCGCCTTCATCAGCCAGCGCTTCAAGCTCAATCGCCGCTTGGCCTTCGTAGCTTGCGGCTTCCCGGCACGTACCAATGAGGGCCGCAACGGCGTCGAACAACCGTCCGCAAGAGCTTGACAGTGGGCTGTTAATCCCCTTCTCGGCCATCGCTCGAAGCGTAGAAAGGGGCTTTGCGTCGAGGAAGCGGACGAACTCCAGCTTGGCATATTCGCGCCTGCAGCGCTCCCAGCCGATCGCCGCATCGAGATGCGCGAAGGTGTTACGCCATGGCTGACGCACGGCCTGCACGCCACCAGGCATTGCCACGGCCGGGAAGTGCGCCAGCCGCTCGAAATTGCGATAGCTGGCCAGTAAGAACTCGCCACCCCAAAATGTGCCATCGGAGCCGTATCCCAGCCCGTCAAGCGCGATGCCAAGCACCGGACGGTCATCGAGTGGTATTCCGTTCTCCGCCAGGCAGCTTGCGATATGCGCGTGATGGTGCTGGACCGCCTCCACCGGCCATTCTCTCTCGCCCGCCCATTCCTGGCCGAGCTGGGTGGAGAGATATTGGGTATGCATGTCGACGGCAAGCAACTCCGGCTCGTGGTCGAAGAGCGACCGATAAAGCGAGAGCGCCTTGCAATAGTCGGCGAAGGTCGCAGCTTCCTCAAGGTCGCCTAGATGCTGGGAAAGCACCGCCCGGCCATCATTCATCATGCAGAAGGTGCTTTTTAGCTCGCCTCCAAGGGCAAGGAGCGGTGGTGATACCTCGAACCCTTGAGGCAGCTGGAGCGGAGCAGGGGCGTAGCCGCGCGCGCGGCGAATCAACCGCGGTTTTTCAACGATGACGCGCGCCACCGAATCGTCCAGCCGGTTGACTATGCCGCGGTCGTGGAACAGCCCGAAATCGGCGATGGGGCCAAGCTTTTGCCGCGCATCTTCATTGCTGGTGCATTGCGGCTCTTCGGCTTGGTTGCCGCTCGTCATGACGAGTGGCCGGTTGAGGCCCATGAGAATGAGATGATGCAGCGGTGTATAGGGGAGCATGAAACCAAGTGTCGACTGACCCGGTGCCACCCCGCTGGACACCCGATCGCGACCCGCGGCCGGAAGAATCACGATCGGTGCCGCGGCGCTTGCGATAAGCGCTTCCGAGGCCATGTCGATTGTGCAATAACGGCGAATAACATCGAAATCGCGCGCCATCAACGCGAATGGTTTGGCGTAGCGACGTTTGCGCCGGCGAAGGCGCGCAACGGCCTCGTCATTGCCTGCATCGCAGGCGAGATGGAAACCGCCTAATCCCTTAATCGCGACGATGGCTCCCTTGATCAGCAGCTTCTGCGCGGCTGAAATCGGATCTTCTTCCGCCAAAACGGTTGTGATGGCGTTGCCTTCACAAAATTGCTCAAGCCAAACATGTGGTCCACACCTGGGACAAGCGGTCGGCTGGGCGTGGAAGCGGCGGTCTTCTGGGTCTTCGTATTCGGCGTGGCAAGCCGGGCAGAGCGTGAATTCGGCCATGCTGGTGTTGGCGCGATCATAGGGCACCGCTGTTACGATCGAAAGCCGCGGCCCGCAGTGGGTGCAGTTTGTGAACGGGTAACGGTAGCGGCGGTCGGCCGGATTATGGATCTCAGCAAGACATTCCTCGCATACAGCCGAGTCCGGCAAGACGCCCGTGCGAACGGTGCCCGTGCGGCTCGCGATAATCTGGAAGCCAACCAGGGAAGGCGCCTCGTCAAACCGCGACCACTCAATTGCCTCAATTCGGGCGAGTGGCGGCGGTTCTTCCTTGAGCCGCGTCAGGAACCGGTCGAGATCGGAAGGTGCTCCCCAAGCCCGCATCTTGACGCCTTCGGCGTCGTTCCAGACTTCGCCAGCGAGCTTGCAGTCTCGTGCAAGGCGCCAGACCGTCGGGCGGAAGCCGACGCCCTGTACGAGGCCCCGCACGCGGATGGTGCGCCCTTCAGTCGAGGGTGCTTGAGCTGTGGCGCACATCGCAATAATCACATCGAGCGAATCTTGAGATAGCGCATGATATCGCGCAGGTTCATCAGGATTGCGATGACGATCAAAATCGCCACGATCAGCCAAAAGATCGTCCATCCGCTCATTCACAATCCTCCACTCATGTTGCAGGTTGTCGCTCGCTCTCCGCCCGCGTTTGACGAAACATCTTGTGCAATCAATTCGCCGACGAGCCGCTCGACGGTGTCGGCAGCCTTCTCGACCGCTTCATAAACCGCCTGGCTCAGCCCCATCGCTCCCATCTGCTCGTCGCCGAAGGTTTTCGGCTCGCAGGCAACCAGAAGAAGGCGGGGGCATTCGCCGCCGAGCGCGGTCACTACTCTCAGCACTTTCGCGGGATCGAGATCATGCGGCTCAAGCATCAGTTCCTCTGGTACGAGTTCCTCCAGCAAAAGCCGTTCTGGCTCGATAATCGTCACGGTGCCGGGCGTTTCGCCGCGCTTAGCTGTATCCACAAGGATCGCCGCGTCGTAGCCGTCGAGCAGCGCGTAGGTGAGATCAATGCCCCGGATTCCAAAATCGACGACCTTGACCGGGGAGGGAAGCGATCTTGTCGCCAGTCGTCGCGCCACTTCGACGCCGAACCCGTCGTCTCCCTTGAAGATGTTGCCGAGGCAGGCGACAAGGATCCTGCTCATGACCGCTCCTCCCGGCCAAGCGGTTCGATCTCGTCCGGCGAGAAAAAGAAGCGGTGACCCGGCATACGCTCGAGGCCCAGCTCCCGGCCCGGATCGGATTCAATCACCACGCCGACATGAACCTTGCCGTCGAAATCCCGCTCGATTGCCTCTATGACCGCAATCTCGCCCTTCAAAACGATGTCCATGATGTCCGCAGCGCCCTTTGGGGTCAATCGCACCCGGTCGCCGACTGTCATATCCCTGCCGGCTGTTCGCACATAGGCAAGTTCCGGTTTCAATTGGACCGCAGGACGGGATTCTCTAGCAGAAGAGTCCGATGTCCCGCTGGGCGGGATTTCTCGGAGTGTCCCGTGGAGCCTCGCCATATCGGCCGGCCTCAGCGCTTCGGACCGCATGAGTAGCCTGCGGGCACGTTCGTCGATGCCAGCCGCCTCGCGTTTTTCCTCATCGGTCATGGCAAGGATGCGCAGGGTCAGGATCTCATCAATCTCGGTCGCATCGAATAGATCGCCCGGGCTTTCGGGCGCCACCTGAGGATAATCGTAGAGAATGACCGGCGACGACAGGACGGTATCGGCCGTCCCTTCCTCCCCCGCAAGAACCGGCCACGTTCCATTGTTTTTGCATGCCGCGGCAGCATTCTTCAGCGCCTCTGGCGGGTCCATCATTGAGATGAAAGCGCCATCACGGACTTTGAGGATCATGTGCGTCGATGCAAGGGCGCGCATTTGGGCTTCGGCGCGCCTGTCGCCGTCACTCGGCGACGGCAAGGGCGTCAGGTTTTCGACTCGCACGGTCAGCCGGAAAACATCCGCTCCTAACTCGTAGGCGCCAATCACGATTTCGCCCGTGATGTCCGCGCTGGTCCGGATCAGCACGCCGAAGACCCGCCCGTCGTCGCCGCGTAACGGCTCCTGCGTTCGACTGCCAGCAAAGGCGAACGGTATCCGCACGGTTCCGGTGAGGAGATCGGTGATCGCCATGACCGGCACGGTAATCTCGCGCTCAGCCGCTTCTTCCCAAGCGTGAAACATCTTATCGCCAATTTTCAGGACGGCGACACTCGAATAGATCAGCTCTTCGGCGGCAGGCAGCTCGGTCAATGGCTCCGGCAACGAACCGATCTCGCGGCGGATGAGGTGGAGGAAACGCACATGTGCCTCGATCGCAGTTTCTGGCTGGCCGCGAACGAGGCATTCAGTCTGCATGCTTGCCATGCTGTTACCGTCTTGCGCGAATTCGCCAGGATAGACCCCGCCAAAGGTCCAGCGCTGCCGGTTCTTTACGTTTGAAGCCCGGTACGGGTAGAGGATGTAGCCCTCGTAGAGCACGGCATTGACGATCGCTTCGATATGCTCGAGATTCATGACATGCTCTCGCTTGGCTGAGACCTAAGGAGCGCGCGCAAGGCATGGTCCAACCCCGTAAAACCATTTTCACGCTTGAAACGGTGCAGCTCGTCGAAGACCTCGCGATCAATGCGCAGCCAGGCGCTGTTCGGATAGTAAAGATCCATCATGTTCCGCCAGACGGTTACGGGCAGCCGAAAATCGGCTTGTTTGCTCCAGGGGATCGGTTCCATCTGAAGGAAACCGCCGGCGTCGCGGTAGAAGACCGTGCCGCTGAACAGCAGCGCCAGCGGGACCTCCCCGCCTTTTAGGCCGTGGAAATATTTGGTCGCAGCAACGTTGAAGTCGAAGCTGCATTGGACCGGCAGGTCGATGACACATTTACTCTCGAACGCGGGAATCTGAAGGGTGGCGTGCGTCCACAACATGCTGCTCAGTGTCTCATGCCATCGACTGGGCTCGCCGAACAGCTCGGCAAGGCGCTGCTCGTCGGCAAGCTCGTAGCGTCGTAGGGTCGCGTCGATGCGAAGCTGGCTTTGCAGAAGAACGTTGCGCACATCGACGTCGGGGGTGGTGTTGGTAATACGCAGCTTGAAGATGAGCGTCGGTACCACAGCATAACGCTCGACATCGACGCCTTCGGCGGTGAACACCAAGTCAACCATAGCGGAATGCTCCTGCCGCGCCGTGCCAATTCTTGCGATCGGCGAAGAAGCTGTCGATCGCCTTCCAGACGGCCTCGCCGCCCGAAATACCATGCCAGCGACTGCGGATGAGGCCAACAAGCGCATAGCATTTGTCGATCGGCATCCGATAATGGTCGCGCGCGCCCTTTACGCGGTTGACCAGGAGCGCTTCGACGTCAGGCTCGAAGCCGGCAAGGACCGGATTGCCGGCGACGATCTTCGACCACGCGCCAAGATCTAGAAGTGATTCCGTTGGCCCCGCCGGACCGGGGTAGAAGGCGATGACACGGCCCTCGGGCGTGCTGTGAAAAAAGAAGGCAAGGCCAATCGGTATGCCCAACGCTTCCCAATCCGCGTCGGTCAGATGAAAACCGTCGAGCCGCTGGCCATCTTCCGGAACAAGCCGGTATCTTTTGTCTTCCCGGTTGCCGAGCAGCATTGCACAGCTGCGACAGGCGCAAAGCAGCCGTCCCTTAGCAGGCTCAGCAAGGTGGGGATGGGCCGGCGCGATCTCTTCGGAGCATAACTCACAACGCTCTGCCGTGGATGTATCCAGCCCGCGCACGAAGCGCACGAGCTTGTTGACCCATCTACCCGGGCGCTCGTTCATGTTTGCGGCTCTTGCGTGCATGGCGTTTACTCACACTGTCGCACTCAACAATGCGCCTGTATCTCACTCTGCGGCTTTGACCGCGGGAGTAGCATAAAAGTGATCCAGTCCGTCGATCCGAATCGCTTCAGCATCGGGCGCGGCCTCGATCACCGCATTTTCGATTTCGGCCGGTAGCGTGAGCAAAGTCGACGCTTGGATTGAGCCGCCAGCGCTGCGGTCGATCCTTAGCCGAACGGTGCCCCTGGCGATTTCAACGACGGAGAGGCGGAGCCCTCGAACGCCCAAATGTGGCCGCAACCGATCCACGGCGCGGCGGACCCGGGTTTCCAGGTCGTCGGGATGAAGACCATGCAAAAGCAGGATGGCGCGCACCTGCTCGTTTTCGCCGAGCCGCGCCACAATCGCGGCGCCACCTTCCGTGTTCGATACGATCGCCATCAATCGGGCGAGCCCGATTCCATGCAGATCGAGGACCAGCGACAAAAGCTCCCGTGCCATCTCCCGAGCGGAATCTGGAAGAGCATTGAGCGTCCCAATCAACTCTTCCACGCGGATGAGCGCCTGGTCCAGATCCCGGCCGTCTGCATGAGCCATCATTTTGCGCTTCCTACGCCGAACATTGGAGAGTGCGCTACCTCGATGGTTTTGCCATTACCCAAATACATGTGAACGCCGCAGGGCAGGCAGGGGTCGAAACTGCGCACGGCGCGCATGATGTCGATGCCCTTGAAATTGTCAGGCCCGTTCTCTTCGAAGATCGGTGTGCCCTTGACAGCGTCCTCATAGGGACCCGGCGTACCATTCATGTCCCGCGGGGTACCGTTCCACGGGGTCGGCGGATAGGGATGATAGTTGGCGATCTTGCCGCCGCGGATGACAAGGTGGTGAGAGAGAACACCGCGCACCGCCTCGTGAAAGCCGCAGCCAATGGCTTCGTCGGGCACTTTGAAGTCCGTCCATGTCTGAGTGTGGCCTGCCTGCAATTCGGCTAGCGCCTGTTCGATGAAGTAAATGGCGGCAGCCGCCGAATAGGCCTGGAAGTACGTGCGAGCCCTGTCACGCTCGATGGCGTTGCTCCATTTTGGCACCTTCCATTCGAAAGTGACTTCAGGCTTGAGGGCTGTCTTGGGAAGCGTCATGACAACGCTGCTGCCCGTTGCTTTGACGTAGCCGAGATCGACGATACCAGCCAATGCGGTCGCAAAAAGACGAGCGAAGGCACCGCCCCCTGTATCGAGCGCCAGATGATCACCGCTCCGCTTGTCGAGCCAGCGCGGGCACATCACCCAAGAATACTTGCCGTCGAAGTTCCGCTTCTGGGGCCGCGGGATCGTTGTTTGGTTCCACGGGTGCCTCTGGTCGACAGGGTTGCCGAGTGGGTCCGTCTTGACGAAGGTTTCGGCGTTGTCCCACTCGTCGTAATAGGAATGACCGAGCAGAATCCGAATGTTGAGATTGATGTCGACGAGATCAGTTGTGACCAGTTCGCCGTCGATGACCACGCCCGGTGTGACATACATCGCTCGGCCCCAGTCGGTCATGGTCTTGTAATTGTAGTCGCACTTGTCTGGATCCTGGAACGAGCCCCAGCAGCCGAGCAGGATGCGCCGGCGTCCCACTTCTTCGTAGCCCGGCAAGGCCTCGTAGAAAAAATCGAACAGGTCGTCGTGCAAGGGGACGCATTTCTTCATGAATTCGCAATAGCGCATCAGACGCGTCAGATAGTCGGTAAAGAGCTGCATTGTTGGAACCGTCCCGACCCCGCCCGGATAAAGCGTCGATGGATGGACGTGGCGGCCTTCCATCAGGCAGAACATTTCACGCGTGTAGCGGCTGACCTGCAGGGTCTCACGGTAGAACTCGCCGGTGAAAGGGTTCAGCGCGGTCATTATCTCGGCGATTGTTTTATATCCGTGGTCGGCCGCATGCGGCGCCTCCGTCGTCTTTGCCCTTTCCCAGACGCCGGGGTTGGTTTCGCGGACCATTTTCTCGCAGAAGTCCACGCCGACGAGATTGTCCTGAAAGATGTTGTGATCGAACATGTATTCGGCGGCCTCGCCGAGATTGGTAATCCACTCCGCGATGGCGGGCGGCTTAACACCGTAGGCCATGTTCTGGGCGTAGACTGAGCACGTCGCATGATTGTCGCCGCAGATGCCGCAGATACGGCTCGTTATAAAATGGGCGTCGCGAGGATCCTTACCCTTCATAAAGATGCTGTAGCCGCGAAAGATCGAAGAGGTGGCATGGCAGTCCTCCACGATGCGATTCGCGAAGTCGATCTTTGTATAAATGCCGAGACTGCCGACAATGCGAGTGATCGGATCCCAGTTCATCTCGACGATCTGGGATGGTGCTTTTAGATGGGTCCGTTCCGGTGCTATTGTCGCTGCCATCGCTTCCTCCCTGGATGCCTAGGCAAAACCAAACTGATATCAGTGCGGTGTCTTATACCCAGTGGTAAGATTCGGTTTGTTGTGCCGCCACTTTGGTTCGCTATTGAGCGTTGATTGGGTCAACGGGCGCAGCGCACGGATGATCGCGCCATATGGCGTGATCAGATTCGACGACAGGGTTGCGCCGGGCGGCTGCTCCATGAACGGCATGAACTTGTCGGGAAAGCCGGGCATGGTGCAGCCGATGCAGATGCCTCCGACATTAGGGCATCCGCCAATGCCATCCATCCAGCCGCGCTTTGGCACGTTGCACTGGACGGCAGGGCCCCAGCAGCCAAGCTTGACAATACATTTTGGAGAGCCGTACGTGGTCGCGAAATCGCCCGTTTCATAATAGCCGCCGCGGTCGCAGCCCTCGTGCACCGTCTTCTCGAAGAGCCATTTCGGGCGGCCGGCACCGTCAATCGGAATCATCGGCGCAAGCCCTGCGAGTTGGCGAAGCAGATAAAGAAGGGTCTCCATGAAATTGTCCGGCTGGACCGGGCAGCCGGGCACATTAACGATCGGCAGGCCGGCCTTGGACTTCCAATCCCAGCCGAGATAATCAGCAACGCCCATGCAGCCCGTCGGATTGCCCTGCATGGCGTGAATGCCACCATAGGCCGAACAGGTCCCGGCCGTGACGACGCCAAGCGCTCTCGGCGCAAGCCGGTCGATCCACTCCGGAATCGTGATCGGATCACCGGTTTGCGGATCGGTACCGAAGGCTGCCCAGTAACCATTCCCGCTGATTTTCTCGTTGGGAATTGAGCCCTCGAGCACAAGAACAAAGTTTTCAAGCTCGCCACGGGCGGCCTTATGGAACGGCGCCATGAACTCGTCGCCGACTTCGTAGGCAAGCACCGCATTGTGCAAATGAACCTTCGGCAGGCCGGGAATGGCGCCAAGCATCACATCCTCGATGCTGGGCAGGGTTGCCGCTGTGATGGAAACAGAGTCACCGTCACATCCCAGACCGCCGGTGATCCAGAGAATATGAACCTCTTCGATTGCAGGCTTGTGCTCGCTCATCCTGCCGGGCTTGGGACGCATCTTCGGCTCGCGAGGATTATTCCCTGCAGTAACGTTCATGTCAGCCTCCCTACAAAATTATTTTACTTATGCAGTGGCGCCCAGCTTAGACTGCCTCCCAACCAAGCTTTTCCTATGCGGGTTCGGCAATACGTTAGCTCTCAGTGGGGGATCAATTGCTCGCAAAAAGCTGCGGCTCGCGCCTCCTTGTTGGCCGCTGCCGTTTGTTACCAGCAGCATCATAAGTTAAATCACTCAAACCAGGGAGGTGCTTGATATCTCTTTAACACCGCACCGGTCTCGCTTGAAAATGCTTTACCGGATCTGATCTTAGCCTCCAACGCAATCAAAGCCGCTTGAGTTCCGCTGTGAGCTTTGATCTGAGGTGTGGAACAAAATTCGGGATGCTGCTTGATCTCGACTATGCAGCAGACCCGGAGCCTGTAGACCTGGGGCCTGTAGGGAATCTTCCTTCATGGCTGACCGGCGCGGACTACCATTGAGCGATCCTAGAAAGGAAACGCAGGTGGCTAAGGACGACAAGATCATCGCGAACCTGCCCCCAATGCATCCAGCGAGCAGATCGTCGTTGCACGTCATTACACAATGGGATCAGCACACAATGGGATCCGCGCGGTCGCAATGGCCAATTCAATAGGCTGAACGAAAAAGAGGCAAGGAAGTGTTCTTACTTCTTGGCCACAACCTATTCTCGTAAGCGATGCCCCCCGGTCGAAAGCGCATTCAGACCGCATCAATTTTGGCTCGCGCATCGAGCTCTCTCTTGCTGCTTTTCGCCGTTGATTTGCCAACGAACTTTGTTTTGATTGCCGCAAAGGAGAGCCCGGCGGTTATTGTGGTAGCTACGCCTCATTGCATTGAACCGCCTCTCCAAATCGGGTTAGGCCCTCTGAATGAGTTGAAGTGGTGTTCGGATCTTTTTAGCAACACTTCAAGACTAGCAGCGTCCATGGGACGGCCATAGTAGTAACCCTGCACCTCGTGGCATCCTAATTTCCTGAGGAACTCCGCCTGCTCGGCGGTTTCCACGCCTTCCGCCAAGACCTTGAGCTGCAGGCTGTGGCCTAACGCGAGAATGGCGCGGGTGATGGCCTCGCTACCCCTCTGGGATATATCCATGATGAAGGAGCGGTCGATCTTAAGCTTGTCAACGGGCAATGCATTGAGATAGCTCAGCGAGGATTGGCCGGTGCCGAAATCGTCAATGGCTAAGGAGACTCCGAGCGCTCGTAGGCCTTCAAGCATTTGAACATTACGCTGCGGCCGCCGCATGATATAGGTTTCGGTGATTTCCAGTTCTAACTGGTCCGGCTGCAGCCCGGTCTCTTGCAAGACCTGACTTACGGTGGCGACGATGTCGCAGCCGTCGATCTGCGCGCCAGATAAATTGACTGCCATCTTCAGCGAGCCGCATCCGGCGTCCAGCCATTCCTTGGCCTGGCGACAGGCAGTTCTTAGCACCCACTCGCCCAAGGTGACGATGAGACCGGTGTCTTCGGCAATGGGGACGAACTTGTCCGGAGGGATCATGCCACGGCTGCCATGGCGCCATCGAAGCAGGGCCTCTGCCCCAATCATCAGGCCACTGTCCAGCGCGAACTGCGGCTGGTAATAGACGGTCATTTCCTCTCGTTTCAGAGCCTCGCGCAGCGCGCCCTCTAGAAAGAGGCGTTCCTTGGCGCGAGTGCTTAGATGTGCTTCGTAAAACCGAAAGTTACCCCGGCCTAGCTCCTTTGCCCTGTACAAGGCGAGGTCGGCATTTTTGATCAGAGTCGCGACATCCTTTCCATCGTCGGGGTAACAACTGATGCCAATGGAGGTACGGATGTCCAAATTATGGCCGTTTACTTCGAAGGTTCGCGTAAAGGCTGCCAAGATCTTGCACGCAATCCGTTCGGCATCGTGCCGCGTTTTGATGTCTTCGAGAAGAACGATGAACTCGTCACCTCCCAGCCGGGCTACTGTGTCGCTTTCGCGAACATTCTCCCTCAAACGTTGAGCGACCGAGCGAAGTAAGCCGTCACCGACGGGATGTCCTAAGCTGTCGTTGACATACTTAAAGCGATCGAGATCGAGAAATAACACGACAAACAAGCGGTGAGCGCGATTTGCTCGTTGCAAAGCGTGTTCACAACGGTTACTGAAGAGTTGCCGATTGGGTAGTTCGGTAAGTGGGTCGTAGTAGGCCAATCGGTGGATGTGTTCGGCCGATTGTTTCTGTTCGCTGAGATCATAACATACGCCGACATAGTGCGTGACCTGACCAAATCTGTCGCGTACCGCTGAAATACTCTGCCAAAGTGGGACGGTCTGACCGTCCTTGCGGCGATCCAGGATCTCACCTTGCCAGTTGCCAGATTGCTTGAGCGCGGCCCATAGGGCCTTATAAAAATGTTTGTCATGACGCCCCGATTCAAACAGGCTCAATTTTTGACCAACGAGCTCTTCGGGAGCGTACCCTAGAATTTTGTGAAATGCTGGATTGGCCTTTAAGATGCGGGTGTTAGTGTCGGTAATCACGACGCCATTTAGACTGTGGTCGAAGACACTCGCCGCCAAGCCAAGCTGCTCCTCAGCCAAGCGTTGAGCCGAAATGTCTTGCACCGTACCGAGAGAGCGCAGAGGCTGTCCCTCTGCATCGTAATGAGTAATGCAACGCGCGTGTACCCATTTCATGCGCCCATCGGGGAATTGCAGCCGATGATCGATGCCACATGGCCGACGGGCGCTCACGGAAAAATTATAGGTGTCGTCAACAACAGCACGGTCATCCGGATGGATGAGGGCGAGAAAGTCACGGTAACCTTGCGGGGGGCGGGCTTGATCACGTTCGAAGATGCGGAACACCTCATCCGACCAAGTCATTTCGTCGCTCGACCAATCCAGCTCCCAATGCCCCAACTCGGCAATCCGCTGAGCTTCCTTGAGGAGGCTCTCGCTGCGGTGCAGACGCTCCTCTTGTTGTATGAGGAGGGTGATATCGGAGGCGCAGACAACGGCGCCCTCCTCCTTGCCTTGCGAGTTGTATTGGAGACTCGTCTCCAACCAATAATAACGATAATTGCCATCGAGTGCCGCCAAGCGATGCTCTGCGGTATAGGTTCCCATCCGTCGTATCGTCTCGAATAGGGGTGAATGCACTTGCCAAGGCAGGCCGGGCAGGCTCTCAGCGAGCCGTTGTCGCTCTTCGGGATGCAGCCACTCATCCAGCACATGGTCTTCTGGCGCCATGCCTGCACCGGCGATCTCTCGTGCAAATCGCTCATTGAACTGGCGCATGAGGCCATCGGTCCCAAGAACAATCATTAGTGCACCCGTTGTATCCATGATACGCTGGGTGAAATTGGCTTGACTGACCTGCTGCAGATTAGCTTCCCGCAAAGCGGCGGCTTGCGACTCTAGTGCCCGCAACATGGCGTCGGTCTGTAGGGCATCGCTTAGCAGTTGCCGTTCAAGGGCGGCGTTGGCGAGCCGTAATGCCTCCACTTCAGTGCGCAGGTTCGCAAGCTCCTCTTCCGGTCGAGATTCAATCATGGCTATTTAACTGAAAATACTTGCTCAATAGGCTCACGGCTTCTTCTACGGCTCTGGCCACAGGTTCTGACAGACCGGGCCGGAATAGCGCTACCGCTGAAGTTTCGACTGCAATGATTTGTATTCTCGGCAGTGACTTCGGTTGTATGGCCAACGCTTGCAACAGATAGCCCACTCCGACCCCGTGGCCTGGCAACGAGGTTTCGGCTTCAACCGTTTCCAGGGGCGGCCGGGTGAGCTGGCCTGGCACGCCGCCCGGCATCAAGGCGTCGACGATGATGACGTCATCACAGCCTTCGAAAAGTGCCAAAGCGGCCAGCCCTGGGGTGCCAGCCTCAACGAGGCGCAGATCTTCTGGCAGGGGCAGCAAGGCAAGCCTTTGGTATACGGCGGGACCAAAACCGTCGTCGCCGTGCAATGGATTGCCGAAGCAGATAATGTGACGCATGCGCGGTTTCGAATTTAGGAGGGCCACTTACGCCGCGTAGCGCACCCGCTTACCCGTTTCCAACATATGTACGGTGCAAACCAGGCACGGATCGTGCGAGCGAATTATATGACCGATTTCGATGGGATCATCGGAATCTCGTACCGCAACTCCGACCAGGCTCTGCTCCCAGTGCCCTGGCTTGCCGTTGCTATCCCGAGGCGAAGCGTTCCAGGCAGTAGGCGTAACAATTTGATACTTTTCTATGGCGCCGTCCCTAATCCTCAACCAATGCCCTAGCGCGCCGCGCGCGGCCATAACCAGGCCGTAGCCTTCGCCGTCGGTTTCCTGCGTCTTGGATGGGCTGAGGAAATGCGGGTCATTGATATGAAGCGTCAACTCGTCGAGCATGCGCCGCGCATAGGTGAGTTCGATGGCGATTCGACGAACCCGCGCGAATTGACGCAACCAGGCATTTCCACCCTCGGCCGCGTGTAGAGAAGCAATCAGTGCGTCACCCGCAATCAGCAGTTCTGCTAGCGGGCCGGTTTGCACCACTCTGTCAGCATAACGTGGCGCTTTTGCCCAGGTGTAGCGATCACTATTGGGTTGGAATTGCGGAACCGTTTCTCCAGTCCAAGGATGACGGCCGCCGTCGTAAGAACGAAACCAAGAATGGCGGACATGTTCGTTGATCAGTTGCTGGTCAAGCGGTTCAACCTTATTGCTTTCGCCGTCATAAAACCCCCCGGGCAATAAGCGAGCCTCGTGAGGAGCAGCCCACTCCTCTGGGTCGCACCAGGCACCATAGCTGATCATGTGGGGCGTGCCGGCGGCCAAGCGGTGTAGCTCCAGCGCGCGGGCAACGCGACTCAAAAGGCCCAGGGCGCTGTGGGCATGGGGCGGGGTTTCCAGCCAAGCGAAGTAGGCGTCTGCGCTCTGTAAGGCAAGCCAGTCGTCGAGCGGCGCTCCTACAATCCGCTGTTCATACCAGCGCTGTACTTCGTCCAGCACCGCCCGGCACGCAATTATCCGGCGTAAATCTGCAGGCGTGGTCACCCCGCCAGGCAGCATGTATGACGAATGAGGCCACTGGCCACCGAAATGAGCCACGATTTCCACCACACGGCGGGTGGCGGACAGCGTTTCGCGATAAACTGAGCCGCGAAAGGGCTCGAAGGCCTGTACCATCCCTTCGAACCAAGATTGGTCCATGTAACGTGGGTTGCAGAAATCGGGAGTGAAGAACAGAAAGGTCTGACGCAAATCATTCTGTATGCCTTCAGCGATCAGACATAGGTTGCGTATGCGGGTAGCATTGGCTGGTACGGGCGTTTGCCACACATGCTCCAGCGCCAGCACTGCCGAGTAAAGGTGAGCGGTTCCGCAAATGCCGCACACTCGAGGGGTGATCACCGTCGCGTCGCGTGGCGTGCGCCCCACCATGATCTGTTCGAATCCACGATAAAGTGTGCCGATCGTGCGCGCCTCAGCCACCACTCCATCTTCCAGCGCGAGAGCGATTTCGAGATCGCCTTCGACTCTATTTAGATTGATGTTAAGCTCCACCCGCGCCATTCATATGTCCATTTTTTTGTCTTTGACGCGCGGTGGCGCGGCGGCCCGAGCGAGGTTCTTGTATGCCATGTAGCGCGCGCGCTCGACGCCCAAGGGCAAACGCAGCGGGATGTCCCCGATTTTTTCAGTATGGAATAGGTCAACGTCGCGGGGAAAGTTGGGGGAAGTGCAGCCGAAGCAGGGGACGCCGGCGCGGGTCTTGCTACTAGTGCCATTCCACAGGTCGCTATTGCACACGGCCTGAGTCAATGGGCCTTGGCAGCCAAGATTGAAAAACAGACAAGCACGCCCACCCGGTTGGACTTCCTCGATGTCGTATTCATGATATTCGTTGCGGGTGCAGCCTTGATGCACCACGGTGTTAAAGAACGGCTGTGGGCGGTTCAATTGATCCAGTGGCAAGGGCGATCCGGTGGCCAGCCAGGCCAGCGTTTGGGTCATGGCATGTGGATGGGCTGGGCAGCCAGCGATATTGATGACTGGGTGTCCATCCCGCGAACGCCAATCCGGCGGAAGCAGGCCACCAGGAGCTGCGCGGTTGAATTGCAGACCGATGCAATCGCCTGGATTAGGCTTTGCCGCGTGAACGCCGCCAAATGCGGCGCATGTGCCCATCGCTACGACTACGCCAGCACGCTCGGACAGATCTCGCGCCATGTCCTTTCTTGCTTGCCCTTTATAGCTATCATACAGGCCTGTGCCGCGCGGAGCGGTGACAATGCTGCCCTCAACGCAGAGGACATCCAAGGTTTGCGTACCGTCGATAATGCTGTCGAAAAGAGCGTCATGTTGGCTCATAGGTGCGTGCGATAGCGACGGATGCCAGAGCAGCTCGACGCCATAGGTGGACAACAGCTGTTCTAGGCTGGGCGATTCGGCGCTTAGGATGGCCAAAGAATCTCCGCCGCAAGCTCCGGTTTGCAGCCAGAATAAGGTCTTCACGAGATGGCCTTCGAGCTTGTAACTTTGTCACGATTAAAATTACATCATTTCACCTATTATATTATTAGTCAATCAGCATTCGTGTGTTGACAGTTTTCGGCCAGAGCTTTGTGGCTGCCAGCCCTAGCATTGAGAGATGGTAAAATGTGCATTTCTTCGTACCTTGAAGCTCGCCAATATCGCGCCGGGGCCGAGATGAGGTCGATAGCGCAACAAAGTGCCGTGCAACCTCATTACGCTTGGTGTCGCATTGCATCAGAACGCGCGTTGCAAAGCTGTGGCGAAGGTCGTGGATGCGGGGTCGCCGTGCACGGCCCGGTGCGATATTGGCGAGCTTCAAGGTACGAAGGAAGGCACATCTTGCCGTCGAATAGGCAAGCGCACCTCCCTCCATCGATAAGAATAGATGATCATCCAATCCGGCAAAGCGACGCCGTACATCGAGATAGCGGTCGAGAACCTCCACGACGATCGCATGCAACGGTACGCTCAATCTGAGACTTGGCGATGTGCTGCCGGGCGGAGTTCCGCCGCAGTGGGTTGGGTCTCAACACGCGGAGCCGACCGGCGGCTTCACAGATGCGGGCCAATTCCTCCGGCCTGTAGATACAGGGAGCAGGTCGCATTTTTGGTGTGGTGAAGAGGCCGGTTGGGGGCACCTCGTGCTTGTCGACCTCGGCGGCAAGAACCGGGCAAGCCGCGCGACATCGCTAATCCACCGATTCCGGGCATCAAGCGTTGGGGCGCCTGCCGCCCAATCGATAACGGTTGCCGCGCGGGTGTGGGTCTCGCCTTTTCCCGCGGCGACGCGAGCGAAGGCTTGAAGGTGCCGCGCTGGTTTCCGGAGCTGGAAGCCAAGCGAACGACGGAGTGCGATGTAACGCTCGACATCGTCGGTCAACATGGCAGCCTCCCCACCCAGGGCTGGGCAATCTCCGACAAGAGACCGAAGTCAACCTTGGCGTAATGCTGGGTCATTGTGGGCGACCGGTGACGCAGAACCGTGCAGACACAGCTCAAACTGACGCCTTGTCGCAGCATCGCAGTCGCCGCCGAGTGGCGCAGCACGTGGGCACCGCGCTGGAGACTCTTGATTCCCGCTCTGAGCAGTGTCCGGTTTACAATGCATTTCACGGTTGTGCGCGTGAGCGGGTGGATCGGCGCGATGTCCGTGAAGAACAGTTGCGACGTGGGCAAACGTGGTCGCGCCTGTTCAATGTAGGCGATGATCGCGTCGCCCACCTCCTGCGTGAGCGGAAGCCACTCCTCGCGCCTAGATTTACCGGCAATGGCAAGCCGCCCGTTCTTCCAATCGATATCGGTGAGTTTGAGGCCGGCAACCTCGCTCGCCCTCAAGCCCAGACGAGCGAGCAGCAAAACGATCGCCCGATCGCGTAAGCGGGTTTCACCCTGGCAAACCGCTATGGCTCGCTCGATCTCGTCGGCTGCAAGGAATCTCGGAACCGCTGCTAATTGCCAGTTCGCAAAGCGCGGAACGGCGCAATCTCGACCGGCGGGGCATCGGCCGGTCGCGACCAAGAATCGGAGGAACGCGCGCGTCGAGGTTGCAATTATCTTGGCTCGACCACGGCTGTGCGGTCTGGCGCGCTCAAGAACAAACGCCCGCACCGCGAGGGCGGAAAAGGCTTTTGGATCTTCGCCAAGAGCCTTGAGAAGATCGACAAGCGTGGTCTGATAGGTGTCGAGTGTGGAGTCCGTGACGCCGCGCTGGCTTCGCATCCAGGCCCGGAATGCTCCGAGTATAGGCCAGATCTCGGTCGGAGATGGCGGCTTCGGAGGCGACGGCAACGCCCCTTGCTCCCGAAGATAGAGGATGAACAGCGCGGCCGCCCCGCGCGGCGCCCTCGTCGTTCTACCGTTCTTGAAAGTCGATGCAGACGCATGGAACCCGGGCAAAATATTGTCGAGGTCGAGGGCGAACCCGACCGCTGGCAGCCACTCGGCCCAGCAGGCAAGGAGACGCCACCACCTCCACAATCGTGGTCGGCCAATAAACGTGAGCTCCCAAGAAGCGCAGCCGTCCTTCTACGCTCTTGCCTTGCTTTCGTTTCTGTTTTCGCTTTGACATGACGCCTCCTTGGTTTGAGTGGAGGCGGAAGCATGGTGCGGGTTGCATCGGACCGAGTGTCTGGCGTCAGGAAAAGGCCCACTATCCACAGGAGAGATCGGGGCTGACTGGGACAAGTATCGGCACTTCAACGGCTTCTAACTGAGAATTATCAGGTCTCACCTTACGATTGACTCATTCATGGTCTCGAGGTCTGCTTGCTGTGCGTCGTCAGAGTTTTTGGGACATATGGCGGCTGAAATTGAAAGAGTCTCTGGCTCGTCTGGCTCGTGATGTTAAGCAGCTTGCCGTTGGTGCAGCAAGCGGCGATTGGCGATTGTCCG
>Ga0187783_10000499_pt1 | contig 29039 bp, 39 predicted proteins | sample 1015_SJ02_MP02_2_FD_132471 | JGI IMG/M metagenome (GOLD analysis project Ga0187783, IMG submission 132471) | Tropical peat soil microbial communities from peatlands in Department of Meta, Colombia - 1015_SJ02_MP02_20_MG | ecosystem: Environmental > Terrestrial > Soil > Wetlands > Peat | place... | reverse complement strand
CGGTCTCACGACGCAAATGCATGCACGCGCAGTAACGCGCTCCATGCATTTGCTCTGTTCACTCAGTTGTGTGCCATTCATCCCCAGCCTTGAAAGGCTTGGGGTTTTCTGGCACTTAAATAAAACGTAATCTGCTCATGGCGGCTGGTACTGCCACTGTAACGACCGCTGTAATTTTTATGATGCTATTTGGAGCGATACGACTTGGGCTATTTGACAAATATGTAGAATCCTTAACGCACTCTAAATGAGCCTGCTCAAAGAACTATCCGATTCTATGCCGGTCTGGCATGAGCTCCTGGCTGGAGCTAAAAGCGTAAATTGTCTATCTGAAACAAATAACAATCATTAGACAACCATAAAAATTACCCTATAATGGTTGTATACAGGTCTTAAAATAGCTTTTTAAATGGAGTTTCCATGCATCTTTTATGTCGACTTTTATTGTTCGCTGCTATTCCCGCTGCTCAATTGAGTGGCGCTACAGATTACCTTGCAACTCATGTACCAAAAGATCAAATGGAACAGCTGTTTTTTCACCCATGCATGGTAAATACAAAAATCATGCGTGGTGAAATGGCGCCAGGTATCAGCAAGGATACTATCGATACATTGGTAGCATTGATCAAAGCCAAGGATATAGAAGCAATTACGGTACTACTGAAGCCATTGATAGCGGAACGTAATGCGGAAGCGATAGCGACTTTTGGTACCATTACCATGAATCATCTCGACTGTGATTATGCAATTCCGGTGGATCAAATGGAATCAATGATCAAATTTCAACATGCTTTGAGCTGTTTATTCCGTGCCGCATATGATCTCCTACACCCCGAAGCGATGATAAATTTGGCTATCACTATGCAAACAATCGAAGCAGGTCTTGGCGTTGAAAAATATAGTGCTACAAAATCTTTACTTTCAAATGCAGTAATGAGATACGTAGAAGCTACTAAAGATACTGCACTTGCCTACACATTAGGATTATTTTACCACAAGCATGGTGAATCCAAACTTGCACAATTTTACTTTGATGTAGCCAGCTCTGATTTAGCCAAACCGCACAACAACTAAATCTCCGTCAGAATTCAAATTCTGAATTGTATAGTGCTTCGTGGCATCCTGATCTACACAACTACCAATCATCTGTTGTACGGTGACATGAGCGTTCCCACGGTCATCAAAATATGGTTGCGAACAACAATATGCACGTTTAAGACCATGTTTTTTGTTGCCCTTGCAATACCATAGCATGGATCCATTTTTGCTCATCGTAGGTGATGGGAGCACCGTGCCAATCATGGTGGTAAAAGTGCATATGATACACTTGCCTTCCCCAGTGCGCGATGTAAGTTGTCTGCGCATAAATGATAACGTTGTAATGCCATACCACATTTCCATCGTGTTATTGAAAAAACCGAGTGGCTTTCCGACATAAGCACATGCAGTTGCATATGCGTTCCACACAATATGTTTGGGCAATGCTGCTTGAAAATGTTGTATCATGAACGCCTTACGATACGGAGCCGTTTCGAGCAACATAGGACGCATTGGTTTACTGGCTACAGCACATGCACCAATATCGTGATACGATAAATATCCCGGTGCATTTTTTAAGATGAGCTCCATAACAAGATATGGTTGAGAGGTATCCATTGCGTACGTGTTTAATCCCACGAGTAAGTACAAACAGTTCACTGCCAAAAGGCACGCCATGGAGCTTTTTAACATCATATGATAGCACCAGTATCGTCGAGTTCATCGATTATTTCATCATCAAGCATCATACTTATTTTCCTTTTTGCAAAACTTATTTATTAGATAATGGTCTATATCCCTGCTTTTTCTCAGCTTCGTTGAGTAACTCTAGTACTTTGGCATATGGCCGACATTGATCAAGCGTATCATGAATAACATAATGTCCAATTGCCTCAAGAGCTTGTCGTTTTGGTGTCTGTCTAAATCGATTTTTTATGAGAGCATCAGCACCATTCTCTAATAGTTTCTCAACCGCATAAGCATTACCTGAACCTGCAGCTTGATGCAATGGGGTATCTTCCGATCCGGTATCTTTGGTATTCACATTTGCTTTAAGACGACCCATAAAAAATGGAAGTAATAGTTCTGAATTAGAGAGCGTAACTAATTGATGCAGCAAAGTTTTCCCCTGCCAATCGCGTCTGCACCGCGTAAAATCGACGTATCGCTCAGTTAAATGCACAATATTTTCTATTTTTTGTAATCCTTCTGGTGTGTTTTCCAATTCAATAATTTTATTTATAGCCTGACACGTAGGTTCAGACCATGGCGCATCCGATGAGTATAGTGGCTGTTGTTCAGTTGATTGCGTTGAATCAGTTGTTTGGTTCTGTTCTTGAGCCCCAGCAACCATTGCGCACAAAAATATCGCTACCAATAGTATTTTTTGCATAAAAACCCTTCATTTAAAATGTTACATACAAAAAAACATTATACACACTATTGGAAATAAAGAAAGCGAAAAAGCGTCTTTAATTGACCTAGCTGCTCACTTGATCGATACAGAGCCGTTTATAAATGGCGTACAAATGGGGCGGTAATGTATCCGGTGAAGCATTTGAATATATCCGCAGCATCATCAAAATGTCGACTTTGAATACTTTTGGTTCTTCCAGATCTATTAAAGCCACAATCTTTTTGCATAGTTCGAATGGAAGTCGTATCGCAGGATGAGAAAGTACCAACAGTGCAGTATAGCGCGATGCAGTTGCTGCCTTTTTGTTGGTGTCATATTGTTCCTTCAGATAGGCACAAAAATTATCGATAGTATCTGATGGCAAAACGAACCCGGATACTTGTCGTTTAATTTTTGCAAAAACAGTGTGCGTTTCATTCAGGAGTTCAGAATATGCATCTAATGGAATGGATACTGTTTTTGTCGTTTCAGCTAAACTGCACACAATCTGGATACCCGTTGGTTTATGTGTATGGACAATATAGTCAGCATATCCCAACCAAACCGCCGTGGTGAGCCGTTTATCATGTTTTGTTTCGCCTCTGATTACATGAACTACTGATTCAAGATGGTTACTCACCATTGTAGGAAATGCTGAATCTAAAGAAATTCCATCATCCGATGCCATATTTACTGCTGTCCATGTTATGAGAAAGAGAAATATTATATTTCTAACCATGATGGTACCTTCTGTTGTTGTGTATAAAACGCTATTCATGTTAAGATTCATCAGAAAAAAGTCAAGATGCTAGAAAACAGACTTTTTGGTACACTTTAAACTACAAATTTATACAAAGGTATCATGATGCATATGTTTTGTACACACAATGTTGCTCTTCTATTCCTTTCACTTGTAGCCATATCTGCTCACGCTGCCGACCGTGCTGATTGCGTTTATGTACCCCGTGAGCGCGTTCTGCATGGTGAAGACAGTGTTGATGAATCGTTTCATGATCCGCGTCTCATTGCAGCTATCAAAATTTTTTTCGGTGGACGAGGCATTCTGACACCAAGGCCAAGTAATGCAGCAATTATGGATAGTCTTTCCCGGCACACGCCAATTGATGTACCGTTTCCTACGTATCGTACGTTATATACGGCATATCGTGGTACCATCACACGGTTAATAGAAGGCGTTGCGCAAAAAGGTAAAAAAATAAGTTCCATGGAAACAGCATGTTTTACCTATCTCGATGAGTCGTATACAAAAAGCACACGATCAATAGTAAATTCGCGTTATATAACAATTCTCACGCTGACCAAAGCAGGATTTGCACTACCGACAGAAATCTATAAAAAAATTTTTGATTATGTGGATGAGCAAGTACATGCATATGAAGTTGATCTGTTTGTTATGTTACGTATACACTGCCGGGGTGAAATAAAAAAGATGTCTGAAGAACTGCAAAAATTCTATCGTGAGATTTGTGATAGGAATATGTATGGTGACTAAAGATGTTTTGGAAGAAGTAAAAAATCGCTTGGTGGAGACATACAATCCAATTGTGATTTACCTGTTTGGATCATATGTATGGGGAGCACCAACTGAAGATAGTGATCTCGATTTATTAATTGTGATAGATAAATCAGATGAAAAATCGTATGAGCGGGTACGGCCGGGCCAACGAGCATTATTCGGCCTTGGTATTGCAAACGATCTGATTATTTACACAAAAGATGAGTTTGACCGTATTTCAAGCAATGTAACAACGCTGGGATATAAGATTAAAAACGAGGGGAAAATCATCTATGCTCGAGCATGAACAATGGCTTAGAATCGCCAAAGAAGATCTTGCGGTAGCAAAAATTCTTTTAAAAGAAGAGTTCTTCTCATCGGTTACCTATCACAGTCAGCAAGCCGCCGAAAAATCTCTCAAAGCGTTTCTTGCCTTCAAAAGTCGTCCCATCATAAAAACGCATAACCTGCTCAAATTGATCGAGCTGTGTATTGCAATTGATCGCGAGTTTCAAAAACTGTTTGACGCGGCGGACTATGTCAATCCATTCTCGACAAAGTTCAGATATCCAGATGAATTCAGTATTCCCGATTTTAAAGATGCAGAACTTGCGATAAAGCATGCCCAAAACATTATGGCCTTTGTCGTTAAAAAAATAGCTGTCCATGGTACAGAAAATCAGCAAGATATTTTTGAAAAATAGAACCACTCAATTAAACAGATTATTATTTGGGGTACACGTATAATTTGTTGAACCAGAATCAGATACAAAATAGAGAGAGTTATTTCCCTTATAGTGTGCCGAGCTCATCGTAACATCATCAAGGCTATCTCCATACCGCTGCAACCATAAGTCTCCATCAGCAAAGATGTGCGAACTTATGATGCTCGCGATTGTTGCATATGTTATCGGTCTCATAACAGGGATTGTCATACGTTTAAATAGGGACCATTGAGCATTGGTAATCGTGACAGTAATAGAATTGTTATCAGCACAGAGTGCTTTATTAACAAAATTACACAATAATATCAGCATTAACGTTATTTTTAATTGCATATTAGTTCCTCACGACGCACAACGATCCAAGAGCCAAATAGGATGGATTTCTTCATTAAAGAGTTTTTCGTATTTTTCCACAAACGAACGGAAATCTTTACGTGCTTCAAGCAATTCTTCGTCGGTCAATGTGTCATTTACTCTCGGGGAATGATGTATAAAATGGTGCCCATTTGCATCGCAGAATGAAGCATATTCTTTGGTAAATAAAATGAATGAGTGCCACAAGTTATCCACATCGGCACTATACATATTGATGGTAATCTCGCTATTTTCTTTGAGCGCACACAGAATCAAATACCGTTTTAATTCTCGTTCAAGCATGAGCATATCATCATCGGTATACCCGAAATCTTTTTGGCAGCGCTTTATGATGTCGGGCATTTCATATTGCATCACCTGAGAGATAATTTGTTCATCAGAAAGAGAGGTAGTTGCAAAGCCGCGTACGTACACAACCAGTGCAACCAGTAAACAGAAAATCGCAACACTCATGATTTTAACAGCATTCGACATAACACCCCTTACAAAAAAGGGCACATCTTACGACATGCCCTCAACATTAATAGCCCCGAGAAAATTTATTTATGACCGCATTTACTACATCTACCACATGAATTACCGCAGCATTTGCTACCGCCACAATGACCACCACCACATTTCAGTTTAGTGACGTTCAGATCTTTGCCCGATTTAACATTTTGGCGCAAGGTACTTATTTTTTCTGCTGCTTTTGTTATTTTTTCTTGCAATGAACATTGCGTTTGAACAGCTACAACACACAATAAAGTGGTTATGAACAGTTTGTACATCATGGACCTCTCCTTAAAAAGTTGGATGTTTAACATAAACTGCTCATTATTGTAAAGGTTTTATATAAAAAATAAAGAAAAATATTTAAAAATCATGAAGAGCTTCAAAATATATGCTAACGCTGGTTCTCTTTTTTCTTTGCATATCAATAACTTTTTTCGCAGGGTGTTAATGTGAACACCCTGCACCCCACACAAACTTGCAGTTTGATCGCTACAGGCGCTTGTAAGTCCACACTACAGCGTCTGAAAACAGACGCCCGCATGGCCTGACAAGCTGCGCTAGGGAATTATTAATTGAATAAAAAGTCTTTGGCGCAGTGAGAAGGCCGTATGAGCGCCGTAGGCGCGGTAATTAGGCCTTACGAACGCTTGGGGATCCAAAGGAACTGTTGGCACACGGAGGTGTGGAGGGGTTTGTGAGAACCTCTACACGAAAAAAGCAAAATTAATTTACAAAAAAAAGAAAGGATCCATTTTTAAAACTACTTTAATTCAGGATATTTTTTTGGTTCTTCCCGACAATATTTTTCACCAAAACTTCCCGCAGGATGCTCTGCAATGGTGACATATGCTCGTTCATAAAACCCACCGCGTTCTTCACGCTTTTTTGCTTGCGCCGCAATAAGCTGTTCTTTGCTGATGTTATACAACACACACAGCGCATCAATAACTTCATACAAATCAGCAAGCTCTTGTAACAATGCTTCCGCGTCGTGAGAAACACGAACTTCTTCTGCTTCTTCGAGTAATTTGCTTCGCAATTCTGCATCATACGCGGCATCAGTAAGTTGTTTGATATGAACGATAGAACCGCGTGTTTCCATAGCTACAGGCATTTTATCACGCCAGAGTTTGTTTTGTTGAAATTTATGCATTTTAACCATTATTGAACCTTATCACCGAGATATTCGATAAGTTTATTGATATGGATATCCTCAAGATCAAGATATGAGATTATTTTAGCCCATACATCCGATGGAAGCTTGTAAGTACGAGCAAAGATAACAGTACTTTCAGCCTGATCTATTATTCTTGTTTTTAGCAACTGTACCACATTCTTATGATTTTGTTCGTTACGATCCGAAGATTCTTGAATACGTTGTATGAGTGTTTTGCCTTTGGGATGCGCAATTCGCATGCATGCACCAGCTTTAAATAATAACGGTAGCGTTTCGGCTCGTCCATCCTTTGCAGCAAGTATCAATGAAGTTCTCATTTCATCATCAGGATCGAATTGTACAGATGCATGTACATTAGCACCACGATCAATGAGCACTGTTACCAACTCATTATGGCCATTCATTGATGCATACATTAAAGCGGTAAATCCATTCCATGGAGATTTGGTTTCTATATTTGCACCATAATCGAGAAGAAGTTTCACATATTCAGTACAGCCGCGGGCTGCTGCGCTTGTTAAGGCGGAACTGCCTGGATTACCTAGTAAAGTATTGCCACGATCTACTGCATCATTTGGAGAGATTCCCATATCCAATATTCTTTTTGCAGCAGTAATATCATACTTTGGTTTTATAAATGCGGGCATTCTTAATAAAATCTCTTCTAGCACCTCTGACTCATTCTGATTTTCGTCTATTATTCTATGCCACTCAGAATCCATGGCGTATACAGATGTTGAGTATAGAGCGGTAAGCGTAAGCATATGCTTAATGATGTTCATACGAATCCTTGTTGAGGTATGCAGTTTATGTGCAGTTTTTCTATCTAACGCGTCATTATGGTAATGTACGTTGAATTTTTGGTCAATCACAAAAAACATTATTTGTGGCAACGAATTGCTTTCATTGGCCAGCACTATACACTGAAAGTATCATTTATCAGGAGTTACCATGTACCACAAAGTAGCCTTGGCAGTAAGCTTTATGAGTATCACTAACACTTACTCGTGTGAAAAAACGTTCGCCATCATAAAACCTGATGCCGTTCAGCAAGGGCATACCGCAAAAATTATCGATCTCATCAAAGAACACGGTTTTACCATCACACAGCAACTTAATACCATAGTATCGCGCACTCAAGCTGAAACACTCTATGTCGATTATAAAAACAAAACATGGTTCAACATGGCTACAGAATTCATATCGTCAGGACCTGTTGTTTTGCTGGTACTCCAAAAAGAGGATGCAATTTCGGCATGGCGTGAACTGTTGGGTCAATCATATCCCTCACAGTGGGGCCCGCTACGAGTGCAATTTGCAACTTCACACTTACGCAATGCACTGCATGGTGCAGATTCTCCCGAAGATGCAGCAAAAGAAATCGAACTGTTTTTTAGCTGAGAAATTTGTTTGATGCCATTTTTTACTGATCTTTTGCCCCCCATGGGGTCATCGAAAATGGCGGTTTTTCATCCATCCCGGTAAATTGGCGCATAAAAGCAAGTACCTCTTCTGCTGGTGGTAAGTTCTTTTTGCGTTGTACCATTTCATACGCCTTGCGCGCTATAGGACCAGTTGCGGTGACTGACTCAGATGCATCAAGCGTAATGACCATTTTGGGCGGATTTTCGGTATACACAGCACAGTCTTTTTCAGTAGCTTCAAACATTTCAGCAAGACGGCTTGTAACGATCGACTGTCGAGCCCGTATACGGTTTTGCTCTTCTAACCAATCGAGCGGATCATGTTTACGTTCTGCAGCAACACCAGACATGCTGGCGCTCAGTAGCATGAACAATGATATTCGGTATAAACACATCATAGGAAACCTTTCTCATTAGTAATCAGGATCATCACAATAATCGGGGTCATCTATCACTTCGTAATCATCTTCTTGTGCAGCAAGCGCATAGGCAGCACAGGGAATTTTATCAATATCGTTCGGTATCATTGCTGTTTTTGGTTTATAAAAGATAATCTCACTATTCATATTATTGAGTGCGATAGTATCACCCAGTCCACAAACAAGTGGCGGAAACGCGGGGCTATGAATGGGGATCTCTATGCAATGTAGAAAGGCTCGCCCGTCAGTGCCAAGAATATGGAGGCCCATAGATACATGATGCGATTTACCTTCAGATTCATTTCCGCTTCTGACATTTACCGCATACGCAACAAAGGTAGTATCGTTGATACGTGCGAGATGGCCAACTCGATAGTCACCGAACGCCATGCCCTTTAAAAATTCTTTTTTTGCAATGTCATAGAGCATGATTGAAGGTTTTTCGCTACATGACCATGCAACTAAGGTTGGTGTAATAAATACGACGGAATCTACCGAAAAGTGGGAACCCCATGTAAAAAAAGGTTCATCTTCATTTTTGTTACACAATAAAATGCCGTTGTGAGTACCAACGGCAAACGTTTTTGCATCACTTGCTGCGGCTAATGACTCAACGCTATACGCCACTTCATCATAGGCATTATCGTATAAGTTCCATTGTATAGCTAATTGCTTGAACGTAACAACCATTGGTCTAAAGCCACCGCGATCTTCCGGTTCAAATGTAATCCGCGCTTTAAATGCAAGACCCTTGGGAGATGGAATGATATGCGAAATACCAGACATATGGGGAATGCTCAACTTAGACTTGAGCATCTGTTTTTTAATATCCCATAGTCTGATTTCATCGGATTTCCCTTCTGCAAGCATATCCTCTGAAATAAATGCTAAACAATAGCGGAACCGCGGTGTTTCAAGGGGATGCGTAAAACCAAAAATGGCAAGCGGTTCTTTGCTTTGCGCAGGATTCCATAGAGTAATGGCAGTATGGGCAACAGCGAGCAACCCTTCTTGTGAGCATGCCATGTGCACCTGCTCTTTAGCGTTATAATCAGGAATCTGTAAACGTGATCGCACAGCATATGATTTTGCCCATAATGAACGTAATGCGCCAGTGCCGAGATCAGCCTTAATTTTGTGTTGTAAATCGATTGGCAGATGATCGGCATAATATGCCGCTTCAAATTGTTGTGCGGGCAGTTCAATAGTGTGGATATTGTTGGCACGCAATTCTTTAACGTAGGTGTAGCCTTTAGTGAATGCAAGCGCTTTTGCTGATATATATGGCACATCAACATTCATGCCATATACTTCCGTACTCACAACTATAAAACACAGTGAAGTTGCTAAAAAACCATGGAGTAAACTATGTTCCCGTTTGTGGTTCTTATACATCGCACCATGCCTTCATATTCTAAAAATCATTTTCATCCAAAGAACGAGTGTTCATACGTTTTGTAGCAACGGGTGCACCCAAAAATGAATCACTACTCTCATCTATGGTTGTATTCTGAATATTCTCTGCAGGTGATGATTCCAGTAGTTGCGTAGGTTCAAGATCATAGCGCGCACAAGCGGTCACAAGAGAGCCTATTTTTTTTACAAACTTTTTGACCGAAACTGCATCCATGGCATGGAATTTCATGGTACAGCACGCTATACAGACCACAAGCAGCAGTGTCTTCATCTATTTCTTCTCTTTCCATACATGTACAAGGCCGTTACTATTGGTTGAAATAATGCCCCCATCATCGGTGGTAGTCAGTGCAGTAATTGAACCATAATTTTCACCATAGCGGGTACAAATAGTTTCAGCAACTTGAAAGGTACGCATATCATGTAACATAATCATGCCCTTATCACGACCGACTGCAAGATAACCATTTGGTAAACAGACCATCGCATGTACACCGGTACCATAATTTTTCATGTTATTGCACAACGGCTTTGCAGCACGGATGTCCCACATTCTTATTTCAGAGATATCGTTATTGGGGCATGTAAAATTAGCACCGGAGTAGACTATGTTACCTTGATGTGCAAACGCGGTCACTGGATGCCCGTTATGGTCTCCAAGCACCGTGCGTGTCCCTGTTTCTGTATTACAGCATGCAATTTCACCGGTGTAATTACCTGAAATCAATGTATCATCGACCACATGTAGTGCATTGACCCATCCAGATGCAGAACCATGATAATCAGTTTCATAAGTGCCAAAATTGTGTGAGCCTGATGCGGCAAGAACATCGGTACCACGGTTTATACGCACAATGGTATCATTCATTGCGCCTAAAAAAAGTTTGTTTTTTGAAGCCGCCATACAAAAAAACGGACTACGATTAGAGGTAATCTTTTGTACGGTATTCTTGTTTTGATCGAGTCTACCAATATTTCCATTTCTGGAAGCCAAATAGAGCACCCCTTCAACAAAAATCAATCCCGCATCACCACTATTGCAGTCAAGATATTCCCAACTCTGTTGATTAGTGGCTTTATCATAGAGACGTGCGGTACGTTGCTTGCTACTCACCACAATAGCACGTGAACGATTATCGAATGCTACCGCCAATGGTACGGGAATCATCTGAAGCCACCATGTCTGTGTTGCTCTGAAATAACCAGGATACTCAAATGGTTTTTGTTCTTGTGGAACTTGTGCGGCATGAATAGGCAAAATTGATGCACAGAGTGCAGCACCCACCGTAAGCTTCATTGAACTTTGTTTCATAGTAGTTTCCTCTAATAATACAGAATCATTATTCGTTATTAGTACTGGGCTGCACCGTATCGATCTTGCCAAATTGCGACATCGCTATAATGATCTTCGATAACTCCTGCATATGTGTTGCAAGCGCAGTTTGTTCAGCTAGTTTGATTTGGAGGCCAAACTCTTTTTCAATATCTTCATAATAGAGCGCAGGATTAGTAGCATATGCTGGCCTGAACTGCGGATTGAGTTTTTGGGTCAGTTGCATGATAGTGGTGAAAGTTTTAATGGCGGATTCACTGCCGTTTTTCAATTGTGAACAGGTGATACCCCAGGTATTGATATTCCCCTCAGTTGCCTTTTTACATTGTGCTAACTTATCATTTAGCTCTCTAATCTGTTTTTCGCGTAAATGTTTCATGTTTTGTGCATAACCCTCCATGTTTTTTTTATAGTTTTCCTCGGAAGCAGTACGCCATGTATAGGCTGATTTGAACAGTTCTTCACACATTTCCAATGGTATCTCAACATGTTTTTGGTCACACAACATGAGCAGCTCTTCTACTTTTTGTGTATCAAAATCGATGACCATGTGCTCTAAATAATTTTCCAAAAGATGACGATTTGATCGTGTATCACAAAATCGATCACCCTCTTTTTCTTTGCCGGTACATGTTTTGAGCATCGTAATGACTTCAGGTTCTCTACGCTGCTGTTCTTTCACTTCACGTGCTTTTGCAACCCACGGTTTTACCGGTGGCACCACGAGCGAATCTGCTATCGATGTTGTTGTGGTTGTAGTCGTGATTGTGTGCGTGGATGTAGATGTGGTAATTGGCGAAGTTGTTTCTGCTGCAAAAACAGATAAATGGCATAACACTGACGAGCATATCACTATGCCGAAGGCATAATTCATTACAGTCTCCTTTGTTTTTGTTGTGCTGAATCGCCGATTATTGTGGGCGCTTTTTGTATAAATGTCAAACAAAATTTTCATCGCTTACACGTTGACAGAGATTTTGTGGAGTATTAACATTATCTATGCCTTTTCATGTACAACGCTGGGTAGGTTATGAAGCTATCTGTTACTATTTTTTGCATGGCGTGTGTCATCAATGCATTGACAGCATCAGAAGAACCTGGTCCATGGACAAATGCTTCGCCAAGAAGAGCTTGGGCTGACTATATATTTCAAGAAGTTGCTGCACAGTCAAAGCATGATCAGCGGTTAAAAGATTACATTAAGCAACACTTTCCATGGGAATTTTTTCAACACCCAAAACCACCAAACAGTCTGATTGTTAAAAATTTGTATTGGCAAAAAAAGGTGTTGTGCCCGCTCGATATATATTGTGAATTTGTCGATGCTACTGCACAAATAATTGTCCCTCTCAATGAAACTAACTACGATGACCTTATCAGATATCTGACAGAACAACGTGACACCCAAAAAGCTCATTGCCTGATTGTCCATGCATTACGGGCGCAAAATATATTACCAGAATTACGCAAGCAGATAGTATGGGCATTCAATAATTTAAACGAACAGTTCAAAACAGATGTGTTGGTCATGATTCGCATCAGTGCACGCGGCGATCCGCAAAAAAATTTGCCTGTGCATTTGCGCGAGTATTATAATCAGATTGATAGTTTAACCCTCTAATTTTATCAGGAGAGATGATGAAAAAATATCTAATTTTTTACGGTATCAGCATGGCACTACCACTATGTGGCGCAGATCAAAATTCAGACACAGTAAAATCAGCGCAACATCTAGATTGGCTCAGCGATACTGATTGGGAAAATCTCTGCCGAGAAGCCAGAAAAACGTACGCAGAAAAACACCCTATCACGATGGCTATAATCAAAACCGAATTGCAACGCACACCTGCTGCAATCATGAGGGAACAAGCAAAAGCGGCCGAACATATTACATGGGATAAACATGAAGTACTACACGAAAGACAGATACTCAGTTTTAAAACAGCTTTTAACGACACAATGCCTGGTGTGTTGGCACAACACATTGTTGCGCTCGTCCAACAAAAAGAACTGCAAAAAAAGGTTATTTATCTTGGGCAGGGTGAGCTCGATGATTTTACCAAATATGAAACTAATGTTACTTATGATGTGCGCACAGAAAGTAGCGTTCGTTTTGTACACTGCACTACCACCATATTCAGAATGTCTGATCTAGAAAAGTTTCTTACCGAAGCAGAAAAAGGAAATTAAGATGCGTGTATTTTTTATAGCAATGCTGTTATCGACTGCCTCACTTTTTAGCGCAGATCATGCCAAGCAGTCGGCCGATGAACTTATTTTTGGGTGCACCCCACCATTTAGCATGCAGCATGTTAAAGAAATTGATCCGGATCCAGCAATTGTGCAAGCAAAAATGGATCAGAAGCCACAACTAGTGATGTCGTTTCCTGTGGAAAATGTTGGGCCTTCGCAATCATGGGCTACCATAACAAACAAAAATTTATAAAATTGTGCACTCTTGATATGGTGTGCCCAACTCTTCGAGTGCTTTTTTGAGCAGATCGGGCTCATAAAAGCGTGATTCGATATAAATATAGGGCATCTCTGTAAGATGATCTATTTTGCGCACATAGCGAGTGTTTACATCAAGATAGTTAGTTTCCCTCATGTAACATCCGGTATGCTCTAACCATGGTTTGTTGTGATAACCGCTGCGTGCTTCAATCGCTTTTATCTGATTCCATACGGCAGTAGTAAATGGGTCATCCGGATTTTCGCCATCCAATATATAATTGCACAATATAAGCGTCATACCAGGCAAAAGATCTATAACACTACTTCCCATACGGCGTGCCGGTATCGGTGGACGTGCTCCATGCGCCGTTATTTGCAGTATTTTAGTGCCCGCTCTTTTTAACACCATCAAATCGATACCGGTATTATCCATTTTGAGCAGGTTATTTTCGCAATCCATTGCGTAGACAAAAATGGGTGTACATAACACCAGCAAAATCAATGCAATACGCATAAAATCCCTTTTTTAGATTAATGATTTACAAATCAAGTATGTCTGCAGATACGCATCAAAAGTCATCGCATTTTTTGCCGCATCTTCTTCGGGTGGTACAAGCGGTATAATGCGATAACTTGCCAATCCCAAAACAGTATGGTGTGCAATAAGCTTGGTTCCCTGCTTATTAAATCCGATTGAAAGATAATTCGAAGCAATGAAAGTATTCGGCAACGGAAATTCACGCACTGTACAGGTTTTATGAAGTTTGGTAACTACAAGCACTGTGCCGGGTCCCTTGTCATAAAAGCCGGCTACGCCATTGTTGCGCCGCTCCTGTAGTTGCGCACATTGTGTATCATCGCGAGATATCGCAATAAGATGAGTAACCCTTTTGCTCATATTAGCAAGATCATTGTGACGTACAATAGCTCGATATATATTCCGTTGTGCCATATCATTTTTAAGATCAACAGTAGTCATTTTGTATTCTAATGTTTTGCAAGGCGCACTGCCTGCATAATAAACATATCCTGGACACCGTTCAAGCATCATAATTTTTGATCGATCAACAGAATAGCTGGTTAACGTTTTTGCTTGCTTTTCACCAGATTCCCAAGAACGATGCCTTTCTAATTTTTGCTCATCTTCTGGCGATAATGTTCCATATTTTTTTGTGCGTTCAATAAATGCTTCGTCAGTTTCACGATCATGCCATTCAAGATAGCGTGCAATGTTGTCGAGCACTTCAACAGGAAGCTGCGCAAGATAGCAGATGCCTGGCGGCTGTTCTGCAGCATGTGTAGCACCAAAACAGAGAAAAAGTAGCGCATACTTAATTATATAATCGAACATAGTGAACCAAATAAGCTGCTTTTATTATCAGCAGCATGCTCTTCTATCCCATCTTCTTGTGTTACATCGGCAATGACTCTTTCAATAAATTGGAAATCAGAAATCAACACCGTGCACGTTGCTGATGATCTATCATTATCAGATGCCCATGCATAGCGCGTATAGCGATCAATCTCTTTTGGCGTTGCACATTCAACAGAATATCGTGTGAGGGTATTGCGCACCATTGCTTTGTCTCTAAAACCAGGTTTCGATTCAAGTGCATGAATCTTTTCAAATATAGATCGAGACAAAAGATCTTGTGCAGTTGCATAAAAGATACGATTAAATTGAAAACTTGCAACTCTACAGGCACGACCATTTTGGTGCGGCCCAACAGCGGCCCGTGCGGCACGCATGCGCTCACGAATGACGGGAATGGTTGCTGCTCTAATTTCATCTTTTAGTAATTGCTCTGAGATAAACCACGAATTATATGCGTTATCATAATCGGCCGGTTGCGGGGGTTCTTTTGGCTTGTAGCTTGGATAACCAAGCTGATCATCAGCGCTGAAAATAGTCTGTGATGGGATCGCTAAAACAAGCAGTAATATTGCCAACAAAATGCTATTCATTATACAATCCCTAATCTTGTTTTTTGTCATACGATTCCATCTTAAGCTTGAACCGCTCTTTTTTTATTCGTTGTACCCAGTTTTTATCATAACGGGGCACCCCTTTACCATATTTACAGGGCACCCATTTATCAGGGTATTTCAATGGAGGAGCATCCGGTGGATGGTAAGCAAATTCTTGCAACAATTCATCATGCCATTCTTCGATAAGATACGCATTTATTATCGTTATAGTGTATGTGAAATAATATGGCGAACAACTACTGCTGCCGCCATCCCAACAATCAATGGTGCCGCTACAGAGCGACCCATATGAATGCCATGCTACATCATCTGGCCCTAATACTTTTTCTCCAGTATCAAGGAATTCTTTGAGCTTGTTAAAGAGCAGTGTTTTGCGATTATCGATCATCATTTTATAATTGGGATCTTGAGACATAATCGCTGCAGCACACGCTTTGTTGATCAACCGAAAGCGGGATACGGATATATGATCCAATAAATGATCAGACGCATAAAGCGAAAACGAAGGCAGCGTCACAATCAACTTAAATGCATCATCGCCTGCATGCATAGTTACTACACAAAAGAGAAGACCTTTTATCACTTTCATAATTTTACGTGTTTTGCATCCAACATATCACGCAATGTTGTGCTGTTAACAAAAGCATTGATTTCATTTTTTAAAAATCTTTCTTGTATGTGCAAGCCGAGAAGTTCATACACCTCGGATGGTTTATCCATGCAGCGTTTTTCAACCTGTGTTTTCTCTTTTTGCAGTTCGGCCAATTCAAAGCGGACCGCATGTATGGTTTCAGGCTTTAGCGTACGATAATGATGCCACACGGTGGCGCACATTTTTGGCCATTTGGTTTGCCAGCCAGAGTCACTGCCATAAAGCACGCTCCCCAGCATCAACACTGTGATGGCGATTACATACCCATTTTTGTACATACAAATCCTTTTGTTTTATGTTTGATCCGCATTGTGTAACACTTTTAATATTACTTCAAAATTATGGATACCATCGGGATATGTCGTTTCGCAACACCAGTTTGTTCCTTTACCGCACCTGCAGAGATCGCACAATGGTTCAGGTAGTTGTACATGAATGCGTTGCTCACCATGGCTACCACTCCACGTGGCATGCCCCTCTGCGCCATCCGCATAGCGCAACATGATAAGCGCATCAACTTTGGGCATTTTATACAAAAACTCATCTGAGTAAGCAATAATTTTATCACGAATGTCGCTTGGCAAACAAAATGCACGAGCAACAAGTGCAACACCAAACGCGTAGTCTATATAGAGGCCGTTTGATACATGATTGGCATGGTAATTTTTATGTAAGTAACCGATGAGACCATCACGAAGCCCTTCGTAATGTCGCTGCATACTCAGCGCTTCTTGTTCAGATAGTGATCGCCAATGCACACCAGAACCACGTAATACACAATCATGTTGTAGATAGTACACTGCGGGAGCAGACATAACCTGCGCTATGGCATTCGTAGCACCCGCCAGCATTGCGTTATACACTTTTTTGGACACCAAAAATGGTTCTTTATCGATTAAATTTACAATCATCATGTGCAACGTGGGCCCGTGAAAATTCTGAAAGACAAACCATTGTCGCTGGTGTTTGAGTATTGCCATGAGGCGTGCATCATACTGCGATGCATCAATATCATCAAGATGCAAGCGACGAGATGTGTCTGCAGAGAAAATGAAAAGAGGATATAAGAATAACAGTGTTAAAACTTTTGGTTGCATGAAATACCTTCCATTATTTAGTACCACCATTTGTCATTCGTTTGATTTTTTCAAGCTTTTCTTGCGTCATCGACGCTCCTGAAACAAAAAAGATGATCTCTTTATCAGTGGCTTCCATCTTTTGTGATTTAATCAGTTCTAACCAATAATCATTAAAAAATGGGCCTATCAGTGAATAGTTTTTATCTGCATAATTGAAATAACAGTTTCGTGATTTCAGCTCTCCTGTTGAAGTTATGCGATGTTCAACAATTTCTTTACCATGTTCGTGTGCATATACACATGGGTCGCCATCGTCATTTAAGAATGGTCGCGTGATATGTGTCATACCACGACCAAACAGGGTATAAAATTCATAGATTGTGGGATTGTTATGCTCTCGCCATTGAGGCTCACATTCAGCATGGGTAAAAATAGTGTGCGCAAATCGTGTAAGAGCGTTGTTAGCATTAATATGTAAACAACAGAGGTCCACAGTATATTGTTTATATGTGTTGTATACCACGTCGCGATCTACGACCCGTATCGTTTGTTTTTGTGATCCTATAAATCCACATGCAGTGCCATATTTGTGCCAGATAACATATCGCTGATCGGGATATTCGAGGGCAGTGCGATCGGTATCGGCATGTGGTTTTAGTATTGCTCTATAATGCGAGGCCTTGCTGAGAACAAGTGCATTGCACGTCTTATTAAGCAGTGCAAGAATGCAGATTAATTTGTGATCATGATGATGTGTATGCCGTGTGACCAGTTCTAGCACGAGGTGACCTTCTTCCATGCTGTAAATAGATAGGCTCAAACACACGCACGCGATACATGCATAACCTATTTTTTTAAGTCTGTTCAGATGTTTCAATAGGACCATACAATTTCTCCTTTTAAAAGCATCAAAAAGAATATTGACATCAGTGTATACCATTTTATGCACATTACCATTGCACATCGATACTATTCTGCTAACCTAAACTCAGCGTTACGAACACCTATCAAAAAAACAGGAGATAATCATGAACAAATCACATCGTATCCTTTCACTCAGTTTACTCATGTCGGTTACTATACCATTGTATGCCGCTGATGATTGGGCTGACTGGGATGGTTACAATCCTGTAGATCAAGAAAAAATAACATCGCCGGGATCACGACCAACAAAGTCGATACCATTGGATGCGGTGCAAGAGCGCAAACCTAAAAAGTCGTATGCACAGAAATATCCTATCACGATGGCATTATTTAAGGCAGAATTGACACGTACAACGGCAGAGCAGCTTGAGCAGGAAGTGGCAGTCATCCTTGCAAAGCATATGCGCAAAAATTCCAATGAGCCGCATCATGATATTGCGTGTGTGACAATTTCTGGCTTATTGACCTTAAAAAACAGTTTTAATGAACAGACTAAGGATCCAGTAGAACAATATATTATTACACGTGTTTTAGAAAAAGAAGCACAACGAGGGCTCCAACACAGTGGACGCAATAGCCTCGACAAATTCACTCGTTATACGATGTATATGAGTAATAATGTACGTTTTGTTACCTGCACCACAGAATTTGAAGAGCTCAAGCATGTAAGTACTTTTCTTGATGAAGCAACCAGACAGGAAGCTCCATTTTAGTTTTTTTGCAGAGAGGTATCACGACATCAGACTTGCTCACGTTTATTCTTTATTTTTTTGTGATTATCAGTGATTTTTTCGTGGGGCAGTGATTGCGACACCAGACTTGCTCGCGCTGACTCTTTATTTCTCTGTGATTATCAAGAAGCTTTTTTTCGTGGAGGGTGATTGCGCACCCTCCACACCTCACGCACCAATGGTTCCCTTGGATTCCTCCGTCGGCCAATTCACTATTCGCACTTGAAGACATGTGCTCAAACGCTCAGAGGCCGATAAAGGGATTTTTTATTTTAATAACTCTTTAGCGCAGCTTGTCAGACCATGCGGGCACGTAGTGCTGTAGCGTGGGCTTACAAGCGCTTGGGGATCCAAAGGAACTGTTGGTGCGCGAGTGCAGAGGGGTCGCAATACCCCTTTGCGAAAAAACTAAAAATGATTTTGATAAAATGAGAAAGCATCATCGTAAGAAAAAAACAACCATTTTTTATCTCGATTTAATAACCCCAACTTTTTGGCATTCCGCACGGATAGGACAAATAGAACACCATGGCGATATCGGTACACACACATTCTGTCCCAGCATAACCAACAACTTACTCCATTCAATCCAATACTTTCTCGGTAAAATCTTTCGTAACGCCTCTTCTGTCTCTTCCGGTGTCTTTGTTTTGACCAGCCCCAGCCGGTTCGAAATCCTATGCACATGCGTATCAACACACAATGCAGGGATACCAAAACCTTCACCAAGCACTAAGTTGGCCGTTTTGAGCCCTACACCGGGCAGGGCCATAAGCGCTGCCAATGTATCAGGCACTTCGCCATTGTGGCGATTCAACAGCTCACGGCATATATTATGTATCGTTTCCGCCTTGCGGCGATAAAAACCGACCGGATAAATAATCGATGAAATCTTTTCAACCGGCAATTCGAGAATTTGCCGCGGCGTTCGAACTTGTTCGAAAAGCCGCATAGATGCTGGTAATGAGACAGTATCGCGTGTGCGGAGGCTTAAAATACAGGCGATGAGGACCAAAAAAGAATCCCGTCCGAAACGGGATACTATCGAAACACTCGCTGGCGGCTCCATACCGCGGGTAGCGATACGGAGCTGCTCGATTATCTTTTGTACGTCCATATTGGGTATTTTACCAATCTATGGTACGATCAAAGCTATATTATTTGCCAGTACCATACGGTGGAAAATCTGCCAACAGAACCAAAACAGGGATGATGTAAGGAGCCGCATTAAGGCATGCACGGTAGAGGTTCTGATATAATTTTTTGAGGTTATGTAACATGTTTACCCTTTGTCGGATTATAGTATATATTTTCAACGAACACCAAAAGTATAAACATATCTTGAAGGCTTAGCAAGAAAATGATGTTTCTGTTACACATTATTGATAATTTTCTTGGTAGTATACCTGTATTATTTGTTGTTTATTTTTGCGCGATTGCATTAAAGTTGATACTATTTGCCTATCTGATTAAGGCAACTTTGCACGCAGAAAAAATTAATCAGCCACTCTTTTTTTTGGGCGGCGTAATTCTTGCAAGTACCATTTCTGATATAACATGGCTTAGTGTATTATCGCGGATGCTTTTTTTTCCGGCTCTTGATAATCGCATATCCATGTTTTTTTTACGTATGGCATGGGGTTTTTGTTCATTGCAATACCAATCAATGGCATGTTTAGTTGAAAGTTTAGTGAATAAAACAGCACAATTTTCGCTGATGCAAAAAATATTATCGTGCGTGAGTGCAGCATTATGTTTATTTTTTGTGGTTATTGCATTTAGTCGTTTTGATTGTGCATCTGATATGGATCGCTTACCAATCGAATATACGATTGAAACAATCATTCCATTCTACTGTTTGTTCATTTTGTTGCTGCCAAGTTTAATCACCGCCTGGCGCCATGCACGACAAAAAAATTTGCCACTGATTTTAAAACAACAAATTGTAGTACTCATCAAATGGTTACTAATTCCCAAAATGATTAGTGACTTCATTCAGATGGCACCACAGATGTCTCTACCCAAACCATTGTTTTTGGTGAACAGTTTTTCTTTCACATGTCTTTCCGTTATTTTTCTCACTGCTGCACTCTATTTTTGTGCGCGCAAGCTTATCGGTTTACGCTTTCTTACCTTTAAATCATCAACACCCGCTTCTTCTGCAAAATTAAGTTTCATTCATGATTTTAAACATGTACTCCACCGACTTTCTGCCGTGACAACGCTTGAAGAACTTAATCATATCACGCAGACTTTTTTTAAAGACACGCTCCAAGTTGGTTTCAGTAAAACACGTCTTTTTATTCGCAAAACGGAACATAATGAGCAACCCACGCCAAGTGCATTGCCCATGGAGCCGGCGGCGGTGGTTGAAGCGTTTTTAGATACCCATCAGGCAGCATTGCTTGGCAGTCTCAAAGAAGCGCCACTGTTAATGTATGACGAGATCGCATTCACCAACTTTTATAGCCCTACCGCAACGCAGAATCTGTTGCTCCAGTTTCTTGATGCGCTCAACGCGGATCTGTTTGTGCCGCTTTTTGAATCACACACGCTGGTTGGATATATTATCATCGAACGGCATGCGCGCGGCACCCTTTTTTACACCAATCTTGAGCGGGATGAGATCTTCGTCTTTTCCGCATACCTCGGTGCCATTATGAATATCATCAAAAATAAAAACCTTGAACTATTGATTGAACGTGAACAGCAGCTGAAAAATAGCGTCTATGAAAAAATTCATGAGATCGAACAATTCAAAGAGACCATTCGCTCATTTTTGCGCACCAATGGCCATTCACAAGTGGGTGTCATTCTCTATCAGAACAGACAGTTCACTCTTGCCAATGCCGCAGCCAAAGAGATGGTGCCCCTCAACCCAAATGTGCATGAGGGCCATCCGGTGACGGCAACACTCAAAGAGATTGCCACTGCGGTTGAAGAATATAAACTGCCACAGCAGGGATTTATTAAAGACAGTGAACACAATACGCTCGTCGTTCACGGGCACCTTCACCTCGAAAAACCGATGGTGCTTATCACCATTGCCTACCCTTCGATCTCCGATATCGTCGCTCGCCATGCAACACAACTCAAAGACCCGAGTGATTGGGATTATCTCCTTTACCTTGAAACAACCCGCTCGGGGCGACTTATTAATACGCTCATTCCCACCAATAGCCCGGTCTTTTTAAACTTCAAAATCCAGCTGTTAAAAGCATCACTAAGCACTAAAGCAATCTTGATCGATGCACCGCAAGAAGATCTGGAAGGTATCGTAAACATTGTCCACCACATTAGTATGCGCGAAGCACTCCACACGATTACGCTCGAAAAACCGGTGACCGACAGCTCGATCGCAATTCGATTATTCGGTATTAATCCCTTACTTGCCGACGGCAAGATAGATCAGCAGCCATTGCTCGCCCAGTCGAGCCATGAATCGACCCTTTTTATACGCAACATTCATTTTCTTGATATGGAAAGTCAGCAGTATCTGGCCGATTTTATGCGGTATGGGGTGTTCCGTGTGTATAAAAGTGATCGCAAAATCCCGAGTGCCACCCGTATCGTCTGCTCGACCGATCGTGATTTGTATTTGCTTGTACAAGAAGGCAGCATTGCACGGACACTCTACGAAGAGTTGCGCCTCACCACTATCACTATGCCATCGCTCATCACTGTGCCCGAAGATGAACTCGGCACCCTCGTTGATGGCTATTCAGGACAGGTACTGGTCGATGATACCTACGAACAGGTACTTACACTCAGTGAACGGGAAAAGGCGAAGGTCAATGATGTGCGGCCTAACAGCCTTGAAGCGCTCAAGCATCGAGTACAGCAATTAATGATTACTAAATCTAAAAAGCGAAACTTGCCCGATGATGTACAATTTAACCCTGCCTATACATTGACCGATCCTGACCTGATGCAGGCAAAGCTGCTTGGCAAAAAAGCACTCCGGGACCGCAAAATTATGCATATGCTCTGGCGCAAGTTTAAAAATCAGAGCGATATTGCCAAATTTCTCCACGTCGACCGCTCTTCCGTCTGGCGCCGCTGCAAAGACTTTAATTTGGAATAAAAAACAAAACTATTTCAAATTGAATGCAATAATGGGTATCATTATAGTAACTACTATAAAAAATGGAGAATCATATGATACACAAATTCGTAATAATATTTGGCATGTTAGTGCTGGTATCTGGTCTAGCATATGCTTCTGAGCCGTTTTATCCAGCACAAGTACCAGCCACAATCATGCCTCAGCAAAGAACCTCGTGGTGGAATTCCCTATTTTACAGACAACCACAAGTACCACTAAATCTACGTACATATAACGTCCAAAATAAAAACTCTTGGTGGAATACAGCATATAGATGGTGGTATGGCACCACTGACCCCGCATTAGCACAATATTCAATAGCTCGGGCTCGGCAGAATAGAGCCGATGCAGCAACCAAAAAAGCATATGATGCGAAACTTAAGATTGCCGAGCAAGTAAAAAAAGCAAATCCTCAATACGGGAAAGAATTAGTCTTGTTAGATTCCATAGGCGATGATGAAGGTGTTGAATTATTGAAAAAGAAGATTCATGACCCAACACTTAACCGCCTATGGAATATATATAAGAATATTGAAAAGACATGGTTACGTGATTATGCAATATCCATTGAACAAAAAGAAAAAACGGACACAGCACTCGATAATTATTCTCGTATTAGACAGCGGCAACGTAACCTCCACAAAAACTCACCCAATATATATTAGTGTGCGACAATACAATGTTATTGCGCACCGGCATTTTTGAGTAATTTGATGATGTCATCATGTCTCTCGCTCCCTACGCGTGTCTCTGCATATGCTAATGCAGTCATACCCATTACTCTGTGTTTAGCGTTAAGATCAGCTTTAGCATCAATCAATTTTTGCACGCATTCAACATGTCCATTAAGACTCGCAATAGAAAGTGGCGCCATATGGAGAACTGGACATGATATATTAACATCCGCACCATGGGCTATTAAAAGCGATACCAAGTTATGATGGCCACAGACAGCGGCTGCAGTTAATGCAGTGGGAATTTGATATTGGCGATCAAGATCGGTTATAACATTCAGATCGATAACCTTCATATCCAAAAGCTTGGTAATAGTAGCAATATTCGGTACTGCATCACCACAAAGGGCTTTTAGATAATTGTGCACAGGACGCACAAAGGCCGAGTCTTTTGTGCACCTCTTTTTGCACCATGCATAAGCACCTGGAGTATCAAGACACAGTGCGTTTGATACGGTCAAAGCTATAGGATCAAATTCTTCATCAACGTCATGCGCATCTACTTGTGGATCACGATATACATAATAACTACCCGCGAATTCGATGATAGACCCTGCGCCTTTACGATCATCTAGGCATTGTTTCCACGAAGGATCTTGCGTTGCAAGTGCACGTACGTCCGGAGCAGCAGCATCGAACGATTGATGTTTTTTAAATATACTGATAAGCGTATTTTCGTAATTCGATGGCAATGTTACCACTGCGGTAGATCCAGTCTTATCGCTATCCATAGCATGTAGTACGATTATAGTTGTCATCGATAGTATAAAGAGAATATGTGTACGGTATTGCATGATCATTTCCTTTTTTTATAATTTTGCCTTTAACGATTTCACGGAATTTCAGCGATTACTTCTTCGATATATGATTTTGAACTAAGTTTAGTAATACATTTGACAGAAAAAGTGCCGTCTGAATGGGATATTTTTTCATAATCGGTAAAAATATCTATGGTGCGTGGTATTTCAAGTGTATACATGTGGGGTGTAGGGCCATTTTGCTGCTCATTCTTGTTGACAATATCAAAAATATTTTTTGCTAAGTCGCTAGTTTGCCCTTGGTGGAATGTTCTGGTAAAAGTCAGCCAGGTAATTTTGGGGCACATACGTCCTTCTACCTGTTCTCCGATCCCACGGGATGCATCTTGCATGCGCTGTCTAATAACCGGTACTGTATAACGACTGATCTCATCTTTTAATAGTTGCTCACTGATGGGGGATATATCACGGAGACGTACCATTTTTACCACAGAGGCGAAGACTGGTTCACAATCTTTACCTATTATCCGATTATCTTCATCGTCTGCTGCGTGCAAGGCGATGGTACTTATCAGTAATGACAGTGACAAGATATGTTGTTTCATGACAGTTCCGTTCTATTTATTGACCCTTATCTTTTTTTACCACCATTCAACATGACATTGGTATTATGCTTGTTGATTTGTTGTTGCAAGTTTGGTGAAGCCTTCTCGTGTGCAAATGGAGCGCCTGCTACTTTCTGTCTTGTGCTTTGTGCTATCTGTAATGCACCACGTGCAGCTAAATCTGCTGCAGAACGTTGGGCTATTTGTTGCCGCCGAGATTGATCTGCGCCGTAAATAATGAAACATAGTGATAAGAGAGTGCATAGAGATATAATTTTTTTCATGAGAACTCCTCTTTTGAGATGTTACGTGCGTAATCTAGTACGCACTAATTTCATGTGCTTGTCAACATGTTAGTGCATTACTGATAATTATTGTATACATCATTATCATCCCGTGTATACTAAACGCCGATCATCACAACACTAGCAGTAAGAGTTATAATGAAGCGCACAGAATTTGTTGAAAAAAAAGATGAGTTTTTACTCACCCTTGCCGTTGAACGAAACCTTTCCGAACACACCATCCGTGCATATACGAGCGATTTAAATCAGTTTGTCTATTTTTGGGAACGGTTGCCATTTGAAGATCAAGAAAAGTTAGGCATCAGGCAGATCATAGAACGCTATTTGATGGTGCTCTTTTACAAAAAATTAGACGCAAGCAGTATTGCACGCAAATTCTCTTGCTTTCGCTCATTTGAGCAGTATGTAGCCAAGCATGGTATCCATCTTAATCTCAATTTAAAGCGGCCGCGGGTGCCAAAAAAATTACCGGTCTACCTTTCAGTCGATGAGATGCTCCATCTGCTTGATGCGGTTAAAGAATCAGATCTGCCGTCACGATTTCCGATTCGTGATAAAACGATTTTAGAACTGTTATATGCCACCGGTATTCGCTGTGCAGAATTGGTGCAAATACGCATCAAAGATTTAAATATGCATGAAAAAACAATCCGCATCATGGGTAAAGGCAAACGAGAGCGAATCGTGTTATTTGGCGATAAAGCGAAAGACAAAATTCTTGCTTATTTTAAAGAGGAACGGATGCATCCCAAGCATAATGATGAAACACTTTTTTTAAACTTTCGCGGTGAACAGTTAACGACCCGCTCGGTGCAGCGCATTATCGAAATGTTCAGAAGTTTTTTAAAAATCGAGCGCCCAATATCGCCTCACAAAATACGCCACACCTTTGCAACGCACCTGCTCAAACGGGGTGTTGATTTGCGCACTATTCAAGAACTGCTCGGACACCGCACCATCACCACAACGGAGCGATACACTCATGTGACAACACAAGATTTGAGCACGATGTATGAAGCGATTAATCCCCTAGGAAATGTGCTTAAAAAAAGTTCTGATGTACCCACATGATGCCCGCTCAGTCATATTCACTGACCCAAAAATTATCCCCCTTTATACTCTGTGTGCTGAGCTCGTTGCTCGTCGTTGCGGGCCGTTTATGCTACTTGCAGATCAAGCAGTGGCACTATTTTAAAGAACGGAGCACCAAAAATTTTCTCCGCATCGAGCGGGTCCCTTCACTCCGGGGCAACATCGTTGACATGCATGGCACCATCTTGGCCACCAACCGCCCTGTCGTCATGCTATCCTGGTGTGGAACTGGCAATAACACTTTATCTCCAGAACAGGAAAGCATGTTCAAGCAGCTATGCACAATCACAGGGACAGCATACGATGCACTACTGCCAGTGATTAGTCGTGCAGAAAAACAAAAAAACACAATTGTCATTGCACGTGATATTACGTTCGAGATGTTGTGTTTCATCGCAGAATCATGGGGAATTCACCCGAATATCAAATTAGAAACTGAATTTCAGCGTCACTATCCGCTCGGCGCACATGCATGCCATATCGTTGGGTATTTGGGCTCGATCAACAGTACACAAGAAGGCATCATGGGTGTTGAGCGAGTTGCCCACCAAGCGCTTAAAGGAGTTGATGGTACTAAACAGAAAACGGTTAATTCTCAAGGGCGTGAGCTCTGCACCACCATGATCGATCAAGGCACCACCGGAGAAACGATTCGGACAACACTCGATAGTAGATTGCAAATAATAGCGGAAGAGATATTTCCGTTAGATTGTGTGGGTGCATTAGTAATCATGGACCCGCATGATGGGGCCATTCGCGTACTCCTTTCGCGCCCGTCATTTGATCCCTGTATGTTTTTGCAACAGATTACCCCATCACAATGGCAGGTATTACAAAAAGATCAGCCTTTTTTAAATCGGGTGAGCCAGGCCTGCTATCCAATTGGGTCTGTGTTCAAACTCGTCACCGCAAGTGCAGCATTAGAAGAAGAAATGATCTCATTTCACTCGAAAATTTATTGTTGCGGGTATTATGCCTACAAACACAGAAACTATTATTGTAACAAGCGACGCGGACATGGCACCCTTACCGCATTAGAGGCAGTTGCACAATCATGCAACATTCTTTTTTTCGACATTGGGAGCAAAATCGATATCGATGTTATTGCACAGTACGCACGGAAATTTGGACTCGGCACTAAAACTGGTGCACTATTTCCCGAAAAACAGGGCATCGTGCCATCACGCTCCTGGAAATATGCAACACACGGTGAAGGCTGGTGGCAGGGAGAAACCCTTTCCGTTGCAATCGGCCAAGGCCCATTGACTGCAACACCCTTGCAAGTGGCACGTATGATCAGTGCCATATTTACCGGCTATTTGGTGAAACCTCGGTTGTTGGAATCAGAAGCGATCGAACACGAGCCTCTCGCTATTCATCCCGAAACGCGTTTATTTTTAAAAGAATCGATGCAAGAAACGGTCACTTCGGGTACCGGCCGACGTGCACGCACCAAAGATATGCACATTTATGCAAAAACAAGCACAGCTCAAGTGAGTGATTTAAGCAAGCGCAATCAAGAGAGAAAGCATCGTGAACATGGCTGGATGGTGGCACATGTAACCTACAAAGATCAAAAACCATTCACGCTTGTCATTGTAGCCGAACACGTCGGTACATCGCAGGTTGTTGTTGATATTGCGAAAAAATTCTTGACCCGCTATAAATGGGATATTGATGCGCAGGTGCAAAAGACACTATCCTCACGCATGGCATTGCATTGCTAAAGCTGCAGCATTTCATTGACCCGCTAACCAACATTAATTGCGGATCCTAAACCCAATCCACCTTGTGGCTTTTCAAGTATAAGAAAGTGAGTTTAGGCAGTTGTGAACAAATTTAGGATTATATTATGGATATACAAGAAATACGAAAAAAGTGGTTAGATATCAAAGATAGGGCGATGAGTGTATATAAGGATCCCAATTTACCATGTGCATCAGAATCAAGAATGGAGGATGTTTTTCTTGTGTTATATTCGTGTGCAAATAGATTAAGCATTCTGCTACATGTACTAAATGGGTTCCCAAAATCGAAAGAAAAATTATTTTTAACTAACTGCATAGCAAGAGATCAAAAGGAGTACAATGCACTCGCAGATGATATTTCGACGATTTATCAGCAAAAATTGAAATAAAGGATTGATCATGGCAATGCATGATTTTGATGAATACATGAAAGGTGATGTTACTGGATGGACCGCATACCTAGCATTGGAGAAAGTTCTTGAACGTTGGCATAAATTAACGGGTAATGAATATGCAGAATGGTTATATACAAGCTTAAGAAGTGATCCT
>Ga0187783_10000498_pt1 | contig 29125 bp, 34 predicted proteins | sample 1015_SJ02_MP02_2_FD_132471 | JGI IMG/M metagenome (GOLD analysis project Ga0187783, IMG submission 132471) | Tropical peat soil microbial communities from peatlands in Department of Meta, Colombia - 1015_SJ02_MP02_20_MG | ecosystem: Environmental > Terrestrial > Soil > Wetlands > Peat | place... | reverse complement strand
CCGCCCCCGGCACGGCAGGACTCCCGCCCTGCGGCGCAGGCGGGACCACGCGGGCGCTGACCCGGCCACCAGGCCACCCGGCCCGGCAGCCACCGTCAGCGCCCGCTCAGCCATCCCCCGGCCTGCACACCCCGCGCCTAAGCCAGCCGCGGGCGATGCTCCGTGCCAGGAGCCACTGCCTCGCAGGCGCCGACAAGGAGCCGCCTGCATGCGCGAGCGCGGTGTTACATTGACGACGCCCGCGTGAAGCCCTGGCAGAAGGCGAGTCGAGCGTGCAGAAGTTCGTGAATGACCCAGCCAGCTTCACCGATGACTCGCTCGCGGGCATCCTCGCCGCGCACTCGACGATGCTGCGCGGCGTCAGCCGCCGCGGCATCGTGCGCGCGGACGCGCCGGTCCGCGGCAAGGTCGCGATCGCCACCGGCGGCGGCTACGGCCACCTGCCGCTCTTCCTCGGGTACGTCGGCAGCGGACTGGCCGACGGGGTGGCCGTGGGCGACGTGTTCTCGTCCCCGAGCCACGCCGAGATGCTGGCGGTAACCAAGGCGATCAATGGCGGAGCTGGCGTCTTCTACCTCTACGGAAACTACAGCGGCGACATCATGAACTTCGACCTCGCCGCCGAGCTAGCGGCGGACGAGGGGATCACGGTCGCGTCGTTCCAGGCCAGCGACGACGTCGCGTCAGCACCGAAGGGCAAGGAGGCCGACCGGCGGGGGGTGGCCGGCATCTTCTTCCTTTACAAGATCGCCGGCGCGAAGGCCGACGCGGGCGCGAGCCTCGACGAAGTCGTGGCGGTTACCAGGCACGCCGCAGCGCGGATTCGTTCCATGGGCGTGGCGCTGTCTCCGTGCATCGTGCCGGCGGCTGGCCGGCCAACCTTCTCCGTCGAACCGGGCCAGATGGAACTGGGCATGGGCATCCACGGTGAGCCGGGAACCAGGAGCGGGCCGCTGGAGTCCGCCGACCAGATCGCCGGGCACCTCGTGGCGGCGCTGCTCGATGACCTGCCATACCGGCCGGGCGAGTCGGCGGCCGTGCTGGTCAACGGCCTCGGCGCGACTCCGAAGGAGGAGCTGTACATCCTCTACCGCAAAGTGCACGAGCTGCTCGCCGACGCGGGCGTCAGCGTGGCCCGCGCGTTCGTGGGCGAGTACGCCACCTCACTGGAAATGGCCGGTGCATCGGTGTCCCTGCTGACGCTCGACCACGAGTTGAGCGCCCTCCTCGCCGCGCCGGCCGAGTCACCTTTTGTCGTGTTCCGGTGAGCGCCCTCACGGAGGTGATGGCCGGTGTCGCCGCAGACATGGCCGCCCGCCACGATGAGCTGAATCGGCTCGATGCGGCCGCCGGTGACGGCGACCTCGGCAATACCGTGACGATTGCCGCCCAGGCGGTTCGCGCGGCCGTCGCTGCCAGCGAGGGTGCCGACCCGGCGGCGCTGCTGCGCCGGTGCGGAACAGACGTGGCCATCGCTGCGCCCTCGACCACGGGAACGCTGACGGCGCGCGGCATGCTCGGTGCTGCCAGGGCGATTGGCGCCGCGGCCGGCGAGCCGCCGGTGAGGCTCCTGCATCTCGGGTTCGCGGCCGCGCTGACGGCGATCCAGGCCGCTGGCAAGGCGGCCCCCGGCGAGAAGACGATGATCGACGCGCTCGCGCCGGCCGTGGCGGCGCTGAGCGAGCACGCCGACGCCGGCGCGCAGCTCCCCGACGCGCTGTCCGCGGCGGCAGCCGCCGCCAGGCTAGGCGCCGAGCAGACCAAGCACATGACCGCGACGGCCGGTCGAGCCCGGTGGCTGGCCGAGCGCTCGCAGGGCGCGGAAGATGCGGGCGCCAGATTCGTGGCGCTCGTCCTGGAGAGCGCTGCGAGCAGGGTGCACGAGCGCTAGCGGCGACGTCGCCGGTACTCGGGCAGCGCCGGACCGCGGCCGGTGAAGTGGAATGCCAGCAGGGCGAGTCCGACGAAGGCCAGGGCGAGCGGGGAGAACAGCGCGCTCGTCGCGACTCCGGCGGCAGTGATGATGAATGCGATCGCGAACAGGACACCTGCGATGAGGGCGAACATGAGGGGCTCCTCGGGTCACGGTGCTGCGGGCCTGGCAGCCCGGCGCCGGTCAGCTACCCGGCGGCGCCGTTTTCACTCGCAGGCGGGCCAGCACCGGCGTCGCCACCGCCGACGAGCAGGCCGAGCCACGTCATGATGGAACGTTTGTAGCCGTCGGGCATGGCCAGCCCGGCAACGTCGGCAGGATCAACGAGCGCAGCGCGCCGGTGCTCGGAACTGACCATGGGAGGCTCCGAGCTCGCCACGTGGCAGCCGTAGGTCACGATGACCACGTCCTGGCCCGTGCCGATGTGGTATTGCCAGCAGTCGAGGATCGGGCCGGTCGTCACCCGCCAGCCGGATTCCTCGCCTATCTCACGAGCCACGCAGACGCGCGGATCCTCGCCGAGCTCGAGCTTGCCGCCCGGCAGCTCCCATTCGGCGCGCTCGTTCTCCAGCAGCAGGACCCGTCCGGCCTGGACGACAACACCCTTGACCGACACAGGAAACGCCGGTGCCCGGGCCATCGGTCCACCGTATCGCGAGCCGTCTGCTCGCGATGAGGATGACGTCGGTCAGGCCGGCGGCTCGTCACCGAGCAGCCAGCGGGCACCCGGTCCGCGAGCCGCCGCCGTGTCGTCCGGGTTGTAGAGAGCGCAGCGGCGCAGTGAGAGGCAGCCGCACCCGATGCAGTCCGTGAGCGTGGACCTGATCCGCTGCAGCTCGGCGATCTTCTCGTCCAGCCTGGTCTGCCAGGCGCGGGCGGCGCGCGTCCAGTCTGCGCGAGCCGGCGCCTTGCCATCCGGCAGGCTGGCAAGCGCGCCGCGGATCTCCGCGAGCGACAGGCCAAGCTGCCGGCCGGCCCGCACGAAGGCCACCCGCCGCAGCACGTGTCGCGGATACCTGCGCTGGTTGCCGGCGCTGCGGGCGGCGGTGATGAGGCCGAGAGCCTCGTAGTAGCGCAGCGCGGAAGCAGCCACGCCGCTGCGCGCGACCAGGTCGCCGATGCCCAGCTGGCTGTCCAGCGGGCCTCGCGTGGCACGCGGTGCCATGGGCCGCCACCGCCTCCCTCGCCGCGCCAGCCGTCCTGCGGGCCTGGCCTTGACCTCAAGTGCACTTTAACTTGCATGATCCAGGCATGGCACCGACCCGACCGAACCTCCCAGCGCCCGCACCCGGTGACGCGGCGCCCTGCGGCTACGACCATCTGCGGGCGCTGATGTCGCGGCAGACCGGGGACGAGAAGCACGACTCGGCCTCGACCTCCACGCTCGACGTGCTGTGGGTCCTCTACGACCGGGTGCTGCGCCTCAGCCCGGACACCATCCGAGATGACGACAGGGATCGCTTCTACCTGTCCAAGGGTCATGGGCCGATGGCCTACTACGCCGTGCTGGCTGCAAAGGGCTTCATTCGCACCGATCAGCTCGACGGGTTCGGCGGTTTCGACTCGATTCTTGGCCACCATCCGGACCGCAATCTCGTCCCGGGGGCTGAGATTTCCAGCGGATCGCTGGGCCACGGGCTGCCGCTCGCTGTCGGCACGGCGCTCGGGCTGCGGGCGCAGCGGCTGGCGGGGCACGTCTGGGTGCTGGTCGGTGACGGTGAGCTGGACGAGGGCTCGAATCACGAGGCGATCGCCTACGCTGGCCGCGCTGGCCTGGACAACCTGCACGCGGTGGTGATCGACAACTCCTCGGCGACCTACGGCTGGCCTGGCGGGATCGATGCGCGGTTCGCGCTGGAGGGCTGGTCCGCGCTGCGGGTGAGCGGCCGCGATCACGGCGCGCTCGAAGCCGCGTTCACCGCCGCCCACCCGAGCCGTCCGCACCTGGTCGTCGCCGAGCTCGAGACGGCGCAGAACTGGCCCCGAGTCCTCCTCGCCCAGGGCTAGGCCGCCGATACCCACCCGACCCAGGCAGGGAGCACAGATGGACACCATGCGGGAGCGGTTCGCCGCGGTCACGACCGAATTGCTGGACCACGACCGGCGGCTCGCCGTCGTGCTCGCGGCGATCTCCGTCGACCAGTTCCGGGCCGCTTGGCTGCGGCATCCGGACCGAGTCATCGACCTCGGCATCCGCGAACAGCTGCTGATCAGCGTCGCGGGCGGCCTCGCGCTCACCGGCCTGAGGCCGATCGCCCACACGTTCGCCAGCTTCCTGGTGGAGCGGCCGTTCGAGCAGATCAAACTCGACCTCAATCACCAGGGCGTCGGCGCAGTGCTGGTGAGCGCGGGCGCGTCCTACGACGTCTCGGCCGGCGGGCGGTCTCATCAGTCGCCGGGCGACGTCGCGCTGATCGGCACGCTGCCCGACTGGAAGGTGCACGTGCCGGGTCACCCGGACGAGGCCGAAGCGCTGCTGCGCGAGGCGGCCAGCGGTGACGGGCTCGTGTACCTCCGGTTGTCGACCGAGGCGAATCAGCAGCCGCTGTGGACCGGTCGGGCCGGCGCCACGGTAATCCGACGCGGCGACCGCGGGACGGTCATCGCGGTCGGGCCGACGGCCGACGCCGCCATCGCCGCCACCGACGGCCTCGACGTCACCGTGCTGTACCTTGCCACCGTCCGCCCGTTCGACGCGGCCGCGCTGCGGGACACGCTCGGCAGGCCCGACGTGGTGCTGGTCGAGCCCTACCTTGCCGGCACTTCTGGGCCGGCGGTGAACGACGCGCTGGCCGGCATCCCGCACCGGGTGCTCCCACTGGGCGTCCCGCTGCCGGAGTTGCGCCGCTACGGCAGCCCGGCCGAGCACCGGGTCGCGCACGGCCTCGACGCGGCCGGACTGCGCGCCCGCATCAGCTCGTTCCTCAGCGTGTGACGGCCAAGCCGACCCGGACGGAAATATGCTGAGCTCGCGTGTCATCGGGCAAAGGCAGGGCCATGACGATTCAGCAGTCTGGGGGCGAGCGAGGGGAGCGTGCGCGCGACCAGCCGCAGATCGACACCAGCGTGCCGCACATCGCCCGGGTGTATGACTACTGGCTCGGCGGCAAGGACAACTTCGCCGTCGACCGCGAGCTAGCTGAGCGGTTCATCCGGGCCGATCCCATGGCCGTGGCCGGGGTTCGGAGCAACCGCGCGTTCCTCGGCCGGGCTGTGCACTACCTGGCCACGGAGGCCGGCATCCGTCAGTTTCTGGACATCGGCACGGGTATCCCCAGCGCGAACAACACGCACGAGGTCGCGCAGCGGGCCGCGCCGAACGCCCGCGTGGTGTACGTGGACAACGACCCGATCGTGCTCGTGCACGCACGGGCGCTACTCACCAGCCACCCGGACGGAGCGACCGACTACCTCGAAGCCGACCTGCGCGATACGGACACCGTCCTGGCCGAGGCGCGGCGCACGCTGGACTTCACCAAGCCGGTCGCGGTACTGCTGGTGGGCGTCCTGCATTGCATCCCCGATGCGGACGACCCGGCCGGGATCGTGCGGACCCTGGTGGCGGCGGTCCCGCCGGGCAGCTACCTGGCCATCTCCCACCCAGCGTCGGACATCCACGCCGCGGCGATGGCACAGGGCGCGGCGATGATGAACCGGGCGATGGCCGGGACGATTACCTTCCGTGCCAGGGAGCAGGTCGCACGGTTCTTCGATGGCCTGGAACTGGTGCCGCCGGGGCTGGTACCCACGAGTCAGTGGCGTCCCGTGCCTGGTGCCGACACGACGCCGCTGCCGGGGTGGGTCGGCGTGGCGCGTATCGGCTAGCGCCGTCACCCGCGCAGCCGCGCGGCCGCGTCAAGCAGCGCTTCGTCCAGCGGCGTCGGCAGCAGGCCGAATGCCTCCGTCGTGGCGCTGGCGTCGATGACGAACGGCCGGGTGAACTGGTAGCGCGTGGTCCGCAGCTCCCTGATCAGCGGGGAGAACAGCCCGCTGGCCCATACGACCGGGTAGGGGATTGACGTCACCCGGGCCTGCGGCGCCCCGGTCACCTGGGCGAACCTGCTCGCCAGCTGCCGGATGGTGAGCGGCGGGTTCGTCGGCGCGAACCACACCTGCCCGTACGCGCGCTCGTCGGCCGCGACCGTGACCAGGGTGCGCGCGCAGTCGTGGATGGACGTCCAGCTGTGCTGCACGTCGAGCGGTCCAGGCGCGTACGCCCGCTGGCCGGCCAGCACGGCCTTCCCGATGACGGTGGACAGGATCGAGTTGGCCTCGATGTAGTCGCTGGCGCGGACCTCGACGGCCTTGATCCGGCCGGTGTGCTGCGCCGCCAGCATGTCGTTCCACATCTCCGCGCGCAGCCGCAGCTTCGGATGCGTAGCGGCCATGGGCAGCTGCGGCGTGATCGGGCCGTCGACTGGCCCGTAGCCGTACAGGTTGCTCATGGTCGTGAGGACCGCGCCGGTGCGCTCGGCCGCTGTGAGGAACGCGGCCGCTAGCGGCGGCCAGTCGGTGAACCACTGGTGATAGAGCGGGCTCGCGCAGTTGTACAGGGCGGCGGCGCCCGCAGTGATCTCGGTCAGCCGTCCGGCGTCCGTCGCGTCTGCCGCGACCAGCTCGATGCCAGGGTGCGCCGGTCCGCTCCCGTGGCGGGTGACGAGGCGAACCTGTTCGCCGCGCTCAGCGAGCAGCAGCGCGGCAGCAGACCCGACCGCCCCGGCTCCGACGATCACATGCTTGGCCATGATGTGCTCCTGGTCTCGCTCACGCACCGGCCGTGGCCGTAGCCGGCCCTCAATACTTGAGAGCACTGCTCTCGTTTACGAGCATCAGTCTGACACAGGTCCGTGCTGGTTTGCAAGAGCACTGCTCTCTATTATGTGCAATAATCTCAGCATGCCAGCCGGATCGATCCGGGCCCGGGTGCGGGCCGAGATGATCAGCGAGATCAAGGCGGCGGCCCGCCGCCACCTGGAGACCGACGGCGCCAACTTGTCCCTGCGGGCGGTCGCGCGTGACATGGGCATGGTGTCGTCGGCCCTGTACCGCTACTTCGCCAGCCGGGACGACCTGCTGACAGCGTTGATCCTGGACGCCTACAACGCGCTCGGCACGACGGTGGAGGGAGCCGACGCGGGCGTGACCGATCGTGGCGATCTGCGCAGCCGGTGGTTCGCCGCCGCGCGCGCAATCCGCGTCTGGGCGCTCAGGCACCCGGCCGAGTACGCGCTGCTATTCGGCAGCCCCGTGCCCGGCTACGCGGCGCCACCGGACACCATCGCCGCGGCCGCGCGCACCTCGCTGGTCCTGGTCCAGATCCTGGTCGACGGTCACGCTGCAGGCGTCATCGAGCCGGCCACCGCACGGACTGCAGCGGACGAACGGAAATCCGAATCCCACCGCGAGCCGCCGCAGCTCGGCGCGGCTGTCCGCCGCGACCTCGCGGCGGTCATCGCGGACGTCGCGCCCGGACTGCCCGAGGAGCTGCTCCTGCTCGGGATGACCGGCTGGCTACAGCTCTTCGGCATCGTCAGCTTCGAACTGTTCGGCCAGCTCAACAACGTCATCGAGGCACGGCCGGAGTTCTTCGACCAGCAGATGGAGCTGATGTGCGAGCTGATGGGAATCTAGCTCGTGGGCCGGGAACAGCCGCCACGCGCCGCTGGTTCGCACGCGTGGACCGCCGCGGAGAGGAGCGCCCATGACAGCGAAGCTGGCAGACCAGCTCGGACGGTTCGGAATCTGGCGCGGGACGCCGCAGGTGACGCCGGAGCTCGCGGCCGAACTCGACCGGCTGGGCTACGGCGCGCTCTGGCTCGGCGGCTCGCCGGCCGCAGACCTGGAGATCGTTGACCGGCTGCTGGCCGTGACCAGCGGGCTGAGCGTCGGCACCAGCATCGTGAACATGTGGCAGAGCGACCCGGCCACCGTCGCCCGCTCCTACGCGCGCATCGAGGCCAGCTATCCCGGCCGGTTCCTGCTCGGCGTCGGCGCGGGGCACCGCGAGGCCACGCCGGAGTACGCCAGCCCGTACGACACCCTGGCTAGGTACGTCGACCGGCTGCTGGCGGCCGGCGTTCCCGCCGACCGGCTCGTCCTGGCCGCCCTCGGCCCGCGCGTGGTCAGGCTGGCGGCCGACCGCACGGCCGGCGCGATCCCGTATCTGGTGCCTCCCGAGCACACCCGGCTGGCCCGCGAGATTCTCGGCCCGGACAAGCTGCTCGCGCCCGAGCACAAGGCCGTTCTCGACACCGACACCGAACGGGGACGCGCCCTCGGCGCCCGCCGCGTTCGCGTTCCGTACCTGGGCCTGGTCAACTACACCAGCAACCTGCGGCGGCTGGGCTACACCGACGCCGACCTGGCCGACGGCGGCAGCGACCGGCTGATCGACGCGCTGGTCGCGCACGGCAGTCCGCAGCAGGTCGCGGCGCAGCTTACCGTGCACCTGACGGCCGGCGCGGATCACGTGTGCATCCAGCTGCTCACCGAGGCGGACGCCGATCCGGTTCCGCAGTACGCCGAGCTGGCGAACGCGCTCGGCCTGCCGCGCCGCCCGGTCGCGTGAGCCGTGAGCGCGGGTCTTGAGCAGCACGCATCCGGAGCGGAGAAACCCGACGGGTTGCACAACTATCTGGCCGGCCGCAGCGTCGTAGCGGATGTCAGTCCCTAACGACCAGGAGGCTTGCCATGACACTGACGTCTCGCGTGCGATGCGGCATCTTCGCCGCGTCCGTCGCCGCCGCTGCGCTGGCCCTGCCGACCGTCGCGCTCGCGTCGTCGGCCGGCACCACGACGGCCGCGAACACCACCGCGGTGCACCGCTGCTACCAGTCGGAATTGCGCGCGTGGCTCGGCATTCCCGGCGGTGCGGCCGCGGGAAGCACGTATTACGAGCTTGAGCTGTCCAACGTTTCCAGCCAGTCGTGCACGCTGTACGGATATCCCGGCGTGTCGGCGCTGACCTTCGGGCACCAGGATGGCAGCGCTGCGGCCCGGGCCGCGTCGCACCCGAAGACGCTGGTGTTCCTGGCACCCGGTGCGACCTCGCACGCGATCCTCCAGATCACTGACGTGTACAACTTCTCGCCGTCGACGTGCCAGCCTGTCACCGCCGACGCGCTTCGGGTCTATGCGGCCGGCGACTACGCCTCGCTCATCGTCCCGTTCTCGGTCCCAGCCTGCGGCAAGTCTGGCCCGGTGTACCTGCACGTGAGCGCGACGATTCCGGGCACCGGGATCCCCGGCTACAGCACCTGAGCACGCAAGGAGGGGAACGAGGTCGCCCGGCCCGCGGGCGGCCCGGCAGCCAGCTGCCGGGTCGCCCGCGTCGTTACGGCAAGACGGTCCGCCGGTCAGCCGGGCAGCGTAGCCCGGAACTCGGCCGCGAGCGCGGACAGCCGGTCCCGCAGCCGTCTCACGTCGGGCCCCGCGGACAGCAGCGACCGGGACACGCTCGGCATCACCCGGTCCGGGCACGCCGAGAACACCGCCGCTACATCCGCCGCGGTCGCGCCCTGCACCCCGACGCCCGGCGCCAGGAACACGCAGCTAGCCGCCGCCAGATCAAGCTCCGGCCGCAGGTGCGTGGGGCCCACGACCGCGCCGACCGGCCCGATCTCGCCGGGCGCAAGCCGGGCGTTCAGCGCGCCGATCTCGCGCAGCAGCTGCTGCTCGACGCTCACGCCGTCCGCTGTCACCGCCGCCTGGATCGCCCGGCCGTCGGGGTTGGACGAGCGCGTGACGACCAGCAGGCAGCTGCCCGCCTCGGCGGCCCGCGTCACGAAGCCGCCCATGGCGCCGAGGCCGAGATAGGGATGCACGGTAATCGCGTCGGCGGCCAGCGGTGCGCCTTTGCCCAGGTAGGCCTCGGCGTAGGCGTCGTTGGTCGTGCTGACGTCGCCGCGCTTGATGTCGAGGATGACCAGCAGGCCCTCGCTGCGCGCGCTCGCGACGAGCCGCTGCAGGGTGCGGACGCCGCGCCAGCCGTGCCGCTCGTAGAACGCCGACTGCGGCTTGACGAGCCCGACCGGTCCGGTCGCGGTCGCGAGCACGATGTCGGCGAACCGGTCCAGGCCGTCGGCGGTGTCGCCCAGCCCCCAGCAGTTCAGTAGCTCCGCCGACGGGTCGAGCCCGAACACCAGCGGTCCCTGCGCGGCCCGGGCGGCGGCGAACCGCCGGGCGAAGCTCACCGTCTCGGTCGTGGTCTTGCACGGCACGTAACCATGATCTCACGCGACTGCGCTCGCAGCCGGGCAACCACCTGGCGCCTGAGCTGCTCAGTCCCGGCCCGGCCCGCGGGACTGGGCGGCTGCCTCGCTGGCGCGCCGGGCCGAAAGCCGACGCTCCCGCTCGTTGCCGGTGAGCGCGGCGGCGCGCTCGAACTCGGTCTGCGCCTCGGCGTGCCGGCCGAGCTTGCGGAGCAGGTCGCCGCGGACGCTCGGCAGCAGGTGATAACGGCGCAGGGCCGGCTCGACCGCGAGCTGATCGACGACGTCGAGGCCGGCCTGCGGGCCGTAGGCCATCGCGACCGCAACCGCCCGGTTGAGCTCGACGACCGGCGACGGCAGCACGTCCGCCAGCATCGCGTACAGCGTCACGATGCGCTGCCAGTCGGTTTCCTCGGGCCGGAACGCGCGGGCGTGACAGGCGGCGATGGCCGCCTGCAGGACGTACGGACCGCGGCCCCCGCCCAGGCTGACCGCGGTGTCCAGGGCGGCGAGCCCGCGGTTGATCAGCAGCCGGTCCCAGCGCGCCCGGTCCTGGTCGAGCAGCAGCACCGGCTCGCCTGCCGCATCGGTGCGGGCGGGGATCCGGGACGCCTGGATCTCGAGCAGCGCCACCAGGCCGTGCACCTCGGGCTCCGTGGGCGCGAGCTGGGCGAGCACCCGGCCGAGCCGGACCGCCTCGGCGCACAACGCGGGGCGCATCCAGTCGTCCCCGGTCGTGGCCGAGTATCCCTCGTTGAAGATGAGGTAGATCACCTCGAGCACCGACGCCAGCCTGGCCGCCCGCTCCCGCGGGCCCGGCACTTCGAACGGCACGCGGGCCTGCGCGAGCGTCTTCTTGGCCCGCACGACGCGCTGCGCCACGGTCGGCTCCGTGACGAGGTAGCCGCGAGCGATCTCGGCGGTGGTCAGGCCGCCGAGCAACCGCAGCGTCAGCGCGACCCTGGCCGGTACCGAGAGCACGGGATGGCACGTGGTGAAGATCAGCCGCAGCAGGTCGTCGTCGATCTCATCGCGGAATGCCCGGTCAAAGTCCGGCGTCACCGCCTCGCCGGCGGCCGCCAGCGCCCGGCCGATCTGGGCGTACTTCTTCTGGAGCTCGGCCCCGCGGCGGAACTCGTCGATCGCCCGCCGCTTGGCCACGGTCATCAGCCACGCGCCCGGATTGCGCGGCAACCCGTCCGTCGGCCACTGCTCCAGCGCGGCGACGACGGCATCCTGGGCCAGGTCCTCCGCCAGGCCGATGTCGCGCGTGTAGTGCGCGAGACCCGCGATCAGCCGGGCAGACTCCAGCCGGATCACGGTCTCGATCGCGGCCTGGGTCCTGGCGTCCGTCACACCGCCCGATCACACCACCGGCGCTCCGGCCGGGCAACTCGGAGCGGTCAACCGCTGAGCCGCTGTCACCGAAACCGGGCGGGGACCGGCTCCGCCGGTCCCCGCGGCGCTGGTCACCCGCCTACGACCGGGCGGATCGTGGTCTCGCCATCGCCGGCGATAGCCAGAAACCTCCTGGTCCACTCGACCACCTCGGCCTTGTCCCGGCACTCCAGCAGCGCCCAGCCGCCCACGAGCTCCTTGGCCTCGGCAAAAGGGCCGTCCAGGACGGTGAACTCGCCATCGGCGTACCGGACCTTGATCGCATCGGTGAGCGGCGTGACTCCGCCGGTCGCCAGCAGCACGCCGGCCTTCGTCGCCTCCGCCATGAACTCGCCCATCCGCTGGTACATCTCCGGGCCGGGCGGATCGATCGGCGCGCTGGGGTCACCGAGCTGGTAGCACAGAAACTTCATCGGACCTCTCCTTCTGCCACTCCGGCCCGGCGTCGGCTCGGGCCGCTGCTACCCGAGCGTCGAACCAGTCGTCGCCATATCGACATGCCCCGCGATTTTTCTCACCAGCAGCCTCAGCCGGGGCCCGGACGGTCAGCCGCGGATGTAGACGGGGGTCCCTGGCGTCGGGACGAGCGTGTAGAAGAATTGCGCGATGTCCATGGGGATACGCACGCAGCCGTGCGAGACCGGCTGCAGCGGCACGTAGGTATCGCCGTGGATCGCGAACGCCGTATCGATGAAGAAGACCGGGTTATACATCTCGCCGAGCGGGACGGTGACCCAGCCAGGCATGAAGGTAGTCGTCTGGAAGTCCCCCGTGGGCGTGATCGCGTAAGCGCAGCCGCCGCCTGGTGAGCAGTAGTAGTAGCCGCCGCCAGTCGACACGTGGCTGATCAGCGCTATCTGGCCGGCCTGGTACAACACCAGGACCTCGTCAGCGAGGTTGATCTCCACCCTGGTGGCGCCGCCGCCCGGGACCAGGACGGCAGGGCTGCGCGGGTCTGCCAGAGCAGCGGATGTCGCCGGGCCGACGGTGCCGGTCACCGCGAGGCCCTGAGCCTCCTGGAACGCCCACACGGCCTCGAGGGTGTCGGGGCCGAAATTGCCGTCGGCGGGGCCCGGATAGTACTTGAGGGCAGCCAGTCGCTGCTGCAGGGCAAGCACGGCGGGACCGCTCATGCCCGTCGAGAGCGTCGCCGGGGCCGACGGCGTGGGCGCCGGCGTCGGGGTAGCCGACGATGGCGGCGCGGTAGGCGCCGGCCGACTCGGTGCCGGCGCACTGACCGCTGGCGGGCTGCTCGGCCTCGGCCGCGCCGACACGCCCGCGGTACCGCAGCCAGCCGCGAGCAGGGCGGTCCCCAGTCCGAGCGCCGCCAGCGCCCGTGGCCATCCGTTCATCCGAGCCTCTGCAAGCCGTCCCGTGGGATTCCAGTCCATCTCCTAGCATGTGCGCTTGCCTGAGCAGGCGCCAGGGCCGAACGTCGCCGCTGCCGGGCCGTTCGGCCTAGGGTCAGGACCAAAGGTCCGGCCAGACGAGGGAGCTTCGGCCCTGTAATGGCGCGCCGACGACCCGCGATAGTAGAGACATGTCCATCACCGATCACCCGAGCTACCGTGGCCGTCTGAGCCGGGTGGCGAAGACCGCCGCCGGCGCACGGGTCGAGGAGTCGCTGGCTGGTTCCGCGCCAGCCCGCCGCTACGCCGATCGGGCCTGCTGCTGCCCGGCAGCGCCGGCCGTCATGGTGATCATGGCACCCGCGCCGGGCCGACCGACCGATACCGAACTCTTGCTGTGCGGCCATCACTACCGCTCGTCGAAGGCGGCCCTTGCCAGCACGCGGGCGACGGTCCTGGACATGACGGGCCACCGGGTGACCGGGGACGCGTGGCCCGACCCCGAGTAGCGGGACCGCCGCCGCGCACGCGGCCGCGAATCCGGGACGTTCGGACGAGTCGTTAGACCCTGCCGAGCCTGCCTCCTCCGATGGCCAATGGGACTGGAGGGAGGCGCAGGGTGATTACCTACGGTGAAGTAGAAAAGCTGCGCACCTGCTGCGCGCCGGACGCGTCGGTGCTGTCGCTGTACCTGTACGTTCCGTCGGACCCGGCGGAGCTGCGCGAGTTGCCGGCGCGCGCCATCAGCCTGATCGTGGCCGCCACCGCTGACTCGCCGGGCGACCTACAGCCCGGGGACGAGCAGGCAGCACGCCGTGCAGTGGCGACGCACGCGCGCGACAGGCTCGGCGACACGCTGGGCATCTTCGTATCCGGTCAGCTCGGGCTGCTGGAGGTAGTCCCGCTGCCCGGTAAATTCCCCGAGCGCGCGGTCCTCGGGGTTCGACCGCACGTCCGTCCGCTGCTGGCGGCGCTGCAGCGGCGGCCCGATCACCGCGTGGTGATCATCGACCACCGGCACGCCTGGCTGCTCGCGGTCACTGCGGACCGCGTCGAGGTGGTCGCCCGGGTCCCGGCGGATGACGCGCCAAGCCGCGGCTTCGGCGGCTGGTACCTGGAGCCGTCACACATCCTGGAGCGGGTCACCGAGCGCGCCGGCCACCTCTACCAGGAGGCGGCCGCGATCCTCGACCGCCAGGCCGCGGCCGGCGCACAGCCGGTGGTGATCGGCGGATACGCCGACAGCATCACGCACCTGCTGGCGCTGCTGCCGCGCACCGTGCGCGACGAGTACGCGGGCGGCTTCGCCGCCGACCCGCACGAGCTGACGCTGGCCAGGGCGCGCGCGCTGGCCGTGCCGGTCATCGCGCACTGGGCGCAGCGGCGTGAGGACCAGCTGGTCCAGGCCGTAACGGCGCCGGCGCCTGGCGTCGCGACGGCAATCGGACTTGACGACTCCCTCACGGCGGTCAACGCCGACGGCGTCGGCCTGCTGCTCGTGGACGACCACGCCGGCGTTCCTGGCTTCCACTGCGAGCGCTGCGACGTGCTGAGCGTCAGCAGCGACGGTTGCAGCGACTGGGGCGCGGCCGCACGGCCTGTCCCTGACCTGCTGGAGGAGATGACCTGGCGCACTCTGCATGGCGGCGGACAGGTCGTGTCGGTCCGGACGCTGCCGTGCACGGTTGCCGCGCGGCTGCGCTAGCGGCGCTCGGTGTTGCCGGCGGGCCGACTCGGCCCGCATCACAATGACACACAGGGAGGTGCGTGATGGCAGTCCACGAGGCCGGATTCGTGCAGGTGCGCACGACCGGCGTAATCCCAGCGGGTAGCCCAGAGCTGGCCGAGCGCCGGGTCGCGGCGCTGCTACGGCACGTGGGCGAACCGGTGCTGTTCGCGCGTGTCATGCTGGCGATGTCGCCCGACCCTGCGGTGGAGCAGCCCGCGACCGCGTGGGCGACGGTCAGCGTTAACGGCCGGCAGGTCCGAGCCCATGCCGCCGGCGAAACCATGTCCGCGGCCATCGGCCTGCTCACCGACCGGCTGCGCGTCCGGCTCGGGCGGGCCTGGCCCGAGCAGCGCCCGCGCGCACACCGGGCGCAGCAGAGCCTGCGGAAGTTGCGGCATCGGCCCTGATCCGGCTGCGCGCAGACAAGCCGCAGACTGGCGGTAACCCGGGTCAGTTCTGGGCGTTGACGCTCGGACCAGCCGGGAAGTTAAAGGAGCCCCGGCTCGACTGGATCGATGTCAGGTCGATGATGCTGGCTGCGGTCGCCGTGCCGCCGGAGACCGTCGCCGTGAGCTCGACCGTGTCGCCGTCCTTGACCGTGCCGATCCCCGCAGCCTGCGCGTTTACCTCGGTGGAGCCGACGACGGCGTAGGTCGTGGTGTATCCGTCAGCGCTCTGCACCGTGATCGACGATGAGCTCACCGCGGTGACCGTGCCGCGCTGCACGTCCACGGTCTGGTAGCCGCCGCCCGACTTCGGCTCGGTGACCTGGCCGTGGATCACGCCGCCGAGGCCACCCAGGCCGAAGCCGCCGAAGCCGCCGAGACCGCCGCCGAACCGGCCGAACCCGCCGGGACGCCCGCCGTACCCCGGTGACGCGGACGGGCTGGGGGCGGGCGAGGTCGCCGCGCCTGAGGAGGCAACGGTGCTGGCGTTGTCCGCTGAATGGGTAGCGACGTACGCGATGCCGCCGCCGGCGGCGAGCGCGAGCACCGCGACCGCCGCGACGCCCAGCAGATGCGGCCGACGGCGCGGGGAATAGCCGTGCGAGTCGAGGATCTCGGTCTGCTGCGGCTCGTAGTTGTCGTCGGAGTAATCAGGTCCAGAGTTCATTCGACGCGTCTCCTTGCCCGTGGGCAGGCGCTGGCACAGATGCTAGCTGCGAACCTTACCCGGCAAAGATGAAGCCAGCCTGAGCGGGAGCACCGAGGTTCATCAAGCCGCTCAGCGTCCCGCACCCGGTGGGACGCCGAGCTTGGTGTGGTCCCACGAGATCACCCGGCGTGGCTCGACGAGGTAGGCGTGGCGCTTTCTGGCGGCGTTCGCCACGTACTCGTTGATGAGCGCGCCGCCGGCCAGCGACGAGCCCGAGCCGGCCCGGCTACCGCCGACGACCTCACCGATGGCCAGGCCGATCTCGTACACCTCGCCGGGATCGGTGATCGTCTGCACGACACCCTGGACGAGCACGCCGCGCAGATCGAAGTACGCCTCGCCGGTCTCCACTAGGCAGCTGATCCGCGGGTCACGGGACAGGTTCAGCGCCTTCTGCGATGTCCGGTACGTCCAGAACGCGATCTTGCCGTCGCGCAGCGTGTAGTACATCGTCACCAGGTGCGGGTAGCCGTCCGGGCTGATGGTGGCGAGCTGCACCTTCCGGCAGCTGGCCAGCATCTCGCCGACCTCGGCCGACGTCATCTGCACCCGGTCGCGCTGCTTGGGCATCACCGGCCTCCGGCCGGGCGGAAGCCGATCGTCTCGGTCGCCAGTGCCATGGTGTCGTCGCACGCGAAGCCGGCGCCCGACGGACCGGTCTCGAACCCGGCCAGCGCGCTGGCAATGGCGTCGAGCGTCCACATCCCGTCCGGCGCCCCGTGCTCATCAGCCCGGAACGTCGTCCTGATTGTCGGCGGCGCCATGACCGCCGCGACGCCGCCGTGCACGACGAACACTTCGCCGTTGATGCGGGCGGCCGCCGGGCTGGCGAGGTAGGTCACGAGCGGGGCTACGTACCGAGGGTCCATCGGGTCCGGCCCGTCCTCCGGCGCCGGCTCCATCAGGCCGACGGTCATCGCGGTCCGGCCACGCGGGCAGATTGCGTTGGCGCGGACGCCGTATCGGGCGCAGCTGCGCGCGGTCACGACCGTCAGCGCTGCGATCCCGGCCTTGGCCGCCGAGTAGTTCGGCTGGCCGGGCGAGCCCAGCAGGAACGCCTCGGACGCGGTGTTGACGATCCGCGCGTACACCTCGCCCCCGGTCTGCTTGCTCTGCGCGCGCCAGTACTCTGTGGCGACCCTGCTGGTCAGGAAGTGCCCGCGCAGGTGGGTGCGCAGCACCAGATCCCACTCTTCCGGGGACATCGAGAAGATCATCCGGTCCCGCAGCACGCCCGCGTTGTTGACCAGGATGTCCAGCCGGCCGAACTCGTCCAGCGCGGTGCCCACTAGGGCCTGCGCGGTCGTCCAGTCGCCGATGTCCCCGGCGGCGATCCTCGCCCGTGCGCCCGCGGAGGTGATCTCGGCCGCGACCGAATCGAGCCCGTTCCCCGGTAGGTCGTTGACTACGACACTGGCACCGGCGGCAGCGAGCGCGAGTGCCTCGGCCCGGCCGAGTCCCTGCCCTGCGCCGGTCACGACGGCGGTGCGCCCCGCCAGGCTTACGTCACCAGTCATGCGCTCTTCCTCCGTCAGTAGCCGGGCCCGGACAGCATGCCGCCGTCCACGACGAACTCGCTGCCGGTGCAGTAGGACGACTCGTCCGATGCGAGGTACACCACGAGCGGCGACACCTCGGCGGACTTCGCGAACCGCGGGATCGGCAGCGAGCGCAGGAAGCCCTCGCCATCGGTGCTGCCGCTGAACGACTCGAACGCCGTCGCCGTCATCGTGGTCATGATGCCGCCGGGGTGCACCGAGTTCACCCGGATGCCGAGCTTGCCGAGCTCTTGCGCCGCCGACCGAGTCACGCCGCGGACCCCGAACTTGCTGGCGCTGTAGGCCGACAGCCCCGCGGCGCCGGCCAAGCCCTCCACCGAGCTGATGTTGATGATGGAGCCGCCGCCTGCCGCAGTCATCGGGCCGATGACAGATTTCACGCCGAGCCACTCGCCGACCAGGTTCACGTCGATGACCTCGCGGAATTCGGCCAGTGTCATGTCCGCGATCCGCTTGTTCCGCAGGATGCCTGCATTGTTCACGAGGACGTTCAGGGTGCCGAACGCGTCGGTGGCGGCGGCCGTCGCAGCGGCCCAGTCCCCCTCGCTCGTCACATCGTGGTGCACGTACCGGCAGCTGTCCGGGCCGAGCTCGGCGGCGAGTTCCTTGCCCTTGTCATCCAGGATGTCGCCGATGACGACCCGCGCACCGGCGGCGACGAAGTGGCGCGCGTGCGACTTGCCCATGCCGCGGGCGCCGCCGGTGATCAGCGCCACCTTCCCGTCGAGCCGGCCCATCGTCACCCCTCGGCAGTCCGCAACCAAGCGCTTGCTCGCCCGAGCGTAACAGGCAACTCAGCGCCCGAGGGAAGCCGCCGGGATGCGGCTCACCGGCCGGCGACGCGGGTCGCCAGGCCGCGTGCACGCGACAGCATCGGCTCCCGGTTGTGATAGCGCGGCCAGCGTTGTATAAGGCCGGTGTGAGCACCGGGCAAGCCGTGGACCGGTCCGCCGCGTGACCCGGCAGAAGACCGGTTTCGAGGGCACGGCAGAGCTAGTCAGGCTGGCATTTCGCCGCGACATTGTCATGCTGCCCGCGTGTGCTGTCGGGATCGCCGCGCTGCTGGCTCTCACGGCACGCGACCTGAGGGTGCTCTACCCGAGCGCCGCGACCCGGCGGGCGGTCGCGGCCCACGCCGGTGCCAACCCGGCACTGCGGCTGCTCCTGGGCCAGCTCGACGGCTCCTCGATCGGCGCCTTTCTCGCCGCTCGCTGGAGTGTCTGGGGAGCTGTCCTGGCGGTCCTGCTGACGGTCTTCGTCGTGGTCCGGCACACCCGCGCCGACGAGGAGGCCGGGCGGTTCGAGCTGGTCGGCGCGGCCGCGGTGGGGCGGCGGGCACCACTCACGGCAGCGCTGTTTCCTGTCGTGGCGGCGAACCTCGTGATAGCGGGGCTGACGTGCTGGTGGCTGCCGGCGCAGAAGCTGCCGTGGGCAGGCACGGCCGCGCTGGCGCTGTCCATTGGCGAGTGCGGGCTGGTATTCGCCGGCGTGGCCGCCCTCGGTGCCCAGCTGGCCGAGACTGCGCGCGGCGCCCGCGGCATCGCGATCGGCACGCTCGGCGCGGCCTTCGTGCTCCGCGGCGTCGGCGATGCCGGTCCGCAGGGCCTGTCCTGGCTGTCTTGGGCGTCGCCGCTGGGCTGGGTGGAGCAGGTCCGCGCCTTCGGCTCGGCTGGCGAGCGGTGGTGGGTGCCGGCGCTCCCGCTGGCCGCGTTCGCCGGCCTGGTGGCGGCGTCTTTCGCGCTCGCCGCGCGGCGCGACGGCAGCGCGGCCCTACTGCCCGCCCGGCCGGGCCGACCATCCGCCTCTGCCTTGCTTCGCGGCCCGCTCGGACTGGCGTGGCGGCTCCAGCGAGGTTCGCTCGCAGCCTGGCTGGCCGGGTACGCGTTCGTCTTCGCGGCCTTCGGCGCGGCGGCGAGCGGGATCGGATCGATCCTCGGGGCCAGCGTGCCGCTGCGGCGGTACCTCCTTCGGATCGGGCATCAGGCAGTCGTCGTCGATGCCTTCATGTCGGCGCTCATGCTGCTCGCGATCCTCGGCACTGCAGCGTACGCGACCGCCGCGGTCTTGCGGCTGCGGACCGAGGAAACCGGGAACCTAGCCGAGCCCGTGCTGGCGACGGCGGCGGGCCGGATCCGGTGGGGACTCAGCCACCTCAGCGTCGCCATGGTCGGCGGTGGCCTGCTCGTCGTGGTCGCGGGCCTATCGGCCGGCCTCGGCTACGGCTTGCTCACCGGGGCCGTGGCCACCGAGGTGCCCAGCGTGCTGGCCGCCGCGCTCGCCAAGCTCCCGGCCGCGCTGGTGCTGGCGGCGCTCGCGATCGCACTCGTCGGGCTGCTGCCGTGGGAGTCCGTCGCGGTGGCGTGGACGGCGGTGGCCCTAGCGGCGGTGCTCGCCGTGTTCGGCCCGGCGCTCGGCTGGCCGGCCTGGCTGACAGATATCTCGCCAGTCACCCAGACACCCAGGCTGCCCGGCGGCACGGTGGCGGCCCAGCCGCTGCTGTGGCTCTGTGGCATCGCGGTGGGGCTGAGCGTCGTCGGCCTGATCGGCCTGCGCCGCCGCGACATCGGTGACTTCGGCCCGGCACGACTCGTCTTCATCGTCCGTGCGTGGCTTCTCGAGTACGTGCGAGAGAGCCAGGGACTGTCTCGGTCCGGCTCCGGCGCGAGCCCAGCCAAGCCACCGGGACCACCGTAACGGCACCCGCCTTGCCAGCCGGCTGACCGCCGTCGGCGCGGCTACGGGGGCTGGTCGCCGGATCACGCCGACGAGACGGCATCGGCGGCCGTCGCGTGGCCGAGCGCCCTGGCCGCCACGCGACGGCCCGCTGGGCTGAGCGCGAGCAGTGCGCCGAGGCACGCAGCGGCGAGCAGAGCGTATGGCACGAAATCCGTGGTGGCCTGCGCGAGGGCGCCGCCGCCGGCCGCGGCGACGCCCTGACCGGCGGCCCACGCGAGATTGCCGAGCCCGAACGCGAGACCCTGGTTCAGCTGCATCCGGTCCGCCCCGGTGCTGAGCAGCGTCATGGCCGGCGTGAACAGCGTGCCGTAGGCGGGCATGCCGAGAATCAGTGCCGCGATGAGCGCTGCGGCAGGTGCCAGCACGGGCGCCAGCAGGCTGACCGCGATGGCCACCACCAGCGAGATCCGCAGCGGCACCACCGGGCCGCGCCGGTCCGACAAACGACCGGTCAGCGGCGCCAGGCTGGCTTCGATCGCGGCCGACGCCAGGAATGTCACCCCGATCAGCGTGGCGCTGACGCCGAGCCGGCCGAGCCGGAGCGGGGCGAGCACGTCGACGACGCCGAAGGCGACGCCGGCCAGCATGGTCAGCGCCATGCCCGCGGCGACGTGCCGGTTGCGCACCGCCGGCCACGCGTCCCGCATTCGCTGCGGCTCCACCGCGTGCGGGCCGGGCACGGCGAACGAAGCGATCATCAGGACGCCGCCGATCACCGCCGCGGCCGAGAATGCCGGGCCGGTGCCGACCTTGCTGGCCACCGCGCCGATCACCGGGCCGAGCAGTGCCCCGCCGACCGCCGCCGCCATGGCGCTGCCGATCAGCTCGCCGCGCCGGGCGGCGGGCGCCGCGGTCGCCAGCCAGGCCAGGCCGGCCGCCCAGGTGCACGCCCCACCCAGACCCTGGACGAACCGTGCGGCGTCGAGCATCGCGGCCGCGGACGACCAGCCGAAGAGCAGCGTCGACAGGCTCATCAGGCTCAGGCCGAGCAGCACGACGATCCGGTCACCCAGCCGGGCCACCAGCGCGCCGCTCGGCAGCGCCCCGATCAGGGTGCCCAGCGGATAGCACGCGACCAGGACGCCCGCGCCGGCCTTCGTGAGGTGCGCAACGTGGGCGTAGTGCGGCAGCAGCGGGGTCAGCGCCGTGAAGAAGACGGTGTCCACCAGGACGAGGCTGCAGACGAAAAGCAGCAGCACCCGGACTCGCGGCGGCAGCGTCGGCATTTCGCCGAGGCTATCGCACGCCCGCCGCTCCCCCCGGAGTCGGCCAGCTAGGACACCCCTAGGGCCCAGCTGGCCCTGGACCCGAACTATGTGGACTTTCCGGAGGAATAAAGCAGGTGATAGCGGACGCGATTCGGGCTGAAAACTCCACAAGGTTCAGGAGGATCGGCTCGCGGCCGGGTTAGGGCCGCGAGAGCGACCCGACGGTGGGGCTGGCGACGGGATCTACGGCAGACTGGCCCGGTGGATGCTGTCGAAGTGTGGCGCGGCGCGTTCGGCGACGAGGACCCGCCGTTCGGACCGCTGCCGGGCGTGCGCTCGGGCAACGTCGTCGCGTACGAGTTCGCGCTGTCGGACCGGTTCCGGCCGTGGCCGGGCCAGACGCTGCTGGAGCGAGCATTCATCCTCACCGACGTCGGAGTAGGGCTGTCATTCCCGCCGTGGCAGTTCATGATCGCCAGCGACGGGGAGCTGACGCCCGGCGTCGACGCGGACCAGCCCCAGCGCGCTACCTGGCACGTGGACCTGCTGCACGTCGCCGACAACGGCAGCGACGTCATCGTGCGCGACCTGTACATCGACCTCATGGTGCCGATGGACGGGCGTCACCAGCGCATGCTGGACCTCGACGAGTTCGCCGACGCGATCGAGTCCGGTGACCTGCCGGTCGGCGTGGCGATCGACGGCCTGCGCCGCTGGCAGCGCTTCCTCGACACCTACGTACACCACGACCGCGATCCGCGCGCCGCGTGGACCAACTTCCCGCCCGCCCAGATCGCCGAGCTCGCGGCGCTCGCGGCGCCGCTGGGACCGGTTGTCACTACCCCGTGACCGTCGCGCTAGCCGCCGGCGAGCGCGAGCAGGTGGTCGAGCTTGGTGAACGAGCTGAGCCAGCCCTGCCGGGCGTCCGCCTCCAGCGGCCTGGGGTAGGGCCCCTGACGCAGCTCGAGCCTGGTCTTGCCGTCCGGCTCGGCATGAAATTCGAGCCGGAGCCGCATGGTCAGGGTGCCGTCGAAACCCGGGACACCCCTGGCCTGCTGCTCGCCGACGAGTAGCTCGTTCTCGACGACCTCCACGAAGGTCGCGTCGACCGGGCTGCGGACGCTCGGGTCGTCGGCGTTCACCATGACGAGCCGCTGGTAGCCGCCGGCCCGCGCGTCGACCGCCACGGTGTCCCGCGGCACCACGAAGCCGACCGGGCCGAACCACTGCGCGACCTGATCGGGGTCGACGAAGGCCCGGTAGACAAGCTCGCGCGGGGCGTCGAAGATCCGGCTGATGACCAGCTCATCGGGTGCTTCCATGCTCACAGCGATGCTCCCTTCCTCGCGTCCGGGTCTTGCTGGACCCGGCGCAGATGCGCGTCGAGGCGGTCGAAGCTGGCCTCCCAGAACACCCGGTAACGCTCCATCCACTCGGTCGCCTCTTTGAGCGGCGCGGCGTCGAGCGTGCTCGACCGCCACTGGCCGGACCGGGTGCGGGAAATCAGCCCAGCCTTCTCAAGCACCTTCAGGTGCCGTGAGATGGCCGGCAGGCTGATCGGGAACGGCTCGGCGAGCTCGGTCACGGTGGCCTCGCCGTCGGCCAGCCTGGCGATGATCGCCCGCCGGGTCGGGTCCGCCAGCGCGGCGAAGACCGTACTGAGCCGGTCCGGTGCCACCATCGTCGGCCGTCCTAGCGCTTAACCTATCTGTTAATTAATGACTATGTTAAATACAGCGGGCCGTCCCCTGTCAAGCGGTGGCTCAGCAACCTCAGGGAACACCCGGGATACCTCAGGAAACACCCGGGATCCGGTGACTTCCGGACCGGTAAATAGGGCTGTATGCTGCGAAAACTGACCAGCGGTTGGCCGTGGCGGTGCGCGCGGCCGGGGAGGAACCGCTCATGAGTGATGCCGTGAGTGACTGGTGGGCGCAAGCCGTTGCGCTGGCCGGCCAGGATCCGCCGACGGACCTGGCCGCCGCCGTTGCCGAAGAACTGATCGCGCTGTGGAGCGACCTCGCGCAGGCCGTGCTGCGCGGCGGTGACGCCGGGCGCACCGAGTGTCAGGGGCTCGTGGTCCGGATCGTCATGCTGTCCCGGCTCACGGCCGCCACGCCGCCGGCCTGGGTTCCCGACCTGCTGATCCGGAGCGGGATCTATGCGGGCGTCATAACCTGTGCCGGGCTGACGCTGGCATCGTCGGCTCAGCCCGCGGCCGACTCCTCGTCCTGTCAGTCTGCGGCTGGCTCGTCGTCGGCTGCCCGGGCTGCCGCGCTGGCCGCGATGAGCCTGTCCAACCAGGCGCGATAGCCGGTGCGGAAGGGCTCGGCCCCGGCCCGGATCGCCGCGATCAGCCAGCCGCCCGCCTGCTCCGCCTGCTCGATCACCTCGGCGGTGTAGCCATACCGGACCCGATGGTCAGCGAACTCATCCTCGTCGACCAGCACTACCTCCCCATCGGCGCGCATCCGCAGCACGTCGAGGTCGAGGTCGATCATCGTGACCTCCCTCCGATGCAGCCAACGGGGCCGCGTGGTGATGTCACAGTAGACATCGGTCGCGGCGGGCTCCGCGTTGAACGCGGCCGTCCACCACCGGTCCTCGGGGATGAGCTGAATCCACGGCTGCTCGAGCGCGACCAGGGGCTCGCTGCCGCGCTGTATGGGCGTGCCCGCGAGCGCGCCCAGCCACACGCCGTGCTGGTCCGAGCCCAGGCGCCGCATCCGATAGTGCCAGTGCAGGCTGCCGTCGTACTTCGTGTACACCACCCGCACGTCGTTGCCGGCCACGAGTGCCGACCCTATCGGGAGAGCCCGGATCGCGCGTTATCCTGCGCCTGTGTCCGAGCCTGCCCGGATTCCGTCCGGAACCGTCACGCTGCTGTTCACTGACATCGAGGGCTCGACCAGGCTGTGGGAGGCCGAGCCGGCGCCGATGACGGCAGCCCTGCAACGGCACGACGCGATCGTGCGGTCGGCCGTCGAGGATGCCAGCGGCTATGTGTTCAAGACGGTCGGCGACGCGTTCTGCGCCGCCTTCTCCACACCACAGGCGGCGGCCCTCGCCGCGCTCACCGCGCAACGAGGGCTGGCCGGCGAGCGGTGGGCAACGAGCCGGCCGATCCGGGTGCGGATGGGGCTCCACACCGGCGCCTGCGAGGAACGGGACCGTGATTACTTCGGGCCGGTCGTGAACCGCGCCGCGCGGCTGGAGGCTGCTGCGCACGGCGGCCAGGTGCTCGTGTCCGGCGCCACCGCGGAACTCCTCGCCGGCTCGCTGCCCGAAGGCGTTGGGCTGCACGACCTGGGCCTGCACCGGCTCAAGGACCTGGGCCGACCCGAGCAGGTGTTTCAGCTCACGGCCGCGTTCCTGCAGGCCTCGTTCCCGCCGCTGGCGTCGCTGGACAACCCCGAACTGCCCAACAACCTGCCGACGCTGGTCAGCGCCTTCGTCGGCCGGGAAGTCGAGCTGGCCGAGGTGCGCGAGCTGGTCAGATCGGCCCGGATGGTCACGCTCACCGGCGCGGGCGGCAGCGGCAAGACCCGGCTCGCCCTGCAGGCGGCCGTCGAGCTGATCGGCAAGAGCCCGGATGGCGTCTGGCTGGCCGAGCTGGCGTCACTCATCGACGGCGGACAGATCCCGTTCGCGGTCGCGGTCGCGGTCGGCATTCAGGATCACAGCGGTGCGCAGCTCGCCGCGACGGTGGCCGACGCGCTGGCCGACCAGGACGCGCTGATCCTGCTAGACAACTGCGAGCACCTCATCGACGCGGCGGCGAAGTTCTGCGACGAGGTCATCCGGCATTGCCCCAAGGTCCGGTTCCTCGCCACCTCGCGGGAGCCACTGGGCATCGACGGCGAGCGGATCTACCGCGTTCCATCCCTCTCGCTGCCCGACGCCGACGCCGACACCGCGGAGAGCCTCGCGCATAGCGACGCGGTGCTGCTGTTCGCCGAGCGCGCCCGCGCCATCCAGCCCGAATTCGTCCTCAACGGACAGTCCGCGCAGCTCGCGGCCACGATCTGCCGGCGGCTGGACGGGATCCCGCTGGCGCTGGAGCTAGCCGCGGCCCGGCTGTCCTCGATGTCCATGGCGCAGATCGCGGCCAGGCTCGACCAGCGATTCCGGCTGCTGACCGGCGGCAGCCGCAACGCGATGCCGCGCCAGCAGACCCTGCAGGCCACGGTGGACTGGTCCTTCGGCCTGCTCACCGCTGCAGAGCGGAGCACGCTCACCCGGCTGTCGGTGTTCGCCGGCGGATTCGACCTCGAGGCGGCGGAGGCGGTCTGCGTATCCGAGAGCGTCGACGCGCTCGACGTGCTGGACCTGCTCGGATCGCTCGTGGCCAAGAGCCTCGTGATCGCCGATCACTCCCCGGACGCGGTCCGGTACCGCATGCTCGAGACAATCCGCCAGTACAGCGCGCAGGAGCTGCTGCGCGCCGCGGGCGACGACGAGGTGCTGCGGGTCAGGGACCTGCACGCCGCCTACTACCTCGCCCTCGCGCAGGCCGGTGCGCCGGCGCTCAGCGGTCACGGGCAGCGCGATTGGCTGCACCGGTTCGATGCCGAGTGTGACAACCTGCGCGTGCTTTTCCAGCACCTCGCCGCCGAGGACCGGGCCGACGACCTGATGCAGCTCGTGGTCTGGCTGTATCGATTCATCCTCACCCGCGGGCAGGTGGAAGTGCTCGGCTACCTACGGCCCGTCCTCGACCGGAGCGACCCGTCACCGAGCCCGCTGCTGGCCGAGGCAATGGGAGCGTGCGGCCTGCTTCTCGGCATCTTGCGCCGCGAGGACGCTGCCGAGCTCGCCGCGGCGAGGACCTACGGCGAGCGGGCGCTGGGCCTGGCCCGAGCCGTCGGCGATCGGCACGCCGAGGCAAGGGCGCTCGGACAGCTGATGGCCTCCTCGTACGCCGACGGGGACATGGCCGCCAGCCACGTCTTCGCCGAGCGGGCGCTGGCCATCGCGAGGGAGCTCGGCAACGTCGCGCTGGTGGGCGAGTGCCTGCAGATGGTCGGGTCGACGACGACCGACCCGGACGAGCGGCGCCGCTATCACGCGGAGGCGCTGGCCTGCGCTCGCGAGGCAGGCGACGTGCTGCTGGAGTCCAGCGAGCTCGACAGCCTGTTCAGCATCGCGCTGCACGCGGGCCGCGTCGAGGAAGGCAGCGGGTACCTCGAGGAGTCCGCCGCGCTGGCCGAGTACATCGGCGGCGACTTCATCGTCCACTTCACGCACTCCAACCTGGCCCTGCTGCGGCTGATCCAGGGCCGTACCGAGGAAGCCGCGCCGCTGATCCGCGGCGCGCTGTTGTTCGGCCGCCGGATGGGACCCGGCGTCGTCCTCGGCGAGATGGTGTTTGCGGCGGCGTGCGTGGCGGCGTCGCAGGGCGAGCTGGATCGCGCGGCGCGGCTGTTCGGCGCCGGTGACGTCGACATCGACGCCGGACTCGCCATGCGCACCATTCTCTGGTCGCCGGCCGAGCAGAGCCTCCGCGAGCGCGAGCAGGGCCGGGTCAAGGAGCTGCTGGGCGATGCGGCGTACCAGGCCGCGTACGCCGCGGGCGCGCGGCTGACGCCAGCGCAGGCGAGGGACCTGGCGCTGGGCCGTTAGGCCACGGGGCGCTGGGCCGGTGCGCCGCGGACGCCTGGCGCAAACGGCAATCGCATGAGTTGACGCCGTTAACAGTCCCGTTGCATAATGGGTGAAGTAAACAGTGTAAACCCAGTGCCGCCGAAGGGAACTACCATGAGCATCGACATCCAGACCCTGACCGACGCCATCATCGCCGTTCTCACCACCGTCGGCGTTGCGGTCGCGGTCACGATCGCCTTCGTGGTCGCGGGTCTGTTCTCCCGGCGCGGCCCGGCGCCAGCCGAGCGCGTCGCGGTGCAGGCCGGCCCGCCCCAGCAGCCGACGCAGCCGGACGACGCCCGCACGCTCGTCCTGCGCTAACGCCGACGCAGAGCGGCGGCGCGTCGCAGGGCACGGGCGCCGGGGTGGTGCAGCGGGAGCACACCACACCGGCGCCCACCCGTCTCCGCTGGCAATTCTGAGCCTCTGGGCGCGGCTGGCTGCGGCACTTCGACTGAGCCCGGCCGGCGGCGCTGCCTCGGACAGACGCGGTCAGTCGGCGTCGGGGTCGGCCGGCAGCGGGTCCTCCTCGCCCATCTCGCTCAGCGCGATGAGGCCGCTGCGCAGCGCGGCGACACCGGCCGCGGACAGCCGCCGCTCGAGTTCCTCGTCGGTCCTGGTCGCGGCCTGCCAGCTCAGGGTGGCCGCCGCCGCGCCGCGCGCGGTGAGGGTCAGCTGCATCCGGCGCCGGTCCTCGGCGTCTGGCTTCCGCTCGATGTAGCCGCGCGTCACCATGGTGTCGACGAGCTGGCTGACCGCCTGCTTGCTGATGCCGAGCCCGCGGGTGAGGTCGGCGACGGAGTACCTGCCGTCGTAGACGCGCGCCAGCAGGTACGCGCCGTTGCGCGGCACGTCGTCGAAGCCAGCCTCAGCAAACGCGGCCCGCACCGCGTTCCGGTAGGGACGGCGAGCCAGCCGCAGCAGGCCGGGAATGCCCAGCTCCGGGTGCAGGGCCTCGCTTCCGTCGCGCGCGGTCATGGCAGTCAAGGATATTAGTTTGGCTGCTTGACGGTCGCCGTCGCCGACCGTCAGCGGCCGCGCCACGGCGCGCGGGCTAGCACGACGCCCTCGACCCGGGCCGCGCCGCCCTCGTCGAGCAGGCAGCCGGCGATGGCGTTCAGCTGCCCGCCGGTCGTGCAGATGTCGTCGTAGACGACGATGAAGCAGCCGGCGGTGCGACCACGGTCGGGTACGGCGACAGCCGTGCGGAGCTCGGTCGCCGTCACGCGCTTGGACCAGGCCTGCGCGTCCGCCGACCGCAGGGTCGGCCGGGTCTTGACGATCGCAGCGGGCGTCGCCGTGTCGAACGGCCACCGGTGTGCGGTGTCGGCCGCGGCGGCCGCGCGCAGGACGGCCTCGGCATGGCCGAACGCCATCTCGCCCCGCGCGTCCGCGCCCACGTAGCCCGGATTGGCCACAATGAGACCGGGCGAATCGTCCGCCAGGTTCTGCTCGAGCCAGCCGAGCAGTAACCGGCCGAGCACGATCGACCAGCTCCGCACGCCGCCGTACTTGTAGCTGTGGATCGCGCGGCGCAGCGGGCCGGCCTGATAACCGAGCGCGCGGATCCGGTCGATGCGGCGCCCCGGATGGCGGCACAGCTCGTTCGGGCAGCGCCCGTCGGCGGCCAGGTACTGTGCGCACACCGGGCACGCGCCGGGCCCCGGCCGACTGATCCGGCCGTCCGCGCAGGCCAGGCAGGCCGCGGCCGCCCCGCTGCGAAAGCGCGCGCAGTCGTGGCAATCCGGGAAGGCGGTCACCGGGAGCTGGTTGGTCATGTCGGCATGACGGTACTGGGCGCCGCCGACACTGTCGGCTAAGCCACGTGCCTGCGATCAGCCTGGGAGGCTTGGTCGAGCGCGAGGTCCATCGCGTCGTCGAAGCTCAGCGTCGTGCCCCTGGCGTAGGCTTCATCGAACCGCGTGGCGCCAAGATGCTCGCGCGCCACCTCGATGCTCTCCTGCCGGTACTGGCCCTCGGGCTCCTGCCACCGTCCGCCCACGCGGCCGTGCCAGGCCTGCGCGACGCCGTGCAGCTGGGCGGCTCGGTGCCAGTCAGCCAGGTCGCCCGCCGTGCAGGCGAGGCCGAGGCTGCAATACGCCAGGCCCAGCATGTCCCCGATCCGACGGCTCGTTCGCAGCGCGGCGGAGAACATGTCGCGCGCGGCTTCCGGGCTGTGCTCATGCCGGAGTACCCAGCCCAGGT
>Ga0187783_10000497_pt1 | contig 29178 bp, 26 predicted proteins | sample 1015_SJ02_MP02_2_FD_132471 | JGI IMG/M metagenome (GOLD analysis project Ga0187783, IMG submission 132471) | Tropical peat soil microbial communities from peatlands in Department of Meta, Colombia - 1015_SJ02_MP02_20_MG | ecosystem: Environmental > Terrestrial > Soil > Wetlands > Peat | place... | reverse complement strand
GAGATTCTGGCTTACCCGTGCGTCGAACCGGCCGATCAGTTCTACGAGGTTCTGCCGCTCTTAAGCGGTGAGATGGCCAGCTTCTTTCGCGGCCGCGGACACGAGCTCTATTCGCTTCGATCATATCAGTCGACCGACAGCGTGCGCTTCGTCGATTGGAAGACCACGGCCAAAACGAGCGAGTTGATGGTTCGCGAATTCGCGCGTGAAGACGAGCGCCGCGTGATGATCGTATTCGATCCGTTCACCGGCGGGAGCAGTGCTTCGGCCGAAGACGGCCAGACGAAAAACGCGGCGCAGTTCGAACGTGCCGTCTCGCTTGCCGCCTCCATCGCCTGGCACTTCCACGAAATCAATTCCGTGATCCAGTTTTGTACAGACCGCTTTTCCACCCCTATGGCCCCGGCCTCGGAGATCATCTACGACGCCTTGCGCGAGCTTGCGCGCATCGAGCCTGCCTCGGGAGCGGTGGGCGGAGCGTTTCTGGACGAGCTTGTGAGCCAGCGCGAAATCTTCAAGATCATCCTAACCGCACGGTCACAACACACGATTCCGACGGCCTTGTGGACTTCCTCCTATATCGTTTTCATCGACGCCCTCTAGCTCGGTCGGCCGGCTTTCGCCCGCCCTGGGGTGAATCCTCCGCCCGATCAGCGCATCCGTGCGAGAATACGGCCGCTCCTATGGGACGCTCTGGCCGAGGCGCTTCGCCTTCTCTGTCAAAATTGCACAGAACGCTGCTGGGCTGGTTTCGTACGCGCGGGCGGCCCCTGCCGTGGCGGGCGAGCAGCGATCCCTATCGCATCTGGGTTGCGGAAATCATGCTGCAGCAGACCCGGATCGCCACCGTCTTGCCGTACTACGAACGCTTCCTACTTCGGTTTCCGAACGCGGAATCTGTGGCCGCTGCACAAGAAGCAGAGGTTTTGAAACTCTGGTCGGGGCTCGGCTACTACAGCCGCGCGCGGAATCTCCGCCGCGCCGCACAGCAAATCGTTTCCCGGCATGGCGGAGCCTTTCCGTTCGCGCTCGATGAGGCGCTGGCCCTGCCCGGGATTGGGTCCTACACGGCGGCTGCGATCCTGAGCACGGCGTACGGTGAACCATTGGCCGCACTCGATGGAAACATCGCGCGAGTGCTCGCTCGATGGAAGGCGATTCGCGGCGATCTGCGCAGCGGTGGACGATGGCAGCGACTGGGCTACACGGCCCAGCAGCTCCTTCCACAGGGCGCGGCAGGCGACTGGAACCAGGCGTTGATGGAGCTTGGCGAGACGGTCTGTACGCCCCGCTCGCCCCGCTGCCTCGAATGCCCTGCTTCACGGTGGTGCCGCGCGAAAGGGCTCGGCTTGGTTGAAACGATTCCGGCGCCGCGCCGGAAACCGGCGACCGTCCGCATGAGGATCGCGGCGGCGATTCTACGTGATCCCCGCGGTCGAACCCTGCTCGTACGCGATAGCGGCGCGCATGACGGCGTGCTCTTCTCGCGCCTGTGGCAATTTCCCGCCGTAGAAGTTTCGCGCGACGCCGAAGCCGAGCTCGCTGCACACCTTCGCTCGACGCTGGGTATCGACTCAACGAATGGTGCACTGGTGCCCCTGCGTCCCGCGGCCCATGCGGTGACGTTCCGAAGCGTCACCCTGCTGCCGTTTCTGGCGCAGGTGCCCCGCCTCCCGCGCCTGCCGCGGACGCGCATTCTGGCCATCGAGCGGGTGAGCGAGCTTCCCGTTTCCAGTGCGACGCGGAAAATCGCCGCCGCGGGGCGAGCCGTTGGCCGCCGGCGTTCTTTGTGAGCGATGATTTGGTTAAGGATTGGCAGGGTCGGCGGCCGTTGAGGCGGTCGCTATGGGTGGCAACAGGGCCACGCGGAAATCTCCGATGTCTTCATCCAAAATGCTCGAATAAATAACGAAGATTCCCACCAGGCCGTCGATGAGCATCTGCAAAGCCAAGTTCAGCAGCCCGGAAAATGCCCTGCTCGGAAACAGAGCGAGGAGGAATCCGACGATCCATCCCAGCGGGAAGGAGGTCGCAAACGCGACAATGATTCTATAAATCAGCGCGCGCCAGGAATAGGTCCACCACACACGAACGGTCCGCCCGAACGTGGGCCGGAGCGGTTCAGGGTGGTCGCCTCCCGGGTTCGCAAGCAGACCGATCCGAAACGCGCGGAAGTTCTTGCGCAGGATATACGCCCAGATGAAGAACGCGACCGCATAATAGAAAAAGTAGCCATCCAATTTCAGCGCCCAGCTGATCACTTGGGTGATGAGGGTCGACGCTTCCGAGTTCTGCCAGTACCTCAGCAGCGCCGCGTTCACCACAAGGACCAGGGTGAAAGAGATGAGCGCGATCGGCCAGTAAAAGGCCCACCAGATGCGAAGTCCGTGGCCTAAATTCGGCTGAATGTAATTGCGCAGCGATGGAACAGAAGTGGCCGGTCTGACCGACTCGAACATAGAAGGAGGACCGGGCATGGTGTGGGGGATTCTGCCCCTGGGGCATGCCCAGAGTCAAAATCGCCCCAGCCGGGGCTGGGCCACCTTCGGGAGATGTTGGCCGATTGACACCTCTGGCCTTGCCGCGCATTCGATAGTGTTAGCATGACTTGAGGGCTCATGGGTCCGTCCGCGCGCGCCAAAACGCCGCCGGTTTCGGCGGTCCAGCGGTATTTCGAAGTGTCGCTTTTCTTGCTCGTGGCGACGGGCGTTGTGGCCGTCATCTCCACCGGAAAGCTTGACGCGATTTCCGTCGTGGTTCCCGCCGCGGCCCTAGCGTTCAAGGCCATCCGCCTCTGGCGTGGGCGTGGACCGGAACTCTCCCAGCGCGTGGCCACCTCTCTCGTGCTCGCCTACTTCCTGGTTTTTCCCGCCGACCTCTGGTGGTTTTCGCAAACCTTGGCCGCCGGCGCACCGAACCCCACCCTGTACGCTGCGTTGGTTTCCGCGATTCACCTGCTGCTGTTCGCCATCTTAGTGCGGCTATTGTCGGCGCGTACGGACCGTGATTATGCCTTCCTTGCGGTGCTGGCGGTTGCCGCCATGCTCGTGTCGGCCATTCTGACGGTCGAGACCGCGTTCATCGTAGTGCTGGCCGTCTTTCTGGTGCTTGCCGTGTCGACGTTCGTGGCCCTCGAGATCCGCCGCGGTGCCTCCGGAGCCGTTTCGCCGCCCGTTGAACCGGGCTCTCCACTGGCCGAGCGGCTAAACCGCGCCCTGGGATTGACGTCGATCTTGGTCGCCTTCAGCTCTCTGCTGCTGGGCGGCCTTATTTTCTTCCTGATTCCACGCTTCACCACCGGCTATCTGAGTGCGTTCAATCTCCATCCCAATCCGCTCACCGGCTTCAGCGACGACGTCTCGCTCGGCGAGATCGGACGAATGCAGCAGAACACGTCCGTCGTGATGCGCATTCGCGTGGATGGCGATCCCGCTCGTGCGGAAGACATGCACTGGCGCGGCATCATTCTCACAAACTTCGACGGACGGCGATGGTTCACACCGGAGCACCAGCAACTCGTCTTGTCCCCCGAGCCTGACGGCGCTTACGTGCTCAATCATCGGCCGCTTCCCGCGGAATTCCACTCCCTGCGCTACACCGTTCTGATGGAGCCCATGGCCAGCGACGCAATCTTCCTGGCCGCCGAACCCGAGATGCTGCGCGGGCGGTTTGGCGGGGAAGGCAGTGGCGGCGGCTTCTCGGCAAAGCGCAGCTACCTTCTCGTGGATGGGGCCGGATCGGTGTTTAATCCCTTCCACAATTTCGCGAAAATCCGCTACGAGGCAACGTCGGATCTTCCCGCAGTGCGCCTGGAGGAACTCCGCAAATCGCCGCCCGAATACTCCGACGCCATTCGATACGTCTACTTGCAGCTGCCGCCGCTCGATCCGCGCATCCAACGATTGGCGGACGAAATCACCGCGCATGCCGAGGACACATATGACAAAGCCGCGGCCATCGAACGGTATTTGAAGACCCGCTATGGCTATACCCTCGACCTCACCGGAATGAGATCGGATGACCCGCTCGCGCAGTTTCTGTTTGTGCGCCGCGCGGGGAATTGCGAGTACTTCGCTGCGGCGATGACCGTGATGCTGCGCAGCGAGGGCATTCCGGCGCGCTACGTCACGGGATTTCTGGACGGCGAGTACAATGACGTGGGAGGCGATTACATCGTGCGCGAGAGCGACGCGCATGCATGGGTCGAGGCGTTCTTCCCGAATTATGGCTGGATCACCTTTGATCCCACCCCGGGCGGAGAGGATCGTCGGCCGCACGGCCTGCTTGCGCGGCTCGGATTGTATTGGGACTGGTTTCAGTTTGCCTGGAGCGAGTGGATCGTGAACTACGATTTCTCGCACCAGATCACCCTGGCCCAGAACCTGCAAAAAACGTCGCGCGATTGGGGCGAACACGCGCGTGTCTATATGCGCCGGAAGGAACAGCAGACCATGCATTTTCTGCTGGCCCTCGACCGGCGCGTCGAAGCCTCCCCCTATTCGCTGCCTTCCCTTCTCGTGTTTCTCGTCGGGCTACTCGTCTATGTTCGCGGCCGGTGGATGATCAGCTATGTGGTTGCGCGCTGGAGTCTTCGCGCCGGTAACCAAGGGAATTTGAACGCTTCCCTGGCCGCGTTCGAGTATCGGGAAATGCTGCGCCTGCTCGAGCGCCGCGGCTGGAGGAAGGCGGAGTCGCAAACGCCGCTCGAATTTGCAGCGAGCATAGCGGAGGCTGAGATCGCCGGGCCCGTGGCCCGGTTGACCGAGCTCTATCAGTCGGCGCGCTTCGGCCATCGTGCCGAGCGCCTCGAGCAGGTTTCTGGCGCCCTGCGGTCGCTGCGCGAAATCCTCCGCTCGCCTAGACCCTCGCGGCGATGAACCGTCGCCTGTGGATTCTGTTGGTCGTTCTCCTTCTAGCGGCGTCTGTCACGTCGCTCGCCCTGGCTAAAGTACTCGAATCGACGGACCGAGCTCTGTTCTCGCACGGCCACGTGGTCAGCGGCCACACGCTGAAGCATGTCGCGGCGTCGATTTCCGCGTACTGGATCTTGCGCATGCTCGAATGTCGAAGGCCCCTGCTGCCGCTCGGCCCAATGGTTGCTCGATGACCTCATGCTAGAATGAATGGTTTGCAAACTGCGCGTGGAACCGCACCGGGGATGCCGAAGGTCGGAATTGTCAGTTTAGGGTGCCCGAAGAACCTCGTCGATAGCGAGGTGATGATGGGGATCCTTGCGCGGGCGGGCTACGAGATCACCCCCCGGGCAGCGGATGCGGACGTGCTTGTGGTGAACACCTGCAGCTTCATCGCCCCGGCGCAGCAGGAATCCGTCCAGTCGATTCTAGAAATGGCCGAATACAAGAGATTCGGCCGCGCGCGGAGGCTGATCGTCGCTGGCTGCATGGTCGAACGGCACCGCGATGAAATCCGCGAGCAGATCCCCGAGGTCGACGCGGTTATCGGCACGGACGAAGTCGAGAAGATTGTGGAGGCCTGTGAAGGGACCTTGCGCGATGAGGGAGGCAGCTCCCCCGTCGACCCTCCGACCTATCTCTATCACGATCTCACGCCGCGCATCCTGGCGACGCCGCGCCACACCGCCTACATCAAGATCAATGAGGGTTGCGATCATCCCTGCACGTTCTGCGTGATTCCTCAGCTTCGCGGCCGATTCCGCAGCCGAAGATTCGAATCGGTCGTGCGCGAAGCGGAGAATCTCGCTCGGGCGGGCGTGCGCGAGGTTTCCCTGATCGGCCAAGATACGACTTTTTACGGCGAAGACCTTGGCCTGCGCGACGGACTGGCCACCCTGCTCGCGCGGCTTGCGGAAATCGAGGACTTGCGGTGGATTCGCTTTCTCTACTGCTATCCGAACCGCATCACTTCCCGCCTCCTCGAGACGATTGCCGAGCATCCGCGCCTGGCCAAATACCTCGACGTGCCGCTGCAGCACGCGAGCCGCAGCGTACTAGCGCGCATGAAACGCGGCTCGAACGGGGATGCCTTCCTGAAAATGCTTGAGTTGGTCCGTCGCACAATCCCGGGCGTCGCGATTCGCACCTCGTTCATCGTCGGATTTCCCGGCGAAACCGAACAAGACTTTCGCGTCCTCTGCGATTTCGTACGCGCCGCGGAATTCGACTGGATGGGCGTTTTCGCCTACTCGGATGAGGACCGGGCGGAGAGTTTTCCCTACCAAGGCAAAGTCGAGACGAAAACCATCGAACAGCGGCGCACCGTCCTGATGGCCATGCAGAAGAAGATTTCCGCGCGAAAACTGCGCAAGCGCGTGGGCCAGCGCCTCGAAGCCATACTGGAAGGTCCGTCGAAGGAGACAGAGCTGGTCTGGGAGGCGCGGCTCGAAGGCATGGCTCCTGAAATCGACGGCAAGGTCTACCTCACGGAGTTCGTGGGCGTCGATGAGGTAAGCGAGCTGCCGCCGCCGGGCACGCTTGCCGTAGTCGAGATCACCGAGGCCAAGGAGTACGATTTGGTCGGCCGCGTGATCGAATGGCAAGCGCCCGGCCGCTCTCTCCGCCCCTGCCGGACGCCGGTGAGCAATCCCCTCCCCATCCTTGCCTGAAATCCGCCTTCCCGCGCGGAGCGCGTGGCCGTGCCGCAGAGGAAACAGACACTCGGAATTTGCGGGCCTCCGCCTTTGCGGTATTCTCTGATCATGAGGTGGCGCTGTCCCATCTGCAGCACGCCGACCGATTTGGGAAAGGACCGACACTTTCCCTTTTGCAGCGAACGTTGCCGATGGCTTGACCTCGGCAATTGGGCCAATGGGAAATACAGGATCAGCCAACCGGTCGTTGAAGAATCCCCGCCCGAGCAGTCCGAGCGAGACCGGGATGAGTCGAAAAGCTGAGCGACCGGCGGCGGGCCCCGAGGCGGCCTGGCCGGCCGACACTCCCCGGCGAAAGCCAAGGCTGGCATTTTTGACGGCCACGGTTCTCGGGGTCGGGTACCTCCCGCTCGCCCCAGGCACCTGGGGATCTCTGGGAGGCGTCGTTCTTGCTTTGCTCCCATGGTGGTTGGTTGCGGCAGGAACGGGCGTGCTGTCGGCAGAGAGTGGCTACAATGCCTCTTACCCTTCCGGCTGGTTGATCGACCCGTTCTTTGCCGTGCAGACGGCCATCACCGTCCTGGTCGCGGCGATAGGCGTCTGGAGTGCCAGTTGCGTCGCGGCCTACGAACGCAAGAAGGATCCGCAGCACGTGGTAATCGACGAAGTCTCGGGCCAGCATGTCGCCTTGCTGGTTGGCGCGGGCCTACCGATCTGGGGGCGATCCGTGCGGCCCTGGGTTCGTTTTCCGGTCGGTCTGGCCACCATCCACGCGGTTGTCAACTGGAAATATTTATTGCTGGGTTTTATACTTTTTCGCGTATTCGACGTTTGGAAGCCGTTTCCGGCCAGGCAAGCGGAATTCCTGCGCAGCGGCTGGGGAATTATGACAGATGATTGGATCGCCGGGATTTATGCTGGCCTCGGCCTGTGGCTCGCGCGCGCAGCAGGTCTTTGACCGGCGGCGCGGAACTTCTGGTTTTGATGTCAACTGTAACTTCGCGACTGTGAACGTGTCCTGCCCATGAACAGCAGTCCCAGAATCGAGAGCGTGAAGCCGTCCGCGGCGCTTCCCGGCGGTGAAATTCAAATCCAGGGAAGCGGCTTCGCGCCGCGAAATCATTCGCGCCCGCAGGTCCAATTCGGCTCAGCCGAAGGCAGCGTCATGGTTGCCGCGGAGAACTTCCTGATTGCGCGCGTGCCCGATGGAGCCGCGGGCGGCGCAGTGCGCGTGCGCATGGGCAGCGTCGAAAGCCAGCCATTCCCGATCGCTCTCGGCGTGCAGGTGGCTGACAATCTGCATCCGGTCGGCAATCCGGTCGTGGACGGGGAGGGAAACGTCTACGTCACCTTCAGCGGTCAGCGCGGCCAGAAGGTCCCCGTTTCGCTGTATAAAATCACCGCCAACCACAACATCAAACCCTTTATCACCGAGCTGATGAACCCGACCGGCCTGGCACTCGATGGTCAGGGCGGCCTATTTGTTTCCTGTCGCAATGACGGCACCATCCATCGCGTTTCCCCGGATGGACGCGCGTCGCAATGGATTGAAGGAATGGGCATCGCGACGGGACTCGTTTTTGACAAGGCGGGGAGCCTGTACGTGGGCGACCGCAGCGGAACGATTTTCAAGATTGGGCCTGACCGCGAGATTTTCGTGTTCGCGACTCTCGAGCCGTCCATATCCGCCTATCATCTGGCATTCAGCGCGACGGGCGACCTGTACGTGACAGGTCCCACCACCTCGAGTTTCGACCGCGTCTACAAGATTTCTCCAGCCGGGGAAGTGACCACGTTCTTCCGCGGCCTGGGGCGCCCGCAGGGGCTCGCCTTCGACCGTTTGGGCAATCTCTACGTGGCCGCCTCGCTGGCCGGAAGGCGCGGCATCGTTCGACTGACGCCGAAATCGGAGGCCGAGCTGGTGATCGGCGGGCTGAACCTGGTGGGGCTTGCGCTTCTGCCGTCTCGTCGGGCCCTGATCGTGACCAGCAGTGCTTTGTACACGCTCGATTGGGACGTCGAGGGCCTGGCGCTGAACGTCTGAGGTCCAACTCTGGCTTGGGGGGGCTCGGCGATGGGCTCAACTGCGCGTGACCTGATTTCCGACTTTTTCCTCCTGTCGCGCCAACTCAGACGAAATCCTTCTTTTGTCTTGCTCTCGATGGCCGTACTGGCCGTTGGAATCGGCTCGACCACGGCTGTTTTTGCACTGCTGTACGATGTTCTGCTCAAGCCCCTTCCCTATCGCGACGCTCCCCGCATCGTTTACGTCCATAACGAGTTTCCCGCCTCCCCCCTCGGGCACACCGCCGTTTCCGCGCCCGATTACTCGGATTTGACCGCGCAGCATGAAATCTTCAGCGAAACGGCGGCCTACTACTTCAACGACTTCACGATGACGGGGCTCGGTGACTCGGCGTACGCCGAGCACGTTGATGCGGTGAATGCGTCGGCAAGTTTGTTCTCCCTGCTCGGAATTCGTCCGCAACTGGGGCGCACCATACTTCCCGGCGATGACCGGTACGGAGCGCCGAAAGTCGCGGTTCTAAGCGCGGCACTTTGGCGCAGCAGATTTGGTCAAGACCCCGCAACGGTGGGAAGGACGATCGAACTCGACGGCGAGCGCTGTCAAGTCGTCGGTGTCATGCCTGCCGATTTCCGTTTTCCCTATCCTGCAACTCAGATGTGGGTCCCCCTGGCCCTTCCCCCGGCAGACTACTCCGAGGGCAAACGAGGCGATAAATGGCTCCAAATGCTGGGCCGGCTGGCTCTCGGAATTGATCTTGCACGCGCCGACGCGATTCTGGCCGGCGCGAGCCACCGCGAGGCCGTTCAACACCCCGCAGAGTATCCGGAGAAGTCCGGATGGCATTTTTCGATCGAGCCGATGCTTGCCGAGCAGACCAGGGACGTGCGCAAATGGCTGCTGCTCGCCTTCGGCGCGGTGGCCTGCGTTCTGCTGATCGCGTGCACGAATGTTTCCGGGCTGCTGCTGGTCCGTGCAAGCGTGCGGCAGCGGGAATGGGCCCTGCGGTCGGCACTCGGCGCAAGTGCGGCCCGGCTGATTCGGCAGATTCTGTCGGAAACACTGACGCTGGCCGGAATCGGTTGTGCCGCGGGCGTCGGATTGGCGACGGCCTTGGTGCGGATCGTCAACACCTACGGCCCGATTCATCGTGCGCAAATCGAGACTTGGGCGCTCGTGTTTGCGCTTGGATTGTGTGTCGTTTGTGCGTTAGCGGCGGGTTTGCTTCCCGCCATTCTCTCCTCGCGCCTGGCACTGGATCAATCGCTTCGCAGCGGCGGGGGAAGGACGAGCACCGGGCCGTCAAAGTGGCGCGGAGCGCTAGTCGCGGGGCAAATCGGTCTGGCCATGGCGCTTGTGTTCACGGCCGCCGCTCTCAGCCGCAGTTTCCTACGATTGCTCAAGGTACCGCCTGGATTTTCGCCCGAGCACGTCTGGAGCGCCTGTATCCAGCTGCCGCAGACGCGGTACGCGAGCGCCACCTCGCGGGCGGAGTTTTTCCGCACGCTGGTCGAGGGCATGGCGGCCATCCCGGGCGTCCGGTCCGCTTCGGCTGCTCTCGGACTGCCATTCAGCTACGGCGGCTACACGGCGGATCTGTACTTTCCCAACCAGCCGGAGCCACAGCTTCGCCCTGCCGCCAGAGTGAACGTTGTTCTGCCGCGGTACTTCGAGACCTTGCAGATCCCGCTGCTCAGGGGCCGAACCTTCACAGCGGAGGACACTGCGGGGGCTCGGTCGGTAGTGATCGTCGATGAAGAGTTCGTCCGCCAATATTTTCCGGGCCAGGACCCCATCGGAAAACTGGTCGCCAACGGCTGCTGCCATAATGACGCTGCAACCATCGTCGGTGTTGTCGGAAACGTGGCCGGGCACGAGCTGGGCGCGGCGCCCAGCTCGGGAATTTATTGGCCCCAGCTTCAGCTTCCGAGCTCGGCGATGTTTCTCACGGTCCGCGAGGCTGGCCGGACCGATGTGACGTCCGCGGTCCGCAAACTGCTCTCCCGGCAGGATCCGGCCGTGGCCCTGTTCGACATTGAAAGCTTGCCGCATCGCATCATGGATTCGGTAAAGCTGCGGAGCTTTACGGCTTGGCTCCTGAACTGTTTTGCATTTGTGGGCATGGCGCTGGCGGCGCTTGGGCTCTACGGCACGCTCGCCTACCTGATCGAGTTGCGACGCCGGGAAATCGCCATCCGCATGGCACTGGGCGCCACGGCAGCCGACATCTCCATTCTGGTTCTGTGCTCGAGCGCTTCAATGGCCATGGCGGGGCTGGTACCGGGGGTCCTGCTGTGCATGCTGGCCCTGCGTGCGACGCGCAGCTTTCTGTTCGGCGTTGCTCCGCTCGATCCGTGGACGCTGGCATCGACCGCAGCCGGGCTATTTCTGCTGGTGGCCGTCGCTACGTGGTCTCCGCTCGCCAAAGCCGCCGGGCTCGATGTACTGGGCATGTTGCGGGACGAATAGCTCGCGCAATTGTTGGGCGGAAGGCCCAGGCGTTTGCGGGCTTGCGAGCATCGGCTCGCATCGGGTACAACAGTTTCGGATTTCGGTGACCCTGCATGAACGCGGAAATCATTGCAGTTGGGTCCGAACTGCTCACCCCGTTTCGCCTTGACACGAATTCCCTCTTCCTGACGGCTGAGCTCAACCAGCTCGGCATTCGCGTCATCCACAAGGCAGTGGTCGGAGATTCGCCCGAGGAAATGCGCTCGGAATTCGGGCAGGCCATCGGTCGCGCGGAACTCGTGATTTCCTCCGGCGGCCTCGGCCCGACCGATGACGATCGCACGCGCGATACGGTCGCGGAATTGCTCGGGCGAAAGCTCCGGCGCGACGATGCCATCCTGCAGCAGATTCAGGAACGGTTTCGCCGGTTCGGACGCGTTATGCCGGAAATCAATACGCGCCAGGCGATGATTCCCGAAGGGGCCACCATCCTGCCGAATCCGCGTGGCACGGCGCCCGGGCTGTGGCTTGAGCAGGACGGCCGCATTGTGATCCTGCTGCCCGGAGTGCCTCTCGAGTTGCGCGCCCTATTTGAATCCGAAGTCCGTCCGCGCCTGGCGAAGCTCGATCGCCGGGAGCGCCTCTACACGCGGGACGTGCGCATTACCGGACTCACCGAATCGGAGGTCGAACAACGCGTCTCTCCTCTCTATGCCCTCTATCCTGCCACGGAAACCACCATCCTCGCCTCGCCGCAAGGCATTCAGCTCCATCCGCGCCTGTGGTCGGATGACTCGCCGAAGGCGGAGACGCTTCTCGATGAACTTGTCAGCCGGATGGGGCTGGCGCTTGGTGAAAATCTTTACTCGACGCAAGGGGAGTCGCTCGAGGAAGTCGTGGCGCGAATTCTCGCGGAGAATCATGCCACGATCGCTGTCGCGGAAAGCTGCACGGGAGGGATGCTTGCCGAGCGGCTCACGAATGTGCCTGGCAGCTCCTCCTATTTTCTTGGGGGGGTCGTTTGCTATAGCAACGAACTGAAAACCTCCCTGGTGGGCGTTCCCAAGGAACTGATCGAGGCGAAAGGGGCAGTAAGTTCGGAGGTGGCTTTGGCTCTGGCGGACGGAATCCGCAGGCGCACAGGTGCGAAAATTGGAGTCGGCATCACGGGCATCGCCGGCCCCACGGGCGGCACGGCCGAAAAACCGGTGGGGCTGGTCCATATCGGACTGGCCGATGAACGGGGCGCGAGCGAAAAGGCGTTTCGTTTTCCCGGTGACCGAGATCGCATACGCCAGTACGCCACGCAAACGGCACTGGACATGATCCGTCGGCATTTCCCGTATTCCGCGCGTGGGCGGGGTTGAGCGTGCGCCTCTTCGTCGCACTCGCCTTGCGCGACGACCTACGCCAGCGGCTCGGCGAGCTGATCTCCCGACTCAAGCCGGCAGGTCGCGGCGCGCGCTGGGCGCGCCCGGAGGCAATGCACATCACGCTGAAATTCATCGGCCATGTGGAGCCTGAAAAGCGGGCTGAGGTTCGCGCCGCACTCGAACCGATCCGCTCGCCGCAGGCGGTCGAAATGCGCTTCCGGGGCGTCGGCTTCTTCCCCGATGAAAGGCGCCCGCGTGTGGTGTGGTGCGGCATTGAAGCAACGCAGAACCTTTCCGTGCTCGCCAGCCAGATCGATCGGGCGCTCGAGGTGCTGGGAATCGCTCGCGAATCGCGCGACTTTGTGCCCCACCTGACGCTCGCGCGATTCCGTGCGCCCGAGAAGGCACCGGAACTGGTTCGCCTCGCGAATGACCTGGGCTCGGGAGAATTGGGCTCCGCGCGCGAAACGGAGTTCTATCTTTTCGAAAGTGTTCTCCATCCATCGGGTGCGGAATACCGCAAGCTCGACACCTTTCCCTTCGTGGAGGAAGCGTCGTGAATACCGAGTGGCTCATTCCTCTCGCCGCGTACGCGTTAGGCTCGATTCCTTTTGGCTTCTTGATCGTAAAGGCGCGTGGCCGCGACATCCGGGGGGTTGGGAGCGGCAATATCGGTGCAGCGAACGTGGCGCGCAATGCCGGCGCGTTTGCCGGCCTACTGACGCTTCTGCTCGACGCGGCCAAGGGCTATCTGGCCGTGTGGCTCGCCGAGCGCTGGACGCACGGAAGCATCCGATGGATGATGGCGGCCGCTGTTGCCGCTGTTCTCGGTCACATGTTTCCGGTCTGGTTGGGATTTAAGGGTGGCAAGGGAGTGGCCACCGGACTCGGCGTGTTTCTGCCCATCTCGGCCGAGGCGGTTGGCGCTGCCGTCCTCCTGTGGCTGCTGGTGGTTGTTTTTTGGCGCTATTCATCGCTCGGCTCGATCATAGCCGCAGCGGCGCTCCCGGCTTTCATGTACGTGTTGTACGCTCCTCGACACGCCCCGCCACTTGCCGTCACCCTCGGAACAATCACCGTTTCCATCCTGGTTTTGATCAAGCACCGGCCGAACATCGAGCGCCTGGTGGCCGGCACGGAAACCCGCCTAAGGCTGCGCCGGTAAGACAGTTAGCGGTTGTTCCTAAGTGCCAATAGGGCTGTAGCTTATCGGCTACCAGCAGTACCTTCGTCCCGTTGTCTGCCCGCGCCCCCTCCGCTAGGATTTTTGGGGTAAGGACTGACGTGCCTATTCAAGCCCTGACACGCCTCACGACGCGCAGGCTCCGCATACTTTGGATTATCCTGGGCGCCCTTCTGCTCGTCAGCGTCACTCCCCTGTGGCTCTATCACCGGCAAGTTCTGCGCCTCAGTGAGGAGAAGCTGCAAGAGACCGAGCAGGTGCAGCAGAACGAGACCACGCGTTCGCTCGCGAGCGAAACCCTGCAATTCGAGCAAGAGCTGCGGGACCAGCTGAAGACTCAGCGGCAGGTGCTAACGCTGACGGGCTGGATCCACGATGTGGACGATCCAACTTATGCGCCGCAACTGTCACGGCTCCTTGAGGAGTTTGCGGAGAACAATCCGAATATTCTTTACGTGACGGCGGTGAATCGCACGGCGAAGGGGCAATCGGCCGGGAGCTTCAGCGCGGATCAAGATCCCTTTGTCGGTGCTGCGCTGAAGCGCGGGTTCCAAGCCAGCTTTCAAGGTATCGAAGGAATGAGCGACCCATTCGCGCTGGGGCAGGACAACCGGCCCGCCATGGTCATGTCCGTGCCGCTCTTGTCCGACGGGCAGTTCAGCGGCATGCTCGCCGCCGTTGTTTCTCTCGACCGTCTGCAGGCGCGCCTGCGCGAGGTAAGCGTTCGCCATCGTCTGGTCTTTATTGTCAACGTTCACGGCCGCATTGTGGCCTATCCGGACACGCGAGAACTCGTGCCGGGCCGCGACATTACCTCGATGTCGCCGCTCGTCAAGCAATTTAAGGAAACGCCGGCCCTGTTGCGCGCCACCCCGACCACGAATTTTTCGATTTACGACAAGGACTTGCATCGCAACATCGACATGATTGGCACGTACAGCACGATTCCGGAGCTCGGCTGGGCCGTGGTTGCGCAACGCAGCCTGGACGACGCGCGCATTGACGCCGGCGTTCAGGAAATGCGCGCTCAGGCGCTCAGCTTCGTTGTGGGTGTCACCTTCGTGGCGCTCGCGTTCGGATATCTGTTCGCCGTCGGAATCACGCGCCCGATTCGCGGCCTTGTCGAATCGACTCGCGCCATCAGCCGCGCTGAATTTCATGAGCGCGCCCAGGTGGAGGGCGCGGCCGAAATCAGCGAGCTCGCCGAAACCTTCAACCACATGGCGGGCGACATCGAACAGTACGTCGAAAAACTGAAGCAGGCCGCCGCGGAAAACCGTGAGCTGTTCCTCGGTTCGATCCGCATGCTTGCGGCGGCCATCGACGAGAAGGACCCCTACACGCGGGGCCACTCCGGCCGCGTCGCAAAGTATGCGGTGACCATTGCCGATATTCTGGGGCTGAACGCCGAGGATCTGGATCGGCTGCGTATTTCGGCGCTGCTTCACGACGTGGGCAAAATCGGCGTGGACGATCGCGTGCTGAAGAAGCCCGGGAAGCTGACCGACGAAGAATTCGATCTGATGAAGCAACATACGGTCAAGGGCGCCAACATCATGCGGCCTGTCGCTCAGCTCCGCGACGTCCTTCCCGGCATCGAGCTCCACCACGAGCGCATGGATGGCGGCGGATATCCCTATGGATTGCAGGGAGATCAGATCCCCATGATGGCTCGCATCATTGCCGTGGCCGACACGCTCGATGCCATCACGACCAATCGCCCCTATCAATCCGCGATGGACCTTGCCTACGCACTCGAACGCATCCGTTCGCTGTCCATTTCGAAATTCGACGCGCAGGTGGTTGCCGCGCTCGATAAGGCCGTTCACACCGGTCGCCTCCGCCTGAGCGCCACGCTCGTCGAAGTCTGACGCGGAGCTCACGGAGGGTTCCCTCCTTAGCCTTGGGGGTCTTTGCTAAAATAGAGTTCGCCGCTTGGGGACTCTATGATTAGCCTCTTCGGGCCACCGGAACCCACGCTTCTTGAACGGCTGAAGGATTCTGTCAGCAAGACGCGTTCTGAGCTGTCTGCGCGGGTCGAACAAATCCTTACGGGCGATCGCCCCGTCGATCCGGAGCTGCTCAAGCAGCTCGAAGCCGCTCTGCTCAGCGCGGACATTGGCGTCGAGACCACCAGGCAAGTCCTTCGAGCCCTTCGCGAAGAGGTCAATCAGCATAAACTCGAAGGCTCCCAGGCGCTGCGCCGCGAACTGAAATCTCAGGTGCTTCGCATTCTGACTGCTCCCGACGCGGGAACAAACGGGAACGTCGAGATTGCGCCCCGCGTTCTGTTTGTGGTCGGCGTGAACGGCACGGGCAAAACGACGACCATCGGCAAACTGGCCAGCCGGCTGAAGAGGGGAGGCGCGAGCGTGATTCTGTGCGCCGCAGACACCTTCCGCGCCGCGGCCACCGAACAACTGGAGGTCTGGGGACGCCGTGCGGGGGCGGAGGTCATCAAGCAAAAATCGGGTGCCGATCCCTCCGCCGTAATTTTTGATGCACTTGCCGCGGCGAAAGCCCGCGGTGCGGACGCGGTGATCGTCGATACGGCCGGCCGCCTGCATACAAAATCGAATCTCATGGCCGAGCTGGAAAAGATGAAGCGCACGGCCTCGAAAATCGTGCCTGGCGCGCCGCACGACGTGTTGCTTGTACTGGACGCGACCACGGGCCAGAACGGCCTCAACCAAGCGCGCGAATTCTGGAGTCATGCGGGAGTTACGGGCATCGTGCTGACCAAGCTCGACGGAACGGCGAAGGGCGGCATCGTCGTGGCCATTGCACGCGAGCTGAACCTGCCCATTCGGTTTGTGGGAACTGGCGAACAGATGGACGATCTGGTGCCGTTTGACGCCGAAACCTATGTCAACTCGCTCTTCGACTGACCCGGTTTTCAATCACAATTACTGGATGTACGAAGCCGAGGGGCTGGCGCGCGAGGGCATGGCCCTGGCCCATCCCAACCCACGCGTCGGCGCGGTTGTGGTGAAGCAGGGCCTGGCCGTCGGGCGGGGCTTCCATGATTACGATCGTCGCGATCACGCCGAAATCGTGGCTCTCAAACAGGCAGGCGATTCAGCGCGCGGTGCCGCGCTCTACGTGAGCCTGGAGCCTTGCTGCCATACGGGCCGCACGGGACCCTGCACGGAAGCGATCGTCGCGGCCGGCATCCGACAGGTCTTTGTGTCCATGATCGACCCCAACCCGTCCGTCGCCGGTCGCGGCCTAGCGGCGCTCAAGCGGGCCGGCCTCGAAGTACACGTCCGCGAAGCCGACGATGACTACGCGCGCGAAACGAACGAGGACTTCGCAAAATGGATTCAAACCGAACGCCCCTTCATCACGCTGAAGACCGCCCTCACCCTCGATGGCCAGATCGCCATGCGCCCGGGCCATTCGACGTCGATTTCTAGCCAGCCATCGCGTGATTTCGTCCAGCGCCTCCGCCATGAATCGGATGCCTTGCTCACGGGGATCGGCACGGTTTTGGTGGACGATCCGCTGCTGACCGACCGCACGGGCCAGCCGCGCCGCAGAAAACTCTTGCGCGCCATCGTCGATTCGCATTTGCGGCTGCCCCTCGGATCGAGGCTTGCCAGGTCCGCGAAGGGCGATGTCATCGTTTTCACCATCGAGTCCCCCCAGGCGAGGAAAGGGCGGGCGCTCAAACGAGCCGGTGTCGAAGTCTTTCGCGTTCGAGCCCGCCGCGGCCGCGTGGATTTGCGAGAAGTGGCACGCGAGCTCGGGCGGCGCGAAATGCTCAATGTGCTGCTCGAAGCAGGAGCGGCACTGAACGGCGGCGCGCTCGAAGCCGACCTGGTCGACAAATTGATTCTCTTCTATTCGCCGCGCATCATGGGTACGGGGGGCGTTCCCATGGCGCAGATTTCTTCGCGCTGGTTTCCGAAATCGCCGGTCCTGGGTCACATGATGGTGGACCGCTACGGTCCCGATTTCGTCGTGCAAGGATATATTCACGATGTTTACAGGGATTATCGAGGGCGTCGGAAGAATTGAATCGCTTGAACGCAGCGCAGGGGCCGCAAGGCTCCGCGTCAATCTGGCCAATGCCCGCCAAATCGGGAGAGGCCTCAGGCTCGGCGACAGCATCGCCGTGAATGGCTGCTGTTTGACCGTTGTCGAATTCAGCCGCAAGATCCTGGCCGCCGACCTCTCCGGCGAAACCCTGCGCCGCACCTCATTCGGCGAGCGGAGGATCGGCGACGCGGTCAATCTGGAACGGCCCCTGACGGCCCAGGCACGCCTGAACGGCCATTTCGTGCAAGGGCACGTCGACGGTATGGGGCGCGTCGTGCGGCTGGCCCGCGAAGGAGAGAATTGGTGGCTGGCCGTGCGCGTGCCGCAGGAGTCGCGTCGTTACGTCGTCCGAAAGGGTTCCCTCGCGGTGGACGGCATCAGCCTCACCGTCGCCGGCTGGCGGGACGGCGTGGCCGAGATGGCCATCATTCCCTTCACCTATGAGCGCACCAATGTGCAGGCCATGCTTCCGGGCGACGCGGTGAATCTCGAGACCGACATCCTCGCAAAGTATGTCGAAAGCCTGCTTGAATCCCGCGGCACGCCGGCCGTTTCACGCCTCACGGTTGGCCGGCTGATCGAAGAAGGGTTTTGATGTCGCCAGGGCGAACCTACGACGTGATCGTCATCGGCGCCGGCGTATTCGGCTCCTGGAGCGCTTACTTCCTCGAGAAATCGGGCGCCCAGGTCCTGCTCGTTGACGCCTACGGCCCGGCGAACGCGCGCGCCAGCTCGGGCGGTGAATCTCGCATCATTCGCATGGGCTACGGGCCCGACGAGATCTATACGCGCTGGTCCATGAACGCTCTGCCGAAATGGAAGGAGCTGTTGGCGGAATCCGGGCGGCCGGAACTCTTCAACCCCACGGGCGTTCTGTGGATCGCGCACGAGGGCGAGAAATATCCTCTGGACACAATGGCCACCCTCGACAAACTCGGCTGCCGATTCGAAAAGCTCACTCTCGGCCAACTCGTCGAGCGGCATACGGCAATGTCGTTCGAGCCGGACTGCTGGGGCATTTTCGAGCCCGATAGCGGCGTGCTGATGGCGCGTCGAGCCGTCGAAACGGTGGTTCGTGAGGCGCAAAAACACGGGGCCGCTTTCGAGAACGCTTTCGTTCGCCCTCCGGTCGCCCAACGCCGGCGTGCGCAGGAGATCACGACTGGGGCGGGCGATACGTATTCAGCCGCCGCATTTGTGTTCGCCTGTGGCCCCTGGCTGGAGAAGACCTTTCCGGAAGTTTTGGGCGGCAGACTGTTCGTTTCACGCCAGGAGGTTTTCTTCTTCGGCGTTCCGGCGGGCGACCAGCGCTTTCAACCGCCCACTACACCCACCTGGCTCAATGTGGGCGATGAGTTCTACGGTATGCCCGATCTCGAGAATCGCGGGCTCAAAATTGCGCACGATCGCCACGGGCCCCCCGCTGATCCGGACAGCGAGTCGCGCGTGGCGAGCGCGGAGGCTTTGGCGGCCGCCAGAGTCTATCTCTCGCGCCGTTTCCCGGCCTTGCGCGACGCACCGGTGGTCGAAACACGCGTCTGCCAATACGAAAATACTTCCAATGGAGATTTCCTGATTGACCGTCATCCGGAGATCGACAACGTGTGGCTCGTGGGCGGCGGCTCAGGCCACGGATTCAAACATGGACCTTCGGTCGGCGAATACGTCGCCGCCTGCGTCACCCGCGGTGATGCGGTCGAAGCGCGTTTCTCGCTCAGGACAAAACAGGAGCGCCAGAAACGTGCGGTGTTCTGATCGGCTGCCGGCTGGCTCGGGACATGGCGATGGGGACCGCCTGGCGCCCCTCCCGAGTCGGCTTACCCAACCGAGGAGGATCTGCCCGTGCGGTACCTCGGGCGGACTTTAGGGCGCCATGGAGGGCGCCGATTCCCGCGTCTTTTCCCGCGCTCCTCGCACATAGAGCACCAAGCCCAGTGCCAAAGAGAGGGCGGTCCCGGACACGAGCTTGGTCTCGAAAATCCATTTGTTCACCGTCTCGGCCGGTGGGATCAGCGACAACACAATTCCCGCCAGCACCACTAGTAAGCCGCATGATCCGGCGAGCCACACGCCGGTTTTTCCGCCGGGGATCAGCATCTGATTCGAATTCGCCCCGCGGTCTTTACGGTAGGCGAGCCGGATCACCGCGCCGTACATGTAGACGAACGGGATGAAATACAAAATGGTTCCCGCGTCGACCAGGCCCTGATAGGCATCCTCCGGATTGGCCTTGAGCTGCGCGAGCAGCAGGATGAGGCACGAGATCAGCGCCTGCACCAGGATCGACACCCAGGGCGTTTTCCACTTCGCGTGAATCTTCCCGAACGCCGAAGGCAAATAGCGGTCAATCCCCACGACAAAGGGAACGCGCGCTACCCCCGCCACGGTCGACCCCACGCCACCCGCATTGCCGATGCTGATCAAAATGGCCGCGATCACGCCGAATAATCCGATGCGCAGCAGCGTTGAGCCTGCCGTGAGCGCTTCGAGCACCCCGCTCTTGGGATCCACGGCCTCGGGCGGCAACATGGCCAGCAGCGCCACGGTGCCCGCGATGTAAATCGCCGCAACCAGAATACCGGAACCGAAAATGGCGCGGGGAAACGTCTTATGCGGGTCGTGAACCTCTTCGCTCATCGCCGAGCAAAGTTCGAATCCGGCAAAGGCGAACGCGATCTGGGGCCAGAAGTTCACCGTATTGAAATTCCACACCGGCCGCATGGTCGACCAGGTGAAATGCGCTTGCGGCCCGTGCGCGTGCCACACGTACGCGCCCATCCCCACCAGCATCATCAGCGGGACGTACGTGCATACCCCGCCTGCATTTTGCAGCCACTTGCCGACATTCAGCCCCACGATATTCAAAGCCACGGCGATGAAGAGCAGGGCGACCGATCCCGCGATCAGAAACGTGCGATCTTGTGCCAGATGAGCCCCGCCATTTCCGCCAATGTACGCTGCCATCGCGGCGCTGGCCATCAAGAGTCCGGGGAAATAGAACAGGGTATAGACCCAGTACGTCCAGCCGGCCACAAATCCGTGAAAGGTGCCAAACGCTTCCTTCGACCAGACATAGAGTCCGCCTTCCTCGGGAAACCGCGTCGAAAGTTCCGTAATCACAAACGCGGAGGGCACAAAGAAGAGCAGCGCGGCGAGTACCCACAGGCTGACCGAGGAGGTTCCGTTGTGCGCCGCGGCCGCGATCCAGCGAGGGCCCAGCACGGTTGCAATATTGAAGAGCAACACGTCCCAAAATCCCATCACGCGCCGCAGCTGCTTCCTCGCGTCGACGGGAGCTTGGTCGCTCACGCGGTTACATCCAGCCGAGGAATGAGCTCATCCTGAAGCAGGAAATTTCGCAGGAATGGATCGTGCGAACGCTCGAGTTCAGCCCAGGGCCCGAAGAACTCGACGCGGCCCTCGTGCAGGAAAATCACGCGGTCGGCGAGTCTCTTCCCTAAATGTGTGTCATGGGTCACCACGATGGAGGTCTTGTTGAATTTCTGCTTGAGCTTGAGGATCAAATCGCTGATGTGCGAAGCCATGACAGGATCGACCATGGTGGTGGGTTCGTCGTAGAGGATCGCTTGCGGATTTTCGGCCAGGGCGCGCGCAATGGCCACCGCGCGTTTGGTCCCCGTGCTGAGTTCAGAGGGCAGGCGATCGGCAAACTCGCTCACCTCCAGCATCTCGAGGAGTTCACCGACGTGCCGGTGGACTTCGTCTTGGTCGTGACGGCCTCCGCGACTCACAATAGGGAAGGCGACATTCTCCTCAACAGTGAGCGAATCAAACAGCGCTCCGGACTGAAAGACCATGGTCACGCATCGCCGAATTTCGGAAAACTGTTCCTCGCTCCATCCCGTAACGTCCTTGCCCCCGACAATGATGCGGCCCGCTTCGGGCTTGAGAAAGCCCATGAGCAGCTTTAGGGAAACGGACTTGCCGACGCCGCTGCGGCCGAGGATCACTCCCGTTTCGCCTTCGTCAACAAAAAAGCTTACGTTCTTCAGGACATCGTTGCCATCGAAGGATTTCGATACTGCGCGGAACTCGAAATAGTGGTAGCTCATTGCCCGCCAGGATCCAGTCTGGTTACGTCGACGGCTGGCACGGGCCTTCCGACTCGTTCATCTCGGAACAGCCGACCAGCCTGGCCCTCGCCTCTTCGTAATCGGCCGTCGTATTCATATTCTTGAATAGCAGCCCGCCGGAATCAAAAGCTTTCCACTCGCTCGGTTCTATCCACTCAATGTCGAGGTGGGCGAGCCCTTCGGTCACCTTGCGCACACCTCGATCGAGCGCGAGCCAGATCGGCGCTTCGCAACTCTTCTTATACATCGCGCACAGGGGCTCGGCGCCGTCCTGGCTCTTGGCCAGAATGGCGTCTTGGTGCGAGTCGAGCGCGCGCTCGACCAAGAAGGCGAGCCAGGGTCTAGTGAGGTATGGCAAATCGCAGGCCACGATGAGGTTCCAGTCGGTTTCCGACGCTCTAAGCGCGGTGGCAATTGCGCCCAGCGGGCCGGCGCCCGGCCAGTCGTCAGGAATCGCGCGGAGTCCCCATCGCTTGTCAATTTCCCTTGCGCCAACGACGACGGGCGATCGGGCCACCGATCGAACCAGTCGTGCCATGCGAACAATCATTGGCACGCCGGCGATTTCGAGCAGAGCCTTGTCGCGACCCATGCGCGAGCTCTCCCCGCCGGCGAGAATGAACCCCGCATCCCGCCTGATTGTGGTCGTCATGAAGATCGTCGAGATCGCACTCGGCGGTCGCGGCGCAAGAGTCTATTCCTCGCGCAGGGCCTCGACCGGTCCGACCGAGCTGGCCCGCCGCGCGGGAACCAGTGCCGCAATGCTTCCGGCGCACAACAGCACCAGCACGACTCCCGCGTAGGTCCAGGCATCGAGCGGTTGGACCTCGTAGAGAAAGCCGGTCACCAATCGCTCGGTCAAAACGGCGGCTAGGATTCCGGCCGCCAAACCGATACCGATCACCACCAGCCCCTGGCGCAGGATGAGCCGAACGATCTCGCGCGGCGTAGCCCCGAGCGCGAGCCGGACCCCAATTTCGCGTCGCCGGTAGCTGACCAGCTGGGCGAGCACGCCATAAAGGCCGGCGATCACCAGGGCAGTCGCCAAAACCCCGAACGCGCCGATCAAATACATTCCCAGCCGCGCGCTGAAGTTGCTTTTGTCCACGGCTTGTTGCATCGGCGCAAAATCTTCCACGGCATAATCGGGCGCCGCCTGGTGGAAAACAGAACGCACGCCGCTGGCCACGGCAATATCGCCGCGCGTCTTGACCGCAAAGCTCATCACCGTCTTGAGCAGCAGGGGATAATAGAGGGATGTCGTGGGGACCTGCTCGTAAGTCAGCATGATCAGGGGGCCGACCGGTTGAGAAACGCCGCCGGCAATCTGATCGCCGAGCACTCCCACGACCGTGTACGGCCTCAGCATTCCCGTTTCCTTCCCGCCCAGGTCCAGCTGCCGCCCGAGCGGGTCTTTAGTCGGAAAGTACTTTCTCGCGAGCGCGTCGTTGATTACGGCCACATAGGGCGCGCTCGCGCTGTCCGCATCCGAGATCATCCGCCCGCGCAGCACCGGCGTGCCGAGCACGGATGCGTACCGCGTGCTCACCGCCGTGATACGGGCCACAGGGTGGTGCTGGCGGTCCTTTGGCTCTCCGACCAAATCGAAGCTCGTGCTCATGTTCGAACCCGACAAGGGCGGGGTGGTGGCAAGAGCCGCTCCCATGACCCCGGGCAGCCGTTCGATTCTGTCCAGAACCGGTTCATAGACGAGTGTGGCGACCGAGGTCGGTGCCGTCTGCGTCGCGGTCGAAACGGCCAGGCCCGTAAAGCCCGCCGCGTCTCCCGGCATGGCCGTGAACGTCGTCACATGAGTCGTGTCGAGCCCGAGATTGGCATGTTCGAGATTCCACAGCGTGTGCGTCAGCAGGCCGGTGGCCACCAGGAGCAGGGTCGAAAGGGCCACCTCGACACCCACCAGCGTGCCGCTAATCCGGCCTCGCACGGACCTGCTGCCCAGCCCGCGCGACGCGGCTTGCAAAGCCTTCTGCGGGTCGGCCCGGGCCACCATAAACGCCGGGACAATTGCGGAGAACACGGTCGTAATCGTCGCAATTCCCCCCAGGATCAGCATCACCGTCCAGCGCACGCCGATCCGATCAGCGAGGGGAACGGCGTCCGGGGGAAGGCGATGTACCGCCCCGATGGCCAAGCAGGCCAGCGCAAAACCGGCGGCACAGCCTAAGGTGCTGAGCACGCCGCCTTCGATAATCATCTGCCGCGCCAGGCGCCATCGGCTCGCTCCGAGGGCCGCGCGCACGGCGAACTCCTGCTGGCGAACCAGGCAGCGGGCGATCAACAGATTCGCCACATTCGCACAGGCGATCAGCAACACCAGCCCGAGCGCCGCAATCAGCCCGACGAACACGGCACGAATGGGGCCCGTGATGGTTTCCTGGTAAGGCTCGACGTACAGGGCGAGCCCCTCGGTGTCATCGGGAGCCGCCCGATGAATGCGACCGGCGATCAACCGGGCTTCTGTTCGCGCCTGGGCAAGCGTTACGCCCGGCTTCAACTGCCCGAGAATTTGAAAAAAATCGTAGCCGCGGTCTTTCAGCATCTCCTCGGTTGGCTGTATGGGAAGCCAGACGGCTGTGTCCGTGCCTTGGGTGGTGGCTTCCGGAAATCGGAAGCTCGATGGCAGAACGCCAATCACCGTTTGTGGCTTCTCGTTCAACCGGATCGTGCGACCCACAATCTCAGGATCCGCGTGAAATTTCTCGCGCCACAGACCCTCAGAGAGCATGGCGACCTGCGCTCCACCAGCTTGGCCCTCTCGATCCGCGAAGACGCGCCCCAGAAGGGGGCGCGCCCCGAGCATCCGCAAGAGGTTGGGCGTGACACGTGGCGCCAGGACGCCCGAGGCGCCATCATCTGCCTGAAGGACACCCAGGTCAGTTGAATAGCCGCTCACGGCATCGAGGGTCTGGGATTGGTCGCGCACGTCACGGTAATTCAGCCAAGACGTCGTTGGATTTTGCTCCCTGTCCGATGTGCTGACGGAAACCAGGCGGCTGGCCTCAGGATACGGCAGCGGTCGGAGGAGCACGTTATCCGCTACCGTGAACATCGCCGTATTTGCGCCAATGCCCAGCGCAAGCGTGAGAATGGCCAGAATGGTCAGTCCCGGAGACTTGCTCAGCTGCCGCACGGAAAGCCAGAAATCCTGGAACAGGCTGTGAAGGCGGTGCGTCATGTCAACCCGAACCCGATGTCGATTTCAGGTCCTTTCATCCTATCAAGGTTCGCCGTACTTGGTGCTTCGTTTCAATCCGAGCGCCTGCCGCGACCGAGGGACCTTGCCGATGCGGGGATCCCCCCTCATCACGAGTTCGCATGCGCCGAGCGCCGCCTCCTCAAAATCCGGGGCGTCGGCCGGAATCACCTGCCAGCCGGTGACGGGCTTCCGCCCCAGCTCGATGGACCGCAGACAGGGGAACTCCCGGCGAAGGCTCTCGTGGTGCTCCTCAGTCGTTGCGAGCCACACGCCGTTGTCACAAGGTCTCGTCGACTTGTCGCGCAATAAGAGGACGATTTTTTCGCCCACGTACACGGCCAGGCACCCGAACATCGGCCGGGTCCAGGGCGATGCCGCGACGAGTCGATCGAGCACGAACTCATAAGGGACCTTCTGGCGTGGTTTCCCTGCCGCAAAGTGATCATCGGGCGGGAAGAGCGCTCGACTGCGTGCAGGCTTCCTCATCGGCGGGACCCTCCAGGGGATCGCTCTTGAAACGGTCCAAATTGCCGCGTGAGCTCTTTCTGCGCCTGTGTTGGTTCACTCAACTGGCGGTGGAATGTAGTATCCGGGCCGTGACCGCACCGTGATGTTCTTTCGGTCGACGCTCACCTTAATTTGATGGTAACCCGACGGCTCACTCTGCGCCGGGTGATAGCCAACCACGTACTCGGCGTGCAGTTCGCCCCCGATCTTGTCCAGGGCCTGCTGAATCTCGCGGTCATGCAGCGTGCTGACATCCAAGCCGCCCGTCGCCTTGCTTGCAATCTCGAGCGAGTTTGCTCCCAGGGCATCTTTGCCCGTCTTCACCAGCCAAATGAGCAAGGCGCCCAGATTCATATTGCCCTGTGCGGCCTGCTCCATCTGCGGCGTTTCCGGCTGTTCGGTCGGCGTAGGCACCGGATAAGTTCCGGGCGGACCGTTGGGCCGCGGCTCAGACTGCTCAGCCGACTGTCGCAGCTCGGCAGAGGTCGAACTGAGCCCCACGGCGAAGACCGTGACGTTCGCCAGCTGGGCGTGCCGGAGGACGGCTCCGAGTCGGTTCTCGCTCCCCGTGTCCCGGGCTTCTCCGATGACGAGCAGGATGCGTCGCCTCACCGGCGGACGTTCCTCGAGCGTGGTGATTCCGCGCGACATCGCGTCGTAGAGCCTCCTGCCCGCCGTCCCAGCCTTCAAATCGTTGATTGTCTTTTGGACGTCATCCACATCGGTCGTGAAACTTTCGAGCAAATCGACGGTGTCATCGTATCCGAGTACAGCTGCTTCAGCCGTTTGGCCCATCACGGCACTGCTGAAGACAATCCCGGATTGACGAATCGCCGGCAGCATGGGCGCCACACGCGAACTTGTCTCGACCACCAGCACCAGGGAAAGCGGATCCCCTCCCAGATCGAAATGATCGATCTTTTGCTCGACGCCATTGTCGTAAACGTGGAAATCGTTTTTGGTGAGGTCGAGAACCATTTCCCCGGTTCGAGCGCTGTGGACCACGACGGGGGCCGTCACGATGCTTACTACCGTGCGAATGGGGTGCTGTTGCTGGCTCGTGGGTAATTCTTCGGGCGGTGCGTTCGGGTTTGGGTGCAACGGTCCGGCTGGTGCTCCCTGAGCCCGTGCCGTTCCGAGCCAGGCCAGAATCGAGATCAGGAGCACCCCGATTCGTGCCAGGAAAGATGCGAATAGCGGCTGTCGCATTTCGAGTTGTTCGATTCACCTCGGCGGCCGCCTGTTGCATGGGTCTGCTACCTCGAACGGCCCGAGCGACCGGGGCGTCCTCGGTCGAACCTTGCATCCCCGTATCGTCACTATTCATCCATTAGCGGAGATGTGCGAGAATAGAGAATCGGGCAAGTGAGGAGGTTTGGATGCGAACAAAGGGAATCCTCTTGGCGGCCGTTCTGATGGCCCTGCCGATGGTCGCAAAAGCGGGGAGCAACGTTCCTGCGATCTCCGGCGATTACGCCGAATTCCGCAACGCAGACGTTTATACCGGTCCGTGCTTTGCCAATTCCGAGATGAATCTCACTGGCGACGACGCGGTGCTCGCTTGGCACGTGCGCGACGGCGCATGGTCCGGCGTTTCGCTCTCGGATTTGAGCGTGGTGGCTGTCGTGCGCGCCAGCGGCACACTTGGCGATCCCTATACGAACCCGCTCCCTGCGAAGACGGTTTTTGTGGTGGACTCCCGCGCGAACGATGCGCAACGCGCGGCCCTGGTCGAATTTGCACAGGCGCAGGCTTCCGGTCTGCTGAATGACGTAGTGGCCGTCCAGTCGCAGCCGATTTCATTTACCATCGCCCAGCACGGCTACACGACCGTACAGGCCGGCAATCTCGTCCGTCTTTCTACCCGCACGCTGCGCAGCACGGACAAGCTCTGCCACAATGAAGAGGTCTATTATCCGCCTCTGGCCGGGCATCTCGAGCACTCGATGCCCGTGGTGGCAGCCGACAGCAGCTACACGGGAGACGGTCTGGGCGTAACCTGGATTGACTCCGGCCGCCGCAGCTCCTTCGTAGGCTCTTTCGCAGAGTAGGCGCCTTTCGCCATTCGGGTTCGCGCGGACGCGCGGTCTTGCGGTCTGGCGTGGCCGGATCATACAAACACCTAGGAGCAGGAATGAAGCCGCATTCTTCTCGCAACAGGTATCTTCTGTCCGTCATCTTCGTATTCGCGTTCACCACCACCGCCTCCGCTCAGTACAAACTGGAATCTTCAGCCGCGCCCCCGCCGCAGGAGCTCGCCGGCGGCATCCGCGACGCGCTTTCTCCGACGGGGATCGAGGTCACTGGGCCCGGTGGCCCCCTGTGCGAGATCTGGCTCGCCAAGTCGGTTCCCACCGCCGCCACGCCGGACACGAGTCTTGGCGTCAATTTCGGCCAGATTCCCCAAGGCGCGCTCGTCGGCGCGATGAAGCTTGGCGCGAAGAATAACGACTATCGAAATCAGCCGATTGAGCCGGGGGTGTATGCGCTGCGGTTCATGCTCGAGCCGGTCGACGGCAACCATCAGGGCGTTTCGCCGTACCGCGACTTCTTGCTTGCCGTTCCGGCTGCGCTCGACACCTCGGCTCAACCGATCACCACGGACAGCCTCCTTAAGCTGAGCCGCAAGGCGTCCGGCACCGGGCATCCCTCCATCTGGAGCCTGGTTCCGGCAGATACGGCGCCTGCTACGCTGCCGGGTATCGCCCATCAGGACGACGGCGACCTCTGGGTGGTGTTCTTCCAGGCGCCGCTCTCGACGCCCTTGAAGATGGGCCTGGTTGTGTTCGGGCACGCCCAGGAACCCGAGTAATCCACTTCAATCGTCCGGCCCCGTCCGCGAAGCCCCTGGCTTTGTGCGCGACGAGGAGCCGAACCCGTCTTGTTTCGCGGCTGCCGGGGTTCGGCCTGCCCCGGCACCGCAAAGCCTGCTAACATCGGTTGTCCATGTACACATGCCGCGACTGCGAGCAGCCCATCAATTCGGCGACCGAGGTTTGCCCGTACTGCGGGGTGGACCTCACCGATAGCGGGGTGGATCTGGGTTTTGCACACTCTCCTAGAGCCTCCCTGCGCAGGATCGTGATTCTCTGGGGAGTTGTTCTACTAAGCGTCGTCGCGATCGCCTGGTTTGCTTTTCCCTGGCGCCTGGCAGGTTCAAAGCCCGACGCGGAGAGACATGCTATGGCAGCCATGCTGAAAATACAGGAGGCACTCGGGGCGTATCATGCAAGCGAAGGCGCCTTCCCGTCGTCGCTGGAGGCGCTTGGTGCCGCAGCTCAAGACGCATCCCGAGAAGCGGAATCCGGCCGCTACAGCGTGCAGTACACCCCCGGTAGCCAGACCCTGGACAGCCGGATTAACACCTACACGCTGACCGCGCGCGCCGGCAATTACGGTTATGTGAACCTGTTCTCAGACGAAACGGGGTTGCTACGCGGCACGAGCGAAAATCGCCCAGCGACTGCGCAGGACCCGCCGATCCAAGGCGATCTCGCGAAGAATCCCTGAACCGTTTTCCAGAGGTTAAATGCCATTCCAGCCGAGCTGTCGTCTGAGGGTTGGCGCCTGTTGCAATCCGCCAAGATTTCGTGCGTTCTGTTGAGACGTCCTGCGCTAGGAGACGGAAGGTTGGAGTCGACCACGGAAAACGCCGCGACGAGTGCCGACGTGTCAGATTCGGAAACAAAGGACCACGTACCTCCCGAGAGACAAAGTG
>Ga0187783_10000496_pt1 | contig 29187 bp, 35 predicted proteins | sample 1015_SJ02_MP02_2_FD_132471 | JGI IMG/M metagenome (GOLD analysis project Ga0187783, IMG submission 132471) | Tropical peat soil microbial communities from peatlands in Department of Meta, Colombia - 1015_SJ02_MP02_20_MG | ecosystem: Environmental > Terrestrial > Soil > Wetlands > Peat | place... | reverse complement strand
TTTGCATAGAAAGGTACGAGCCTTGATTCATGAATGAGAGCTTTTGATTGGTTGAGCTCGTAAAGCTCAGGCTCGCCGAAGTTTGCGGCCATGGCATCTTTATAATATGAGTTCACGGCTATTTCTTGAGCGGAGATGACATTCAAAAATTTGAGACTTTTTATTTTTTTGATGCTCAATGGCTGCGCTTGATTCGCACCATCTTCTACGCCTAAAAATATAAAGGCAGCACCAAAGAGCCTCGCTTTGAGCAGGGCATCAAAGAGCTGGCTTCTAAGCTCTGAATGAGGAGCTGATTCGCCATTGATACTTAAACCCTGGCGCATCATTTCATGCGGCAGCAGCTCGACAATTCTCGCGGCGATATCATCGTTATTATAGAGTTGTTCGAGATATTCGGGTGTCAGCCGGTCGCTTGGTAATAGATGGGTATAGCTTGCTTTATCGCGCTTGTTGCCCAAGCCTGTGAGAAAATTCTGCCAGCTATCGTTGCGTTCTTCTAAATAAAACATGAGAGATTTCCTGTATTATTCATTGATCGCGTGAAGGTTTTTAAGCGAAGTACTCTATCTCGCAGCCATGTGAGCGCTTGGGTCATCGCATCGACTTGATCATCGTGGAGTGAGCAGGGGAATTCCAAGAGTTCTTGAATGAACTCATCAACCCAAACTTTGTCTTTGAGATCGGGTAGGGCTATGCATCGATTGCTCCAGAGGCTTTCTATGGCATGAGCTCGGGCCTCTTTGCCACCTTGAGGCAATACCGGTATAAGCCCAGGGATCTCATCGCGCAGCATATCGATTACAGCGCTACCATTGGCCTTTTCCTCGATCAGATGGGCTGAGCTCAATGGATAGTTGTTGGCGACTTTTCTGATCGCTGAGAGTGTCTCGCTAAAGCTCATGCGCTTTCGGATCTGATCGATCAGAATATAACGCTCACAATCACTCGTAACGCCCCAAACTTGGCCGACCACGTAGGATGAGCCCGTTTCCTTAAACGTACAATCCCAACTGCTTACCATTGTGCCGATTGGCGGGAGCGTATCGTAATGTTGGACCCCATCGCGTTTGAAGACCGCGCCAGAGTGGGGGACAGGTTGTTGCTGAAGCTGTGCTGCAATGCCGCGCTCGGAGTTTATATCTTTCTTAATTTCAAGCACAGCTTCATCAGGGCATTTTTCTGGCCACAGTAATTCGCCTTCATTTTGACGAGGGTCATTAAAACCGATTGAAGTCTTACAGTGAAACTTTGTCTCATATTCCATTGGCAGGCACAGATGCTCATAACTGCCTGAACGAAGCATTTCGCCAGCCAAATCATTGACGTGCAGCCTTTGCATGATGATTATGCGGGCCGATTGCTTAAAATCGACCAAACGGCTCGACATGGTTTCGTTCCACCATTCGAGACAGTTTTTTAATGAGGCTTTGGTGATGTCTTGGGGCTTTATTGGATCGTCGCATACTTGAACATCAGCATGCTCTCCCGTAACAGTGCCATCGACCGAGGTGCAGAGTCTAAAGCCTGCACGGTCATTGATGAATTTATCTGCTCCCCAATTGTCCTTAAGTGCCCTAAAACTGTCGCCAAAGCGTTCCTGATACCACTGTGACTCTATGAGTCTTCGCATTCGCAAGTTATCGCGTCTGCTTAAATTCATGGCATATGAGGCGAAGATCCACTTAGTTTCTGGTTTAAAAGTCCAAACCCATGCTGGCCAAAAGACACAGGCAGTCAAGCTTTTCATGCAGCCTGGCGGGATTGTTATGACCAGGCGTGTAAGCTTTCCCTTGGTAATCGCCTCAAGATGCTCGCAGATTGCATCGATATGCCATCCCGATAAGAATTTTTTACCTGGCTCTATTTGATGCCATGCAAGTTCAATGAACTTTTTAAGACCCGACTTTTTTATAAGGGCACGGTCTATCTGTAATGGCATTGAGCTCATGCCTTGCCTTCTGCCTTGGCTAAAAGGCGCTTCAGAGCCTCAAGTTCTTCTTCGTCAAGTAAGTCAAAATTCTGTTGTTCTTTGATTTCCAGAGATTGTTCTGGCTCATCTCTATTAAGGCGCTCAAGCCGACATCCGATGTCTAATAGCTTAGACAAATCCAATGCTCTAAGCTCAGAAGCATCTTTAATCTCGACGTGTTTAATGAGCTTTTCCAAACCCTGTTCTGCTACTTTTTGTGCTTTTAACGCCAACGATATTTGCCTCTTTTTCATGGCAAGTATTTCATCGATTTCGCTCTGCTGGCTTATTTGATCGAGATGCCTATCCCACTCCGCTGCTCGCTTCTGCCATGAAAATTTGCTTGAGAGACAGGCAATAGCAGACAACTGCACCTTTTCGTCTTTTGCTAAGCTTCTTAATGAACGCTTCGTGCCCATCTCTCGATATTTTTTAAAACGTAAAAACGCTCGTTCAGGCTCTTCAGCGAGCCTTTCCCATATATGTGCCATGATTGCCATTTTATTGGGCTGCAGCCGATTGGGGTTCATAAAATCGTGAGTCCCGATCGAAATCCATCATTTGCGGAGGCGTTATTTTCTTCATGAGCACCCGAGCGCCATAAAGGCCAAGCCCTATAGCATCAAATAAATTATGTCTTTGGTAGGCTCTGGTCCCTTGTAGATCGCGTTCCAAAGACGCCTTGTCACAGAATGAAAGCAGGGAAATTATCTCTGCCTCGGTTTCTTCTTTTTTGCAGTTACCCTTCCATTCGTTTGGAGTAGGACTTATCTGTTGTATTGGTGACAGAGTTTTTAAAAGCATACCTACCAAAATGTTTAACTTATCTATTGATGAAAATCTGACCGAAGACCCGGGATAATTAACAGCCCGCTCGACTATAAGCGCAGTTGGCTCTCGAGAATAACCCGAATCATTTCGCCAAATTTCCGTTAGTTTTTTACAAAGCTCATTCATCGTTCCAAGGCTTGATTCGCTGGAAAAAGGCTGCAGAATGCCCGCGCGATGAATAAATGGTTTATTAACTGTGCCACCAAAAATAGCCGCATCTAAATTAAGAATGGCCCAGCCACAACAACCTTGATTAGAGAATGCCGGATCGATGGCAAAGATTTTTGAGGCATATTTGGTTTTAAAATCAAGGATCTTAGCCATTAAGCACCTCCCAATTATGCTGTACAAACTCCTTGCCTTTACTAGAAGTTTTGGCGATGCATCTAAGCCTGAGCTGTCGTCCACGGAGCGGGTTTTCCGGGCCTATTGCTTGATTACATACTTCGACTGTTACTTTATTATTAAGTTCTTTGAGGTCTCGCTTCGGGCACAATCCTGAAGCGGCTCCTATGAATGATTTGATGCGGGGTAGGGCAGAGGGCAATGCAAATGACTGCACCCAATTTCGTTGTTCGCCGGGCTTGGTGTTAGCATTGTCACTTTCATTGACGGTAGTCTCAACAATGAAGAGCTTTCCGCCGCCAAGACGGCGCTCATAAAGAAAGACTGAATCAATAGTGACCTTGTAAAGTCCTGGCTCAAAATATTGCCGCGAAGAAGTTGTGCCTTCAGCAGCGACATGTTCAATGCCGTCAAAAACTCCCATACTATTGTCTCCTGCTTGTTAGAAACCCCGCACAACTCTTCCAGCTGCAGCACTCAGCGTCTGAAGGGTGTCACATCCCTCAGGTGTTTTAGTGCTGCTTAAAACCGCTGTACGATTGTCATAAGGGTTATTTTTCAGATGCTCTCCCAGATAGTTCGCAATCAATCCAACATGCTGACCATAGCCAGCGAGTCGATAATGACTCAATTCTTTTTCCTCCTTGATTTTTTGCAGGACAGGTTTGAGAAGTTCGGATAGCTCTATGGTGTGCTCATAACCCGCGTCGCTTTTGACTGGTGCACAATCGACATAGAGATGAAAGGCTGATTTTCTAATTTCAGGTGCGGGCACACTCATCTTAAAGACCTCGGTGGTTTTTACTTGGTAGCGGATGCTGTTTGGGCGGCATTTGGCCAAAAAAGGGCAGGGGCCATATTTGAAGCAGGCACTTTCATTCTTAGGAAGACTGGAAGATTTAGCTTTGCTGTCGACTATTCTTTTGATTTCATTCGCTGCATGAGTGATTGGCTCGAAATTGCGCTCGGCTTCGTCATGAGTCAGCGTGGATTCAACGCAAATGGCTTTTGGTGTTGATTTGGTGCGATAGTATATCCATTTAAGGGAAACCTCCTCAGCATCTTCTTCTAAAAAGGCCCAATGCGCATAGATATTGGCTTGAATATTTTTCTTAAGTTCTTGGGATGACAATGCATATGTTAGGGAAGAACAAGTTTTGTGATCACCAATTAGCCACTTTCGGTTGCCCAAGCTTTCCAAGAAATCGATTATGCCTTGAAATATGAAACCGTCCTTTGCAAAGAATACTTGGCGTTCTACGAATCTCTGTGGCAACAACTGAGGCAAATAAGCTAGACCAGGGCTAGCTACCCGTCCTTCAGCTGTTTCATAGTTTATGTCATTACCCGTTAAATATTTTTGTAAAAAAGTATGCACTGCAGACCCAAATTGTGCAGCTTTTGAAGGTTGAGGTTTGATGTTATCTAGATACTGATAAGCCCACTTTCGTCGACATAATTCGAAAGTTTCAATCTCCGTTGCGCTTAGGATCCATTTGTTAGACACAAGACAATCCTATTGTTTTGAGTTGGGGCGCTTTAACATTTAGCCGCTGATAGCACAAAAACAATCCCTGAGGGGTTAAAAAAGTTAAAAAACGATCTATAAAAGACAGATATCAGATTTTTTTATGAAAGGGGAAAAATTATGAAAAGCCGCGGCCGATTTTCGGCTGAAGAACTAAGACACCTAGGTTTTAGGATAAGGGCGGTGCGAATATTAACGGGGCTTAACCAAGAAGAATTTTCCGCTAAGCATAATGTGCCCTACATCTCTTTAAAAAACTGGGAACAGGGAAAGTTTACACCTCGCTCTGAGAGCATTCTGGCTTACTTAAAAGCTCTTGAGACCGAGGGAATTCAGGTAGATCCCGATTGGCTCTATTTTGGAAGCGGACCCGGACCAACTTACTTAAATAGGTCGACAAAAATAAGCGAAAAAATGTCAGCTTCGGTGATCGATAAACAAATTGCCTTTTTCAAAGAACGGCAACTTTCAATGGGTTTAAATCCAATAATTTCGCATATTGAAGATGATTTAATGTTCCCAGACTTCAAATGTGGCGATATAGTAGGCGGTGTTTTTATCCCACGTCAGGAAGTTATTGAGCTATCTATGGATGGGGCAGAAATAGAACGGCCATTTTTGGTACTAGATTCAAATGGGAAATATTATCCTCGTCATTTATTCATCAACGATAAACAAATATTTATAAACTCAAATAAAAGCCGCCGTTTATTGGAATATACGCATTCCTCATTAGCCAAGATAAATTGGTATTATTCAGATGTTCATAATGCGATAAATAATAGCTTATAAAATCATTAATAACCGGAGTGTTTATGAATAACACAATCGCAATAATAGTAGCCATGTATAGCGAAGCAAGGCCAATAATATCAAGGCTAAATATGGAAGCAGTTAATGATTTATTTGACCATCGTTTGCCATTAAAAAGCTATAAGTGTCCTGGTCAAAATGTTTATCTTGTTTTAAATGGAAAATGTCCTAAACATAGGGTTGATCGAATCGGTACGCAGGCGGCAGCTATTTCGGCATGGGAGGCCATAAGAACCTTATCGCCAAGGTTGTTGATAAGCGCTGGGACTGCTGGCGGGTTTAAAGCCAATGGCGATGCGATTAGCGATGTTTACGTCAGTAAAAAATATATTCGATACCATTCGCGCATTATTCCTTTTGAACCTTTTATTAGTTACCAAACTGGTGAGTTTAAGTGTATTGATATGGCGGCTGTAGCAAAGACACTGGATTTGAAAGAGGGGATAATATCCACTGGCGATTCAGTGGTTTTAGAAAAATCAGAATGGTCTGGATTGATGGTCCAAGGGATAAGCGCTTTAGATATGGAAGCAGCAGCTATTGCAGAAATTGCAGAATTTAGTGGAGTAGATATGCTCGCGATAAAGGTAATAAGCGATTTTATGGACGTCGATGAATGCATCGTTGAGCAATTTTCCAAAAATCGCGAAGCTGCTGTATCAAGCTTGGCAGCTAAGATTGAGCAACTGATAAGCTTCCTTGTTTAGGCAAGTTTCAAAATCTTGCCTTAGCAATATAAAAGCTACTGTCGCCTATCTTTGTACAGTCACTGATATATGAACCCCATTCTTTACCAGGCGGTATCGTATTTTCGTACCACAACATACAAACGCGATCGTTGAGCTTTTCAACAATTTCCTTTGGAGCGTCATCAGCTTCTTCGCTATTTAAGAGGGCGAAATAATCATCATCAGAGCAAAGCATATAGTCTAGATGCTTATTGGAGCGCGTTACTGCGCTTATACGATGAAAATCTATCCACGCGTGATAACTTGCTACGTCTTTTAACTCGTTCTCAAGATATGCTGCGCACGTGGGATCGGCCAGCGGATTGTCGGCAATATAAAAATCTCTAATGCGATTTGACAGCCTAGTAAAATACTTACGCTTACCAGCTACAATTGCCTCCTTTAATTTTTCCGAAAATTGAGGGTCGTTCTTTGATATAAAAAAATCGATTAAATCGTCATTATGGGCTTCTATCCCCTCATCTTTTGAAGCAATGCCTGTGAGCATAATTTTAATAACGGGGCTATCCTTAATCTTTTTGCAAAGTTCGAGCCCGTTTTCGGATGGCATCTGATAATCAATAACAACAGTAGATATGAACTCATGTCTTTTGGGATTACAAGCTAATGCACTAATATCAGCCATAGAACGAACTTGAGGCTGTTCTTTGAGGATTTTTTGTAGCTCACCAAAATCCTGGCAAATCTTATAATTTTCGCAATCAATTGCTGCGGTTAATTGATTCAAGAACGAAATTTCGTCGTCGATAAATGCAGTAGTTGTCGGAAAATTGATTGCTGAAAGAGAAGTCATACAATTGCCTCGTATCTGGAAGGAAATGTCAGAATGAACTTTGCGTATTGATTTTCTACAGAGTCACATTTTATGGTTCCCCCTATGTGTTCCAATGCGTTACGGCAAAAGTTTAGACCGATGCCCATTCCTTCAGCCTTGTTAGTAAAACCCGGACTAAATAATTTACTGAGATTTTCTTTTGATATGCCCTTTGCAGTATCTGTTATGGTTACTGTTCTTGTACTACTTTTTATAGAAATTATTATATTGCCTCTTTTAGCCTTATTGATTTCATGAAGCGCATTATGAATGAGATTATGAAAAACGTTTATAAAGACTTTCTCTTGTCCAATGAAGATAAAATCCTCTGATTGGTCAAAGGCCATTATTTTATCTAGCTCAAGAGTGGGGTCGAAACAATCCATTGCTGCTTTAATGCACTCTTTAGCTGAACAAGGAATAGGGGGTTCTGAAGTAATTTTTGACGAAAGTAAATCTAAATTATTTCTTATTCTATTGGTATTTTGTTTAACCTGATGCGGTATTTTCCGCAGGGCTTCTAGATGTCGAGAAGAAATTTCGGGCACACTAATAGAATTCTGTCGTGCTAGCTCATAGCTGCAAACGAGGGGTTCTATAAACCTACCTAAGAGATTTTCATTGATGTGAAAAGAAGAAATTGAGTGATTAATCTCGTGGGATACAAAACCATTTAAAGCATCTATATCCTGATTTTCCTTGTTTCTAATCATGATAATGCAAAAAATAACCATAAAACATTTTAATATTGCATCTTCAAACGTAGCTATGATGGGAATATCGCTTATATGACTGCTGGGAATATTAAATATGTAGGCTACCGCGAAACTGCTCATGAGCATAACGACACTTTTTGTACTGGTTGTCAGGAAGCACAGAAAGAGAAAGCTTATTATCAAACCAAGTAAAAGTCCTAAACTAAACTTGCTCATCAATAAAAGATTTACAGAAGGAAAAATTATGAGAAACAATGCTGTATTCCATGAATAATAAATAAGGAACTTGTATCTAGAAGACAATGAATCTCTAAAGATTAAGATTAACGATAATAAAGCCGATAATACCCAGCAGATATAATATATACCTTGAGGATGATAGCCGTTAAAAGACAGCGTAAAGACTGTTGAAATTGGATATATAATTATAAAACCTGAGATAGTCTCGTAATGGTAATCAGCGCGAATATTGATCCGAAACTTTTTGATTTTTCTTAAAAGCCTACCTATCTCTTCTTTGACAAAAAACTTGGAATCCTGCTTCAGTAGAACAAATGAGCAGAGTGCGCCTACGTTAAGCAAAGCACCTAAGCAAGAGCCGAGAGAAGAATCTAAGCCAAGATAAGATGAAAGTGCCCAACTAAGTAATGCAAGGGCAATGCCGCTCCAAAATGCGATAATCGAAGGCCTTAAACCCAAAATCCCCAGAATTAGTCCCGGAGAAATAATAGGTATCCAAAGGCGTATGGAAAAAATTAAAAGATTAAATATACTGTCAGCCCAAACAGCAATTACTATGGCAACCATTCCAGAAATTACGGTGGTAATTTGTGCGATAGATAACTCATAACGTTCAGGTAGATTGGGAAATATAGGTTTTAATATGTCATGGGTTATTGCAATTGGTACGGTATTTAAAAAGGAGTCGGCCGAAGACATCATGATGGCGAGCAATCCAGAAATTACGATACCCTTTATTCCTATCGGCAAAACTTCTTTTACCATTACCGGAAAAGCTAAATTTGCCTCAATAGACGGAAAATTATTGGCGGCTATGACGCCTATAATTCCTACCAGAAGATAGATTGGTAAATTAGCTGCCGCATTTACATATAGTGCACTTTTTATGCGTTTAGTATCCTGGGTCATCAGATAACGCTGCACCATCTCCGGAAATAGGGCCGGAAATGCACAGACAACAAAGGTGCTAAAAATATTTTTGAAGACTTGGTTTGATGTATCGCTGGTGTTAAGGGGTATTGAGATTAATTGTTCGAAACCGCCTATCGATGCTATGGAAAAGAAAGCAATCAATGGAATGGCGATAATTAATATGGCGAACTGAAAAATATCAGTATAAGTAATGGACTTGATGCCGCCCAAAGAGGCGTACATTATTACAACAATGGCCCCAATAAGTATACCTATAAGTGGTGAAATATTGAAGATGCTCTTAAACACTACTCCCAAGGCCTTTAGCTGTACAGCTACAACAAAAATGGCGCTGATAATTGCTTTAAATGCAGTGAAAATTCTGATGTTCTTTCCATAAATTGAACCCATAATTTCACTTACAGTAAGAAAGCCGAAGTATTTGGCAATTTTTGGGACGACGATTTTTGCTTCTAGTATTCTAGAAAGGGACATACCGGCCATCGCCAATGTGAATATGAGGCCCTGCGAAAACGTGCTTTCAGCGAGCCCAATGGTTGAAGTTCCGCCAATAAAGGTGGCAAGCAATGAAATTTGCAGAATGCTTGCAGAACATGGTGAATCACCAATGGCGAAAGAGCGCATGGTACTAGCTCGCAGCTTTTTCTGTAAGCCTATCCATAAGTTAACGACCAAATATGCAACTACTATTGCAATATCGAGCACTCAAGCCTTCCGTGAATTATTTAACACCCGGGATTTCTTATTATCGCGATCACGATCCGCTACAAGTGCCTAACAATTTTATGGTCTAAGGGGCTAATTTTTTTGCGATTCTGGGTGTTTCGAGCATAAGACAGCCCTCTTTGGGACTTTTTCCCAGCGCCATTGAGTTAAAGGTTCTTAACAGGGCTGAGCTTGCGAATTGCGTTTTTTTTGTCCTGTTACGGAGATGGCTAGCATGAGACATTTATTTTTTATTGTGATGTTCTTTTTCGGTTATGGTCTTTGGGCAACAGATATTTTTGATGCAATTGCCAAACTCAATATAGAATTTGTTCGTGAATATCTGAGCAACGGAGGGAATGTCGAAGCACGAAAAAAGGGTTGTACGCTTTTGATGTGGGCGACCGATGGACCCGATGACGAAGAATCTGAGAGCGACTATTTACCTATAATGAATATGCTCTTAGATGCAGGAGCTGACGTTAACGCTAAATATAAAGATAAAACAGCGTTAGATTATACTTTGAAAGAAGGGAATTTGGAAATAGCCCGCGAATTAGTGAAGCACAAAGCGCGCGCATATTCAAAGAAATCATTTTTTATAGTTGCGGCATTCGGGGTACCAGACTTGGTAGGTGCAATGCTTGAAATGGATGCTGACTCACTAAAAGACCATTTGAACGAGGCGCTCCAACAGACCATTGAAGATAGTCAAAACAAAAAAATGAATTTTGTTCGAGGCAGGGATCCTGCTGATTGCGCGCGTATTCTAATCCTTGCTGGCGCCAAATATAAATTTGAGAAGGCAAAAGATTTTGCGCAGCTTAAAAAACTCATTGGTGAGCATCCTAGTACCTATATTCGCAAGGTCATAGATGAATTTTTAATCTTTCAAGCAAGGGATGCATTGCACGTTGCGAATCCCGGTATTCCCAACCCTAACTGGAAATATATAAGCATAGATCTCATTGAAAAACATCTAAATAAATGAACATGGCTCATCTAACTGGAGATTCTCATGTTGCATGTAGCATATCGATTTTTGGTCATGATGATCTTAGTAGCATTCTCAGCCCATGGGATGTCCCCCATGTTTGGCCTGATGGATATTATTAAGGCATCACACACTGAAATGCCTTCACTGCCTTCTGACCTAGAAGAACTTTCGCATGAAGAGCTGGCAAATTATGCGAATGAATTAGTTATAAATTTCAATATAGAAGTACAGTACACAACTTTAGCGCTGACATTTAATAAAAATGATTATAAAAAGTGGGACAAATGTATTACAGCATGGTTTAATGGCTACAGAGAGATGCTTACTGCACCTGCGCTTGAGATACATAAGACACTGTCGAAGGAAAATCTGTTAGCTATAATAAACTATCATAAAAATTCCCGTTATTTAGAGTTGCTAAAAGCGTTATTAAGCTTTCCATATGTATGGAAAGACTTGAAACAGAAAGCAAAAGAATCATTGCCTATTGAAGCACATGATGATGACTTAATACTCGCCTATAAAACATGTCTGGAAATCGTGCTAAAAAAAGTAAATAACACTACGGTTGCGCATAATATTGTCTCTCTTTTCCTAGAAGAAGTTAAGAGAAATTATGCCGATGTAATTGAAACGTATAAATATTGGTGTAATGAGCCAACAGATTTTAAAGACAAAGAAATTGCGGCGTTAATGAATAACATAAAGCAGAAAATTGAAGGGCTAAAATTGTATTGATGGTACATTCTTCTCCAACTATCCAAGAAGAATTCCAGAAATACCATTAAAGATTTCCAACGTCAGATTCGTTGCCTTCCTCTCTTCTTCTTACAGCCGCCGGAAAATCCTGAAGAGGCCATGGGTACTGTGGGAAATTGGGATGATAATGGCGGATTGCCTTTTCCATATCTCTTAGGAACATACACATTTGTCGCGCTATACCAATATTAAACTCATCATTTCTAAAAGTAGTTTCGAGGTGTTCAAAAGTATGAGTCTTTAGTGATTCATGATTCTTTTTAGCTTTATCGATCGCGGTCTTTTGAAGCTTTAGTTCGTTTTTTTGCTCTGAAAGATTTTTATTAGTTTGTTTAATCTGGGCATTAGCCTCATTCAGTGATGAATTCAAACTAAGCATTTCACTTTTCAAGGCAGTTTTTTGAGCTAAAAGCTGGTCTTTAATACTAATGAATTCTTCCTTAAGCGATGCGTTCAAATTATGCATTTCACTTTTCAAGGTAGTAACTAATGCGTGCAGTTTTTCGGCTTCATTCTTTTGAGCCAAAATCTCATTTTTAATACCCGCGAATTCTTCGCTAATTTTTTTAAACACCCAGTTAAAATTCGATGCCGCAGGTACATCCCCATAGCGCCAGCCATATTGTTTTAAATCTTCGAGTGGCTCTTCAAGATTGGCATCCTTGCTTTCAGCCCATGCAAACGATAGGTTCTTTTCATTCATGATTTATCCTCCTCATGAAAATCAGCAAAATACGATTCAGAAAACGCCGTAACATCGAGCTGAAACGCCTTGCGTGGGGGCGAGTTCTTCGCGCCCTCAATAACTGCTTTTGAAGTTGGAGGAACGGCGCGTATAAACTTGCAGGCTATTGTCAGCGGTAGCGCGCTGCGGCTTATGGAAAGTAAGGCCGTAGTAGGACAGCGTGGGTATTCAAAGAAAGTAAAGACTACTATATTTGGCCGTTTTTCTTCCATGGAAATATTCGGCTTAGAACCATAAAGCACGCTTAATATTTCAAACAAATCCTCAGGCGTCCCACCGTTTTTATTAAGAAGAATGCGAACCTTTATCCACGCCTTAAAATCATCATCGCTCATGCCATCACGCGACTGGCCTACGATGCTGCCAATGACATCTAATGTTGCCTCGGATGCATCGTCAATATAATGGCCATGATTTAGAGCTGACGCGCTATCCAAAACTTCTTGAAATGGTCTAACCAAAGCCTTGAGCAGGTTTTTCAGTCGATGAGACTGGGCAAACTGATGAAGCATCAAGGATTGAGCTTCTTCGATCAGCGTCATTGATTCACCTCAACAACTTGCTCAATGAAGATGTCGTTGAATGAAAGCGATGCGATTTGGTCCACATCGATTTTGCTCGGAGCGATACTACCAGATGATTTATCGCGACATTGAAGGCTCATGATGTCCAAAACCTTGCTGCTCTCCAAAATGACGCTCAAGAAACGCGAAGGATAAACCTCGGTCCCTAATTGGAAATATTGTTCGGCATAGCTCACCAATGAATTCTTAAGCAGATCGAGCTCGTTTCTATCCAGTTTGGATCGAACTTTAAGATTGGCATGAAGCGATAAGGGTATGACATTTGGGCGTGAGAATCGTATTATTCTCGTTTGCCCTATCGAATCACTAAGAGAACACGTATTTTTGCCAATAGTCTCAATGCCTAGAGGCTTTCCATGCCAAATTGTCTTGGCGATTTCTTCATCTTTGCCGCCATGGATAATCACCTCAAAAGCATTTTGCTGCTCTTTGATATAAAATGCCTGAACGCCTTCAAGTTGCCTCAGTTTTGCTCGCAAAGCTTCCGCTGTTGATGATCCATTGGCTTTGAGCTCTTTTATTCGTCTGAGCCTCAGCGCATCATCGCTTTCTTCCAAACGACCCTGCTCAAGGACTTCTTTAATTCGCGCAGCGATCCAGCCAGCGCTTGGTGTCATTATTTCGGCTTTGGTTTCTGAAGGCACAGTTAAATACCCGTACTCTTCAGCCACTACTTCAACTTCAATGTCCGATCGCGCGATGTTGGTGTTGGTTATCTCAGCTATGGTCTTAAAAAAATCACCACCGCTCGTGCGTATGCGTGAGTCTTTAGGCAAGGACACATTGCCATCAAGCGTCATGATTGCTTTAGCACGACAAAAGCTTGCTCTTTTGCGATACGTACCAGTAAGCGAACAGAGCGCATCAAGAGCCCGGCCGCTTGCACTATCTGGCTGCAATGAATGATAAAGACTCGATAAAGTCTCCCACACTTGTCTTGCTTGGTTGGAGATGATGCCAGTCAACTGGCCTGCAACCGTATCTGGTGTAAACAAGAGGCTTGGTTCAACGGTGTTTCTCAGCTCTGATTCGATTTCTTTTTTAATCACATCAGATGTCTTTGGCCTAAAACCTGCATCGGATAATCCCCAGTCGGTCATCTATGCTCCTACGATTTGATTGATGGCGAGGTTTTTTTGATCGGTTAAGATGACGTTTAAGCTGATAGTGAGGCTGCGCTCACTTTGATGAGGTGCAAGTTGGAAGCTTTGCACATCGAGCACGCCGGATACGCCTTTGATTTCTTGGGTCATGAGCGTTCTCACATAGCGCTCGTTTAACTTCTTGCCGAATATATGGCTCAGGTACGGGAGTCCGCGGTTCTCATCTAAAAACCATTCCCCTGAAAAGGTCTTAAGGCGAATGCCGATGGCTTGAGCGATAGCGTCAGAATCCGTTGGGCACAGCAATAAATCGCCATTGCTGATATCGAGATCGTGGTTTCGCAAAGAAAAATCCATCATTCGGCTACCACCTTTTTAGTGGCGATATCGCCTACAGGACCGAGCTGAGACAATGATGCTACGGTTGTAACTGCACCAGTTGGGCAAGAGCCCATATGGGTATGGCTATTAAAAGCGTTGACGATCTTTTTGAGCTCATTTGCAACATTGCGAGCTAGAGCCAAAGCTTCATCAGCCTTTTCTGACCCTAATCTTATTTTTTCAGGATCGATGTGAATTTGTATTCGTTCATCATGACCCATTACTAAATTGGCTTTATGAGCGTTTTTGAGAGCCTTGGCTTGAGGATAGATGCCAGGAATGGCCACTGCCCCCTGAAGGGTAAAACGACGAAAGGAATCGATTGTAGAAGGCGATTCAGTTAAAAACTCATCGATGCTTGTTTCGTTGAAAATAACCTGAACATAATCTCCGATTTGAATCGGTAGCGATATAAAAAACTCACCAGCGCGTGGAAAGAGAATCGGCACATCGACCAAGAGCGGCAGTTCTAGCTGCTTTTTATCCTCACCAGTTCTGATCGCTTGCTTTATTACAGGCTGAATATCGGCAAGCTGTGTGCTTGAGTCATACTTTTCAATACGACCGATGAGCGCAGTATGGACTTGGCAAAGCCGGTTTTCGATGGCTTGCTTGAGAAGTTGTGCAAGTGTTGGTGATTGTTCCATAGTTTGGCACTATATTGCACCACACTATAGAGGGATGATCAAAAAGAGGGGGTAGATGTTGGTTTTATTGCAGACCTGTACAATTGGCGGTAATAAAAATTTTCGTAGAACCATCTTAAAGCACTCTTACCAGCCCAACGGACTTGAGCTATGCAGAGGGCTTCAACTCGGGAGGAATTATAATGCGTTATTCCAAGATAGGTTTTCTTTCAATCGTCATGCTTGCTATCTTAACCACTAACTTTGCTAGCGCCGGAAAAGACAAAATAGAAAAAGCCTGCGGTACCCTGGGCCAAAATGAAGATACTGCAGGGTCAGGTTGCTGCAACGGTGGTGACAACAATACCGCGGAGGGCGGTTGCTGCAACTGTGGTAACAACAATACCACGAAGGGCGGTTGCTGCATGTGTGGTGACAACAATACCGCGGGGCCCGGCTGCTGTATCTGTGGTCATAACAACAATATCACGACGAGTGGCTGCTGTATAGGCTGCTGCATCTGTGGTCATAACCAAAATATTACAGGGACAGGCTGCTGCTGTACCTTGTTTTGAATAATGCGAAACCAGTAAGGCTCGTCAATGGAAAAGATAGCAAGAGATGCCTGCTCCTCTCTCAATTTTTGTTCCTGGCATCTGCATTCTCCACCAGGCAAATTCGCTTTGGAGAACTTAATCTTGCTGGTAAAAACTAACAAATGATACACTCAATCTCACTTTCCCATGCAGCTTCAAAAGTACTACCACAAAAGCGCACATGTTGAATGAGGGCAAAGCCAATAAACGTAGAACAATCAATGTGAACTTTTTGCCCAGGCAAAAGCTCTGGCATTAAGACAGCTGTGACCTTAAGCTTTTTATTGCTACCGATTTCGGGGCTGCCTTTGAGACCAGAGCGTGGCGTGAGGTTCAGAGCCTGATTGAGAAGCGCTTGACCATCTTTGAGTATCTGCAATGAATTATTCTGCACCGATGCGCTATAGCCATAATCGCGAAGGATGCTTCCTAACTCGTCCATGGGATTACCGCTCACCATAAAGCCACGGCTGAGCTTTTGACTGAGGTCTTCGAATTGCTTTAAAGCACTCGCACTGGGAATCTTCAATTGTTCAGCTATTTCCTTGATGACCGTTTTAACCGGTGTTCCCTTAGAAAAGCTCTTATTGATGCGCTCAGATTGAATCGACTTCGCGCCATCGCCATTTGCCAGCGTCGTTTTCCAAGTTGGGCCTTCTTTAAGATGGCTACATCGAATCATATCGCCATAAAAGATCACACCGACATTGCCTTTATAGCCAGCTTTAAGCTGAACGGGGACTTGTTTATATTGAGATAGAATGTTGCGATTTTTAGCGCCAAGATTAAAGATTTCGACGTGGCAAGGATTTGGCTCAGGCGTGAGGTCTTTTTCTATTTCAAAGGCGATATCGAGCCCAGTTATTTCGGTATCTCCGACTTTAAGCTCAACCACACGGCCAAAGAGATTCATAGGCTACCAACGTGAATGATTGCTTAAGGCTTTGTCTATTGAGCTCGTCATTTCTTCTTTGCGGTAGAAGGGCAAAAGCTATGTGCGGGCTTGATTCGTAGTAAATGTAAAGCGGCCAATCGGAAATAAGACGTATACCAGACGCCAGTGCTCTTTCTTGGCCATCGCTCAGATGAAGCATCCAAAATCCTTTTTCGATCCATTCGAACTCTAAAAAAAAGGTATTTCCAAAAATGATGTTCTCTTGCACAAAATGAGGAGCAGCTGATGCGATAGGAATTTCCGCGATATTCATTGCTATGCGCCCCCGCTAATCAAGGCGCTAAAGAATGAGCGCTTTTTGATTTCTTCAGATGCAGGCTTGGTTTCTTGCTTGCCTAAACGCTCTTTGGGCTTAGCACGTTCGGTCTTTGGTTTAGGACGCAGGGATATTTCGATGGTGGCTTGTTGAGCGATTCTAATCTGTTTGGCAGAAGCTCTAAAATGCAGCGACTGTGAAGAGCCTCCCCCCCGCTCAACGCTTATGCTTTCTAATACCATGTTGTCATAATCTTTAAGCGAAGTCGCGATGGTTATGGGCTCACGCTTGGCAAAGATCTCTTCAAGCTTTTTAAAGGCCTGTTCAGCGAGGTCATTGGACTGGTCGGAAAGAAAATTGCTCAGAGACTTAACCGCAGTAATTCCAATAAAATTCATCGGCGTATTCGAGATAATACCTTCCAAATTAATGGTGGTAGGCAAATTAGCCACATGGTCACAAAAGCTTTCACCATTTTCAGCCGGATGTTCCGTGACCTGAGCTTTGAACTCATGGCTTTCTTTGATTACAGCATCTAGTTCAATGACGCCAAGGCGGTGCTTTTGGTGCTCACCAAAAAAGAGCGATACCTTTTCAGCTAGCATCTTCATCGCGCTGGCTCTGCTCTAATGTCAAGATGGCCCTTTTCACTCACGCTTGCTAAGGTGGCTCCTTTGTCTTTATTAACGATAAGAACAGGCGCTGCTATGATCTTTCTTGTCGCACCCTTTTGCTTATCGACCAATATTTCTAACTTGGTTTGATTATTGGTGAGATGCTGCGTGCGGTACCTGATGTCTATCTCATCGCTTACCTTGCACATGATTTCCCATTTACCGTGGCTTAAGGTGAGAGTTTTCTCGCAATGGACATTAATGCCATTGATGACGCCTTGAACCACAGCCTTGAGCGTAGAAGGAGGCTCAAATAACAGGCCTATGTGTTTGCATCCGCTCAGAAGAAGCAGAAAGAAAATTATATTAATACGCATAACGATTGACCCCCATAAAAGCGTTCTCCCGCTCCTTTTCTAATTCTCTGCGCACCGCTTTTTGCACCTCTGACCCAATCTCATGAGGCTCCGCGTTGCTTTTGACATCAACAGAAACATTGACGCTTTGACTGCTGTGGTTTTGGATATTGTTTGATGAATAGGCAGCTTGTGGTGCTAAGTGTTTTTGTGACGGTTGATCGTATTGGCTACCAATGCCTCCAACGTATTCGACAGCCGCCGAAAATCCTTTTTTCACAAAATCTGGAACTACGGCTGATAGCAGGCTCTTGATGCTTAAGATGGCATCCTTAATGGCGGAGATTGCGTGATCAACAGCATCAACTAAGGTGCGGGCAAGCATGGGCCCTATGGTAGAAAATATCGTCCAAATAAATTCAGAAATCTTGGTTATTGCATTTTTTATATCATTGAAAATCTTGAGCGCTGTCTCGGTGATAAAGCCCCATATTCTGTTATAAAGGGTTGCCATAAAAGAAACATAACATTCTGCGAAGCTCTTAATAAGATTCCAGGCAAGTTTTAGGTTTTCTTGCAAGCTAGTCGGCAAAAAGTCCCAAACCTTAGCAATCACTTCTAAAACCGATGTCTTGATGTTCTCAAAAACTTTTTTGCAAACAGATTCGCCACCCTGAAAGGCCGTCCATAGATCGTCAATGAGTAACGCAATACTACCGATGACAGCGATGATGAGCGCTGCCTTTGCCACAAAAAGAGCTGCAATAGGTAGAAAAGGCGCAAAAGCAAGAGCTGCTTTGAGCGCTAAAGCCGACAATACAACACCCAATGCTATTAAAGCTGCTCGTAAGATAGTGGTATGGTCGTTTAACTTGGAAAAGATTGAACTTAAGCTTTTGTACATGTGGGCAGAACTCTGCGTCAAAGCCGTCATAACCGGTAACAAGTTTTTAGTGATGTTACGGGTAATGGCGCTGAAAACTGCCTTGAGCGCGCTGATACTTTCACGAAATCTCTTAGCGCTTTCAACCGATTCGTCATCCAAGATATAGCCCAAATCCCGCGCTTCTTGCCGCATCTGGGCGAGCCCACTCGAACCCTGCTCAAGAATCTTGAGCATCTCAGCGCCCTGGTCGCCAAACATGGCATCGGCTACCCAAAGGCGTTCGCTTTGGTTGGGAAGCTTTTTTAACTTGTCGGCGACTTCGCTTAAAAGCTCCAAAGGCTCTCGTATCTTTCCTGCAGCGTTAGTAGTTTTGACACCTACTTTTTTAAAAGCCTCTGCTGCCTCTCCTTCGCCGGCTTTGGCATCAACAGCGCGAATCTGAAGCTCTTTCATGCTGTCATCCAGGGTATCGATAGCGACTCCGCTCTTTTCAGCCGCATAGCGCAGCTCTTCCAAGGACTGAGTCGATATGCCAAGCATGCCAGCCATCCTGCCTACATCGGCCATTGCTTGGGTTGTTTGATCGACAAAGTCCTTGATGGTTTGAACGGCAAAATGGCCGGCGAGCGCTGCCATGGCGGTATTGGCGTTTTCGGCGAATCGATCGATGGCGCTCGTTGCTTGGTTGAACTGGGCTGTGTCGATCTTAAAGCCAAAGAGCGCTTCTAATCTGCGTATGATCATCCAGCTATTTTAAGGCATGGATTCGGGAAGGGATGATCAAAATCCGGGGGTATAACCAATTTAGGAAAATTGACTCTTTTTTGAAAATGTGTCAATTTTCCTAAATTACAGCTCTTAACATCCCGTTATTACCGCGCAAATTATTTAAAATGGATTATCGCAACACGACTTAAAGAACAAAAGTATTTTCTAATAACCGCAACTGTTGTTCCCGTTTCTCGTTGCTAAGGCGGTTTAAATTTAACAGCTTCCATTTAACGGCTGGAAGTTGGGATATGTGACTTTGATTAAGAGCATCCCATTTTGGTTCAAGCCGTATAAATGATATTAAAAATTCCCGATGCAAATCCGTAAGCTTTCTCGGTAATTCATTGAGCAACTGTTGAGCGCTTATAAATAGATCCGCATAACTGATATCTTCAAAGGCCATCCCTTGAAATTCCTTTTCGAAAGTTTCCTCAAAGGCATGCAAGTGCGGTTCCAATAGCTCATGAATAGGTCGATTATGACTAATTAGATAAACGACGAAAGCATCTATGAGTTTTTCACTCAATCCTTCTTTATCGAGAAGATGTTTTATATCAAAAAAATCGCGTGGATGTTGCCGGTCTAATGCTGCACAAATTTTACCGGCATATAAATCCTCAAAACTTAAGACATTTGCCTCACAAAAAACTCTAAACTCTCGTTGCGCTTGCTGGCAAAGCTCTACAGTTTGGCAAGGAAATACGCTGCCCCGTATTATGTGATTTATATCTATCTTAATTGCAGCTATATCTTGCTGAATTATTATCTGATAAATATAACCATCAGCGGTCTTTCTCAACGCAATATGAAAATTGGGATATTTACGTTTTAAGTCGGCAACTATTGTGTTGGCTATGTGATTTATATCTTCCAAGCTGGTCTTTCTATCAGCTATTGGCGCATAGGAAAAATCTAAATCAACAGATAGCCTAGGAAGATCCCTTATAAATAAGTTAATTGCAGTGCCGCCTTTAAGCGCGAAATTTGGATGGGACTGAATATTAGGTAATACCTGCAGTAATATTTTAACTTGTTCAATATAAGCTTTTTTCATGTTCATTTATAAATCCTTTTGGGACCGTAATATTATATTTTTTATTTAGAGCACCATTGCTGACTATCTGACGTTTACCTGAACCAAGATCTATTTGATCAATACGTAACTTTTTAAACCATGCCTGGCTATGGTATTCGCTTAAAAAAAGAAAAACACGCTTAACTTTTATCGAAGTGCATAACTCTAATAACTGTTGCACCAAACTTGGTTGCAAGCTAGTCAAAGTTTCCATTAATAATGAAGTTTCTTCAAATGTTTCATATTTTCCAATAAGATAAATTTGTTCTAAAATTGCTCGCTCGGGTCGAGAAGTAGGTATCATTAACCCTTCAACGGCCAAGTCGAATATTCCTAAATGAGTTGATAAAAATGTATCATCTATTAGATGGATTTTTTTCTTATCAACAATGCGATAAAACCACTGAGGAAGCTTTTTACTGTGTTGCGTAAATAAATCTATGGCTTCATCTTTCCTCATATAGTGCGCTAGACCTTGTAATCCTAGAGCTGTTTTTCCGCCTATATGAAGTTTTGTTTCTTGCTGCAAAAGCCCCCACAAAGCCCCGGGCCAATCTATCGCATCACCATGTCTTTTAGATGCTCCACGTCCGAGATATTCAAGCCATTTGCTAGCAATATAACGGCGTTTTAAGTCATTTGATATGCCATTCTTCTTAAGCCAATAATCGGTCGCCACAGCACCTTTAGGCAGTTTTTGCAATAATTGGTTTATTTTTATGCCCATAACCGTACTCCTAGTACGGTTTTAGCGCATTTTTTAAACCAAGGCAAATCTTTGGCTTATTTAAAAGGCTGACCAAAATCCAGGGGAGTGTATAATTTTTACCATACTTATCAATAAGTATAGTAAGTTTTATACACAGTAAAGAAAACTAATAGGCTTTGCCTAGCTTACGAGCTTGAATCCACTCAAGATGCTCAATATAATCAAGCGCCTCATGGGCATGATCAACATCATCGATCGTCCATCGCTCTTCGATTTCGATGGGCGAAACCCTAAAATATTTAGACATGGCTATTCTAAAGATGCGCCAAGGGACATCAGGCGGTATCAAACTGCTTGAGGCCGAGCTGTTAGACCTAGGAAATTTCCGCTTTTTAAGATGCCCTCTTCGGAAAAAAAACCGCCATAGTTGACCTCCAGTGCAAATTTGAGCCATTTAAACATCAGATTATAATCGCCAGCTAAATCGACCTCTGGATCGAGCTTAGGCCACAAGTCCGATCCAGTTTCTCTCTCTATAACAGTACGGCTGGCCAGTTTTTCTATGATGGCCTTTAAATCGTTAGCCTTAAGATTAGAGGCCAAACGCCCGAGCGAAAAGGACTCCTTGTCCATGCCCTTTTCGAACGCCGAACCTGCAATGGCAAGCAACTTGGTCAATAGCTCTACCCCATCGCTATAGCCAAGCTGGGTCACCTTAAAGTTCTTACCATCGATAGTAGTCTCTTTAGTTTTTATCATCGTTTACTCCTTATGCGACAATGGCTTCGAGCTTAGCTACGCGAATAACCCACTCACGCTCGCCTACCTCCTTGCCCAAAATAAATTGCGGCATTTTTTGGATCCACGCTTGGCTGCCCATAAAGACAGTCGCTCCTTGAGTATTCCTGATTAAAAGCGGCCCCACTCCAATACCGTTTGGTGATTTGATATCGGCGTTATACATAGCCGATAAAAGCTTATTGCTCGGTGATGACGGCATAAGGCTGAAGGTCACCGTTGCGCGCTGGTCGCTCGATTTATAGCGCACCACATGGCCATCAGCGCCTATTTGATCTTGATAGCCTTCGGAATCAAACTCTATGTTCAAATAATTATCTTCGGCGAAGCCCTCGATAGGAATGCCGTTAAAGATGATCGAGTACTCCTCAGGGTCATAATGCGCAAAAGCTTGTCCCATAAATCCTCCTAATCAGAAACAGTGCCATTGATTTCGATCTCATGGATAGCACCCGCCAAACGCGCACTGAACTTCACATCGGGCAATATGCGTTTTTCTTTGATGTCGGATGGAATCGCATTGACGTCAGGTATGCTCACTTTAGGTTCAGGATCTGGGGCTAAAAGTCCACGGCCTACCGCTTCGTTGAGTTGGGATAAGAGTTCAGAGCGAATAAGGTCTACACCTTTTGCGGTGTAGGGAATTTTGCCATTGAGCATGAGCAGGCGAAAGATGCGTTCTTGTATGCGCACGTGGAGCCAATCGATGCCGTGGACTATATCGATATATTCGCCGCTTGAGATTTTGCCATCCAATGTCACACCCTTATCGTTGATAAAGATATGGCGATTGATATCGGCTCTCTTGAGTTTTTCGGTGAGATCCGTGCTCAGCTTTGACTTGGTAATATAATCAAGCTCTTTAAAGGCCCATGAGCTAGAGCCTGGTGGCATTGGAAGCATTTTCCCAAGCCAAGCTGCAGCCGGAAATTCGTTGTCCCTTTCCCGATAGAGATAAAAAAGCCTACGGCTCGTCAAGCCATCGAGCTTTCCTTCTTTTTTGGGAAGGGCCTCAAATTGCTCTTTGCTAAGGTCCACACCCGCCAACAGCCTTTTGGTCTTTAGAACAGATATTAGGGATTCTATGTCTTCCTTAAGTTTGGCGTGATTGGTTCCATGTTCATTGAACATTACAATGCCATAAAAATCGCCGTCGATATCCGCACGCATAACTTCGTCTAAGGCTGCTGAAATGCTCTCTGTGGCTTTTCTTAAGCCGACTTTAAACTTTGGAACCCGCGGTGTTTGGGAAATCAATGATTGGGCAGCGAGATATAAAGAAGATTTATCGGGTATCGGCACTTCTTTGGGTTTATTAGCCGTGCTGTGGGCAAGGTTATTCTCTTTGAGCCACGAACTAATGTATTTTTCAGTCTTGGTCGTAAGCTCCGAAATATCACCAAAGGTCTTTACCCGCTCATCCCAATAATCGTGGTGAGCAAGAATAAGCGGCGTGCCAAAGCCAGCCTGAGACATGCGCAAATTCTGGGAAGTTATGGTGACTTTTACGATATTGTCCAAGCTCATGTGAAATTCTCACTGATAGCAACCGAATCAAAGAAGCCTACATTGTCGGAGACGATTTGTTCTTGCAGTATTAAGCGAAACACCACATCAAAAGTGCTGCGATTTTCTGCACGGTTTTGGAAGGTGAAATTAAGATCAGTAACAGCATGGTTTTCTACAAAGACTAAACCAGCGCTGCGCAGTTCATCGCGATAGATCGGATTTGCCAAACATAGACGCGCCTTTTCAATCAATGCTCGAGCGGATTTGTCTCCCCTGGCCTGCCGAGAAAAAATCTGCACATTGATGGTGAGCTCCCGATGACCAATAATGTCGATGCTCGTATCGCTGTCTCTAAAGGTATATCTGCTGTAGTCCCTGCCAACCGTAACGCTTTGGCCTAAGCTTAAAACACCGTAGGGCTTTTGCATCACCTTGATCGGCTCATCTTCCCAGACAAAGGGAATGCCTGTCGCGCTCTCAAAAACATACTCAAGGATAATCTGCAGGCCTGGCCAAAAGCTCACATACCACCTCGGACTTCATGAGTGATAGAGCCTTTAAGCCTACCAGTATCGATCAATGGCTTTGAACTCTTTTTGCGCCTGATGGTTTCTTCTAAAAGCGCCGGCTCAATACCTTCGTTTATGGTTTGCACCATGTCCTTTGCCACCACTTCGCCTAACTGAGTGAGCGCTTGTTTAGTAGTTAGTCGCCCCAGCAAAATCTTTTCTTGCAGTGTGCGAATGAGCTCCAGATGCTCTTTTCGTTTGGCATCACAAGTTGAGCGTATAAAAGAACGCGCAGGAATTCGCCCATCACGGGAGCCATATTCATGCACCATGGCGAGATCTACCATGGAAAAATGCTCATCGTGCGGTTCGTCTTGTAATATGCCCACAGCCACATGGCTTTGTCTTTGCGTTTCTCGTAAGAGCTTTTCTAAGCGACGCTGCTTACGTTTATCGTCCTTGATGTACTTCATACGACATGCGCTCCCAAAAAGACTGTTTTGCACAAGCGCTCATATTCAAGCTGATAGATGGTCTTTTCGCTATTTGCCTCTAAGCGACAAGGCTCACCCATCGGAGAAATTGCCAACTTGTGGGCGGCTAAAAGATGTGATGCTGCTTCAAACATCTCACCCCAATAGGATCTATTCATCTCATTTTGCGCTTCAGCGATGGCCATTTCTATCAAGCTCGACTTGATGCCTTTTTCATCAAACTCGGGAAAACGCGCTAAGAATCGTTCGAGATTCATAGCCCTACCCCATAAGCAAAAGCTTTCGGCGTATAGACCTGCACACCGCCAAAGCGAGCATGGCAATGGATGCGAATATTCATGCCAACCGCCTGAGGTTCAAGCATCTCAAACTCCAAAGGCAGGTACATCTCAAGCGCTTGCGGTGTGCGAGGGTAGAGCACACACCGGTCCTTGAGATGTACCCAAGAATCCACGTTCTTTATGTAAGGGTTGTTGCTGAGAAGATAGTTGAGAATGGTGACTTGGCTATTGGTTGAAAAAGGCGTCTGAGCCAAAAAGGCAAAGTGCTTTACCGGTAAGAGCAATGTATCAGGCAATAGAATGTTGTTGGTATCTTCTGCTATGGTCGATACGAGCTGATTGATATCGGCAAGCATCTGCTCAGGCGGCTTTAAGGCCTTGCCCTTATCATCAAACCATTTGCCAAGATTGGGACTCCGAATACCATCGTGATTGCAAAGCCCTTTGAGCCCAATGTGCTCATCGCCATTTACTGCAAGCTTATCGATCTTCGATTCGATGGTCTGTCGTGCCGCAGTCGCAAGTTTTCCATCAAGGCCAGTGCCGGCCAATTGGCTGCGCCGTAGATCCAATACCGAATACTCAAAGAAGCATCCAAGAGATTTGATCGGCAAAAATGCTTCACGCTGACCTACACTGACAGATGGAAAATCATCTGCGTTGGGATTGAGCACTCTTGCTTCACCATAGGTATCCCAGATGCGCGCAGATACCGTCTCAGCCGCCTGCGGAATGCTGCGATTGACCGGTATGAAGTTACGCGCCTTGAGAGCAGGAAAAGTCTCTTGAAAAACTAGATTTAAGACATGATTGAGCTGCTCTTTTAGAAAGACCGTCTGCGGCGTAAAGCTCATTGCACACCTCCGAAGAAGTTGATTTCGATAGGCGTTAAGCCACCTTCTGTTTTTTCCAAAAATATGGCGCCTTTTAATGGAATATTGTCCTTTTTGTCGCCACTAAACTTTGCTGAACCATCTTCGCTAAACTTAATGTAGACCACATCGCCTGGAGCATTGACCTTATCTGCTTCTACCCACACACGACCTTTGCGCATGACGGCGATCGAGCTCTTTGGCTCATAGTTGTGGCTATGCAGCTGTTTAAGCGCTATGCCCAGTGGCTTATCAACATGAGCCTTGGCTGTAGGTAGCTTACATAAAAAAGCATCTGAATCGTCGTAAACAACAAGAGCACCAAACGAAATCGCTGAAGTACAAACCGCTGAAACAACTACCGCTGGTGTAGCATCAGCTTTTTGCCCTACTTGTGCCCGTGCTCTGTCTCTTAAAAATTCGAGTTGCATACTCTACCTCACCGACCCGGTTAAAGGACTGGTCCACAACTTGGCACTTTGCTCAAGCCACTTTTCATAAGAATCGTTGGTCTTCGCCGCATCGAGATGAATGGCCTGGCGTGCAGTGGTTAATGAATCGTTGCGCGATGCCTGCATGCCGCAGATGGCGTAAAACATGCCTTCAACATAGGACTGATCTTCTTTTGCTATGTTTGAGTCGGGATAATACTTATTGATCACTTCAAGCTTAAGCTCAGCATCGCTTTTGCCATCAAGTTTGCAATCTTCTCCAAGCAATGAACGGCATTTTTCAATCAGAGTGAGGCGGGATTGTACGCGCTTTTCTACAGCGCTTGGATCTTCTAAAGCCGCTCTTTCGGCCTTCTCCTTCGCAAGCTCAAGACCGATAGCATCAAAGCGACCCTTAAGTTCACTGAGCTCACGTCTTTTCTCTGCGAGAAGATTGGTGATTGATTCTTTACTCAAAGCGATATCTATACCATCTATGCGTATGGTTTCTGTCACGTCTTGTCCTTTATGTGATGTTGAATCGGTGCGAATAGAGCAATCAGGCCCTGCTCTGCCCCAGCCCTTGGGGCCAATCGCTATGTGGTTAACGACGATATCGCGCTGAATGGCATCATATGCTTCGCCATTCACTGAACCTAAAGCAGGTTCAAGGCGACATTTATAACCAAGCGAGATTTCTTTTCGCTCGCCATTCTCAATCGCTTTGATGGCATCTTCATGAAAGATTATCAGCGAGCCCTTCAAATACGCCCCATCGCGCTCTACTGCTTCGCAGATACCGATGATATGCTCTTTAGCATTGGCAGGTGTGAGAAAGTTATCTGTCCCGCGTTCTGACGGATGCAGATCAGTGACTGGCGCGCCCTTAAGAGAAGCGATCGAGTCGACATGGAACACTTCATCTTCGCTTCTATACTCGCGACCTTTTTCGTAGTTAAAGATGCCTGTTTTACTGAGGCGAGCATTTACACGCAAAAATCCTTGCGGAGTGCGTTTAAACTCGCCTGATGAGCCGTTGAAATCAAATCGGAATACTTCTTCCATGCAGCCCAGTATAAGGGGCGTGGATCAAATAGGATGATCAAAAAGTGGTGGTAGTGCTTATAAGAACTTTAAAGCCACATTTTTAAAATACCCGCTCTATTAAGCCCTTGAATTCGAAGCCCAAATGGGTAATTTGTTTACATAATGTTGATTATGGGCTCAGGATCCTTGATAACCAGCTCCAAATCCAGTCTCACATGGCACTGTCTGCGCAGAATCAGCCCCTGGGGCATGATTTCGGGTAAACCCGTACCATTAAACGGCTCGTCACCCTAGGCTGGCGATAGTATTTTGCCGTTGGCAAATAAGCACTGCAATCATAACTTTTTCAAGGCTAGAAAATTTTAGTCGTTTGCCAAATCTCTTAAGTTAGTGCCATTCATGCCTGGCACTGTACCGGCTTAAATCTCCGATAGCAAACGCGATCTAGGAAGCAATTGCCAACTGAATGGCATTAGTCATTATTGCGATAAAAGACGACATCAAAACGAACAGAGTAACATAATTCGATATATATGAACTTTTCTTCCATTTTTTAATAAATAAAATGTGAGTTACAAGAACATTTATAATCGTAATTAGAATTATGAAAAATATGCAAAGCGTAAAAGTACCAATAAATGACGTCCAAGTGATACCTGATAGTGATTGATCAATTTGATTTTTATTGATAACAGCAGCAAATATTGCTCCTAAGCATATAGTACTTCCAGTATCAAAATTTCCTTTTGGCACAAAGTACGTTAATAGGCATAAAATAGCGGATATGATATACCCAACAAAATACACAAAAAATATTTTCCAACCGTTTCGTTTTAGCTCAAAAATTATACTCATTCTTGAATAAACACTAAATGGTTTGCTCACATCTCCTAAGTTACTTTCATATCTATGGGGCTCATGGACATACTCAAAGTTTATTATTTCCCATTCTTTCAATCTCGGAACAAGCGTGGGGGACATTTTATGGCCATCGGGCATAGGGGAAAAACGCACCCCATCGATATCTATAGTACCATCCTCGAAAGAAATGCGGAGTTCTTGTCGATCAAAGGGAAAAAATTTTAAATTCCAATTGGTATTAATAGTTCCGCTATATCTTGCCAAAACTCTCGTTTTGTGACCAATTTTATCTCTTTCAGAGAATAAACGTTTATAAGTTACAGCATTCGTAATTTCAATACGTTTTTCGGGAGCATAATTGGCATTTTCTGTTAACCACCAAATATAAAAACCAATAAAAAAGGTATCTGCGCGATAATCAAAGTCTCCCAAGGACTTGACATACACCCCACTTTCTACTTGGATTGGTAGATGAGGCGAAGGGTCTATAGAACGGAGTAAGTCTTTCTCAGAGCGGTTCTTAGGAGTTTCTGTGGAAATATGATTGTTATTCGAAAGGCCATTGGTATCAGATATCAAAAAAGGCCCGTAAAAGCATCCAAGAATGAATATCAATGATATTTGCTTTGCCAGAAAAAAATTCCTCATTGCATTGTCGCCGTCGAATAGCAGCTCCCGGTTGCCCGCAAGAAGCCCCCTAATAACCAAACGGTTGTAGGTAAAATACTCTTCTTTTTATGATTTAGAGGAAAACTTTGTGGCGATTCCACAGGATTTACTCCGCAACTTGGCCTACTTTTAACATAGCCGATGGTCTTATTATTATACGGTTAATCCGTACAGATCTGCAAAAAAACACAGATCAGGTGGCTTTAGCTGTTGATTTGGGCCAGAAATCTTAGTTAAATCCGCTAAGGCCAAAACCCATCGTAAGATTTTTTTCTGCTATAAGGAGTCCTAAGAAGGAAGACATGGTGCACCCGACGGGGAGCACCATATCACGGGCGTGAGCTACCGTAGGCGGCAAGGCTTTTTACAGCCGTGTTTATCAAGGTACTCATCCCTGCCTTCGATATGTTTGAATAGTTGTTTGGACTTAACGTCCGCTTACGATCTTAAATGATCATTCTCCAAACTATCGAGGACAATAAACGGCTTTTTCACGCTCTGAAGAACCTATCCTACTTCGTAAACCTGGTATGACTGACCAAATTGGCAACAAGGGGTCTGAATTCATCCCGAGCTGGTGGTTATTGCGCTTGGAATGGGTTTCTAAAGGGAAGAAGCTGGTTGACGGCTATCAAAAGGCGAAATTCGGGCTTAGTT